>SWBX01001530.1_pt1 | contig 43150 bp, 37 predicted proteins | sample 4693051 | NCBI WGS metagenome assembly SWBX01 (sample SAMN10267272, study PRJNA491770) | bioreactor metagenome | isolation source: DHS bioreactor inoculated with marine | place: Japan: Omine Ridge, Nankai Trough | reverse complement strand
TTCGTTACCCAGACCAAGTGATATTTGCAATCCCAAATAGTGTGGCCACCATGTTTATAATTCTGCATACCCTAAGCATATCACTTGACCCTAGCCGCCTGAAGGCGTGGGATTTACGGATCCCCTATCGGGGGACTTTAAACCGCAAAGGTCGCAAAGAAAATACTCTGTTAATCAATATATTAACTTCGCGCTCTTTGCGTTCTTCGCGGTTAATGTTTTGTTTCTGGACAGGCACTATCTAGTGAAAAAAAAAGACCCCGGTCCCTAAAAGGGGAGGGAAGGTGACCGGGATCATATCGCCCAGCCGTGGAGGCCGAGCATACGAACCATCTGGGGAAAGACGGTTCGGCGCTGTTAAGCGCGTACAGTTGTGACTACCCGGTTTTGGAAAAGTTCCACCAATTTGCAGCCGCAACCAAAAACAAGCCTGTCTCCATCCAGACCGGCCTCCAGCCGCGCATCTCGCTTAAATATGCGGCACTGGAGCGGTAGCGGCAGCGTCCGAGCTCACGATAGTGAGCGGCATGATTTTCTTGTTAGGCCTAGAAAGGTGTGCAAGCGCAACCATCACAGCCTACCGCACCAATACCGCCCACACACATCTCGCCACAGGGAAAGGGGTCTACGGCAAGACAGGCATTGCTTTCTTTCGACCCACCTACTCTTTTCTTTTCCTCTTCCTTTTGTTTATTCAGATAGGCTGCTGCTTTCTTACACTCGGAGAACCTTTGACGGATTGCCTTTAGTGAGCACCAAAAACCATTTTCTATGATGGCCGTCTTCGCAAATTCTGAACAGGAATCGCTACCTGTAACGACTCTGTGTGCGCAGCAAAATCCCTTGTAGGGGGAAATATTCTGCTGGTATCCGTCGATGGCCATTACAGCGAAATTCCAATTACTCATTAACGATCCTCGTTTTTTGCGGCATAACAGCTCTGTCAGTGCGCCTCATCCCAGTTATCCCCCACTCCGATATCCACCAACAGATCTACCTTCAGCTCTGCCGCACCCTGCATAAAACCGCGAATACGCTCACAGGCGGCATCCAGCTGATCCTGGCGTATCTCAAACACCAACTCGTCATGTACCTGCATAATCATGCGTACTTGTGGATGTTCGGACTCTATCCAGCTATCCACCTCCAGCATGGCCCGTTTGATGATGTCTGAGGCTGTACCCTGCATCGGGGCGTTGATAGCGGTGCGCTCTGCCGCGGCCCGCCGCTGCTGGTTCTTGGCATTTATCTCAGGAAGATAGAGACGACGACCAAACACCGTTTCCACATAACCCTGTTCATGGGCCTGATCCCGCGTCCGCTGCATGAACGCCTGCACCCCGGGATAGCGCTCAAAATAGAGATCTATATAGTTCTGGGCCGAGGCCCGATCCAGCTTTAACTGTCCGGCCAGACCGAAGGCAGACATACCGTAGATCAACCCAAAGTTGATCGCCTTGGCCGAACGACGTTGATCATCCGTCACCTGATCCAGCTCCAGTCCAAATACCTCGGCGGCGGTGGCCCGGTGGATGTCCACCCCAGCGGCAAATGCCGTCAATAGGCCTTCATCCTCGGACAGGTGAGCCATGATGCGCAACTCGATCTGGGAGTAGTCGGCGGCAACCATGCGGTAGCCATCCTGCGGGATAAAGGCCTGGCGAATCAGCCTTCCCTCTTCGCTGCGCACCGGGATGTTCTGCAGATTGGGCGCGGATGACGAAAGCCGGCCGGTGGCCGCCACCGCCTGATGATATGAGGTGTGTACCCGCCCCGTGTCCCGGTCTACCATCTGGGGCAGCTTGTCGGTATAGGTGGACTTCAGCTTGCTCAGTCCCCGATGTGCCAGGATCACCGCTGGCAGCTCAAAGTCGCGATCCGCCAACTCCTGCAACACCGATTCCGCCGTAGAAGGCGCGCCCTTGGGGGTCTTGGAGATGACCGGCATATCCAGTTCTTCAAAGAATATGGCCCCGATCTGTTTGGGGGAGCCGAGGTTAAACGGGCGTCCGGCAATCTTGTAGGCCTGCTGCTCCAGGTGGTGCAGCTCCTCGGCAAAGCGCCCACTCTGGCGTTTCAGCATGTCGCTGTCGATCCGCACCCCGGTACGCTCGATGTGGGATAACACCGGAACCAGGGGCATCTCCAGATCCCGGAATACTCCCGCGAGGGATGGCTCCTGTTCCAGCATCGGCCAGAGTATCTGGTGCAGACGCAGGGTGATATCCGCATCTTCAGCGGCATAGGGGCCGGCCTGCTCCAGCGGGACCTGATCAAAGGTAATCTGCTTGGCGCCCTTGCCCGCCACATCCTCATACTTGATGGTGGCATGACCAAGATACTTGTTAGAAAGGGAGTCCATGTCGTGACGAGAGGCGGTGGAGTCCAGCACATAGGACTCCAGCATGGTATCGAATGCGATCCCGCGCATATCAATCCCGTAGCGGGCCAGCACGCTCATATCATACTTGAGGTTCTGCCCCACCTTGGCCCTGCCGGCATCTTCCAACAGTGGCTTGAGACGCTCCAGCACCAAGGCGCGATCCAGTTGTTGCGGCGCGCCCGGATAGTTATGCGCCACCGGCACATAGGCCGCCTCTCCCGGCTCTATGGCAAAGGAGAGCCCCACCAGTTCCGCCTGCATGTAGTCCAGGCTGTTGGTCTCGGTATCGAAGGCAAACAGCTCGGCCTGCTCCAGGCGCTTTACCCAGGCCTCGAACGCATCCTGATCTAATATGGTCTGGTAATCGCCCTGAATCGGTTCAGGCATTTCAGCCTCAGGTTCAGTCGCTGGCGTCGCCCCCAGGCTATCCAGCAGACGCCTGGACTCAATCCGGCTGTAGTGCTGCCTCAGGGCATCCACATCCATCTGTGCTGGCCTCAGTTGCCGCGGCATCAAATCCATCTCTACATCCAGCTTGATGGTGGTAAGCTCGCGCGCCAGCGGCAGTTGTTCCAAACTTTCGCGCAGATACTCCCCCACCTTGCCCTTGATCTCATCGGCGTGGGCCATCAGGTTATCCAGGTCAGCATACTCACCCAGCCACTTGGCTGCGGTCTTGGGGCCGCACTTGGGAACGCCGGGGATGTTATCGGAGGTATCCCCGACCAGGGCCAGATAATCGATGATCTGTTCCGGCGTTACCCCAAACTTTTCCACCACCCCCGAGCGATCGGTAATCTTGTCCGACATGGTGTTGATCAGGGTTACCTGCTCATTCACCAACTGCGCCATATCCTTGTCGCCGGTGGAGATCAGGGTGTTCAAGCCCTGTTCCGTGGCCTGCTTTGCCAGGGTACCGATAACGTCATCCGCCTCCACCCCCTTCTCTATGATCAAGGGCAGACCCATGGCCTGGATGATCTGGTGCAGGGGTTGGATCTGCTCTCGCAGATCATCGGGCATCTTGGCCCGATTTGCCTTGTACTCGCTATATAGCTTATTGCGAAAGCTGCCGCCGGGGGCATCAAATACCACTGCCACGTACTCAGGGCGATACTCATCCAGCAACCGCTTCAGCATGTTCAAAACGCCCACGATGGCACCGGTAGCCTCACCCTTTGAATTGGTCAAAGGCGGCAGAGCATGGTAGGCACGAAACAGGTAGGAGGAGCCATCTACCAGGATAAAGGGTTGGGTTGTTGTCATTGTTTATAGAATACCGGCTGTTATTTGCACCACTTCTTCACTTCCTTCCGCGCCTTTGCTATCTCTGCATCGCGCTCCTGATCGGTGAGATATCTGCGTTTCTGGTTGGGCAAACGATCATATAGGGCACCGTGCTCCAGGTACTCGGATAGCCTGGTCCTGGCATAGGCGCATCTCTGTTTTTGCTTCTGCTTTTGCTGGCGCTGTTTTTCCGCTTGCTGCTTCTTTTCATCCCTTTCGCGCTGGTACTGTTCCAACAACCGTTCCCGTAATTGTCTTCTATCCACATTGTTCGGCGCGGAGGATGGCGCTTGTTTACGAATCATCACCTCGTCACTGGTATCCGCCCCCGCAGATGGCCGGTCGCCAAAATGGACCCGCCCATTCTCATCGACCCAGCGATAGACACCGGCAGAGGCGGTAACCGCTGGCATAACAGCAACTAGCAACAGTAAGAGTTGTAACGGATATTTCCTATTCATATACCCTCACTTCCTTTTTAAACGCAATGGCTATTCAAGCAGGGCGCGCTTCTCATCCTGGCTGACCTCTGTATCTGGTCTAAGGTGATCATAGGAGCTATGGCAAACCCGGTTTCTGCCCTCTTCTTTGGCACGGTAGAGCTGGCTATCAACCTGTTTGACGAAATCCTCAGGGCTAACCGCATCGCCCATTATATAGGTATCCACCCCCATGCTGGCGGTGTATTCGATCAGTTCGTCCTCGAATGTAACGGGGTTGGCCATGATAGTCTCACGCAGACGATTGGCTACACTCACCGCCAGGGGCAGGTGGGTGCCAGGCAGGATTATGGCGAACTCCTCTCCGCCATAGCGACAGGGGACGTCTATCTTGCGCAGGCTCTGTTTGATCAGCTCCGCGCTTTTGCGCAGAACCTGGTTACCCGCTTCGTGGCCCCAGGTGTCGTTTACCCGTTTAAAGTGATCCAGATCCATCAGGATCATGGTTGTAGGCTGGCCGGTACGGCGGGTCCGTTCCAGCTCCTGCTCCAGAACCGATGTAAAATGCCGGTAGTTGAAAAGTCCGGTCAAGGTATCTGTATGCACCAGCTCCTTCAATTCACTGCTGAACTCGCGCAGATCGACCAGCTCATCAATGAGTTGGCAGTCTGGCTCGTCTACCGGGCAGTCTGGCTTGTTCTGATCACTGGGTTGCATATAGGCTTAGACAAGGACTTTTTAGTTGGTCTATAAAGGTTAACCTGTAACCGGCACCGGGTCACTGAAAAATAGAACTTGTTCCGAAAAAAATTCCCAGCTCGTACCCTGAAGGTAATTTCAGATGACCTCTCCAGTCACCAGACAAAAAAACGGACGCCGAAGCGTCCGTTCCCTTGTACTCACTTACCGAGCCATATTATACGCTTGACCCGCGAGAACCTACGAACTCAGGATATGCTTCCAATCCGCATTCGCTGAGATCCACGCCTTCATACTCTTCCTCCTCGGAGACTCTAATCCCAAAAACAGATTTCAGAATGAACCAGACCAGCAAACTTACGACAAAGGTCCAGCCAAAGATCGTCAGCAGACCAATGATCTGAGCACCGATAGTGGCGTCTGCATTGGTCAGAGGAACCGCTAGCAGTCCCCACATCCCGACTATACCATGTACCGAGATAGCACCGACCGGATCGTCCAATTTCAACTTATCCAGACCGATGATGGCAAACACCACCAGCACACCACCGACCGCACCGATCAAGGTTGCCGCCAGAGGAGTGGGGGCCAAAGGCTCGGCGGTGATGGCAACCAGCCCGGCCAGAGCGCCGTTGAGGGTCATGGTCAGATCGGCCTTACCGAATATTATACGGGCCACCAACATCGCGGCGATCACACCACCCGCAGCAGATGCATTGGTATTAACGAATACTGCGGCCACGGCATTGGCCTCACCCACATTGGACAGAATCAATTTAGAGCCACCGTTGAAACCGAACCAGCCCAACCACAGGATAAAGGTACCCAGCGTGGCCATGGGCATGTTGGCGCCGGGTATAGCCCGCACCTCGCCGTTGGGGCCATATTTACCCTTGCGTGCGCCCAGGAGAAGAACACCAGCCAGCGCCGCTGCCGCTCCACACAGATGGACTACACCGGAACCGGCAAAGTCATTAAACCCCAGGCCATCGAGGAAACCACCACCCCACTTCCAGTAACCCTGCATCGGGTAGATGAAGCCAGTCATTACCACGGCGAAACCGAGGAAGCTCCACAGCTTCATACGCTCAGCAACCGCTCCGGAGACGATGGACATGGCGGTGGCCACAAACACCACCTGAAAAAAGAAATCGGACATCTTCGAGTAGTAATCGCCGTCGTACCAACCAGCAGGATCCTGCTTGAGCACCGCTGCCGGATCATGGTCACCACCGAACATAAAAGAGAAATCCAGAGCCGGGATAATGCCGTTACCGCCATCCGGATACATGATGCCGTAGCCACACAGCATGTACATAACACAGGCAATGGCAAACAGGGAGACATTTTTGGTCAGGATCTCAGCGGTATTCTTGGCCCGAACCAGCCCCGCCTCCAGCATAGCGAAACCAGCCGCCATCCACATAACAAGCGCTCCGGACATGAGGAAGTAAAACGTGTCCAGTGCGTATCTAAGATTAAGAATATCTTCCACTTTGTTACCCTCCAATTTAGGATATTTGAGTTTCTTGGGACCAAAAGGTCCCCTCGGGCTTCCCGATCCCCGAAAAAAAATATTAATAAGTGCTAGTTACAGCGTGATCCGGTAAAGCTCCTGGTCAGATCAAAGCGCCTCAGACCCACTCTCACCGGTACGTATACGTACAACCTGCTCCAGATCTGATACAAAGATCTTGCCGTCACCAATCTTTCCGGTTTTGGCTGCATTGGTTATGGCGTCGATCACCTGATCCACAATGGTGTCATCCACTGCCACATCCAGCTTTATCTTGGGCAAAAAATCCACCACATACTCGGCCCCGCGATACAGTTCAGTATGTCCCTTCTGGCGACCAAACCCTTTTACCTCTGTAACCGTTATTCCAGAGATACCTATCTCAGACAAGGATTCCCGAACATCATCTAATTTGAATGGCTTAATAATCACCGCAACCATTTTCATACCTTACCCTCCTAAAACTAATGATCTAAGTTTCATTATGACCAACTCGTTATATAGCTATATAGTTGTTAATAGATTCCAAATTGCAGTAACACAGGAGCAGATTGCATAATCTATGTAGGCATATAAAGCAGCTAGCGTGCCAACAGAGATATTTGTCGATAATTCATAGAGTTAATACCGCCTAACTGATCGGTTAAGCTATCGCGCGCACCAATAAAGACCCCAGACAAAAAAGTATAGTAGTGGCGTGCACTCTTTTTGTGCCTGGATACACCCTGGACATGTATTACAGACAAGGATAACCTTCTGCAATGATTGATAAGACACTATTAGACGACCTGGCAAAGCGGGTCACGGAGAGCGTTCCGACCAGCCTGAGGTTCCTGCAGCAAGACCTGGAGAAGAACCTGCGGTCCACACTGGAGGCAGGACTCTCGCACCTGGATCTGGTTACGCGTGAGGAGTTTGATCTCCAGACCGCTCTGTTGGTACGCACCAGAGAGAAGTTGGAAAAACTCGAAAAGATAGTTGCTGAACTGGAACCAAACTCCGACTAAACCACAATAACCTCATTACCATGGAAGGTATCAATGCCCCTTGCAGTTCTCTATAGCCGTGCCCGCGATGGCATCGGCGCACCTCTGGTTACCGTAGAAGTACACATCACCAACGGCCTGCCTGCACTCTCCATCGTCGGACTGCCGGAGATGGCGGTACGGGAAAGCAAAGACCGGGTACGGGGCGCCATCCTCAACTCACGGTTCGAGTTTCCCACCCGCCGCATAACCATCAACCTGGCCCCGGCGGATCTACCAAAAGAGGGCGGGCGCTTCGATCTGCCCATCGCTCTGGGGATCCTGGCAGCATCCGGTCAGATCCCGCAGCAGGAGTGCCACAGCTATGAGTTTGCCGGTGAACTGGCGCTGTCGGGCAAGCTGCGTCCAATCAAAGGTGTATTACCGATCGCCCTGGCAGCCAAGGCGGCGGGGCGCTCCCTGATAGTTCCACATGAAAATGGGGCAGAGGCATCCCTGGTCGATGGTATAACCGCCTACACCGCAGATCACTTGCTGGAGGTGTGCGAACACCTTATCCAGGGAAACCACCTGAAGCACGCATTCTTCACTTCGCCTCAGTCCATCAACAGAGCAAAGCCCGATCTTGCCGACATGCGCGGTCAGTCCCATGCCAAACGTGCCCTGGAGGTGGCGGCGGCAGGAGGTCACTCCATGCTGATGATAGGTCCGCCAGGTTCAGGTAAATCCATGCTGGCCAGCAGATTGTCTGGGATCCTTCCCTCCATGACCGAGGATGAGGCCCTGGAGAGCGCCGCCGTTCTCTCCATCAGTGATCGCGGCTTTAATTTTAATGAGTGGAAGACGCGTCCCTTCAGAAACCCGCACCACACCGCATCTGGCGTGGCCCTGGTCGGTGGTGGCAGCAACCCCAGACCTGGAGAGATATCCCTGGCTCACCAAGGCGTGATGTTTCTGGACGAACTGCCGGAGTTTGACCGGCGGGTACTTGAGGTGCTGCGTGAACCCATGGAGTCGGGCAGCATCACCATCTCGAGGGCTGCCCGTCAGGCCGAGTTCCCAGCCCGGTTTCAACTAATCACCGCCATGAACCCCTGCCCCTGCGGCCATCTGGGGGACAATGCGGGTCGTTCCTGTAGCTGTACATCAGAGCAGGTAAACCGCTACCGTCAGCGCATCTCGGGGCCACTGCTTGATCGCATAGATATCCATATCGAGGTACCCAGAGTTCCGCCCAAGCTGTTACAGCAAACAACACCAAACCATGGTGAAGATAGCCATCAGGTTCGCGCAAGGGTAGAGGCCGCCCGCAACATTCAACTTGAACGGGGAGGCACCCCCAACAGCTCCATGAGCAGTCGAGAGGTGGAACAGTTCTGTCGGCTGGATACGGAGGCGATGCAACTGGTGCATCGAGCCATGGAACAGCTCGGATTGTCGGCTCGCGCCTACCACCGCATCCTGAAGCTGGCTCGCACCATTGCCGATCTGGACCGTCGGGAAGACATCAACACCAGTCATCTGGGCGAAGCAATAGGATACAGGCGGCTGGATCGTAGCTGAACGATTTAGGTTGCATGATTTAACGACTTTTTTCAAACGGATCAACCGACCTATTTCTACCATATTCATCAATCCATGGGTTTGTTGTAAGAGAGTCATTAATAGCTGCATGCATTATTATTAGTTTATTTGTCCTCATTTTCATTTCAAAAGGTAAAAGCATTGGTATCACTTCTCAGCAGTGTCGCTTATGTAATCATTTCGTCTGATATCGTATAGCTGCATCTTGTTATTCAGCGTCCGCCTTGGCAAATTGAGCTCTTCGGTAACCGCTTGAATGTTGCCGCTGTTTCTCCGTAGTGACTGTTTTATAAGTTCAGATTCAAAAAATTGTACCTGTTCTGACAACCCTCCACCTGCTGTAACATTTGCCTGGCCTTCAACCTTGCCAAGCATAGATGTCACACCAAGCTGACGACCAATCCCCAGCACAAAACGCTCAGCAATATTCTTCAGTTCACGTATATTTCCAGGCCATGTATAAATCATCAGTGCTGCAATCTCCTCATCAGCCAAAGGTTCATAGCCACGTTCGAACTGGTAGGCCGCCTTTTCACAAAAATATTCGAATAGGATAGGAACATCATCTCTTCTATCAACCAGGTCTGGGAGATGCAACTCTGCAATATTAAATCTGTAATACAGATCTTCACGGAACTTACCCTGTTTTGATGCCTCGCGCAGATCTACCTTTGTTGCCGCAATAACCCATAGATCGAGATCTATCTCTTTGTTTGACCCAACTCTCTCTAGCTTACGTTCCTGTAGTACCCGGAGAAGCTTTACCTGGAAGTTAAGAGACATACTCTCTATCTCATCCAAAAAGATAGTGCCGCCTTGTGCATACTCAAGTTTACCAATGCGTTTGCCCGTAGCACCGGTGAATGCCCCGGCCTCATGTCCAAACAATTCACTCTCGAACAGATTCTCGGGGATTGCACCACAGTTGACTGCAACAAAAGGTGCTTCGGCTCTTGGACTCCATTCATGCAAGCATCTTGCGACTAACTCCTTGCCAGTTCCAGTAGAGCCGTTGATAACGACATCAACTGGCGTTTCAGACAACATAAGAATCTGTCGGCGCAGATCACGCATTATCTTAGAACGGCCAATAATTCTCTGTTCAAGACTTGCGCCATGGTTCACCATGCGCCTTAGCTTACGATTCTCCAAAACAAGCTGCCGCTTTTCCCACGCCCTTTGAATGCAGTCTATGAGCAGTTCAGGTTCAAACGGCTTTTCAATAAAATCGTAGACTCCATCCCTCATCGCTGTTACTGCCATTCTTACATCACCGTGGGCTGTAATAAGAATTACAGGGATATCTCTATCTATATCCACACACCTCCGCGCCAACTCCAGACCATCCATATCAGGCATTTTTACATCTGAAACCAACACATAGTTTGAGTTTGTGTCTATCTGTTTTAATGCCTGTTTAGCACTTGTAAACTCCTTCGCTTCTATACCTGCCAGCTTTAGCCATTGTGCAGTGGCTTTTAATATAGGTTGTTCATCATCAACCAACAGCACACGAATTGCTTGTTCAGATGATTCGCTCAGATTAAAGACCATACTTACTCCGTTATTTTTTCTTCTGCTTCAGCTGCTGGCGCTATAACTAGAGTCAGACGGAATAATGCCCCACCCTGCTCTTTGTTTTCAGCCACTAGATCTCCATTAAACTCTCTAGCAATACCATAGGAAACTGACAAACCAAGTCCCATACCATCACCTAAATCTTTAGTAGTAAAAAACGGATCAAACACTCTTGGGAGATCATCACTAGAGATACCTGGACCTGTATCACTGATCTGAACTGACACCTTCAATCCTTCAGCTTTAAGACTTATACCAAGATGTTTATCTTCATTTGTTGTGAGCATCGCATCCAAGGCGTTTCTAACAAGGTTAACCATAATCTGTTCAAGCTTTATCTCATCCCCATATACATAAATCTGTTCTGGTGGCAGTTTCCAATCTAACTCCACTTTCTCTAGATTGATACGTGAACCAAGTATTAGCAGTGCATTCGCAATGACCTGACCCAGTTCCACTCTAGATAATTGTCCTTTGGATTTACTGGCAAAACTTTTGAGATGGGAAACAATGCTGTTCATACGACGCATCAATTTTGCGATGTCATTCAGATTCTCTTCAACAGTTTTAATATCCCCTTGTTGTAGAAACAATTTGGTACTAGCTAGAAAAGTCTGCATTGCCGACATTGGCTGATTGATCTCATGTACTATACCGGCTGACATCTGACCTAAAGCTGCCATCTTAGCAGCCTGTATAAGCTCCTCCTGGGTCATACGCAGATTCTCTTCAGTGCGTTTCCTCTCCTGAACCTCATTTGAGAGAAGCAGATTTGCTGTATTCAACTCCCTTGTTCTGCTTGCCACACGCCTTTCAAGTTCCCGCCTCCCTCGTCTACGGATAATTATTATAAAACCAGCTAAAACCAGTAAAACTGTGCTTAATGTTGCAAACAGCAAGACCTCTCGTTCCCGTGTCTTAAGGCTGGACAGGTCAGACAGATAGAGCAGACGCCATCCTAACTGTGGTACTTCTTGGCTGTGTATAAGATATTCTCTGAATCTTCTATTTTTTGAATTCATGCCAACGCTTGCATCAAATTTAGCGATTGGCATCTGATTAGGTGACTGCGAGATTACAGTGAGATTAAGCTTCTCAATTCGTTTACCGCTATATTTCTTCTCTGATTTGATCCGATCCAGTACATTCTCATCAAGCCCCTTCATGCTCTTGTACTTCCAGGCAGGGTTACTAGCGAGAAACACCACACCATCTTTATCAGTAATCATGACGTGCTCACCGCCGGAGGCCCAATCTGTCTCCAGAGGAGCCATGTCAATCTTTACAACAGCGACTCCAATAATGAGCCCAGCATCTTTAACCGGGTGAGATAGAAACAAGCCAGGAATACCTGTTGTAAAACCGATGGCAAAGAATCGACCAATTTCACCATTCATGGCCTTAGTGAAGTAGGGTCGAAAATTATAGTTGTTACCTACAAAACTCTTTTTACTCTGCCAATTGCTGGATGCCAGCACCTCACCGTTTTTATTCATTAGATATAGGGTATTGGCTTGAGATGACTCCTGCCATGATTGAAGTTTTATACTCACCTTTACAGATTTATTACTCCCTTTCAGCAATGCTTTTACATCAATATCTTCTGAAACCAGGAAAGGAAGATAATCATGGCGCTTTATGGCTGCTTCGAGAGTGGATTCGTACAGTTCCAGACGCTCGTTTCCAGTAATTCCCACCTCCCTAAAATATGAATTCTGAACCAGATTCAAGCCTGCAAAGATCATTATCAAACCTATAACAACAGCAATTAATAACAACGCAATAACAGGTTTAACCCGCTGTAATAGAATTGTTTGTTGGATCACTCAGATACCTTTAATTGATTTCTGTCTGAAAGTTTCCTGGCAATTCTGAATATAGATGCAAAGAACGCACCAAACCAAGTTTGCTTTATTTAGGGGCTTTTCCGGAGAGCGCAGACAGATTATAAGCCATTTTTGGCCTGTTCCTCAGGATATGTCAGCCATTATCTGCTTGTCGTCTACGTTTTTTATTGGGTGAGCGTTTATCCACCAGTCCTCTATAGATATATTATCCATCTGTTTTGCATAGCATTTATACCGTTCACTCAAGAGTTCTCTACTAGTTATTTTCTAATTGGCACGCAATTGGCTATTACTGTTTCCAGGTACAAGGAAGGATGCTGTCCCATTTAACCAATACTAAATTAGAGGATCTCGCATGAAAACTACATTTAAACGTTTGGTAACAGCCGTTGCAGTTACCTGCATGACTGTAATCGCAACAACGGGTCACGCAGTCGAGAAGAAAAACTACCTGCTTGCGACCGCTAGTACAGGCGGCACCTTCTATCCTGTCGGTGTTGCTCTGGCAACACTCACTAAGGTGAAAATTCAACCAAAGCACAAAGCAAGTATTTCTGCCATCAACTCTGCCGGTTCTGGTGAAAACGTAAAACTGTTACGTGCAAAAGAGGCTCAGTTTGCCATTCTTCAAGGTCTGTATGGGTCCTATGCCTGGAATGGAACTGGACCTATTGCTAAATCCGGCAAACAGACTCATATGCGTTCTGTGACTATGCTCTGGCAGAATGTTGAGCAGTATGTGATTGCTGCTGATCAAGCCAAATCCGGGACGATTGAAGACCTCAAAGCTCTAACTGGTAAGACAGTAGCCATGGGCAAGAAGAATTCAGGAACCATCGGTTCAAATCGTAGAATTCTAAAAAATCTAGGGATCGATATGGATGCCAGCTATAAACTACTGCATGCTGGCTATGGACCATCTGCCAGCGCCTTGCAGGATGGACGTGTAGTTGGTGTTGGAATTCCTGCAGGCGTTCCAACCGGTGCGCTCACTAAATTGTTCGCAGCTGCCGGCGATAAGGTAAAGCCACTCACCTTCACACCAGCCTTGGCTAAAAAGGCCGACGGTGGAATGGGGCTTTGGACACCATTTGTCATAAAGGCAGGAACCTATCCTGGACAAGAATCAGACTGGCATACCATCGCCCAGCCTAATTTTCTCGCCACCCATGCCGATGTGGACGAAGAGTTTGTATATCTTCTGACCAAAACCATCTTTGAGAACCTGCCATTCCTACAGGCTATCCATAAGGCAACAAAGGCCATGGCAATCGAAAATGCACTAGCTGGTCTGCCAGTACCTCTACACAAAGGTGCGGTGAAATATTACAAAGAGGCGAGTATTAATGTACCTAAAAACCTAATAGTTGACTGATCTTTGCCACAGTGGGGTCGAAATTATCGGCCCCACTTTAATACAACAATAAATTAACAGTGAGTTAGGAGATTTTTGTATGGTGCTGAGCAAACAGAACTGGAACCGCATGCCAGAAAGTATAAAAAATAATATGGGCCTGCTGAGAAACCAGCACTCGGTCTACTACCTGGGCGTAGTGATATCTGCTTTGCACCTCTGGTTTAATAGCTTTGGCACCATCGATGCATCGGCACAGAACATCATACACTTTGCCGGTTTTGCCTTACTTTGCGCCATGTTAAATCCGATCAGTCAGAACAAGACTATTCGTGCAGTTGATCTCTTTGTTGCAATAGTTATCGCTTGCAGCGCCCTCTATCTGATTAGAGCAGAAGATCTAATCTACGAACGAGGTGTATCACTTGAGATCCAGGACTGGATTGTAGGAACTCTAGTAATCATTGGCGCAATTGAATACACCCGCCGCGCCACAGGTTGGATCATACCTTTTCTCATCATCGTCGCACTGACTTACATTACCTGGTGGGGTGATCTGATATCAGGCGTATTCCGCTTTGGTGGCCTCACCCTTGAAACCACAATGTTCCGTAGTCTTTTTGGTGACGACGCACTGTTCGGTAACATAGCCAGAATATCTGCCACCTTCGTATTTGTGTTTATTCTGTTTGGGGCATTCTTATTAAGGTCAGGTGCTGGTGACTTTGTTATTCATCTGTCACGCGCAATCGCAGGACGTATGATCGGCGGTCCGGGTGTGATTGCGGTTATATCTTCCGGGCTGACCGGTACAATATCTGGATCAGCCATAGCTAACACCGCTTCCACTGGCATTATCACCATACCCATGATGAAAAAATCCGGTTTCCCTGCGAAATTTGCCGCAGGTGTTGAGGCGGCCGCATCTACAGGTGGTCAATTGATGCCGCCAATCATGGGGGCCGGCGCCTTTGTTATGGCCAGCTACACACAGATTGATTACACAATAATAGTTGCCGTCAGCTTTGTACCAGCTCTCCTCTATTTTTTCTCCCTCGCCTTCTACGTGCGTTTTGAGGCATTCAAACAAGGCATTACTCTAACCACAGAAAAAGGGCCAAGCATTTGGCCTTTGGTTTTTAAAGAGGGGCTGTCGTTTATCGTCCCGATAACCATACTTATTTTTATGCTTGTATCTGGTTTCACCCCAGTGTACGCAGGCGTCATGTCCATAATTACTGTGGTCGTTACATCATGGTTCACACCCGTAAAGATGGGTCCAAGAGCAATCATGGACGCCTTAGCAATGGGTGCAAAAAACATGGTGACAACCGCTGTATTGCTCTGCACAGTGGGTCTAGTGGTAAATGTTATTGCCACGGCTGGTATCGGCAACACCTTTTCCCTAATGATTACCGACTGGGCCGGTGGTTCACTTCTCATTGCAGTAGCGCTAGTAGCACTGGCATCACTGGTACTTGGGATGGGTCTACCGGTTACAGCTGCCTACATCGTACTTGCAACCCTATCCGCTCCAGCCTTATTCAATATAATGGCCAATGTGGATATGGCCACTGCCCTTTCTAGCGGAAATATTGCCGAGGAAGCCAAGGCTGTACTCATGCTATCCAACCCTGACATCTTAACCAATCTCAGTAGTCTGGACTTCAGCAAGGCCTTGGCCCTGCTTGAGTCAATTCCGCAGGAGACATTACAACTGTTGCAGCCAATGCTGGTAAATGAAGAAAAGCTAACAATGCTCCTGCTGGCAGCCCATATGATCATTTTCTGGCTATCTCAAGATTCCAACGTAACTCCACCTGTCTGTCTCTGTACCTTTACCGCAGCCAGCATTGCAGGCACACCCCCTATCTCGACTGGCTTTACCTCCTGGAAAATCGCAAAGTCTCTCTACATTCTGCCCTTATTATTCGCATACACACCCCTTATTACAGGCGATTTAACAGATATTATGGAGATTGGCCTTTATACACTTTTAGGACTCTATGCCTTCGCCTCAGCAATACAGGGCTGGCATAAGATTAAACTGAACCTGATCATGCATCTGACAATGGCTGCCTGCGCTATTGGCTTACTTTGGCCGTTTGCACGTGAGATACACATCCTAAGTGGTCTGGCTTTAATTGGTCTAGTGTTTGTATTAAGCCGTATGGCAAGGACATTAAACACTCCGATAAACCATACCGCTCTTGTTAAGGACTAAGGCCATTAACTGCGAGGCATGCCTTGCCCTGAACACTGACAGGCCAACTGTGTCCGTCAATATAACCTTGTTGGAGTACTAGCTAATAAGAATTAGAAAAGGATATAGATGAAGCATTCCCCATTAGTTCTCTAAACCTACTCCGAGTAACTTATTGATTTTATTAACCGCATTTTCAAAATATGCGACAACAAATTACGGATACTTTGGGATGTATCATAGAAATAAAGCTGAATCTTCTCTCCAAATGTTTGAGGCTCAGGAAACCGGTAGTAGCCCAAGAACGCAATCACCTTTCCCATGAAGGTGATTTCAGGCATATGCAGGTCAATTTCCCAATTGATGTATGACCCATGGCATACGCCAATCATTTTTGCCGCCTCTTTCTGGATTAGCCCCAATTCATACCGCCGTTTAAACAAATGTTCCCCAAGAGTTTCAGGATTTTCTTTGTATGAAAGTAACCTATTAATTTTAAAAGGAACACGCTCAAATGGAAAAATGGCAACGCATCTCGGGGCCACTGCTTGATCGCATAAATATCCATATCGAGGTACCCAGAGTCCCGCCCAAGCTGTTACAGCAAACAACACCAGTCATCTGGGCGAAGCAATAGGATACAGGCGGTTGGATAAATGCTAGGCTAGGCAAGGCTCCACTACACAGCAAGCTTTGATGACGCCATACGCGACTTATCACACCACGGCTTGGCATCAATAAATTCAACCAGTTAGCTGGCTTCAGAAATATAATCCGAAAAATTAAAATGGTATTTTTGTCTACCCACAAGAAAAACTATCAGGCAATGCTATAGTTAAGTGGCAGTGGCAGTGTCATTGACGATTAGGTGTAACAATAATATAGATAATATCCGATCGATTATGTCTGGTGAGCAGACCGGAAAGCGGGCTTGAAGATGAATGACAACAGGTGGCTGCAGTATTTTTCACCATTGATTATTGGCGCACTGGCGCTGATCTCCCTGTTGTCGCTTGCCGACGGCGGTGGCATCGTCTGGTTTGTCGGTCTGGCATTGCTTGCTGCTGGTGCCGGAGCTGCTATTTGGCTTCGTGCGACCACCCAGCCCCTGCTTGCAAAGCTTCACAACTGTGAGCTGGAACAGGAAGAACGTGAACAGGTGCTGGCAAAAGTCGAGCACCAGCTGAATGAAACCGAGGAACTAAGCGCACGTATCACCCCAATCTGGCAGCGTCATATCGAAACATCCCGCAGCCATGCCAACGATAGCATCCAGTCCCTCTCTGAGCGCTTTTCTACCCTAGTGGTTGAGCTGCAACAGGTCACCAGCACCACCCATCTCGGCAACCAGGGCGACGAACTGGTGGGCTCCCTCGATACCGACAAGCATCACCTGCGTCAGCATTTCAACAAGCTCAAGGAACTAATGGAAACCAGCGAGGAGATGTTCGAACAGATCAAACTCCTCAAGGTTTTTACCGGCGACCTGAGCAGCATGGCACAGGATGTGGCAAAGATCGCCGAGCAGACGAATATGCTGGCACTAAACGCGGCCATCGAGGCGGCAAGGGCCGGCGAGACCGGACGTGGTTTTGCCGTGGTCGCCGATGAGGTGCGCAACCTCTCCACCCAGTCCGGTGAAACCGGCGCCCGCATCACCCAAAAAGTAACAGCGGTCAATAAGGCCATGAACAAGTTTTTCCAGACAGCCTCGGATACCAGCAAAATGGAGGAGGAGACACTACGGGAGGGGGAGGATGTAATCAATCGGGTCATCAACCATCTCGAAGAGCGTACTGCCTCCCTGGAAAGCGATGGCGCAAGATTATTGCAAGTCAGTGGTGATATCCAGCAAGAGGTGGAACAGGTGCTGATCGACCTGCAGTTCCAGGACCGGGTCAATCAAATCATGGAGCAGGTCGCTCATAGTATCGGAGAGTTTGAAATACTGGTAGAACGCCGAGGAAAAGAGCGCGAAGACGGTCAGGAGCTGGATACGTTGAACATCGATGAACTGCTTTCACATATGAAAACCGGCTATACAACCCTGGAACAACACCGCGCCCACGAACCGGATAGTGAAGTCGAAGAGAGTGCCACCGACAGTGGCGAGGTGACGTTTTTCTAATTGCATGATAGAGAGCATAAGCAATGGCAAAAACAATAATGATTGTAGATGACTCGGCATCGATCCGGCAGGTGGTCGGCATCGCATTGCGCGGGGCGGGTTATACCGTCATTGAGGCGTGTGACGGAAAGGATGGTTTGAATAAACTGACCGGCGACAAGATTCACTTGATTATCAGTGACGTCAATATGCCTAATATGGATGGCATAACCTTCCTCAAGGCGATAAAGCAGAATGCCCGCTACAAGTTTACCCCTGTCATCATGCTCACCACCGAGGCGGGGCAGGACAAAATGGCCGAGGGAAAAGCTGCGGGCGCAAAGGCATGGATCGTCAAACCGTTCCAGCCACCGCAGATGCTGGATGCGGTATCAAAACTTGTACTGCCTTAATGGAAAACTTGTACTACCTTAAAGGTTATGGCACGCGGGGAGGGCCGACATGAGCATTGAATCTAAAAAGGAAAATGGCGTCTGTCATCTCACTATCAAGGATGAAATGACCATCTATACCGCGGCCCAGTACAAGGATGAACTGTTAAGCTATTTTTCGGATTGCCATGAAATGGAAATCGACCTTTCCGAGGTGACTGAACTGGACAGCGCCGGTTTACAGATCCTGCTGCTGCTCGAGTCGGAGAGCGCGAAAACGAACAAGGAGCTGCACTTTATCCATCACAGCCAGCCGGTCATTGAGGTGATTGAGCTACTGAACCTGGCGGCGCACTTTGGCGATCCTCTTATCATTCCAGCAGAGTGGCAGGAACAATGAGTACAGATGATATAAAACAGACGTTTGTACAAGAGTCGGAGGAGCTCCTGCAGCAGATGGAAGATGCGCTGCTGTCACTGGAGGAAAACCCCGAGGATGAAGAGCATCTGAACAGCGTGTTCAGGGCGATGCACACCATCAAGGGCGCCGCCGGGATATTCGGTTTTGATCCCATCGTCGCCTTTACTCACCCGGTGGAAACGGTCATGGACCATGTGCGGAATGGTGAGCGGGAAATCGACTCGAACCTTATCGCGGTGCTGCTCGACTGCAAGGACCATACGGCTGCGTTGGTCCAGCATGTGATGGGTGAGGGTGATGAACTGATCACGCCGGAGTTGCAGGCGCGCGGTGACGAGATACTGGAAAAACTCGGCGCGGACGGGGGCGAGGCGAGGGTCGAACCGGGTAGTGCGGTGGTCGAATCAAGGTCAGGGGTTGAAACCGAAGGCGGCGAGACGCTGTCCCGTGACAACTGGATAATTTCACTGCGGTTTAAACCAGATGCTTTGCGCAACGGACTGGACCCGCTCTCCTTTATCCGTTACCTCGGGACACTGGGTGAGATCGTCGAGATGATCACCCTCGTCCATAATATTCCCGATGCCGGCAATATGGACCCGGAGAGCTGTTACCTCGGTTTTCACATCGCATTTAACAGCGATGCCGATAAGGAACAGATCGAAGGGGTGTTTGAGTTTCTACAAGATGATTGTGACATCCGCATCCTGCCGCCGCACTCTAAGCAAGAACTCTACCTGCAACTGCTCGATGAGATGCCCGAAGACCAGCTCAAACGTCTGGGTGAGATCCTGATTCAGATCGGGGCGCTGACCGCGCATGAGCTCGACGACAGCCTGGGTGAGCAGGGCGCAGAGGTAGAGGCCACAGAGCAAGCGGCAAAGCCCCTGGGCGAGATCCTGGTCGATCGTCAGGTGGTGAGCAAGCCTGTGGTTGAAAAGGCGCTGGCAAAACAGGAGAAGACCCGGGAGAAGGTCGCCCAGGAGGCGAAGTCCATTCGTGTCGATGCCACCCGCCTCGGCCAGTTGATCAACCTGGTCGGCGAACTGGTTATCTCCAATGCCGCCATGAAACTGATGGTCGAGCGTTATGAGATGAGTGATGTGCAGGAGGTGGTCGCAGGCGTCGAACACCTGGTGGAAGAGATCCGTGACAACGCCCTGCAACTGCGCATGGTGCAGATCGGCGAGACCTTCTCGCGTTTCCGCCGCGTGGTGCGCGATGTGAGCAAGGAGCTTGGCAAGGAGATCGAACTGGTCATCACCGGTGGCGAGACCGAGCTGGACAAGACCGTGGTCGAGAAGATCAGTGACCCGCTCACCCACCTGGTGCGCAACTCCCTGGACCACGGCATCGAGTTGCCCGATAAGCGGCGCGAGGCCGACAAACCGGCAAAGGGCACACTGCGGCTCAATGCCTATCACGATTCCGGACACATCGTTATCCAGATCGCCGACGACGGCGCCGGACTGGATACCGACACCATCCGTGCCAAGGCCGAGGCCATCGGTCTGGTCAGGCCCGATCAGACCATGAGCCACCAGGAGATGCTGCGCCTGATCTTCGAACCGGGCCTGACCACCAAGGATCAAGCCAGCAGCCTCTCTGGACGTGGCGTCGGCATGGATGTAGTCAGGCGCAATATCGAGGCACTGCGCGGCACCGTGGAACTGGACAGCGAGCTGGGCACGGGCACCACCGTAACCATCCACCTGCCGCTGACACTGGCCATCATCGACGGCTTCATGGTGGGTTCCAGTGACGAGCGCTATGTGATCCCGCTGAGCATGGTCGAAGAGTGCGTGGAAATGGAGAGCAAGGAGTGGGACCTCAACGAGCAACGCCACTATGTCAACCTGCGTGGCGAGGTGATGCCCTACCTGCGCCTGGGCGAGTTCTTCGATATTCCTCAGGCAACGGAGCGCAGCCAGCGGGAGAGCCTGGTGGTGGTGCGTTTTGGCCGCACCAAGGCGGGTTTCGTGGTGGACGAGCTGTACGGCGAGTTACAGACGGTGATCAAGCCGCTGGGCAAGGTGTTTCAGGGCCTGCAGGGCATCAGCGGCGCCACGGTACTGGGCAGCGGCGAGATCGCGCTTATCCTGGATGTGCAGGGTTTGATCGCACTGGCCAGTGTCAAGACGGGGATGCCGCAGGGAAGAGTCGGTCATGCCTGATCATGCGAATGTAAGGGGGAAGCGGCAATCTACCGAGTCACAGCCACACCTTGGAGGTGGATGTTATGGGTGAACTGATTACAGGCCTAGGCTCAGGGCTCCAGGCAGACCAGGCGACGGCCGAGGAGGATTACACCCAGTTCCTGACGTTCCTGATCGGCCGGGAAACCTTCGCGGTCGGCATCCTCGATGTCAACGAGATCATCGAGATCAGTGAGATGACCAACGTACCGATGACGCCTGATTTTATCCGCGGCGTAATCAACCTGCGCGGCAGCGTGGTGCCGGTTGTCGATCTCTCAGCCCGGCTGGGTCGTGGGCAGAGTGAGATCTCCAATCGCAGTTGCATCGTGCTGGTGCAGATACTGGCCGATCAGGAAACCAGCCAAACCATCGGCATGCTGGTCGATGAGATAAACGAGATCGTCGAGATCACCGGCAGCAATATTCAACCGCCGCCGAACCTGGGTGACGATATCAACACCGATTTCATCCAGGCCATGGGGCGGGTGGATGAAACCTTTATTATCTTGCTGGATATAGACCATGTATTGACCCGGGAAGAGCTGGGACAGATCGGACAGCTTGCCCAATCCCAGCAGGAACCGGAAGCGCCTCTCGCCCTCGGCGAGGAGACGTGAATGTGCAGTTTTCAGGGATGGTAGGCATAAATCCCACGATGATAGTTGTTAGATACGAAACTAACTTTTTGGACAGAATGAGGACAGTCAGATGAAGTGGTCAACGATGAAACTCAGAACAAAGATTACCATGGGATTTGCCATTGTGCTGGTCCTGCTGGTGATTACGGCTGGTGTAGGGCTACTAAGCCTGACGCACACCCTGGAAGACGGTCATGAAGTCGTCACCACCGACAACCTGGTGGCTGAACTGATCCAGCGCGAAGTGGACCACCTGAAGTGGAACAACAAGCTGAGTACCTTTGTGTTCGACGATCACGTCCACGAGCTGGATATCGGGCTGGACCACACCAAGTGCGGCTTCGGCAAGTGGTACTACGGTGAGGGGCGCAAGCAGGCCGAGACCATGTACCCGGAGCTCAAACCCTACCTGCGCGATGTGGAAGAGCCCCACAAGGATCTGCACGCCTCCGCCAAGCACATCAAGTCGGTCTACCAGAAGGGCGACGTCACCATGATCGAGACGATGCTTGAGCTGGAAAAGGGGCATCTGGTCTGGGCCAACAAGGTACAGAGCAAGATCCTAGCCAACGCATCGAAACTGGACGTCCAGCTTGATCACACCCAATGCGGACTGGGCAAGTTCCTCTACGGGCCGGAGCGCGGGCATCTGGCCAAGGAGTACCCGGATATCAATGCCCTGTTGACCAATGTCGAGGCGCCGCACAAGCGGCTGCACGATTCGGGTAAACAGATCCAGCAGGCGATGGCGCAGGACAATCACGACCATGCACTCGCCATCTATGAAAAGCGCACCACCAAGGCGCTGGGCGAGGTACGCCGGGGGCTGGGGCGCGTGCTCAAGGTGACCGGCGACAAGGTTGACGCTGTCAGAAAGGCGGCCGAGATCTACGATGACGCGTCGGTACCGGCGCTTGCCGGGGTGCAGAAACAGCTGCGCGCCATGATCGGGATGCTGAAGGGAAAGGCAAGCGAGATCCAGCAACAGATGGATGAGGATGGACAGATGGCTATCTGGGAAATGTTGGTTCTCAGTGCCGTCGCGCTGGTGTTGGGAATCGCACTGGCCATGATCATCACCCGCAGCACCCTGCGTCAGCTCGGGGGTGAACCGGCCGTGCTGATGAACGTGTCCCAGCGCATCGCCGCCGGCGACCTGACGGTGGCGCTGAATATCAGGGAGGGCGATCGCACCAGCCTGTTTGCCGCCATGGGCCAGATGGTGAGCAAGCTGAAGAGCGTGGTCGGACAGGTCCGGAGCGGTGCCGATAACCTGGCCAACGCCTCGCAGGAGGTGAGCGCCACAGCGCAATCCATCAGCCAAGGGGCGACCGAGCAGTCCGCCAGTGTGGAAGAGACCACCGCCTCGGTCGAGCAACTCAACGCCTCGGTGCAGCAGAACACCGAGAATGCCCGGGTCACCGACGGCATGGCCACCAAGGCCTCCGGCGAGGCCACACAGGGCGGCGAAGCGGTCGGCCGCACCGTCAAGGCGATGAAGGAGATCGCCAACAAGATCGGCCTGATCGAGGACATCGCCTACAAGACCAACCTGCTGTCACTGAACGCGGCCATCGAGGCGGCCCGTGCCGGCGAGCACGGCAAGGGCTTTACCGTGGTGGCGGCCGAGGTGCGCAAGCTGGCCGAGAACAGCCGGGTGACCGCCCAGGAGATCAACGAACTGGCCACCAACAGCGTCGACATCGCCGAGCAGGCGGGCAAGCTGCTGGAGGAGATCGTCCCCAGCATCCAGAAGACCGCCGACCTGGTGCAAGAGATCACTGCCGCCTCGGAAGAGCAGGCCTCCGGTGTGGGCCAGATCAACGGCGCCATGTCCCAATTGGACAAGGCCACCCAGCAGAACGCCTCATCTTCCGAGGAGCTGGCCGCCACCTCTGAGGAGCTCAGCGGTCAGGCCGCCCAGTTGCAGCAGGCGGTGGCCTTCTTCCGGCTGGATGAAGACGGTGCAGCTGCCCAGATGAGCGATGGAGGGGAGCACGGCGCGGCGGCCATGCAGCCTGCAGCAATGCCAGAGTCCGAGGGCGGCGCCGAAGCGCCAGGGTTTAACGATAAAGACTTTGAACGATTCTGAGGCTGGATGATGGGTGAATTGGCGATAAAAACCAATAGTGCGCTGGCGGTAGCGTCGGAGTCGAACCAGTACCTCACCTTCTCGGTCATCGGTGAGCACATGGCCATCGGTATCCTCGATGTAATGGAGATTATCGAAGTTAGTTCCATGACACGGGTGCCGATGACCGGCGATTGCCTGCGTGGCGTAATCAACCTGCGCGGCAATGTGGTGCCGGTAGTGGATCTGTCGGCACGACTGGGCGACAGGGTCAGCGTGTTGAGCAAGCACAGCTGCATCATCCTGGTAGAGATCGACACCGATGGTGAACTGCAGTCGATGGGGATGCTGGTGGACGAAGTGCGGGAGATCCTGGAGATCCCGGAGGACGACATCCAGGCGCCGCCGGACTTCGGCTCCGACATCCGCACCGACTTCATCGAACAGATGGGGCGTGTCGGCGAGGAGTTCCTCATCCTGCTCGACATCGGCCTTGTGCTGTCGGTGACAGAGCTATCCGGCGCAAAAGCGCTTGCAGGTTTAGAGGAGCAAGGTCAGCCTGCTGCGTTGACGGCAGAGTAGATGCCTTGAGGGGGACTGCATCTTTCCAATTGAATTTATCTTAAAGTAACAAGTGATGCGTCCCAACTGATGGCAGACATACGTCCAATAACCGATGAAGAGTTCAGCCGTTTCAAACATCTAATCTATGAGGTGGCGGGCATCTCGCTATCGCCGGAAAAGAAGGTCCTGGTCTCCGGGCGCCTGAATAAACGGCTGCTCCATCACCGTCTACACACCTTCGGTGAATATTACCGCCTGGTCACCTCCAAAACTCAACCCGGTGAATTCCAGCTCATGGTGGACCTGCTTACCACCAATGAGACCTATTTCTTCCGCGAACCCCAGCACTTTGATTTCCTCAAGGAGGAAATCCTGCGTGGCTGGCGTGGTGATAACTTTCGCATCTGGAGTGCGGCCAGCTCTTCGGGCGAGGAGATCTATACCCTGGCCATGGTGCTCTCCGAGGCCATAGGGACAAGGCCGTGGGAGGTGCTGGGTTCTGACATCAGCCAGCGCATGCTGCAACTGGCCAACATGGCGGTCTATCCGATGACGCGAGCCAGCAACATGCCACACTACTATCTCAGCAAGTACTGCCTCAAGGGGGTGCGCTCCCAGGAAGGGATGCTGCTCATCGACAAGCGCCTCAAGTCACGGGTGAAATTTCTCCAGATCAACCTGATGGAACCCTTGCCCCACATCGGCATGTTTGAAGTGATATTCGTGCGCAACGTGATGATCTACTTCGACCAAAAGACCAAGGAGAGCCTGGTCAAACGGCTGCTGGGAGTACTGAAGCCAGGCGGCTATATCATTACCAGCCACTCCGAGAGTATGCACAGCATCTCCAGGGAAGTAGAGATGGTACGGCCCTCGATCTACCGTAAACCCGGTGGTACATTACGGTGAGAGTGCACCTCCACGGTGACAAGAAGCGGGTCACCATCGACCCGGGCGAATACTATGTCAGTAATGAGGACATCATCATCACCACCCTACTCGGCTCATGCGTCTCCGCCTGTCTCTATGACCCGGTAAAAAAGGTAATCGGGATGAATCATTTCCTGCTGGCCAACCGCCGCTACGCACATAACCTACCTGTTATTACTTCGGAGGCGGGTCGCTACGGCATTCACGCCATGGAACTGTTGATTAACACCATGCTGCATATGGGGGTGATAAAGGATAACCTGCGTGCCAAGGCCTTTGGCGGCGGCAGCGTGATCGGGCCTAAAAACGGTACCGACAATTTTTTTGCCGTGGGGGATGTGAATGTACGTTTCATCCAGGAGTTTCTGCGTAACGAGAGGATACCGCTGATAAGCTCTGACCTGGGCGGTAGCTCGGGGCGAGTCATTCACTTTGTTGCCTCAGATTATTCAATCTTACTAAAAAGGATTGAAGATTCCCGTGAAGAAGAGGTATTGAATGAGGAGCACCGTTACTGGGAGAAGAGTATCAGCGAGCATGAGGAAGAGGCGGAAAAAGAGAAGGCCGGCGTGGTCATCTGGTAGGAATTAACTTGATGTTTATTCGTGGTCTGTCTGGAGAAAGAAAATGTCTGTTAAGGTTTTGATCGTCGATGACTCTGCGGTGGTACGTCAGGTGTTGACGGATCTCCTGAAAAGCGCCCCCGGGATCGAAGTGATCGGCGCCGCCGCCGATCCGATCTTTGCCATGAAACGGATGGAGCAGCAGTGGCCGGACGTCATCATCCTCGACATAGAGATGCCGCGCATGGACGGCATCACCTTCCTGAAGAAGATCATGAGCGAACACCCAACCCCGGTGGTGATCTGCTCCACCTTGACCGAGAAGGATGCTGAGGTGACCATGCAGGCCATGTCGTCCGGCGCGGTGGATATCATCACCAAACCCAAGCTGGGCTTGAAGGGATTTTTGCAGGAATCAAAGACCCTGCTGCTTGATGCCATCAAGGCTGCCGCCCAGGCCAGGGTCTCCAAGATGGCTCGCCGTGCAGCCCCGGCCGCTGAGGTTCATCCCAAACTCAGCCCAGATGCCATGCTGCCCCACACTCATGTCAAGCCGATGAGCGAGACCACCGACCGGGTGGTGGCCATCGGCACCTCCACCGGCGGCACCCAGGCGTTAGAGACGATTCTGACCCGACTGCCACAGGGTTGCCCGGGGGTGGTGGTGGTACAACATATGCCCGAGCAATTCACCAAGGCCTTTGCCGATCGGTTGAACAATATCTGCCAGGTCAACGTCAAGGAGGCCGAGAACCAGGACCGGGTGATGCCGGGGCTGGTGTTGATTGCGCCGGGAGGCAACCACATGCTACTGCGCCGCAGCGGCGCCCAATACCGGGTGGAGATCAAGCAGGGGCCGCTGGTCAGTCGTCACCGCCCCTCGGTCGATGTGCTGTTCCGCTCCACCTCGCAGGCCGCTGGCCCCAATGCCGTGGGTATCATCATGACCGGCATGGGCGATGATGGTGCGGTCGGCATGAAGGAGATGCACGAGGCGGGGGCCCTGACCGTAGCCCAGGACGAGGCCAGTTGCGTGGTCTACGGCATGCCCAAGGAGGCGCTAAAAAAAGGTGGTGTGGATGTCAGCCTGCCGTTGGACAACATACCCGACATCATCATTCGCTCCCCCACCAGAAAGCAGTACCTCAAGATGGTGAAGGGATAGCCTCATGCTCGACTACAGGCTGGATAGAAACTAAGAGATTCCACTAAGACAGCTCCACCCGATACCCTATAATCAATTGCACATAGAGCTGAAACAGTGATACGGGCTAGAATAGATCCCGGTTACTGAATTAACTTTTCGTGCAGACGGACAAATAATGAAAAACAAAATTCCAGAAAAACTCCGCTCCCTGGGTGATCGCATAGACCAGTCACCCGCTGTAAAAACCGGCATGATACTGATCCTGGCGGCGGTTGCGGTGGCAGCCGGACTATACACCGAATCAGACTATATCAAAGCGGCCGCGGTGCTGGTGCTGGCCTTGGCCACGGCCCAGCTGGTAGAGCTGCTGGTGGATCTGGCTATCCACAGATTTGCCCGCAAACCCGACACCCCCCTCAACGACAAGCTAGTCGGCATCCTGCACCGGCCACTATTCTGGACGGTGATACTTCTCGGTCTGATGATTGCGATATCCCTGGTCAAGGCCCCAGTCGGCCTGGAGCAGGGGATCTCGTCAGCGGTCATCAGCATCCTGGTATTCCTCTGGATGCTGTTTACCCTACGCGCATCTCGAATGCTGCTGCAACGCATGAGTCGGCGCAGAAGCAAGGCTAGGTTGATCAGCTCCCAGACCCTGCCCCTGTTTACCAATCTTGCTGCGGTGATCATCGTCGCACTGGGGGTATATTTTATCTTCCAGGCCTGGCAGGTAGACATGACCGCCTGGCTGGCCTCGGCTGGTATCGTTGGTATCGCGGTGGGTTTTGCCGCCAAGGACACCCTTGCCAACCTGTTCTCCGGCGTCTTCATCATGGCCGACTCTCCCTACAAGCTGGGGGACTACGTGGTGATAGACGAGAGCGTGCGGGGCAAGATCACCCACATGGGCATACGCAGCACCAGGCTTCTAACCCGGGACGATGTTGAGGTAACCATCCCCAACTCCCTGATGGGTAACAGCAAGGTAGTGAACGAGTCCGGCGGTCCCCATGAAAAATACCGCATCCGGATCAATGTCGACATTGCCTATGGTTCAAACCTGGATCAGGTAATCGGCATTCTGGAGAAGATAGCCGAGGCGGAACCGGAGGTTTGCGCCACACCTGAGCCCCGAGTCCGTTTCCGTGCCTTTGGCTCTTCTGGGCTTAATCTGGAACTGCTGGCCTGGGTGGAGGAACCGGAGCTGCGTGGCAAGGTGGTGCATCTTCTGATCATGGCCATCTATAACGACTTCCGACAGGAAGGCATTGAGATCCCCTACAGCAAGCAGGAGCTGTTCATCAAGGAGCTGCCGAGCCCGATCAAGTCGGACTAGTGGACTGTGCTGTGGCCGTCTAGGGTCCGACCAAGCTGATGGACGCGCGGTTCCCCAGGGCCTCCCGCATATCGGCAACGGTTGGCTGTTTTGCATCCGAGGGGACATCCAGCCAGCTGCGACAGGTCAGTTTGTATACATTTGGCTGTTTAGCCGACTGCAGCCACATGTGCACCACATGCATGATCATGGCGTGTCCACCGTCGTCATAGTCAGCCCACCCCAATCCAGCCACTCGCACCGGCTCCAGCGATACAACCCGATTGATATCGCGCCTGGTCTTGGTCACAGCAAAGGTGCCGGGGTGGATGATGGTTGGCTGTTGGCGCAACGCCCACACCTCAAAGTTACAGCTTGGATAGTAGCGATCCAGACTGCCTTTGGTCACCACCTGGCCACGCTGGAGAAAAACCCGGGTCTGTCCCGGCGGCACCACCAGCTGACTCTTGACCCTCACCAAACTACCGGCGGTTGGGATGATATAGGCAGGATCGGTAGTAACCCCCGTGCGGCAACCAACCAACAGTAAAACAGCCAAGACAATAACAACGCACCTACTCATCTTCAAAATTCCCATGCCAAGGTACACAACAGCTTTCCAGAAAGTATAGGTTTGATTTCAGCAAGCGTAACAGGCCCATTAGGAAAAAAGACTTTCATTTATGCACGGTGTAGGTTACATAGAGACCAAATTTACCCACACACCTCCACATTGCCCTGGCGTAGCCAGTTACGGATATCATGCTTCGATTCAATCAATTAGGTCTACGCCGCGGCACCAGACTCCTGTTCTCTGATACCAACCTCACCATCCATCCCGGACAGAGGGTCGGGCTAACCGGGGCCAATGGCACCGGCAAATCCAGCCTGTTCGCCATGATCAGGGACGAGATACACCCCGATGAAGGGGATTTCTACCGCCCCAAAGAGTGGGTGATCGCCCATGTGGCCCAGGAGACCCCATCCGATAGCAGAGCCGCGATTGAATATGTGCTGGATGGCGACGTTGAATTGCGCAAGACCGAGCGGGCCCTGGAACAGGCGGAGCAGGCCCATCAGGGTGAACGCGCTGCGGAGCTGCATGCCCGTCTGCACACCATAGGCGGCTACACCGCCCGCTCTCTCGCAGCAAGACTGCTCAACGGCCTGGGGTTTGGTCCAGGCGAGGAAGAACGACCGGTAGATAGCTTTTCCGGAGGCTGGCGTATGCGGCTGAATCTGGCGCGCGCCCTGATGTGCCGCTCGGACCTACTACTGCTGGACGAACCCACCAACCATCTGGATCTGGATGCCGTGATCTGGCTGGAGTCCTGGCTCAAGAGCTACAGCGGCACCCTGCTGCTGATCTCCCATGACCGCGACTTTCTGGACGCGGTGACCAGCCACATCGCCCATATAGAGCAAGACCGGATCACCCTGTACAGCGGCAACTACTCCGCGTTTGAACATATCCGGGCAGAGCGGCTGGCCAACCAGCAATCTGTCTACGAACGGCAGCAGCGTGAGATCGCCCACATCCACAGCTATGTGGAACGCTTTCGCGCCAAGGCCACCAAGGCCCGTCAGGCCCAAAGCAGGATCAAGGCGCTGGAACGGATGGAGCTGATCGCCCCGGCCCATGTGGATTCGCCATTCCACTTTGAATTCAGACAACCACAAAAGACCCCGCAACCGCTGCTAAAGCTGGAGCAGACCAGCACCGGCTATGGTGACAACATAATCTTAGAGGGCATCAACCTGAGCCTGTCGCCGGGTGATCGCATCGGCCTGCTGGGTCCGAACGGTGCTGGCAAATCCACCATGATCAAGCTGCTGGCAGGAGAGCTGGCAGCCAAGAACGGGGAGCGACAAACAGCGCAGGATCTAAAGATCGGCTATTTTGCCCAGCACCAGCTGGATCAACTTCATCCCGAACACACTCCTATGGAGCATCTGCTCCAAATAGACCCCAAGGCAAAAGAGCAGGCACTGCGCAACTTTTTGGGCGGTTTCGGCTTCTCCGGTGAGCGCGCCGACAGCCCTACCGCCCCCTTCTCCGGCGGTGAAAAGGCGCGGCTGGTGCTGGCCTTGCTGGTGTACCAGCGCCCCAATCTATTGTTGCTGGACGAACCCACCAACCATCTTGATATCGAGATGCGTCATGCCCTGAGCATCGCCTTGCAGGATTTTGTCGGAGCCATGGTAATCGTATCCCATGATCGGCACATGCTGCGTACCACCACCGACCAACTCCTGCTGGTCAATGCGGGTAAGGCGGAAGAGTTCGCTGGCGACCTGGACGACTATCCACGCTGGTTGATAGATAACCGTACCGAGGGTAAACAAAAACGCTCTTCCGGCAGCACCGCAGGCAAACACAGCGCAAGTTCACGCAAGGATCGCAAACGCCAGGAGGCAGAGCAGCGGCGCCAACTACAGCCCCTGCGCAACAAACTTAAAAAACTGGAACGGCTGGTTGAGCAGATCACGCAACAACAACAACAGCTGGAACAGAAACTGGCTGAACCTGACATATATGATGATTCAAATAAAACCACTCTTAAACAACTAGTTGCTGACAAGGCCAGGCTGGACAAAGATATGTCTGATGCCGAAGAGGCGTGGCTGGCAACGGAAGAGAAGATGGGTAGTATCCAAGGCGGGGACTAAATAAGCTTTACCCTCGAGGGCTAACCATAGAGCTATAGTCCGTTGATGATATTTTGCAGCGCCGCCATTGCAGCCTCATAGTCATTCCTGATGTTGTCTCTCTCTACATCTGCACGCAGCGTGAGGATGTCTGATACAAGCAGCTCAATTCGATGTTGAACTGTTGGCGAAGCATTTTCATTTGCGCCTGCCAAATCCACGAGAACTTTATCCAGCGCGTGGGTAACACTGTCATTTTTCCAGATCTTCTTTTCTGTATTGATAGTTTCATGCAGCAGCCGTATATCCTTACTCAAGGCGATAATGCTGTCTCGCGAAGTGGGCTTGGCGACCGCAACGGCTTCGTCCAGATAATCAAGAACCATACTCAACTCATCTTTAGCATCAACTGCGTTGTGGCTGACAAGTAGATCATGCTCTGCAGTAAACAAGTGTAACTTTGCATCAAGCAGATGTTTCAGCAGGGTTTCTGTATGTGATAACTCCAGGTAACTATGAACCAGGTGATCATATTCTCGTTTAATGATTGAGGTTGTTCGGTGCCAAAAACGGGCCAACCCATGTTCGTGTTGCTCAGAATCCTGTTGTATATTCCCTTTAAATTCATTGATTTCCGCAGCCAGTTTTCTGGCCTCTTCCCGGGCCTTCTCCGTTTTGCTGTTTTGCGCTGCCTTGTCCAACCATTCAGAAGCTGCTTTAAGGTTTTTTTCGGTAGCAGCAATATCCCCTTTTCGATAACTATCGAAAGCAATTTTCAGATTGATGCGGGCCTCACTCAGGGCAATGGTATTATTGTTTGATTGCGTTATTTCCTTATACACATGCTGACCAATATCCTTCTTTGCCTCTTCCGACAAAGCAGAAAATGCAATAAGAAAAGACAAGACTATCAACACAGTTGAAATAGTAAGTTGGCAGGGTATTCGTTTCATTTTGCATCACCTTTGTAGTTGATTGGTTCAGGCAAGCATCCCGCCAGTTTTATAGATAAATCAAGGACGGGTCACAGATATCCCTAAGGATCTTACCTGTTTTTGGTGCTGCGAAAGCCTAGTCACTCCATCTTAAATCAAATCCATCCGATGCGCATGGGTTTCCATTTAGCCAACCCTTACGACAAAAAAACCTCACAATATCAAAGAGATCTGTACTGTCCATATGCTTAAAAATGCTTTGGATGTTAAGATGCTGACAGCATCGGGGTTTTCTTGAAGCGCAATTAGATAACTATTAGGTATGAACAACAGTAAGCAAGATACAACAGAGTTAGAGTTCTCAGAAAAATATGACGAAAAGCACGCCCTTTACTACTTTGAGAAGCATGAGAATGAATTTTGGCGACGCCTCTCCAACTGGCGTGACCATCAAGTCTGCGCCAAGGCGCTGAGGCTTGCAGGCAATCCCCAGAGCATTCTGGATATGCCCTGCGGCACGGGCCGTTTTTGGGATCTGTTGGTGCAGGACCCTGAACGCAAACTGTGGGCCTCTGACAACAGCCAGGATATGATCAATGCCGGGCTGAAATACCGACCACCCGAGGTCGCTAAACGCTTTGAAACCTTCCAAGGCTCTGCCTTTGATCTGCCGGTAGAGGACAATTTTGTCGAATCTGTGTTCTGCATTCGCCTGATGCACCATATCGGTGAACCTGAAGATCGGATGAAACTGCTGGCCGAGCTTGCTCGAGTCGCCTCTGACAGTATCGTCATCTCACTCTGGGTCGACGGCAATCTGACCGCATGGAAACGCCAACGGCGTGAGACAAAGCGTAAGGTAAAACGCTTCCAAAACCGGTTTGTGATACCGCAGACACTGATTGAACAGGAGTTCAAACAGAGCGGCCTCTCCATTGAAGCAAAGTTGGATTTTATTCCCCACTACGCCATGTGGCGCACCTATGTATTGAAGGTAAAATGACCGTGGATTTTGTTGGGGAAGGCTGGCAAAAGATCCTTCAATATAACGGTCTAGACAGCTTTGATGCGCTGTGGAATATGGATGTGGAGTGGTTCGAGGAGCCGAACGAACGGCGTGGAGGCTGGAGTGGTGTCGCCCGCATTCAGCTAAAATCTCCAGATGGAAACGAAATAGGCGTCTTCCTCAAGAAACAGCAAAACCACACGTGCAAATCACTGCTGCACCCAATCCGCGGCATCCTTACATTCGCTCGTGAATTCAACAATATCCGCCATTTCCAGCGAGCCGATGTACCCGCCCTCGAGCCGATATATTTCGGACAGCGGCGGGTCAATGGCGCTCACCAAGGCATACTCATCACACTGGAGTTGGCTGGTTTCCACCCAATGGATGCGCCGCAGTTCCTGCCCGGGAAAGATGGATTACTCTCCTCCATCAAGGCACGCAGAGCCCTATTTGAAACGCTGGCAGAGTCGCTGCGCAGACTGCATGCACATAGACGTCACCACAGTTGCCTCTACTTCAAGCACATCTTTATCAAACCGGTAAATGAGACAGAGTTTGAAGTGCGCCTGATCGATCTGGAAAAGGCTCGCTGGCATCTGCTGGCCAGACGATCAATCTTTCGTGATCTCTACACCCTATCCCGCCACGCACACGGTTGGCCGCGGACTGACTATATGCGGTTTTTCCTGATCTATCGCCAAGAGCAGCACCTAAGTCCCGCTTCGAAAAAACTATGGCGCGCGATTGCGGCAAAGCATAAGACCAAGGCCAAGTAGAAGGTGCTGGAAGGAATCCAGCCCATTCACTGGGCTGGTTGACTAATCAGGCTCACGAGCAGGCATCTGGATGGGATCCGGTGGCCGTCGACTCAGATTAGCCGCAACCTTACGGTACAGCCGTTTGCTATCGCCCGGTCTGCGTCCTCTTCCCAGATACTTCCAGATAAAGCGCATCCGGTCATAGACACTGAGCAGGCTTACTGCGATACGTGCCAACCCGGAAAGGTCAACAATGGCCCCACGAGCCTTGCGCAACCGCATCTTCGAGGCACGGGGGGCATCAATCCAGACGGTGGAGTAGTGGTTATCCTGTTTGCGAACCAGGATATTCCGCCACTTTAGGTCATGATGAAAGAATCTTGCCTTATGAGCCCTTCTTGTCTGCATTATCAGATGGCTTGAGACCTCATTATAGGCCTGCCGCCGCATAGGCTCCGGCATCTGATACCAGCTATTCAAGGCAAAGTGGTCGAGATCCTGGCTATTCGGCACTGCACGGCTGATCAGAAAGTTCGACTGCAATACCCCGAGTACCCGCTCTTCACCAAATGCCACAATATCCAGCGTCGGAATCCCCAGCGCTTGCAATTGCCGATAGGCCCAAACCTCCACCGCCCCCTTGCCAGGGCGCATCCAGAACTGTATCCCCCGTTGAAAGGGACAGATGTAGCGTTTGAAATAAAAGGCGCTGCCATCCGCCGAAGTGATACGGCGACAACGGGTTGTTGGAGAATCTGAAACAAGCTCCCCACCGGGATAATTAACCCAATCCATATCCGCATGGATGCCCAACTCCCTGAGCTGCCGCTCATAGTCAGCTTCAACCAGAAACTTCCGGCCGGAAAACAGTTGGATACGACGAGCTAGGTTAATCATTTAGCGGGTATATAGATTTGTTTTCATCTAACGCGATGCCTGTTTCACATAAACCCAGTTATGCGGATTGGCCCTTTCTCTCTTTTTCATCAATTTTAACCCAGGGCGCACAGACTCTCCAACTTTGTGGCTATATTGTTGAGGTGTTGCTTACCTATTCAATCACCTCAACATCCATCCCCAGCCTTAGCTCTCCAATCTCGGTGTGTATCAGGTTTTGCCCAAAGTAGACCTTATTGCCCTGTCGGCGATAGCTGCTCAAGGTCTGGAGTGGTTCTGCACCGGTTTGCGCGGTCTCGGGATGCACCGTGGTTATGGCGCAGCGGGAGCAGGGCTTTACCAGCTTGAATTCGATCTCTCCAATACGGATACGCTTCCATTGGTCTTCGGCGTAGGGCTCGCAGCCAGCTACCACCAGATTAGGGCGGAAGCGTTCCATCGGCAGTGGTTCCGACATGCGGCTATTTAGGTCTTGCAGGGACGCCTCTGAGATGAGCAGTAGCGGGAAGCCGTCAGAAAATCCCGTCTGGTCTCCCTCCTTGGCATAGTCTGGATCAACCTGGCGTATCTGATCATCCGGCAGATACACCAAACGGCACTCGGTGTGCAAAAACTCGCTTAGCCAGTTATCGGCATCTTCGCCGACGCAACGGGCCAGGCATTCATCTCGCCAGACCTTGACCTGAACCACTTCATCATCGACGCTTTCCGGCGGTAGAACCAGATCGCTCATGTCTGGGGCCTGGAGAGTAAGATGATCGGACGTCATCAGGGTGTGCACCAGAGTCATGCGCGGCAGCCCTCTTTGGCTCAAAAAGAGACCGTCCTGATCTACCAGCATCCAGCGGCGGTCACGGCGTATACCTCTGGCATCCAGCGTTGCCAGAGCCAGACCAGCGCCCCTGAGGGACTTGACCGGATATCTAAACAGACCAGTTAGAGTTAGCTTGGACATGAGCGCATCCTTCATCGCCAAATTTCGACCTATAATACTAAAAGGGTGTGAACTAAATACCTGTTTATCCGCATTAATAGCTTAATTTTTACTCGTTGCTGCCGCTCTTATAGAGACATCAAGACTCAACGACATAATAATCTGCTGGAGAATAAGTGAATGGACATAGTCCCCTATTTAAAATTGATGGTCCAGAAAAACGGTTCTGATCTATTTTTCAGCACTGGCGCACCGCCCAATCTAAAGGCCGAAGGGCACACCATGCCAATTGGCGACAACCCAATGTCGTTGGGGATGGTGAGAAAGCTGGCGTACTCCATCATGAGTGATGATCAGATCAAGGAGTTCGAGAAGACCATGGAGGGCAACCTGGCTATCTCCATAAGCGGCCTCGGGCGCTTTCGTGTGAACGTATTCCGTCAGCGTGGTGACGTAGCCATGGTGATCCGCTTTATCAAGGGTAAGATCCCCACCATTGAGGACCTAAATCTACCGGAGATACTAAAAGAGCTGATAATGGAGCCACGAGGCCTGGTTCTGGTGGTTGGCTCTACCGGATCGGGTAAATCTACCACCCTGGCTTCCATGATTGACCACAGAAACAATAACGCCACCGGACACATTCTGACCATTGAAGATCCAGTCGAATTCCTTCACACCCACAAAAAATCAGTAGTGGATCAACGTGAGGTAGGTCTGGATACCATCTCCTATGAGATGGCCCTCAAGAATGCCATGCGCGAGGCCCCGGATGTCATCCTGATCGGCGAGATTAGAGACCGCCAGACCATGCAACACTCCATTGCCTACGCCGAGACTGGCCATCTATGCCTTTCCACCCTGCATGCCAACAACGCAAACCAGGCTCTGGATCGCATCGTCAACTTCTTTCCTGACACGGCCCATCGCCAGTTGTATATGGATCTATCACTCAACCTGAGGGCTGTGGTGTCACAACGTCTGATCAAGGGTACCAATGGGCAAAGGGTTCCGGCGGTAGAGATCATGCTACTTTCCACCTTTGTGTCAGAACTGATCCAGAAGGGCGATATCCACGCAGTGAAAGAGGCCATGGAGCATGGCACAGAGCGCGGCATGCAGACCTTTGATCAAGCGCTGTATGAGTTGTACAAGACAGGACAGATTACCCTGGACAATGCCTTGGCCAACGCCGACTCACGCAACAATCTATCCCTGAAGATACGCCTGGACGAGAGTGGCGACATCAATACCGACGATGCGGGCTCGGGCTTGAGTATAGGGGTGGAGGATTTCTAGGGACTGACTGCCCCACATAAAAAGTAGCCCATCTGCATAGATTAGAGGCTAGACTATCAGTCTGACATTCACGGTCCAACCCAGGGCCTGATGTAGTATCCTAGTACATGTAGGTGCTGCGAGAAGGTGAACTTCTTCGGCCCATATAAGGATTTCCTGGCCGTCTTTGCAGAGGTAGACCATGTCCCCAAGTAAACACTCTCCATTCACCCCCCTGACCCTGAGCCGTCTGAATGCAAGCTTGAGCGACCTCCCCCCGTCTGCGATGGATGCGGAGGGTATTGCCCATGATTTCAGACGGTATTTCTGCCGCACTCTGGGACGGGACAAAGACTGCAACAACACCCACTACCCCTATACAGCACTGGCCATGACGGTAAGAGACCGCCTGATGGAACGCTGGCAAAACACCCAGCGCGCCTACCGTGATGCGGATAGCAGACGCACATTCTACATCTCACTTGAATTCCTCATGGGTCGGGCCCTGGGCAACAGCGTACTTAGCTTGAATCTAGACCGAGCCGTAGAAGAGGGGCTTTATGAGCTGGGTCTGGTGCTGGAGGAAATTGCCGAGAGTGAGCCGGATGCTGGTCTAGGCAATGGCGGCCTTGGACGCTTAGCAGCCTGCTTTCTTGATAGCTGCGCCACCATGCAGCTTCCGGTAAATGGATATGGTATCCGCTACGAATACGGCATGTTCCGCCAATCAATCCACGATGGCCGTCAGGTCGAAGAGCCAGACCACTGGTTGCGCAACGGCAACCCCTGGGAGGTTGAACGCCCCGAGTTCACTCAAAGGGTAAGATTCGGTGGCTACACCGAAATCGTGCCACGTTGGGCCAACAAGATGGATGTACACTGGCTGGATACTAATGACGTGCTAGCCGTCCCCTATGACATCCCTATCCCCGGCTTCAGGAATGACACGGTGAATACCCTACGTCTCTGGAAGGCGGCGGCAACCGACGAATTCGACCTGGAAGAGTTCAATGCCGGAAGTTATTCCGAAGCGGTGGAGGCAAAGAACGCGGCCGAACACATCACCATGGTGCTCTATCCCAACGACGCCAGCGAGAGCGGAAAAGAGTTACGCCTGCGTCAACAATACTTTCTCGCCTCAGCCACTCTGTTAGATATATTAAGAAGATGGAAACTGACCCACGGCAATGATTTTTCCGAATTTGCTGAGAAAACCTGTTTTCAGTTGAACGACACCCACCCCTCTATTGCGGTGGCAGAGCTGATGCGGTTGCTGGTGGACTGCGAAAGTCTGGGATGGGAAATGTCATGGGAGATAACAAAAAAAACCATGGCCTATACCAACCACACCCTGCTTCCAGAAGCCCTGGAAAAGTGGCCAGTACACCTGTTTGCACGTCTGTTGCCCAGACCGCTGGAGATCATCTACGAGATAAACGCCCGCTTCCTGAGCGAGGTTTCGAATCGTTGGCCGGGCGACATCGGTCGGCAGAATCGTATGTCCATAATCGAGGAGGGAGAGCAACCCCAAGTACGTATGGCCTATCTGGCGATTATAGGAAGTTTCTCGGTAAACGGAGTTGCAGCACTCCATTCCGAACTGCTCAAGCAGGGCTTATTCCACGACTTTTATCAGCTATGGCCGAACAAATTCAATAACAAGACCAACGGTGTTACCCAACGTCGCTGGCTGGCGGCCTGCAATCCTGCCCTTAAAGATCTGATCAGCGCCAACATCGGCGATGAATGGATTGCAGATCTGAGCCAACTACGCAGGCTTAGGGAACATGTCGAAGACCGTAATTTTCGCCACAAGTGGATCCTGGCTAAACAACAGAATAAGGAGCGACTGGCGCAGTTGGTGCTCAAAGAGTGTGATGTAGAGTTCAACATAGACGCCATGTTCGATGTCCAGGTCAAACGCATCCATGAATATAAGCGACAACTGCTTAACCTGCTGCACGTAGTCCACCTCTACGCCAGAATCAAGGCCGGCGACACCTCGGCCTGGACCCCACGCTGCGTTCTGTTCGGCGGCAAAGCGGCGCCCGGATATTACCAGGCAAAGTTGATCATCAAACTGATCAACCATGTTGCCGGGGTGGTCAACAATGATCCGGCGGTTGGGGATATGCTCAAGGCTGCATTTTTTCCAGACTATCGGGTCTCTGCTATGGAGATCATCTGTCCCGGCACGGATCTTTCAGAGCAAATATCCACCGCTGGCAAGGAGGCCTCCGGCACTGGAAATATGAAGTTAATGATGAACGGCGCCCTTACCATCGGCACCCTGGACGGGGCCAACATTGAGATTCGGGAGGAGGTGGGTGAAGAACACTTCTTTCTGTTTGGCCTTACTGCTGAAGAGGTCCAGAAAAAACAGGGGCAGTACGATCCAGGACACATCATCGACTCATGCCCCAACCTATCCCGGGTGATGAACCTTCTGGAAAAAAACCATTTTAACCAGCTGGAGCCAGGATTGTTTGATCCCATTTGCAACTCCATCCGCAATCCACATGATCCTTGGATGGTGGCTGCAGATTTCTCCAGCTATATTGAGGCACAGGAACACGCCGCCAAACACTATCGCGACCATGAGGCATGGGTAACAAGCAGTATCCTAAACACCGCATCCAGTGGCCGGTTTTCCACTGACAGAACCATATCCGAATACAACCAAGATATTTGGAGGCTGAAGCCCACCCCATCCTTGCCGCTATAGTTTTGATAGTCGGCGATCCGCACGCCGGCGGTCAGCTCCACTGTAGATAGTTGCTGGAAAACAGATAGGGTTACATGATAAAAAAGTGCGGGGGACAGATCTGATGGTCGGGATGCATGTAATGCTTCCCGGCACCTGGATGCCCCCCTTCAACTGATGCGAGACGAGATGCAGAACCATTTCGATAAACATCTGTTCGAGTCTTTCGTCTTACTATTCAAATAGGACTCAGACAGATAACTGTTAGCGTAAACCCCGCGCCTCCTTGATCTGCTCATAGGCCTGGCGAATCTCATGGGTCTTGCGCGTCGCAATCTTCATCATCTCCTCAGGCAAACCCTTAGAGACCAGCTTATCCGGGTGGTGCTGGCTAAGCAGACGCCGGTAGGCACGTTTGACCTCGTCATCGCTGCTCTTGGGTGAAATCATCAGGATTGAATAGGCATCTTCCAGAGAGGGGCCAGATGGTTTAGGCGCTGCCCTGCCACCTCTACCAGCATAGCGCCCCTCTGCCTTGATCATATTTTCCAGACGCCGGAACAGGGACTCAGGTATGCCAAGGTGCTGACATATGTGCAGTAGCATCTGCTCTTCAGCCCGGTGCAGAACACCATCCGCGTAGGCAGCCTGTAGCTGAATCTCTACAAACATCTGGATCAGGGTCTGACGTCGATGACACTCTTGACGGAACTGGTCCAGCACATCATCCAGCGGGAAGTCTGTATTCTTGCCTTGATCAAACAGACGTATAGCCGTCTGCCGCAGCTTCTGATTCAGATCCATCTGATCCATCACCATGCGGGCGAGGTCTATCTCGTCCTTTGACACCCTGCCATCCGCCTTGGCCAGATGCCCCATAACAGAGAATGTGGCGGTAAAAAAGGCCGTCTGAACCCGCTCCCTGTCACCGGGATGTAATTGTTCAAAGCCTTTAAGGCCACCCATACCCCGATCCAGGTTGTGCCCCAGCACAGCCCCAAGAATCGCCCCTAGCGGACCTCCAAGCATGAAACCAAAGGCCCCGCCCAGCATTTTTCCCCACCAACTCAATCGTCTTCTCCTGTCTGATCTTCCAATACTATAGAAACGGTATGTTGCCAGCTTCCCAGAATTTTATTCCCATATCCAGGTTTTACCGAAGGACCTCGGGCATTCCCGGAAATACTCTCGGCAGCCTATTAAATATCCGTGTCTAATTTAACACCATGATAATAAATTCGATACTGGCATACATTTGAATCAGGTGTAGTATTAAAGGGCCTGATCAATTAGCTGAGGAGCACACTGGCATGAGTAAACCCTATCCTGCTGTCGGCAACTGGTATCAGACTATGGAGGGCGAAATCCTAAAGGTTGTGGCCATGGACCAGGAAGAACAGTCTATTGAGATCCAGTTCTACGACGGTACTATAGAGGAGTACGACACTGATACTTGGGAGGAACTGGTTCAACGCAGAGCCGAGCCACCGGAGGACTGGTCTGGATCCTTTGATATTGAAGGCGAAGACTATGGCATCGATCTGGACCGCCCTGCGGGCGATAACCACAGTAACCCTATGGATGACCTGGACAAGAAAGAATAGCCTCTACACATTGATTAGACTGCTGCAAACCAAAATTAAAGTTTTACCATTAAGTGCCGCTGTATTAATCAAGAGTTGAATCCTTCAACTCAAGATTTTCAGGGGGTGCTGAATGATCACAAAATTCAACATGGCATCTGGTGAACTTACCTATCAAACCAGGCAAAAAGGCACAGCAGAAGTTGCGTCTAACCCCTATGAATTGATCGACCAGACCCCTTCGCTGCAACTGGTTGAGATTGCAATCCAACCGCAACTCAAATCCATGCCACTGGATCTAGCATCTGTCTCAATCGATGAGTTTCTTGGGCATCAAGAGTAATTGACTAGAGCTCGCGTACCACTCTAAATCCTATAACTGACAGGCGCGAGCCCGGCTTGAAGCGCCCTCTCCAGGTAGAACGCATGCTGTCGCTGGTCTTGTTATATGCGCCGCCTCTGACCACACGTCCATCGCAGCCTGCCTCCATCCAGGCGGAGCCGTCTGTGGGCGCACCACTATGGCTAGGGTGATAGCAGTCCAGCACCCATTCCCTTACGTTACCCGCTAAATCATGCAGCCCATAATTATTGGGCGGAAAACTTCCAACTTGGGCCGTGCTTATTCTGTCCCACTGACTACCACAATCGAAACAGTTTGCCCGCCCTTCTTCCATCTGATAGCCCCACCAGTAGGTGGCATCACTGCCAGACCGGATGGCAAACTCCCATTCGGCCTCGGTTGGGAGCCGGTATTTCTTGCCGGTACGTTCCGATAACCATTCGGTGTAGGCCACCGCATCATCCCATCCCACGTGTATAACCGGTCGCTTGCCGCGTCCCCAGCCATCATCCTCGGGAAGTCTGCGGCCAGTAGCCTGGGCAAAGCGATCATATTCCTCGAAGGTTACCTCTACCTGACTAATGGCAAAGTCCTTTAGCTCCACCTCATGGGCCGGCCACTCATTACCCGAGACCTGGTTACGATTACTTCCCATGATGAAGCTTCCGCCTCTGAGCCTAATCATGGCCGGTCCAAAGCTAACATCGGTCAGCATAGACCAGGGGGGATCTGGCTCGCTGTCACTCCCCTCTGCTTCGCTGGCGGTTATTTGTCCCGGAGCGACCTGTCTGGTAGCTGTGGCAACACCCCCTGGCGCGGTCCGGGAAAAGGACCCAGGGGTAAATCTACTCCGATCTATGGCGCCGGGCTTCACCTCTGATGTTCCTTGACCCTGCAACAGGGATGAGATCAATTCACCTCTTCCCGAGATCAGCATAAGCCCGTCCAATAAGGCAAAACAGATAACAACCCCGAGCAGGAACCAAAGTACTATTGCCTGCCTGGAGGATGGTCCGTGGATCGCCTCATCCAGATTCAGTGCGCGAGAGTTGCCCTCAAAACGAGAATCAACATACTCATTGGTTGTATCTCCTCGTTCTACCCGATCCCGCAGTTGGTTTAGCTTCTCTTGGTACCCTTGTCTGGAATTTTCTACCTCTTCGTATTTAGCCCTTAATTCAACAAACTCCAGATTTAGCTGATCTATCCTTTTATCTCTATCCTCAATGAAGTCCTCAAGGCTCCTGCATTTTGAATCGGCTTCGGTTAGTCGCTCCTCCCGTTTCTTGGATGACTCACGTATTTCGTCCAGCTCTTGACGCAGCGCCTCCTCTTCCGCCTTTTCCAGACCTGTAGTCGCCTCTTCTCTGAGTTTATTCAGCTCGTTCTTGAGTTCCTGGATTTCCATGCTCGAGTGCATCTGGACCAGGTTTAATTCCTCGCGCAATGCCTCCGCTTCCTCGCTGCCTGCACCAGTTTCACTCAGGGTTGATTCCAATTGTCTGTGGTTTGAACGCAGCTGTTCCAGCTGCAACGTCAACGCCGCTATCTCTTCTCTGGCGGCAGCTCCATTGCCTTCCAGCTCACGCATCAGCTCGAGGGTCCGCTCTTTCTCCTCCGACAAGAGTTCAGCTTTTTCCCTTATTTCGTCGTAGGCAAAATCTGCCTCCTTTAGCGACTCGGTCAGTGAGTCGATCTCATCTTTTAGCTCTTTAACCTCGCCTGGCACGTCATCCGGCGCTGTAGCAGTGCGCCGCTCAAGCTCCGTCTCAGCACGCTGGCGTGCAGTGCGCTCCTGCTGTAACTCTTCCTCAGCTCTCCTTCTTGCCTCTTCTGT
>SWBX01003533.1_pt1 | contig 43159 bp, 41 predicted proteins | sample 4693051 | NCBI WGS metagenome assembly SWBX01 (sample SAMN10267272, study PRJNA491770) | bioreactor metagenome | isolation source: DHS bioreactor inoculated with marine | place: Japan: Omine Ridge, Nankai Trough | reverse complement strand
TGGTGCCAATCTCAGGTTATGTGACAGGTATGGGGGCGGCAAAGTTTTTGATACTGCCGGTAATTATCGGCATTGTAGGCGGAGTGGGCTCAGGTACTCGCTGGTATCGCACCCTGTTTTTGGAAGAGATCAACAAAGATTACGTGCGCACCGCGCGCGCTAAAGGGTTGTCAGAAGGTCTGGTGCTGTTTCGCCATGTTCTGAAAAACGCCATGATCCCAATCCTCACCGGTGTGGTTGTGGTACTGCCGTTGCTGTTTATGGGTAGTCTGATAACCGAATCGTTTTTTGGAATTCCCGGACTTGGCAGTTACACTATTGATGCAATAAATCAGCAGGATTTCGCCATAGTGCGTTCCATGGTGTTCTTGGGTTCTGTGCTCTACATCATTGGTTTGCTACTGACCGACATCTCCTATACCTTGGTCGATCCTCGGGTAAGATTAAATTAAGATTCAGTTGAAGCGGATTATGGTACGGCTAATCATGGCCGTCATGTCTATTAATAAATTCACACAAGTAGTTAAAGGTAATGCAGCATGCTTAGATATTTAAAACTTATTGCAGACACTGTTAAGGGTGTTAAAGAGATCATGCCTTGGGATCTGGAAGAACGCCTGCAAGAAAATCCAGGGCTGCTGATCGTTGATGTGCGTGAGCAACATGAGTTTGACGCCATGCATATTCCAGATTCTCTGTGTGTGCCGCGCGGTGTTCTGGAATCAGCCTGTGATTGGGAGTATGACGAGACAGAACCGGAATTGGTGCAGGCCAGGCCAAGAGAAGTCGTGGTGGTTTGCCGTTCTGGACAAAGAAGCATCCCTGCGGTTTACTCGCTTAAGATACTTGGTTTTCAAAATGTGGTCTCACTCAAAACCGGTCTACGCGGTTGGAATGACTACGAACAACCCTTGGAAGATATTGACGGAAACGAAGTAGATCCAGACGATGGCGATCTGTTCTTTACCACCAAATTACTCAAGGATCAGATGAAGCCTGCGGGTTGGGCAGGTTACTAAACAGGGTAAGATGATACGAAATGGTTTTCTACCAACTCTGCTAATCATGACGCTATCGCCTGAACATAGCTAAAAAATTGCTTAAAAGTATGGTAAAACAGACATATTAAGAACAAAAGTAATCAAGAATCTGAGAAACATGCTTTATAATAACTAATATGAATAGTTCAGGTGCCAGTTCGAAAATGACAGATAACGAGATCTATTCGATGCTGCGCGCAAGTGGCGTCTACCCAACCTCACAGAGGATGGTGGTTGCCAAGGTGCTTTTTGCCAAGCATCAACATATTACGGCAGACCATCTGCACGAAGCCATGCTCCAGTCCGGTTTTCGAGTCTCTAAGGCAACCGTCTACAACACCCTAAAACTATTTGTAGAGAAGGGGTTGCTACGCGAAATATTTATCGACTCCAGTAGAACCTATTACGATTCCAACACCAGCCGTCACCACCACTATTACAATATGGACACAGGCGATCTGGGCGATCTGTTGGAAGATCAGCCTTATTTCCCAAGTGAAGATGATCTGCCGGATGGCACATCCCTTGAGAATGTCGATATTGTGGTCAGAGTAAGAAACCAAGCGCTCTGATACCGGAAGCAACAAAGCCATCAGTAGGTGAAAGATGAAGTGCCACTGGGGGATATGCATCCAATACCCGCATATGTGACAATGCGCGACATGGTAGTAAATGCACTAACAATAGCCGATCTGCACAAGACCTATAAGAATGGGCCCCTGGCTCTGGATGGAATAAATCTCGAGGTAGAGGAGGGGGATTTCTTTGCTCTTCTGGGACCGAATGGGGCGGGTAAATCCACGGCGATCGGTATTATCAGTTCCTTGGTCAATAAGAGCTCTGGGAAGATTGAAGTATTCGGGCATGACTTGGACCGTAATCCAGAGGCAGTCAAGGCCTGTATCGGCCTGGTGCCGCAAGAGTTCAACTTCAACGTGTTTCTGCCGGTGGAAGAGGTAGTGATCAACCAGGCTGGCTATTACGGTATTCCGAAAAAGCAGGCGTTGCTCAATACCGAAGAGAGTCTGAGGCAACTCGACCTGTGGTCTAAGCGCAAGGTTATGGCGCGTGAACTATCTGGAGGCATGAAGCGCAGATTGATGATTGCGCGGGCTCTAGTGCATAAACCAAGGTTGCTGATCCTGGACGAACCAACGGCTGGTGTGGATATCGAGATCAGACGCTCTATGTGGGATTTTCTACAAGAGCTTAACCGCAACGGCACTACCATCATCCTCACCACCCACTATCTGGAAGAGGCCGAGAACCTGTGTCGCAATATCGCCATTATCAATCATGGCTTGATCATCGAAAATAGCAGTATGGATTCGCTGCTGGATAAGCTGAACACCGAGACTCTGGTTCTGACTCTCCGAGACAGGCTAGAGCAGACTCCAGTCCTGGATGGTTTTAATATCTCTCAACGTGATGGCAGGACACTGGAGGTGGTGGTTAGCCGCGAGTGTGGGATCAATCGTCTGTTCAACAGTCTATCAGAACTTAATATTGAAGTGCTGAGTATGCGCAATAAACAGAACCGTCTGGAACAACTGTTTATCGATATGCTGGGTGTCGGGCGCAACGGGGAAGCAGTATGAACCGTTATCACAGTTACTGGATTGCGTTTCGGACCATTATAGTAAAAGAGATAGTGCGCTTCATGCGTATCTGGATCCAGACTATCCTGCCGGCAGCGATTACTACCGCGCTCTATTTTATTATCTTCGGTACCCTTATCGGAGAGAGAATTGGTGAGATGGATGGCTACAACTACATCGACTTTATTGTACCGGGGTTGATTCTGATGGCGGTCATCACCAACTCGTATGCCAATGTAGTCTCTTCATTTTTCAGCAGCAAATTTCAACGCCATATCGAGGAGTTGCTCATATCCCCGGTGCCTAACTGGATCATCATTGTTGGCTTTGTCGGCGGAGGAGTTGCGCGCGGGATCATGGTCGGGATCGCGGTTACACTGGTTTCACTCTTCTTTACTGATCTTGCCATCTACAGTTACGGCATGACCTTTCTGGTTCTAATCCTTACCTCCATCCTGTTTGCGCTGGGTGGACTCATCAATGCAATTTTCGCCAAAACATTCGATGATATCTCCATTGTTCCCACCTTTGTGCTGACGCCACTTACCTATCTGGGTGGAGTGTTTTACTCTATCAAGATGCTGCCGGAGTTTTGGCAAAATGTGTCTTTGGGGAATCCGGTGTTATACATGGTCAATGCATTTCGTTATGGCCTGCTCGGGGCCTCGGATATTCCTATAGGCGTGGCCCTGACCATTATCCTGCTGTTCATTGTTGTGTTGGGTTTGCTAAGCCAGTATATGCTAGCGCGTGGGGTTGGGATAAAAGACTGATATCTCTAACTCGGTAGCAGTAGTGAAATACTGACTCCATCGCCATTTGGTAGGTTGTTTGCCTCTACCTGCCCTCCATGAAACTCACAGATGAGCCGCACCAGATAGAGACCTAGTCCCAGATGTGGATCTATCCCTTTGCCAGAGCGCACCGAGACCATGGATTGAAATAGCTCTTGTTCCATGCCTTCCGGTAATCTCTGGCCTTGATTTGAAACACTCAGCCTGATCAGTCCCTGGTTCTCTCTTGTTAACTCAAGCTGGATTGGTGTGTCGACGGAGTGAAAGTCCATGGCGTTATTTACCAGTTTATCCAGGGCCTGGCTGATCAGGTCGGGTGCGCCGTTTATTGTTACCTCTGTTTCTGGAGTCTCCGCATTAAACAGGATATTGGGGAAGGCGGTGCGATAGCTTGCAAGCGTGGTCTGGATCAGTGTGGTGAGGTCAAACTGTTCCATCTCGGTATGTTGCAGCAGTTGTTCCAGCCGGGTTGCCTCTCGCATGCGGTGTAGTATCTTGCCGAGTCTCTCGGCGCCATCCTGGGCGCGTTTGATGTAGCGGTGGTGTTGTTCGGGAGAGGGATCGGATTCCAGATTTTCCAGGGATGATCGCACCACTGTGATGGGTGTTTGCATCTCGTGGGCTAGGCGTGATGCCATGGCCTCCAGATAGCGGTTGTATTCCGATAGTCGGTTTAGCACACCGGCGAAGCTGCGGTCCAAGTCACCAATCTCATCTTTGCTACGAGTTGGTTTGAGTGAACTTAGTATTCTACCGTCCTGGGTTACCGCTTGTTCCACCCGATTACGCAGGCCTGTAATGCGGCCGGTTAGGAGTGAGGCAAAACCCAGGAGCACCAGGCCGACTACAGCAAAGAATATGATGGTGATCCCGAACAATTGTTCCAGCGCCTTGTTCTGAAGTGACAGGATCTTGTTGGTGCTCTGTTCCACCACCACACTGCCGATGATGCTGTCGGAAGATTTGATTGGCCAGGCCGCCGACAGGATCTGCGCTTCTCCGTCTGGGGTGGAGCGGCGTCTGGTGTCCGGGATTCCTCTGAGAGCAGAGTCGATCTCTTTGCTGGCAATATGGGTTATTCCCGCCAGATCATCTTCGAACTCACCACTGGGTTGATCCAACACCATACGGATCAGAAAATGCAGAATGCCCGTTGTCAGGGAATCATCCGCATTGTTCCTGTCCTCATCCGGTGGTTTTAGCTGCCCACGTTTTGCCAGTACCCTGCGGTTGCGATCCAATACCCAGATGCGGACGCTTTCGTGTTCCAGGCCGCTGATGGTCTTTTCCAGTTCAGGGTTCGGCGTAACCAGCCAACCGAGGGTTTCAATCTGTCTGATGTCGGTGCTGGAGGCCCAACCGGTAATCTCTCTGCTGGTCTTGTCATCCACATCGGCCAACATGAAGCCAAGCCGTTTTCCCACCAGACCTTTGGGTATTCTAAGTTCAACGGTGTAGCCGTCTCTGTTCTCTTGCCACTCACCCTGGATGCGTATCTCGGTGCCGAGCGGCTCAACCCTTTGTGCATCATCGGACATGATCATGGCATTTACCCAACCGGGTGAGCTGGTGGTTATGCGATATCTGGCAAGAGTGCCGTCGGGGCGCTGCATGGCAATATCCAGATGATCGCTTTGATCTGTTCGAATACTCCCCGGTTGCTGATAGACGATGCTCTCATCTTTGACCTGAAACAGCAGGTAGAGATAGTTGCCGCGTTTACCCACCAGGCTGCCAAAACTGGCCCCATCATTCCCTCTGTAGTGCCACAGGTTGCGCAGATACGGGGTCCAATCTTCACTGTAGCCATCCAGTTGAATTATTGAGTGTAGGGGGTGGAGGTAGATAGCCGCCTCTGGACTTGCATCTTCATACTCGGGCTGGCTGGATGAGAGCATCTCGTCCCGGTTGTGCAGTATTGTTGCCACCGCCTGTGCCGTGCCTAACAGCATGCTCTCCTGGGTCTCGCGCAGAAAGTTCTCGGTCTCCTGAATGAAGCGGTAACCGGCCCATGGTATGACTAGCAGGGTCAGGGCCACCAGCAGAAGTTTAAAGCGAATGCTGTGGTAGAAGCGGCGGTTAACTTTCCTAGGCGACATGGGTGGTCAGGCGGACACATTCCAGCGATAGCCCATGCCATAGATGGTTTCAATGGCGTCAAACTCCGGGTCGGTAGCGCAGAATTTGCGGCGTATGCGTTTGATATGGGTGCTGATGCTGGATGAGTCAACCAGGATATTGGCGGCATCCATCAACTGCTCTCTGGTGCGGACATGTCCGGGATGATTGGCCAGGGCCTGCACAAACCAGATCTCGGTTACGGTGAGATCCACCGGCTTATTCATCCAGGTTATCTGTAGGCGATCCATATCCATACGCAGATCACCGCGTACCAGCAGCTTCTCATGCTGTATCGGTTGTTGTATCGCCTCCATGCGACGAAACAGGGCAGCAATGCGGGCGCTTAGGTGGGCCAGGCTTATGTCTTTAGTGAGGTAGTCATCGGCCCCCAGTCGGAGCCCGGATACAGTGTCCAGCTCACTATCGCGGGCGGTGAGAAATATGATGGGTATGGTGGGAGACAGGGCGCGCAGCTCCCGGCACAGCTCGAATCCACCGTCCACATCATCACCCAGACCTATATCCAGGATGGCCAGATCCGGCAACTTGGCGCGGAAGTCGCCTAAAGCTCTTTGCCTGTCAGCGTAACCCTTTACCTCATAACCCTGGCGTTTCAGTACATCCGTATAGTTACCACGGATGGCCGGTTCATCTTCTACAATAGCTATTTGTTTGCTCATTATTCTTCAATGCTAAGCTGTTGATACCAGTCGATAGATTAACATTATATTGAGGAAGTGCTGACTAATTCCACGATGCCAATGGATCGCAAGACATAAGATGTATTTGGGGTCTATATAATAGTCTTATAGACCCAGCAGTATAAGTGATTACTAATAAAGGCTATTTGCTCTAAACTCAATACTAAGGATTGATTTATGGAAGATATTTCATATTTATAAAATCCAGTATAAAAATATAACGGCTATGAGGAGATACTACATTGAACACTGGCCCAAAGATTTTGACCAAGAGCAGTTTGGAAAGTGAGGTTACATATTTCCGCCCAACCCAGGATCTACCGGAGCAGGTTGCCCTGAACAGTCCTGCGACTGATGTTATGACGGATCTTAAGAAGGTCACCGCCATGAGCATCAGTCCGTGCGCGACCCTGGATGAAGCGAGTCAGCGCATGAAATCAAGTAATGTGCATCTGCTGTTTATCACCAACCAGTTCTACCATGTATTAGGCATCATCACCTCCAACGATCTGACCGGAGAGAAGATGGTGAAGTACCTAAGTGAGGTCGGCGGCAAACGTGAAGAGGTAATGGTGCGTGATCTTATGACCCCCCAGAGAATGATTGAGGTGCTGGATATGTCTGAGATGAAACGTTCCAGGGTATCGGATGTCGTTGAGGTGATGAAGCATATGGGGCGGCGCCACGCCCTGGTGGCGGATCGCGATTTTAGTGGTGCACAGGTTATCTGTGGCGTGCTCTCAACCATGCAGATCAGTGCCCAGTTAGGCGAACCCATTGTCAGTTCTGGTGTTGCCAGCAATCTGGCGGATATGGCGCTTAAACAGTAACCGCTGGTTGTTATTCGATCAGGGGTTTCCCGGAATGATTCAGAATGGGGTGGAGCGAGTCTCCACCCTTTTTTTTGTCTGGATCAATCACATCCCAAACAGCCAGCATCGATGCGCGGTGTGACGTTTGAAGTCGTCAGGAATAGTCTGCTTGGTTATCTCTTTTCCATGTTCGCCGATGGCAGGATCAATTTTGAACTTGCGTAGATTGTTGGAGAAGATGATCTCGCCACCGGGGTTCAGCAGTTGCACACAACCCTCCAACAGCTTGGGGTGATCGCGCTGGATGTCCAGGGTGTCGCGCATTCGTTTAGAGTTGGAAAAACTGGGCGGGTCTAGCACGATGAGATCGAAACGCTCCTTATTCTTCTGTGCCTGATAGAGGTACTTGAATACATCCTCTCGCACCATCTTATGTATATCGAAATTCATCTGGTTTAATTCAAAGTTGCGTCTGCTCCAATCCTGATAGGTGTTGGACAGATCCACCGTTACTGAACTATCGGCACCACCGGCAGCGGCATAGACGCTGAATGATCCGGTATAGGCGAACAGGTTGAGCATGCGTTTGTCCTGCGCCCGATCCCGCACCAGGGCGCGGGTGTTGCGGTGATCCAGAAACAGTCCGGTGTCCAGGTAACTGTGCAGGTCCACTTCAAATGCCAGACCTGCCTCATGCACAATGGTCGGCCTTCTATATGGACTTATCCTTTCGTATTGGGAGTCACCCTTCTGCTGTTGTCTGCTCTTGAATGCCAGCTTATCCTCCGGAATCTCCAGCACCTCACACAGCAGCGGCGCCAGATCTTGTTCAGATATCTCCTCATCACTACGGAGATAGGTTTGGGCATGCACCTGTCCCTCGTACCAGTCGATCAATAGAGGAAACTGCGGGATATCACGGTCATAGATGCGATAGCAGCTTATGCCACGGCGTCGCGCCCATTTGCCCCAGTGACGATGATTTTTACGCAGGCGATTGGAAAATTCTGTTAGCTCTTGATGCACAATGGACTCGCTTCGAAGCTGTCGCCGGAGTTGCGGCGGCTCTCCCTTTTGGCGGCACAGTAGTCCTCAAACTCCTGGATGGTAGAGCGTCGTTCAGTGATATTGAGCGGCTTTGTCTGTTGATTCGGTGGCATGGCTGATCCTTGATTGTCAGGACAGTATAGTCGCTAGAGCCTTCCTGCCACAATCTTGTCAGATTTTGCCACTGCATTGCCCCATTTTTGCAACTGCCTTGCCAGCAACAAGTTGTGTAATTACCTCAACCGGCGCAGCCATGGATGAATCGCAACCAGCCACGGAGGGCGCGCTGGGCCAACTTTGACGGAGGGCAATACAGATGATTCTTGCACTAGTTGACAATGATCGGCGTAGAAGACAGCAGCTTCGGATGATTATCCGGCCTTTGAGCGATGAATTTATCCACGGTTCGCCTGAGTGCATGCCTAGGGATTGTTACCGTATTGAACCCCATCTTGCTGATCCGGGTTATATCCAGCCAACAACATTTGAACAAAAAGGGTGAAGGGCATGAAATTGATAACAACAGCTAATTACCAATCCAAACCATTGACGGTCATCGGGGGCTGGCTGCTTGTTCCCTTGGTTGTGGCGGCACTCCTGTTTGCACATATTGCCCCGGTGCAGGGAAGTGAGACAACACCAAGGATGGCACCCATGGATATGAATCAGGTTCAGCGCGGCAGTTTGTTGTTGCGACTGGCCAGCGGTGGAGTCAGCGTGGATGCCCCGAGGCTGCAGACCGATGTGAAGATGGACGTCAGCGGTATGCTGGCGCGTGTCTCTGTACATCAGCGCTTCAAGAATATCAGCAGTGAATGGACGGAGGGGGTCTACGTGTTTCCCCTGCCGGAGGATGCCGCAGTCGATCGGATGCGACTGCGTATCGGCGAGCGGGTGATAGAAGGGGAGATAAAAGAGAAGGCGGAGGCCAAGCGTATCTATGAACAGGCCAAGCGTGAAGGCAAGAAGGCCAGCCTGCTGCGGCAGGAACGCCCGAACATATTCACCACCAAGGTTGCCAATATTGGTCCAGGTGAAGAGGTGATGGTGCAGATCGAATATCAACAAAGTCTGCACTATGATCGAGGTCGGCTCAGCATCAGGTTTCCGTTGGTGGTAGCCCCCAGATATATCCCTGGGACAGCGCTGATGGACGATGAGATCAAGGGCTTTCAGGGTAGCGGCTGGGCTCGGAATACAACCGCAGTGCCAGATGCCTCCAACATAACCCCGCCGTCGGTTGATCCGGCCGAGGGCAAGATCAATCCTGTATCCATACAGGTGAATCTGAATGCTGGTTTTCCATTGGAACGGCTTGAAAGCACCTATCACAAGATGGATAGCAGCAAAGATAAACAGGGAGTGCACCACCTGACCATGCACGATGGAACCATCCCGGCGGATCGTGATTTTGAACTGACCTGGATGCCAACTTCCGGTAACGCACTTCAGGCTGCCATGTTTAAACAGAACTGGTCGGGAGCAGACTATGCCCTGATCATGCTGATGCCGCCATCCAACACCTCTACTGGTGGTGCACGCATACCCCGCGAAGTGGTGTACGTAATCGACACCTCTGGTTCCATGCACGGTGAGTCTATCAACCAGGCCCGCTCGGCACTGCAACTGGCCCTGCACAGCCTGAAACCAGGCGATCGTTTCAACGTCATCCAGTTCAATAGCAATACTCATGCTCTGTTTGGTGGTTCAGTACCCGCTAATCCGCAAAATATTCAACAGGCCATGAACTATGTTGCAGGTCTGCGGGCGGAGGGTGGTACCGAGATGCAATCGGCGCTGCAACTGGCATTGAAGGGAGAAGCCAGTGAAGGGATGCTACGCCAGGTAATCTTTCTTACCGACGGCAGTGTCGGCAATGAGGAGCAGTTGTTTAAAACCATACAACAACAACTTGGCAGCAGCCGGTTGTTCACCGTGGGGATTGGTTCTGCCCCCAACAGTTTTTTTATGACCAGAGCGGCGCAGTTTGGTCGTGGCAGCTTTACCTACATCGGCAAGGTGGATGAGGTGCAACAGAAGATGGCAGAGCTGTTCTCCAAGTTGGAGTCTCCGGTATTGACGGACGTTAGTATCAAGCTGCCGAACAGTGCCAAGGTTGATATCTGGCCTAAACGGATTCCGGATCTATACCTGGGTGAGCCACTGCTGCTGGCCTTGCGTATGGAACAGAAGGTGCCAGAACTGGAACTGAGCGGAACCATCGATGGTCAGAGCTGGAAGCGTAAGATAAATATACAGGGCGGTGCAGATAGTTCCGGTGTGCATCTGCTTTGGGCCAGACGCAAGATCGCCGATCTAATGGACGAGAAGGCCAGGGGCAAGCCGGAGGGTGAAGTCCGCCAGGCCGTGTTGGATATAGCCCTTACCCATAAGCTGGTAAGTAAATACACCAGTCTGGTGGCAGTGGATAAGACGCCGGTAAGGCCTCTGGATAAACGGCTAAGTCAGAAGCAGGTGCCAACGAATCTGCCCAAGGGCTGGAGTGCCGACAAGGTGTTCGGCAGCCTGCCTCAATCTGCAACCATGGCTCCTTTGAACCTGTTACTCGGTCTGTTCGGACTTCTGGCCGGATGGTTAATAAGGAAATATGAGTGGCTGATTAATCTCTGGCAACGCACGACAATAGGAGGTTAGTTTCATGGAATATTTAGACAATAGAAAACGTATCATAGCCGCTATATCCGCAAGCTCTTTCATGTTTGGTATGTGGCAAATAGCAGAGGGTGGATATCTGGAGGCCAAGGCGGTGCTGGCGCAATACCTGCTGCAACAGGCCTGGTGTGAAATCTTGGATGGTGAGTCCCAGGCCAAACCCTGGCCCTGGGCCGACACCTGGCCGGTGGCAAAGATGCAAGTGAAACGCCTCGGGGTCGAACGTATCGTCTTGGCCGATGCCAGTGGACGCAGCATGGCATTTGGTCCTGGACAGGTATCAGGTACCAGCCAATTGGGACTTGGTGGCAACACCGCAATCAGTGGACACCGAGACACCCACTTCAGGTTTCTGCAACAACTGGTTCAAGGCGATCGGGTAGATTTTACTCTACGGGACGGAAGCCAGCACAGCTACCAAGTTGCAGACTCATCGGTGCACAACCAAGACGAGACTTGGCTACTCCAGGACTCAGATGATGAGACACTTACGCTGATCACCTGCTATCCGTTTGACGCCATAGTGCCGGGTGGACCTATGCGGTATGTGGTTCGGGCCAAGCCAGTTGTATTTTAGAGAGCCTCCCCCCAAATCATAAAATATGCGCCTGCCTTGTACCTCAATGTCAGCGGCCCGGCCATTGCCTGGTGATACGCCTACATTGTTGAGTAAAGTTCCTTTCGATGCGTTGCAGCTGAACACTGCTGGTTCACCCATAGATGAATGATTTATTGTTGATAAAAATCAAAATATCACCAACCACAAGATTGTGAATTACTCATTCCTGACTTGTTGAACAGGGCTTCACTAAAAAATACTAATTTCCTAATTACTATTAAAGATCTAGTGTTTTGTGTCGATACAGGCTGCATGTAGGAAAAATCAACAAAATTAGATTTAGTTTTATAATTGTAAATAATATGAAAAAGAGGAAGATCTATGTTCAAATTATCGATTCGTATCATCCCTATATTGGCTGTCATGGCTTGGTCTTTTGCTGGCGCCTCAGAGCTGGTTAAGTCAACTCCAGAAAAAGTAGCTGGTGCGACAACTGTGGATGCAGCGCAAGCCAAAAAACTATTTGACCAGGAAGCTCTGTTTATCGATCTTCGTAAGGAAAATATGTGGAATTCAGGCCGTATCCCTGGTGCGGTTTGGCTGGACATGAAAACAGCTTTTACCAAAGAAGCATTAGAGGCTGAGGCTAAAAAGGATGAAGCTTTGGTTTTCTATTGTAGCGGCGTTCGTTGTCCACGCAGTGCAAAGGCTTGTGAGAAGGCGGTTGAATGGGGTTATACCAAAGTGAATTATTTCCGAGGCGGATTTCCAGCGTGGAAAAATGCTGGTTTTCCTGTCGAGTAATTATAAAAAAGATAGGTTGCGTATTTAGAAGGCCACTGTTAAGTCGACACACGTCATCCCGGCGCATGCCAGAATTTAGAAATATGTTGAATAGAATGCACTAGCTTTCTAGTCTGCTTGCCCGGGATGACAAATTAATCAGAGGTTTTTAGATCTAAATGCTTAGCCATATGTGGTTTGGCTAATGGGGTAAATATGACGATCCGCTCACGTATAACAATTGTAACACTGATAGCCATTATGCTGGTTACAGCGGTACTGGTATTAACCAGCTTTTTTTCGCATCAGACTGAGATGGACCGCTTTGTTCAATTCTCCCTCAATTCCAAACAGGTACTTTGGAAGCAGATTCTAGCGCGCCACGCATCTGAGATGTCAGCATTCACCAAGGCAATATCTAGGGACAGAATTAGCCAAAATGCCATCAAGTCGGGAGACCTGAATACTCTTAAAGAACAAATCAATACCACACACAATCTTTTTACGAGTGATGGGACCCTTGACCGACTGCAGATCCTAGATCTAGAAGGCAACTATCTTGCTTCCGCACCTGAACAGTTAGACGGTAAGACCGGGAAGAAAATTGTGATACAGGTGGCTCAGAATGGAGAAATGTTAAATGGGGTTTCACTCGATGATGATGGGCGGTTACAGGCGGTGCTTGCATTTCCACTATATGTTCGAGGAAAGATGAAGGCCGTTGTAGTTTATAGCAGAGATATACAGCGTATTCTTGATGATTTTCAGATTGGTGATCCATCAGATGTCTTTATAACTGACATGAACAGCCAGTTACAATACACCGGAAAGAACAACGAGCAACAGACGGTGACTATCCCAGGCTATGATCTTGCCCAGGGAGGGATGGACGTAGTGGAGTCCAATAACACTGTGTATGAGAATATCCTGGTGCCTATACATACCCTATCTGGGGAAATCATAGGGGGTCTGTTGACCTCTCGCGATCAAACGCAAATTTATAATGCCCAAGCTAATATCAATGCGATTTCACTAGGTTCTATTCTATTTGTGGTAATTGGCTTGGCTGTAGGTCTGTTTCGGTACTTTAAATATCTATTCCGGCCAATAGATCAAGTAGTGGTTTCCATGACAGCGATAGCTGATGGCAATCTTAACTGCGATATTTCAGATTGTAATACAAAGGACGAGACGTCACAGTTGGTTCAAGGTCTACGCACCATGGTTTCACAATTACGGGAAATAATGGGTGAGATAACTAACTCTACCGATGAACTTAATGGTGCTACTGAGCAACTTTCTGGTGTGGCAAAGCGAAGCAGCCAACAAATAGCATCGCAGCGACAGGAAACAGATCAGGTGGCAACTGCCGTTACTGAGATGGCCGCTACAGTCAGTGAAGTAGCACGGAATGCCACCGAGGCTGCAGCTGCTACAACTGAAGCGAGCACCACGGCGGCAAATGGCAAGTTGATAGTCCAGCAGACCATTAGTTCTATAGATAGGTTGGCCAACAATATCCAAAATGCCGGTGAGGTGATCACCATTTTGCAGAAGGAAAGTGATGATATCGGTTCGGTATTAGCTGTTATTCGTGGTATCGCTGAACAAACCAATCTGCTCGCGTTAAATGCAGCAATCGAAGCAGCTCGAGCGGGGGAAAAAGGACGTGGATTTGCGGTAGTTGCTGATGAAGTTAGGACGTTAGCCAGTCGAACACAACAATCCACTGAAGAGATTCAGCATATGATTGAAAAACTGCAGAGTGGGGCAAATGCAGCAGTCAAGGCAGTGGAAGAGAGCCAGAAAAGTTCCTGTGAGACAGTAGAGTACGCAAGCAAAGCTGAACAAGCACTGTTATCGATCACCGATTCAGTCACTACAATAACTGATATGAATACCCAGATTGCAACAGCAGCAAAGGAACAGACAGTAGTTGCAGAAATGATCAGCAATAGTGTGAATAATATAGTTGAATTATCTGTTGAGGCAGAGGAAGTCACCCATGAAGCATCACACTCAGTGTCTAAGCTGACTCAGCTTGGTGAGACGCTTAGAGGAATGGTGCATAGATTTCAGCTCTGACTTATCAGGCTATTCGCTTGCGCCTGGATAATCCAACAAGACCCAGGAGACCTGAGCCGAAGAGCCAGGCCGCGGCAGGTAACGGAACCGCTGATATGGTATAGCCGAGGTCCACGAAAGAGGCAATGGTGGTATTGCTTATATAGCTTGGGTAGTTTAAAGTCCCCCGATAGGGGATCCGTAAATCCCACGCCTTCAGGCGGCTAGGGTCAAGTGATATGCTTAGGGTATGCAGAATTATAAACATGGTGGCCACACTATTTGGGATTGCAAATATCACTTGGTCTGGGTAACGAAGTATCGATATCCGGTATTGGGTGGTGATGTGGGATTGAGATGCCGAGAGTTGCTGCGAGAGATAGCGCGAAGCAAAGAAATGATGATCTATGCGGGAGCTATCAACAGGGATCATGTCCATATGCTGATAGGAATACCGCCGAGCTTGTCAGTATCCAAGGCGGTACAGTTTCTGAAAGGTAAGAGTTCCCACAAGATGCTTACGGAGTTTCCGCAGTTGAAGAAGAGGTACTGGGGGCAGCATTTGTGGGCGAGAGGCTATTGGGTAGCTTCAAGCGGAAACGTGACAGACGAAGTCTGGAAAGTGTATATAGAAAACCAGAAGCCGAATGAACCCGATGATGATTTCAGTGTGCTCTAAATCGCCTTTAGGCGAAATGACCGGCTTTTAGCCGTAACCTGAAACCACCGGCTTTAGCCGGTGGAGTATTCATACCAGTGTTTCTGGACGGACACTAGATAACTATTCAGCCCTTATTGTTGTGTTGTGCGCCGCAGGTGCACGAGTACAAAAATTTGTGTTTATTTGCGGAAGGATAAGCTTTTGGCCTTTAGAAATATTCGTGGGGATACCTCAGACTCAGACCCTGCCGCACTACAGCTCAAACCAGATATCCAGTACCTCATGGGCTTGATCTATTCCTTGGCGCTTAAGCGATGAGAACAGTTGCGCACTTACCATGTCTCCAAATGGCGCGATCTCCTTGCGAATCTGCTGTAGGCTGTTTGCAGCTGCACCACGCCCCAGTTTGTCTGCCTTGGTGAGCAAGATATGCACCGGACGGTTGATCTGGACACTCCATTGCAACATCTGGCGGTCAAACTCCTTTAATGGGTGTCTGACATCCACCAGCAGGATCACGCCGCGCAGGGATAGGCGATTTTCAAGATAGTCCGCCAGTGCCATCTGCCACTGGTTTTTTATCTGTTCCGATACCTTGGCAAAGCCGTATCCAGGCAGGTCCACCAGACGCCTGGTTTCGTCCACCGCGAAGAAGTTCAGTAGCTGAGTTCGGCCGGGGGTTTTGCTGGTGCGCGCCAGTGATTTCTGTTGGCATAGGACATTTAGGGCGCTGGATTTACCGGCATTGGAACGTCCGGCAAAGGCGACCTCAAATCCATCATCCGCAGGGGTCTGGGATAGCTTGGCCGCGCTGATGAGGAACTTAACCTGATTATATATGGGGTTCATGGTGATTATTGATCCGGGGTGCTCCAGTTGTCAGGAACAGGAATCATTCCTGATCCAGTGCCCGGATTTCCCCCCTGTCTTCTCCATCAACCGCACCTGTTCTATGCACATGCCGCGGTCCACCGCCTTACACATGTCGTAGATGGTGAGCAGAGCCACCTGGGTGGCGCACAGCGCCTCCATCTCGACGCCGGTCTGCCCCAGGGATTTTACCGTGGCGCGGCACTTGACGCTGGAGGTGGCAGGGTCGGTCTCCAGATCGACGTTGACGTTGGTGATGCTCAGCGGGTGACACAGGGGCACCAGATCCGAGGTCTTCTTGGCCGCCATGATCCCGGCTATCCGCGCTATACCCAACACATCGCCCTTCTTGTGACTGCCATGCATGATCAGCTCCAGGGTGGCGGGTTGCATGCGGATGAAACCTGCGGTTACGGCGGTGCGTTCGGTGCTGTCCTTGGCCCCCACGTCCACCATGTGGGCCTCACCGGCGGCGTTGAAGTGGGTTAGTTCGTCGTTCATCTGTTAGCCTGCTGGTGAGTGTTCAATCTTCTTTGAGATTTCGTGGGCTACGAAGTGCATGGAGCCAAGCTCCCCCATCACATAGGTGGCTGGCGCGTGGCCTACCCCGCCGATGGTACCAGGATTGATCAGCGGTGTAACACCCCCTTTGATGCTGGGGATCTCCTCCATGCTGATCTTGTGGGTGTGGCCGCAGCAGACCAGATCCCAGTCGCCGGTGGCGGCCATGGCACGGGCGTAATGCGGATAATGGACCATAAATATCCGGCGCCCCCCCAGTTCCAGGGTGGCGTCCATCCCGTGGTATTCGATCTGGTTGTCCTCGGCAACCAGTTGTCCCAGTGTATAGAGATCGCCGGTGTTGTTGCCGTGGATGATATGGACCGGCAACTGGTATTTCCTTAGCCGCCCCAGGGTACTGGGGGCAACTACATCGCCGCAGTGCAGTATCACCTCGGCGCCCATCTCCACCGCCTCCGCAACGGCGTAGTTGAGGAGGTGTACGTGGTCATGGCTGTCGGAGAGGATGCAGATTTTCATAAAACAGGGCCGAGGTGGGGAAAAGATTGGATTCTATCACTAAAAGAAAGAGGCCGGTGTTCATAACCGGCCTCTCGCATTATTTCAAAAATGGGCGGGAAGCGCGAGGGCCAGGAGATGTTCTTCCTCGGCCCCCGGCCCTGATCCCTTGGCCCTTTTAAAGCAGCGGTACGATCAAGAGCGCAACGATGTTGATGATCTTGATCAGTGGGTTGATCGCAGGTCCGGCCGTATCTTTGTACGGGTCGCCTACGGTGTCACCGGTGATTGCGGCCTTATGGGCGTCGGAACCCTTGCCGCCGAAGTTACCGTCCTCGATGTACTTCTTGGCGTTATCCCAGGCGCCACCACCGGTGGTCATGGAGATGGCCACGAACAGACCGGTGACGATGGTACCGATCAGCAGACCACCCAGGGCTTGAGCACCCAGGGTCAGGCCGACGATCAGCGGCACCGCGATTGGCAGCAGCGACGGTATGATCATCTCCTTGATGGCAGCCTTGGTCAGCATGTCCACGGCCTTGCTGTAGTCCGGTTTTTCGCTGTAGTCCATGATGCCCGGCTTCTCTTTGAACTGGCGGCGCACCTCGTTCACGATGCCGCCGGCGGCACGGCCTACGGCCTCCATCGCCATGGCACCGAACAGAAAGGGCACCAGGCCACCGATGAACAGACCGATCAGCACCATGTGGTTGGATAGATCAAAGGTGACTGTATGACCCAGGTGATTCTCCAGGCTGTGGGTGTAATCGGCAAACAGTACCAGGGCGGCCAGACCGGCGGAGCCGATGGCGTAGCCCTTGGTTACGGCCTTGGTGGTGTTACCCACGGCATCCAGAGGATCGGTGATGTTGCGGATACTCTCATCCAGCTCTGCCATCTCGGCGATACCACCGGCGTTGTCGGTGATGGGGCCGTAGGCGTCCAGGGCGACGATGATGCCGGTCATGGAGAGCATGGCGGTGGCGGCGATGGCGATGCCGTAGAGACCAGCCAGCTCATAGGAGCCCCAGATGGAGGCGCAGATAACCAGCACCGGAGCGGCGGTGGACTTCATGGAGACACCGATACCGGCGATCACGTTGGTGCCGTCACCGGTGGTGGAGGCCTCGGCGATGTGTCTTACCGGAGCGAACTCGGTAGCGGTGTAGTACTCGGTGATCACTACCATGGCGGCAGTCAGCGCCAAGCCGATCAGGGAGCAATAGAACAAGGCCTGAACGGGATTGGCTACGCCCTCAATGGTAACACTGCCCATCATGTAGTCGGTTACGAAGTAGAAGGCCACTGCGGCGATTATGCCGGCGACCGACAGGCCCTTGTACAGGGCGATCATGATCTTGGTATCGCCCTCTTTCGCCTTGACGAAGTAGGTGCCGATGATGGAGGCGATGATGGAGACGCCACCCAGTACCAACGGGTAGGTGATGGCGGCGGCACTATTGCCGGTGAGCAGCAGACTGCCCAGCAGCATGGTGGCAACCACGGTCACGGCGTAGGTCTCGAATAGGTCGGCAGCCATGCCGGCGCAGTCGCCTACATTGTCGCCCACGTTGTCGGCGATAACCGCCGGGTTGCGGGGGTCATCCTCGGGGATACCGGCCTCCACCTTACCTACGATGTCGGCGCCCACATCTGCACCCTTGGTGAAGATGCCGCCGCCCAGTCGGGCGAAGATGGAGATCAGGGAGCCACCGAAGGCGAGACCGACCAAGGCGTGCAGTGCATCGCCGTCGGAGACGCCCATCTGGTTGAGGATGGCGTAGTAGCCAGCCACACCCAGCAGGGCCAGACCAACCACCAACATGCCGGTGATGGCGCCGCCGCGAAAGGCGATCTGCAGCGCGGCGTTGAGGCCTTGATGAGCGGCTTCAGCGGTACGCAGGTTGGAGCGTACCGAGACGTTCATGCCGATGTAGCCGGCGGCACCGGATAGGATGGCGCCGATGGCGAAGCCGATGGCGGTGATGGTGCCGAGGGCAAACCAGAGCACGGCCAGCAGGATGACACCGACGATGCCAATGGCGGTGTACTGGCGATTCAGGTAGGCGCTGGCGCCTTCCTGTATAGCACCGGCGATCTCTTTCATCCGGTCGTTGCCTTCCGGTTGTGCCAGGATCCATTTCACGGAAACTATTCCGTAGATCAGCGCTGCCGCGCCGCAGACCATGGCAAATATCAGTTCAGGGGACATCGCATACTCTCCTAAGTTTTATAGTTTTAAGATGATTGGTGTTTTTCAGTAGTTATTTCAGGCAATATATTTTTTATAAAAATTTGTTGGAATCATCCTTGAGATCCAGCCAATAATGCATGTCCCAATCTATATCAAAGAGCGGCCTCCAGGTTCGGCTTGCCCTTTGTCAGGGTGTGAATTATCGGCAGTTAGTGGCAGAGAATCGGTGGGTTAACCCATCCGTATTGTTATCCCCAGATTACTACGGCTCAAAATTATCGGCTAATTTCCTTGGTACCACAACATTTTTTAGGGTCACGTACTCCGGCATACCCTGTTTATAGGGTGGATAGTCCTCCCCCTGGATCAGTGGCAGCAGATAATCCCGGCATGCCGGGGTGATGCCAAAGCCGTCCCCGGATATGTATTCAGTCGGCATCATCTTCTCTACGTTTGCCACTTCGGCCAGGGCCGCTTCCTGTATCTCCCAGCTATATGGGTCGTTGCAGGTGCGGATAATGGCGGGCATGATGGCGTTTTTGCCTTCCAATGCCATTTCTACCGCAGCCTTCCCGACGGCGTAGGCCTGTTCCACATCGGTTTTTGAGGCCAGGTGGCGGGCAGCGCGTTGCAGGTAGTCGGCCACGCTCCAGTGGAATTTGTACCCCAGGCTGTCTTTGATCATATTCGCCACTACTGGTGCGGCACCACCTAGCTGGGCATGGCCAAAGGCATCTCTGGTACCCTGTTCTGCCAGGAAACGGCCATCCGGCCAGTGGGCGCCCTCGGATACAACCACGATCACGTAGCCGTAGTTCTCGACCTTCTGCTTGCAGTTAGCTAGAAAGGCCTCCTGGTTGAACTCTACCTCAGGAAACAGGATGACGATGGGGATGTCGTTATCCTGGTCTGCTGCCAGACCACCGGCGGCAGCGATCCAGCCGGCGTGGCGACCCATCACCTCCAACACAAACACCTTGGTGGAGGTTCGGGCCATGGAGCGCACGTCAAAGCTGGCCTCGCGGGTGGAGACGGCGATGTACTTGGCTACCGAACCGAAGCCAGGGCAGTTATCGGTGATGGGTAGATCGTTATCTACGGTCTTGGGGATATGGATGGCCTGGATTGGATAGCCCAGGGTGGCCGACAGCTGGGATACCTTGTGACAGGTATCGGCGGAGTCACCACCTCCATTGTAGAAGAAGTAACCAATGTCATGGGCCTTGAATACCTCGATCAGACGCTCATATTCACGCCTGTTCTGTTCCAGACCCTTTAGTTTGAAGCGGCAGGAGCCAAAGGCCCCGGACGGGGTGTGGCGCAGGGCGGCAATTGCGGCATCGCTCTCCAAGGATGTATCAATGAGCTCCTCGGTCAAGGCGCCGATTATTCCGTTGTTGCCGGCAAACACGGTTCCAATCTGGTCACTGTGTTTGCGTGCGGTCTCAATGACTCCACAGGCAGAGGCGTTGATGACGGCTGTCACTCCACCGGATTGGGCGTAGAAGGCGTTTTTAATACTCATTACATGCTCCCGTTAAGATCACAATGCCTGTTGTGCATATGTGGTTTCCAGCAGGAATTGTAGTACGCTTGATCAAAGATCGCCCCTCTCTTTTGCCTCATGATCAGCCTGAACCTGAAGCAGGGATGTTATGCACTCTGCAAGATTGTCGTATTCAGGCACCCCCGTCCCTGTCTGCTGGTAGAGGCGGTAGTAGAATAGGCAGCGATATTTACTGTCGCCGGTTTTAAAGATCACGAAGTGGCAATCACCTACTTCCCAGTAGAAGATTGGGCACTCGGTCAGAGTTCGGTCGGACGGGCGCAGGCGCATCTCACTGTCGGCAATCTGTAACTCCACATCGAAATCGTAGCGCTCCTGCAAGGTACTCTTTACCACCCACATCTCGTTTTCGGTAATATCAGAAACTTCTGGCATGGTTTTATTCGGTTCTTCTGTTGTTGGGAGTCATATAGAGGTTATCTTAAATAGGGACTTGGTCACACAACTGCGTTGACATTATGGGAATTATCGGATAACTCTATCTGAGGTTTAAAGTTGCGACCAATGTAAAACATGGATGACCCTATGAGTTTTCATTATTGCCATTTAAAAACATCATGTTAGGTGGATGTAAGGGTGGCGGGGTATTTTACGTGGTATCCACGTTTCCTGCAATTAGAGCCAACTCTGGTCAATTGTGATTTCAGGATGACGCCTGATTGACAACACAATAGAGCCATGGGAAAAAATACTAATACAAAAAATAGGTTGGGAAATGTAATGAAAATGGTGCTTCTTGGGCCGCCTGGATCTGATAAGGGCGAGTATGCTATTAAACTGGCAAAAAAATATCAGGTGGTTCTTCTGACAGTTACAGGGGTTTTGTCAGATGCGGCCGATAGGCGGCTGGAGGCCGGTATTCAGGCCCGGGTCTATTTTGAGCATGGGCAGTATGTTCCAGACGAGATATTGCTTGAGGTCATACGCGAACGTCTTAGTCGGCCGGATGTGAAGGCTGGATTTCTGCTGGTGGGTTTTCCTCGTTCAGCTGTGCAGGCCACCAGCCTGGATGAGATGTTGGAAGAGAGTGGAATGTCTCTGGACCTTGCTTTTCACCTGGATGTAGATGACGAAGTACTTCTGGAACGACTTGAAGGTAGGCGCACCTGTATCTCCTGTGGTTCAAAATACAATGTCTTCAGTAATCCACCGATGGTGCATGGGGTTTGTGACAATTGTGGTGGAAAGGTTGGTCGTGGGGTAGACAGTAATGAAGTGGTCATCAGTAACCGTCTGCGAGCCTATGATCAGCAGATACACTCCCTTGCCTCCTACTATCTTTCGCAGGAAAAGCTGAGGGAGATCCCCAGCAATGGAAGTCCTAAAGAAGTGATCGGTTTGTTGTACAAGGCGATTGATGCGTGGTTGTCAGGTGATCTTGATGAACATACCAAGGCCTTGATGGAAAAGGTTGAGGCGGCGGTCGAGCTGGCAACTCCGAAACCTGAGGATATCCCGGTCGAAGTCGAGTCCGATGAAACTGCAGCGGTCGTGACAGAGAAAAAGGCTTCGGCCAAGAAGGTCCCGGTCAAGAAGGTCCCGGTCAAGAAGGTCCCGGTCAAGAAGGTCCCAGCGAAGAAGGTCCCAGCCAAGAAGGCTCCAGTCAAGAAGGCTCCAGTCAAGAAGGTCCCAGTCAAGAAGGCTCCAGTCAAGAAGGTCCCAGCCAAGAAGGTCCCAGCCAAGAAGGTCCCAGCCAAGAAGGTCCCAGCGAAGAAGGTCCCAGCGAAGAAGGTCCCGGTCAAGAAGGTCCCGGTCAAGAAGGCTCCGGTCAAGAAGGTCCCGGTCAAGAAGGTCCCAGTCAAGAAGGTCCCGGTCAAGAAGGTCCCAGTCAAGAAGGTCCCAGTCAAGAAGGTCCCAGTCAAGAAGGCTCCAGTCAAGAAGGTTCCAGTCAAGAAGGTTCCAGCGAAGAAGGTCCCGGTTAAGAAGAGCGGCAAGAAAAAATAGGCTGATGGGCCATGGATGGCAGCGACGTGTTAACCGCCACCTTCCGCCTCTATGAAGAGCTGAACAATTTCCTGCCAGAAGAGCGGCGCAAGGTAGATTTTATCTACAGCTTTGATCGTAAGGCCTCAATCAAAGACTGCGTCGAGTCCATGGGAGTGCCTCACACCGAGGTCGACCTGATATTGGTCAACGGCGTATCGATCGATTTTTCCTACATCCTTGCCGATCAAGATCGGGTAAGCGTCTATCCCACGTTTGAGCTGTTGGATATCACCGATGTTACTCACCTGCGGCCCCAACCGCTGAGAGACCCTAGGTTTGTGGTGGATGTGAATCTGGGGCGGCTTGCCCGTTATCTGCGCCTGCTTGGGTTCGATACTCTCTACCGGAACGACTACCAGGACCAGGACTTGGTGGAGATATCCGTTGAACACAGCAGGGTTGTTCTGACCCGCGACAGAAACCTGCTAAAGCATGCAGCTATCACCCACGGATGTTTTGTGCATAACTCACAGCCGTTGCAACAGATAGAAGAGGTAGTGCAGCGGTTGGATCTATGCCGTTCTGCTACACCCTTTCGGCGCTGTGTTCGGTGTAACGGTCTGATTGAGCCGGTTGAAAAGAGTGCTATTGCAGATCGATTGCCGCCATTGACCAGAAAATATTATGAGGAGTTTTGGTGTTGTGGTGCTTGTGGTCAGCTTTATTGGAAGGGGGCGCATTATCAGAAGATGATGGAGTTGGTGGAGGGGGTGTTGGGGAGGGGTGGGAATAGTTCTTAAGCTTCGTCATCCCGCGCTGGAGGCGCCACTTCCCTGTGTCGCCCCTGCGTGCAAAGTAAAGTTCATGGCGCAAAATTATTAGGCTGAGAAACTTGTTACTGAACCTGCAAATAAACAACTGGATGCCGGATCAAGTCCGGCATGACAGAAGAGTTAGATTATCCTGGACACCGGATCAACAAGAAAACATCAGCTTAGCCTGTTTTGATTCCCCCCAACCCTCTCGACTCTGGTTTCGAACTTCGTTTTACCTCCTCCATCCCTGGAGTCGTCCCTGAGGTAGAGGGAGTTTGTGGGAAAGCAATGGCTGCAAAACTATTTACCAAGCCTAAATCGACTTCGCCAAAAACTCCTCAATACTCTGAGTAACAAACTCCGGGTTCTCGAGCGGCGCCATGTGTCCCGCACCAGGGACATGAACAATTTCCGAGCCGCTGATTTGGTCATGCATCTGCTGCATCACAGCAGGCGGGGTTAGGGTGTCATGTTCACCAACAAGCAACAGGGTCGGAACCCGGATGTCACCAAGAGATGGAGTGGTATCTGTTCTGGCGGCCATCGCCAGCAGACATCCCTTTACCCCAATGGGAGATTCTGTTTGGGCTCGTTCCAGGGTGGCGTTATAGGTTTTCGGAATTCTTTGCGGGGCATCATCGCTAAAGGTCATGGGGACGAAGTCAGATACAAATTGTTCTATCCCTTCTTTGTTGATGATGTTGATTGCATTGGCCCTTTTCAGTCTTGCCGCATCATCGTCCGCTTGCGCCTTGGTGTCGGCTAGGATAAGGGCGTGAAATCTGTCCGGTTCTCTTTCAAAGGCGCGCAGGGCAATGTAACCGCCCATGGAGAATCCGACTACGATCGGTTTGTTGAGATCCAGGCCGTCGATCACAGCAAACAGATCATCAACAAACATCTCGATAGTAAATTGGCCATCACCGGTAGGGGTCTCTCCCAGGCCGCGAACGTCATAGGCGATGCAATAGTACTGCCTCTTGAGTATCTTTATCTGCTGCGCCCACATGCTGGAGTTGTAGGGGAATCCGTGGATAAAGATGATTGGGGCCTTGTTCCGATCTCCGTATTCATGTACCGCTATGCTGTTGACATATTTTTCCATAACCGGCCTCTCTCTACTGTGGTCTGGTTGGTTTTGGGGGAGGAGTAGATATTTACTCTGGGTTAGTCGCCTGCGATGGTCATGGATTCGATCAACCAGGAGCCGGTGCGCACGCTGTAACGTGGGTCGATATCATTTCCTACGGCGACCAGTTGCCGGAACATCTGCTTAAGGTTTCCGGCTATGGTTATCTCTTCCACTGGATACTGGATTTCTCCGTTCTCGACCCAGAAGCCCGCAGCCCCCCGTGAGTAGTCTCCAGTTACCATGTTGGTGCCATGCCCCATCAGTTCCGTTACCAGCAAGCCAGTTCCCATCTGTTGCAGCATGCCGGTTAGATCCAGTTCGCCGGGTTGGATTGAGAGGTTGCGTACACCGCCGGCGTTGCCGGTGGTCTGCATCCCCAGCTTGCGGGCAGAGTAGCTGCTGAGTACGTAGCTCTTAAGTATCCCTTGATCTACTATTTCGCGTGCCTGGGTGGCCACTCCCTCTGCATCAAACGGGGCGCTGGCCAGTCCACGCATTAGTAGAGGGTTTTCCTGGATGCGGACAAATTCCGGGAATATCTGTCTACCGAGATGGTCCAGCAGAAAGGAGGATTGGCGATAGAGGGCAGAACCACTGATCGCACCTATCAGACTGCGCATCAGGCCGACGGCTATATCCGACTGAAACAGGATCGGTGCCTCTCTGGTGTCAATCTTACGCGAACCCAGGCGAGCCAGGGCGCGTTCTCCAGTCTTGCGGCCGACCGCTTCGGCCGCCTCCAGATCTTGTTTGGCGCGTCCTGAGGTGTACCAGTAGTCACGTTGCATGCCGCTGTCGTCTTCTGCGATTACCGAGCAACTGAGGCTGTGGCGACTGCTGGGATAGCCGCCGACGAAGCCGTGACTGTTTCCGTACACATGCAGTCCGCTGTGGGTGTTGAGGGTGGCCCCTTCCGAGTTGTTGATCTGCGGCGCGTAGTTGAGGGCGGCAGCCTCGCATTCCTTGCCAAGCTCAATCGCGGTATCTACTTCAATAGGCCAGGGGTGGTGCAGGTCCAGATCCGGGATCTCGTTGGCCATTAGCTCGGGGTCGGCCAGGCCGGTGCAGTCATCCTCCGAGGTGTAACGGGCGATGCTACATGCGGCCTTTACCGTGTCGATGACGGCCTGTGGACTTAGGTCAGAGGTGCTGGCGGAACCCTTGCGTTGTCCAAAGTAGACGCTTATTCCCAGGCCGTTGTCGCGGGTGTGTTCAATCGTCTCCACATCGCCCATGCGCACCGTAACGGCGAGGCCGGAATCACTACTGACTGCGGCCTCGGCAGAACTGGCTCCCTGTCTCTTTGCCTCGGTGAGTAGATTGTCTACCAGTTGCTGTAGTTTGGCCTGGCGCGTCTCTATATCAGGGATCGTATTCATGGTATCGGTAAGCTATGTCTCAGGATGTGGCAGTTGTGAATTGGGTGATGATCGCCAGGACTTGTTAGGTGCTGGTGCCGCCCACGGTAAGGTTGTCAATCTTTAGGGTTGGCTGTCCAACTCCCACTGGGATGCTTTGGCCCTCTTTCCCGCAGGTGCCGACGCCGGCATCCAGCTCGAGATCATTGCCGATCATGCTTATCTGGGTCATCGCTTCCGGGCCGCTGCCGATCAGGGTGGCGCCCTTCACCGGCCGGGTCACCTTGCCATTCTCGATCAGGTAGGCCTCGCTGGCGGAGAAGACAAATTTACCCGAGGTGATGTCCACCTGGCCACCACTAAAGTTTACCGCGTAAAGACCTTTTTTAACTGAGGCGATGATCTCCTCTGGTTGATGATCTCCCGCCAGCATGTAGGTGTTGGTCATGCGCGGCATGGGGAGATGGGCGTAGGATTCGCGCCGACCATTGCCGGTGGTGGCAACCCCCATCAGGCGGGCGTTGAGCTTGTCCTGCATATAGCCTTTGAGGATACCGTCTTCGATCAGGACATTGTATTGGGATGGGGTGCCTTCATCGTCGATGTTGAGGGAACCGCGGCGACCTTGCAGGGTGCCATCATCCACCACGGTGCAGCCCTTGGCTGCGACCCGTTCACCGATGCGACCACTGAATGCAGATGTGCCTTTGCGATTGAAGTCTCCCTCCAGACCATGCCCAACCGCTTCATGTAGCAAGACACCGGGCCAGCCCGGCCCCAGCACTACTGTCATGGCCCCTGCGGGGGCATCTTCCGCCTCCAGATTCAACAGGGCCTGACGAACCGCTTCCCTGGCGTAGTCCATGGCCTTGTCCTGTTCCAGAAAGAACTGAAAACCATCTCTGGCCCCGCCGCCGCCGGTTCCCTGTTCCAGGCGACCATCCTGCTCTGCGATCACGTGGACGTTGCAACGCACCATGGGACGTACATCCCCGCTCATGCTGCCGTCACTGGATACCACCAGTACCACGTCATGGGCGGCAACCAGACTTACAATCACCCGTTTGACCCTAGGGTCCTGCTGACGGGCCTCGGCGTCCAGCTTATGCAGCAGTTCGATCTTGGCTTGATCGCTGATGCTGTCGAGGGGGTTGATTGGTTGGTAGAGACGGTGTTTGACTGGGGCGGCATTTACTTTTACCAGCTTATCACTGCCACCACTGGCTATGGCGCGCGCAGTGCGTCCCGCCTCCAGCAGGGTGGAGAGTTGAATCTCGTCGGTGTAGGCAAAGCCGGTCTTCTCGCCGGAGATGGCGCGCACTCCAACTCCCTGCTCAATGTTGAAGTTGCCTTCCTTGATGATGCCATCTTCCAACACCCATGACTCCAGACGACTGGCCTGAAAGTAGGCGTCGGCGGCATCTATCTTTTCACCGTGCAGTTGTCCGAGTAATCGATCCAGATCAGACTCGGTGAGTGCGGATGGTTCCAGGATGGTGTTGCGTGCTATCTCGATAAGGTCAGGCATTGAATCTACAGGTTATCTGTCTGTGTTCGAGGGCGGGAAAGGCGCGGCGGGTTTGGTGCAGGAGATTGAGATCTATCTCACCCATGGCAAAACCGTTTTCACGTTCGATCTGGTTTTGGATGGTGCCCCATGGATCTGCAATCATGCTGTGGCCATGGGTTTCGCGGCCGCTTATGTGATATCCACCTTGAGCTGCGGCAATCACATAACTCAGATTCTCAATGGCCCTGGTTTGTATCAGTGGTTGCCAGTGGGCCTTGCCGGTTAGTGCGGTGAAGGAGGCGGGGAGTATGGCGATCTCCATCCCTTCATCCAGCAGGTTACGAAATTGCTCGGGAAAACGCAGGTCATAACAAATTGCCAGCCCGATGCGTCCGAACGGTGAATCTAGTACTACAGTGTTGGTGCCGGGTTCGATAGTCTTGGATTCACTGTATCTTTCATCGGTCTCCAGCAGATGCACATCAAACAGATGAATCTTGTCATAGCGCGCTACCTGCTCTCCATTTTCATTAAAAACCAGGCAGGCTGATCTGATCTTGTTGGGGTTGTTGGTCGCCAGCGGTATAGTTCCGCCTACCACCCATATGCCGTGGCGTTTGGCCAGTTGGCTCAGGAATGTCTGCAATGGCCCGTCGCCTGGCTCCTCCTTGAGTTTGAGGGTTTCTTCATCTGTTTTCCCCATGAAGGCAAAGTTTTCTGGCAACACTACCATCTCCGCACCGGCGTCGACTGCGTCACCGACTATCCCTTCTACTTCAAGCAGGTTTGCGCTTACGTTTGGTCCGGATGCCATCTGAATGGCTGCTACTTTATGTTTAGCTGTCACTATCGGTTAACTCTATAAGGTTCATTGAAAAAAATGTATTCACTCAGGATAGCATTGATGGCGGTGTTGCAACACCAATCCAAGGATGAAAATTGGGATTAACCCAGACCGATCCCGTGCGAGTGGATGGGGGGTTACTGTTTTTCATCTATGGCTTGAATGCCCTGTTTTTCGGTGGGTTGCTGTTTTTTAGTGGATCTATTGCCTGTTGTGTCCTGATCAAATTCCTTGATGTTGGGGTGATCCCAGGATCCGGTAATCATATATTTTGTGGTTGATACCTTATCTACCTGTTTGCCTATCACCTTTTGGATAATAAGCAGGGCGGCCCCAACCGCCGGCCCCCCGGCAAGAGCGCCTGCCAGAGGGATAGTGGTAGAGATGCTGGGGGTGACGGTCACCAGTTGGTCGAAGTCTTGGCTGACAAGTCCGGTGCGTCCGGTTATCTCAATTAGTGCAGCCGGGCTCTCCATGCGCAGGTCATTGGTGTAGGCATCGCCGTGGTCAAGTTCAAAGGTCCCCTCGGCCCGGTCAAAGCTGAACCCCCTTTTGAATGTGTCGGAAAAATCCAGGGTCAGTCGCCGTTGCAGGGCACTGATGTTGAGTAGCCCAAACACCCTTCCTAGTCCAGGATTCATCTGAAGAAATCGCCCTTCGCCTAGGTGCATTTCCACTCTTCCGCTGACATCCGTGTTGCTGAACTGGCTTGGATTTCCGCTCCATATAAGATCTGCCTCTATCTCTGCAGGTGCCTGTTTTAGGGTTTGCGCGAAGCCGAGGGTAACAAGCAGTTTTCCTAGTGAGTCTGTTTTGACCTTCAGCCTGATACTTGATTGGGTCTTCTTGCCCTTTGCTACCCAGCGGCCACGAGCCGACATATCTAGTCGTTTGGATGAGAGCTTAAGTTGCTCAATCCTTAGCCCTTGCGGGATGCGGGTGATAGTCGCTGTAAGTGGACCTAAGTTACGGCCATTTATCTGTGTCTTCTTGCTGGAAAGGTTGATGCCCGGAAGTGTTCTTGGATCGGTTTTGTTGGAATCGTGCGATCCTTTCTGCGCGCTGGAGGATAGCCGGTCTGGGTCTAGCTTCAGTGATAGCCGGTCGAGATTGGCATTTATCGGTTTGGACCGATAGGGTAGTGGTATCAGTATCCTGCCATCCATAAGGTCGCTTGTTATTTGCAGGTTTATGGTTTTGTTGCTTTCAGTAAAACTGAAATTGGCATTGGTCAGTGTGGTATCGCCAAACTTCAGCCTTCCAAATTTTAAATTTTTGCCTCTGATAGTGGGGAGAGTGGGTTTATTCTCTATCTGGGCATTGTTCAACCAGGGTGACAGGTCTAGCTGTCCCAGCCCACCAGCCAGGAGTAGTTCACTATTTTTCGGGGCCTGTGCCTTTCCGCTACCCAAGACTACAGCGCCACGTTCCAGCTTTATTGTGCCCTGTTTGTCGGCGGTGAAAAACAGTTCACTATTAAACACCCCGTCATATCCGATCTGTAGTTGTCGGATGGGATCGTCTGAAAGAGAGGTTGTCAGATAGAGGCGTTTTTTCTGATCCTTGACCTTGCCAATGGGTGCCGGTTGGTTGATGGCGGTGCCAACCAGATCTGAGGATGCGGTCACTTTCGCGGATAGCTTGCCTTGGTTCAGAAGCACAGATGGGATCTCGAATTCTAGCAACCAGTTACTGCGCCCTTGTAGTTGGTCGAGTCCCAGATTGGGGAACTGTTTATTAAGTTGCTCGCCCGATATGGCGCCGGATGCGCTGATCAGCGTGGCGTTGTTGCTCTTTTTAGGTGTTATGTCGACCAGGACCTTTTCTCCCAGGATGCTGGCCTGGATGCCTTTGGCGCTGATACCGTTTTCATCAAATGAAAGATCGCCGTTGATCTGGCTCAGGGGTATCTGCGACCTGTCCATAATCAAGGTGGAATCCTTGAAGGAGAGCTTTCCGTTGGCGTGAAATTTGCCTTTTTCCAGGGGTATGGTGAGTTTAATGGAAAGGTCGGCGTTGCCCTTGGCATCCAGTTTGTTTGCGATTGTTCCGAAATCTTCCGCCAGCGGGGTCTCCCCCAGCAGTTTAAGTTCATCACTCAAGGGGCCGGTTGCTTCCCCCTCTATCTGGAGTGGTGAGCTGTTTGCCAGGTCGTCAATCCATACATGTAGATTATGCAGCCTGCTCTCTATCATGGTTCCATTGCTGGCCCAGATATCAAGACTGTTGTTGTGAAAGCGTAACTCTGCGTCAAGTTGTTCTATGTGTGGCCAGCCCGGTTGGTAGTCCAGGGTCATGTCCTTAACCTTGAACAGCACCTCGAAGTGGCCGCTGTTCTGGTCAAACGGGAAGTCGCCCAGTGGACCACGAAACAGAGCGCTTCCCTCCGGTACCTTTCCGTCGATTATGCTCTTGTCCAGCCAGGTGACCACATCACCCGGCATGATGGTTGTCGGCAGATAACGGGGTGTTGCGCGTGCTTTTCCGTCGCGAAAATCTGTTTGCAGATCCAATAGCTGTGGTTGGGCTGGGTCCTGGGGTAGTTCCAGGCGTATACGTGTTTCGGTTTTTATGTCTTTGTTGTTGGCAGTGAGTTTTTTTGCTTGTATCAACCAGCCTTGTTCCGGGGCTTTGCTCCAATGTAGCTGACCAGCTAGTTCATCCAGTTCTATCTTATCTCTGAATAGTTTTGGGATATTGATTGAGAGTGCCCGGCCTTGCAGTTCAAGGGTTCCCTGATTCTGGTCCAGCCAGAATCCGGCGCTGAGGTTTTCTACCCCGGGCATCTGTTGCCAAGGTTGGGTAGATATCTGTTCCAGTCGTCCACGCCCCGACCACACCGGGCCTTCCGGGGTATCATGGAAACGCAGTTGCAGGGCGGACAGATCCGCCTCTGGTTGTATGCCGACGAGTGCCTGGTCTATTTCATTCGACGGTATCGAGAGCACGCGTGCTACGGCCAGGATATCCTCAAGGCGGATAAAATCCACGCTGGAGCGCAGTTGCGTATAGCCTCCAATGTCAAAGCTGCTTTGCAGGCTGAGGTTGGCCTTAGGCCAGGCCTTGCCATTACGTTCGAACTCTATGTCTGCTAAATCAAACAGCCAGCCGTTATCCTGGCGTTGCCATTTGAATCTACCTCCCATGCGTTCTATTTCCACCGGTGCCAGGGCTGTGTTTGGGGGCGGCCTCTGGGAAACGAGTTTTAGTTTATTGAATTTGGCAGAGCCCTCCAGTTTGGTCATGTGGCCCTTGTCCCAACTGCTCCATAGCTCCATTTCAGCATGACCGGTTTCAAATTTAGTGCCTTCCGGCATGCGATCCTTGAGGATGGTCGACAGTGCCAACCGGTCTCCATGTAGATAGACATCCCCGGACCAGGCCCCAGGTTTCTGTATGTCACCCCGGACATCAGCGATCAGTCGCATCTTGCCGCCATCTTTACCGGGAAGGCGCATACTGGCCTTTATCTGATGTCTGTTTTTACCGTTGGCGATGCTGAACTCAACGTCGGTGAGACGGACCGGGGCGGCCCCGATGCTCTGGTTTTCCCAAAAGATCTCACTCTGTTTCAGACCGATACGAAATGGCAGCAGGAATATGGCACTGCTGTCACCACTACCTCCTTCCATACCCTCCAGGCCAGCGAGGACAACGGCCCCATCTGAGCGGCGCTTGATAAGTAGTTGCGAGCGATAGAAGCTGATTTCGCGTACGGTGATAGCCATGTTTCGCAGGCTGTCCAGTATCCCGATACCGATATGGATCTCGTTCACTCGTAGTGAGGCCAAACCGGTTTCCGGGTCAATTAGATCTACATTACCCAAAACCAATTCAGGGCCGTATCCACGCCAACTGGTGTTAAGGGTTTCAATCTTTACCTGCTGCCCAAGCTCTTTGCTAGCCAGTTGTTGAACCTCTTCTCGATATTCGGTTGCGATAGGCAGCAGCAGGCGCGCGCCACCCATGAATACGCCACCCAGGATGATGAGGAGAATCGATGCCAGCCACACCTTGGAGGCGAAAGATTTCAACACGCGAATCATCCGCTAGTCCTGGCCTGTTGCTGGATGCTGTTGGGTTGTAGTAATACTGAATGATTCATGCTGGTAGACGGCTGTGTTGTGCCCCTGGGTAAATGTTGATATTAACTCGGCTCTGGGCTGGCCTTTGGCCAGTGTTTGTTAGAGCGGTACTATATCGTAGTGCTCCTGACTGTACAGTGTTTCTGCCTGCAGCCGGATGGTTTTGCCGGCAAACTGTTCCAGGTTTGCCAGATTGGTGGATTCCTCGTCCAGCAGCCATTCAACCACTGCGGGCGAGGCCAGGATCAGCATTGATTCCACGTCAAACTGGCGGGACTCTCGCAGGATCTCGCGAAATATCTCGTAACAGGTTGTTTCAGCCGTCTTCAGAGCGCCCCTGCCGCTGCAGCATGGGCAGGGTTCGCATAGTACATGCTCCAGAGATTCCCTGGTTCGCTTTCTGGTCATCTCTACCAGGCCCAGACTCGATACCTCGGTGATCTTGGTTTTTGTACTATCGTGGGCCAGATACTTCTCATAGGTGCGTAGTACCTGCCTTTTGTGCTCCTCATCCAGCATGTCAATAAAATCAACGATTATGATGCCGCCGAGATTGCGTAGCCTAAGCTGTCTACATATGGTTTGAGCGGCTTCCAGATTGGTCTTGAAGATGGTCTCTTCCAGATTGCTGTGGCCGACAAAGGCCCCGGTGTTGACATCAATCGTGGTCATGGCTTCGGTCTGGTCTATGATGATGGAGCCGCCGGACTTCAATTCCACCTTGCGTTTGAGTGCCTTCTCGATCTCGTCCTCTACCCCGTAAAGATCGAAAACCGGGCACTCCCCAGGATAATATTCGATCGCAGTCGTCATATCAGGTATAAGCTTTTCGGCAAATCGCTTTGCCTTGTTCCAGGTTTCCCGTGAGTCTATACGTATCTTCTCGACCTTGGGGTTGATCAGATCACGAATAGCTCGCATGGCCAGAGGCAGGTCTTCGTGCAATAGCTCCTGCGGTTTTGCCGTTTCCAGGCGTTCCTGGATGGACTCCCACAGGCGGGTCAGGAAACGCATGTCCTGTAACAGGGTCTCTTCATCGATTCCTTCCGCCACGGTGCGGGCGATAAAGCTGCCAGGCGGGCTGTCTGCGCCTCGGCTTGCCGCATCAATGGCCTCACGTAGACGCTGCCGCTCATCTTCATCGTCGATCTTCTGAGAAACACCGACTATCGATAGAGAAGGCATAAACACCAGATAGCGCGACGGAAGTGAGATAGCGGTGGTCAGCCTTGCCCCCTTGGTGCCTAGTGGATCCTTTGTCACCTGTACGATTACATTCTCGCCCTCTCGCAACAACTCAGTGATGTTGTGGTTGCCGTTCTCTTCGTTATTTTGCCCTACTATGTCGGAGGCGTGCAGGAATGCAGCCTTATCCAGCCCAATCTCAACAAACGCCGCCTGCATTCCCGGGAGCACTCGGCACACCCTTCCGTTGTAGATATTGCCTACGATGCCTCGGCTGGAGGCACGTTCAATCATGACCTCCTGCACCACGCCGTTTTCAACCAGCGCAACCCGGGTTTCCGGTGGGGTGATATTGATTAGGATCTCTTCGCTCATCTGGTTATCTACTCGATTGTGTTAGTGGATCGATCCCGGCCTGCATTAGCAGTTGCGCAGTTTCAAACAGTGGAAGCCCCATTACCCCGGAAAAGCTGCCCTCTATCCTGGTGATAAAGATAGATCCTAACCCCTGAATTCCATAGCCACCGGCCTTGTCTGTTGGCTCCGTACTATTCCAGTAGGCCGTGGCCTGCTCCAGCGTGACGTCGCAGAAGGTGACCTTGCTGGCGTTCACGCTGCTTGTCACATCATCTCCAGCCAGTGCTATCCCGCTAAACACCCAATGACTGCGATTGGACAACAGTCGCATCATATTCAATGCATCATCCCGGTCTTGGGGTTTGCCCAATATCTGGCCATCAACCACAACCGAGGTATCGGCAGCCAGCACCAGTGAGTGGTTGCTAGTGTTCAACTTGGCTTGACCGGCAATAGCTTTTTCCTGCGCCAGGCGCACTACATACTCTTCCGGCTGTTCTCCCCGATGCGGTGTCTCGTCAATATCTACATTTATTATTGTATGGATGACACCAATTTGCGTCAGGAGTTCACTGCGGCGGGGGGATTTAGATGCCAGGTGGAGTAGTGGTTGCATTATCTATCTCGTCCGTTGATCGATACCAATACTATACAGAAAATTTATTCGATATATGCATATGAGGCGGGGTGATTAGATGCTTGGGAAGGCGTACTCAGGCCCGGTGATAGGGGTGATTGCGCATCAGACTCCAGGCCCGATAGAGTTGCTCTGCCAGCACTACTCTGACCAGGGGATGGGGCATGGTCAGGGCCGATAGCGACCAGAGCAGGTCGGCGCGGTCACGGCATGGTTTGGCCAGCCCGTCCGGTCCGCCCACCAGCAGCGCCAGATCGCGACCGCCCTCCATCCAGCCGACCAATTTGTTTGCAAGCTGTTCGGTGCTCCACTCCTGGCCTGTTACCTCCAGGGCGACGACATAACAACCCTTGGGTATGGACTTGAGCATGCGTTCACCCTCGTCCCGAACTGCCCGGGAAATGTCCGCTCCCTTGCCGCGATGGCCCGGGGCAATCTCTACCAGCTTGACGCTGCATTCACTCGGCATGCGCTTGGCGTATTCGGTAAATCCTTGTTCCACCCACTTGGGCATGCGGGTGCCGACGGAGATGAGGTGGATGTTCATGCAGGGAGTGTAACTGGTTGTTCGGTTTATTGAGCAGGCGGAGTGGCTATTGTTCGGATGCCTGCATCTCCTCTGGTTTGGCGTCCATAGACCAGAGTCGTTCCAGTTGATAGAAGTCCCGTACCTTGGGTTGCATTACGTGGACCACCACGTCGTTCAAGTCCACCAGAGCCCACTCGCCATCCTGTAGTCCCTCTACGCCGATTGCGGGTGTCCCCGCCAGCTTGGATTGGAATGCGACTGCCTCAGCGATGGATTTTACGTGGCGTCCGGAGGTGCCGCTGGCGATGATCATGATGTCGGTAATTCCGGTCTTTCCTCTTACATCTAACACCTTAATGTCACGGGCCTTGATGTCTTCCAGTGTCTTTATTACCAGGTCGCGCAGTTTCTCTACTTGCATAATCTCTGTCTGATGAGGTTGAGGGATAGGAGTGCCTATGTGCAATCTCCTATCCCAATGATAGGTCTGATTTTCCCAAGGAGGGGCAATTCTATACGAAAAGTGACAGATAAACAGTTAAAAGCCAGTAAAAAGCGGATATTGCCGGTTGGGTGTTTTTCAAGACTAGGCCCGGTATAAGCCGTCTCTCTCTATGATTTCAAGTACGGCGTCGGGCAGCAGGAAGCGGGGTGATTGGCCTGTTTGCAGCATCTCCCTGATCCTGGTGCCGGATATCTCCAGCTGGGTTACCGGTTGCAGATAGATCTTCCCTGCGAGGTTGGAGTGCAGGGCCTGCGGGTCAGCCACTATGCGTTCCGGGTAGGGGGTTTGCCCGGTCTCTCCGGGGCGCTGCATCACCACCAGGTGGGCCAGTTCTAAGATCTCCTCCGGCCGGTGCCAATCGGGGAAGCCTTGAAAGGCATCGTGGCCCAGGATCAGGCAGATGGGCCTGTCACCCACCTCTTCGCGCAGGGATTGCAGGGTGAGGAGGCTGTAGGATTTGCCGCTACGTTCCAGTTCTCGCTGGTCAATGGTAAGTTCGGCAACCCCTGTGATTGCGGCATGCAGCATCTCCAGGCGCTGTGCTGGAGAAGCGACCAATTGCGCACGATGGGGTGGGTCGCGCAGCGGGATCAGTCGTAGCTCATCCAGTTGCAGCGCCTGTTGCACGTCCAGGGCGGTGCGCAGGTGGCCGTGGTGGATGGGGTCAAAACTGCCGCCGAGGATTCCAAGCATGCTGATAGACCTATTCCCGGATATGCCCGTCACCCAGGACGATGAATTTTACCGAGGTGAGTCCTTCCAGGCCGACCGGACCACGGGCGTGGAACTTGTCGGTACTGATGCCTATCTCTGCCCCCAGGCCATACTCGAAGCCATCGGCAAAGCGGGTGGAGGCATTGACCATTACCGAGCTGGAATCAACCTCGCGCAGGAAGCGGCGCGCACGGGTGTAGTTTTCGGTGATGATGCTTTCGGTGTGGCCAGAGCTGTGGCGGTTGATGTGTTCAATGGCCTCGTCCAGGTCTTTCACCACCTTGATTGAGAGTATAGGCGCCAGGTACTCGGTGTCCCAGTCTTCGGCGTTGGCGGGTGCGGCCTGTGGGATCAGTCCCATGGTGGTCGCACAGCCGCGCAGCTCTACCCCCTTCTCCAGCAGCATGCCTCCCAGTTCCGGCAGCAGGCTTTCTGCAATGCCCTCGGCCACCAGCAGGGTCTCCAGGGTGTTGCAGGTGCCGTAGCGTTGGGTCTTGGCATTGAAGGTTACCTGGAGCGCCTTCTCCAGATCAGCCTCGTCATCTATGTAGCTGTGGCAGATGCCGTCCAGGTGTTTGATCACCGGCACCCGGGCATCGTTGCTGATGCGTTCGATCAGACCACGGCCGCCACGCGGGATGATTACATCCACATACTCGGGCATGGTGATCATTTTGCCCACCGCCGCACGGTCGGTGGTGGCGATAACCTGTACCGCATCCGCTGGCAGGCCGGCCTTCTCCAGTCCCTTATGGATGGTCCCGGCGATGGCCTGGTTGGAGTGGAATGCCTCTGATCCACCACGCAGCACAGTGGCATTGCCGGACTTCAGACAGAGGGCGGCGGCATCGGCGGTCACATTGGGACGTGATTCGTAGATGATCCCGACCACGCCCAGGGGTACGCGCATGCGCCCGACCTGAATGCCGGTAGGGCGGTAGTTCATGTCAAAGATCTCGCCGATGGGATCGGGCAGGGCGGCGATCTGGCGCAGCCCCTCCAGCATGCTGTCGATACGGGCAGGGGTGAGTTCCAGACGATCCAGCAGGGCGGCATCCAGTCCTTTTTTTGCTCCGGCCTGCATGTCCTTGCTGTTTTCCTGGGCCAGATAATCACGGTTCTGGTCTATGTCATCAGCGATTGCCAGCAGGGCATGGTTTTTCTGTGCGGTGCTGGCAGCGGCTAGTGTCCTGGAGGCGGCCCTGGCCTTACTCCCAACCTGTTGCATGTAGGCGGCTATATCCTGAATTTGGTTCGACATGTCTGTATGAAACCTGTGATTGTGTCAGATGGGTTGATTCTATCAAATATAATGAGGGATCGTCCGTATCCTGGTGCAAGGGCTAGGGCCTGGCGATGATGGCCTTGCCAGCCAGACGGCTGGTGATCTCCTGCAGCAGTTGCCAGGGGTCGCTCTTCTCTCTTCCTTTGATCGCCCGGTCGGCGCGGCCACAGAGTACCAGTAGTCCGCGCAGACCATTGAGCGAGAGGCGCTGTAATCCACTGCTGACCAGCTGTTTGCGTTTCTCCCAGATCTCCCGTCTGGCAGCGATCGCCTGCTGCGGGGTCTGGCCCTTGCCGGTCGCATACGCCAGTTCTGCCAGCATGCGGATCTCGCGGGTGAGGGCCCAGAGCACCACCGGGGCTGGGGTGCCTTCACCCCGTAGCCCGTTGAGGACCCTGGTGCAGTAGGCGGCCTTGCCTTGCAGCGCGCTGTCCACCAGATTGAACACGTCATAGCGGGCGCTATCGGATACCGCTGCGGTAAGCTGGTCTATGGTTATCACCCCGGGGCCATGCAGTAGCAGTAACTTCTCTATCTCCTGGGATGCAGCTAGGAGGTTACCTTCGATGCGCTCAGATAGCATGGTTACTACGCCGGGTTCTGGTATCAGACCACTGCTGCGCATGCGTTGCTCTATCCAGGGCGGCAGGCGTTGACCATCTATTGGCCAGATCTGAATGATAGCGCCGAGCTTATCCAGGGCTTTGAACCATTTGCTGTTGCTTTGACTGCGTTCCAGCTTGGGCAGGGTCAATAGCAGAATGGTGTCTTCTGGTGGACGTTCGGCATATCCAACCAGGGCCTTTGATCCTGTGGCCCCGGGTTTCCCTGATGGAAGACGCAGATCAATGATGCGTTGCTGGGCGAACAGGGAGAGGCTGTTCGCCTCGTGGCCCAGCTCATTCCAGTCAAAACGTTGATCGGCCTCGATGATGGTGCGGTCGGCAAAGCCCTTTGCCTTGGCCTCTGATCTGATTAGATCAGCCGCTTCATCCATCTGCAGGGGCTCGTCACCGGTCAGGAGATAGGCCGGGAGCAGCCCCTGTTTTACTCTTTGCCCAAGTTCATGCGGACGTAACCGCATCTTATTATTTCAGCTGGGCCTGGATGCGAACGATTATCTGTCTTGCCAACTCCTGGCGCATACCTTCGGCCAGCTGGCTTGCCTCAGTGACCTTACCCAGCTTCTGTTCTTCGACGTTGATGTAGTTGCGCACTACCTCGATTTGTTGCGTTGGTACCAGGGTATTGCCTGAGGCGTCGATCAAAGCGAACTCAAGGGTGTGTTTTAGCTCGGTCTGTGCGACCTTGCCGGATTTGTCCACAGACATGGTGCGATTTTGTTGATGATATCTTGAGATGTTGAGCATGGTGTTTGCTTCTTCACGCTCCCAGGTTACCTGCACCGTGTCGCTGCTCAACCGGTTTGACAGCTCTTTGCCGAGGTCTGAGTATCGCCCTACCCCATTTATGATTATCGGGCTGATAGATGTCGGTAGCTCAGCGGCCTGTCGCAGATGGAAACCGCACCCGTTAAGGAGAAGCAGGGTAAGGATGAGGATGACCCATCTGATGCCGGGGATCGTTTTATACATTTTTATCTCCTGAATATTATTCTGTCTGCTCTGGGCAATTGCTAGACCACGATATTGACCAGTTTATTGGGTACTACAATTACTTTTCTAATTGGGCTGTCGTCGATAAATTTTTGTATGTTGTCATCTGCCAGGGCGGCCTGTTGAACCGCGTCCTTGTCGATGCCGGCTGCCACCTGAATCTTGGCCCTAACCTTGCCATTTACCTGGACTACGTACTGAATGGTGTCTTGCCGCAGTGCAGCTTCATCTGCCTGTGGCCAGTCGCTACCCAGAATATTGTCACCATAACCGAGTTTTTGCCAGAGGTAATGGGTTGCATGTGGTGCTATCGGGCCCAGCAGGCGCAGGGTTATACCCATTGCCTCTCGAATCAGGGCCTGGTCGGTGGCGCCGCCACCCAACTTGTACAGGGCGTTGATGATCTTCATGCAGGCCGAGACCACGGTGTTGAACTGTTGCCGGTCGTAGTCGAAGGAGGCCTGTTTCAGGGCCGAGTGGATCTCGCGCCTGGCATCTTGCTGGCGCTGATCCAGGCTGGGCAGTGCCTCTGACAGTTGCATCGGTTCGCTGTCTGACTCGGACATGGTTGTCGCCAGTGCCCACAGCCGTTTCAGGAAACGGTAGGCGCCGTCCACGCCCTCGTCCGACCACTCCAGGGATTGCTCCGGAGGTGAGGTGAACATGGTGTACAGGCGTACGGTATCTGCCCCATAGCGTTGCACCATCTGTTGCGGGTCGACGCCATTGTTCTTGGACTTGGACATCTTCTCGATGCCGCCGATCTCAACCGGCTTTCCGTCCTGCTGCAGCAGAGCCTCGGTGATATGGCCCTTTTCGTCATGTCTGGTGTCAACATCTGCCGGGTTGTACCAGTGTTTCTGGCCTGATTCCTCTGTGCGGCAAAAGGTCTCGGCGACCACCATGCCTTGAGTCAGCAGGCGTTGAAACGGTTCATTGGAGCTGATCAGCCCGGCGTCTCTGAGTAGTTTGTGATAGAAGCGGGCGTAGAGCAGATGCAGGATGGCATGCTCGATGCCGCCGATGTAGTGATCCACCGGTAGCCAGTAGTTGGCCCGTTCATCCAGCATACTGTCGGTTGCATCGGGGCAGGTGTAACGGGCGTAGTACCAGGACGACTCCATGAAGGTGTCGAAGGTGTCGGTTTCGCGCTCGGCAGCGCCACCACACTCCGGGCAGGTTGTTTGATACCACTCCGGCATCTTTTTGATCGGTGAACCGCCGCTGGCGTCAAACGCCACATCTTCCGGCAGGATCACCGGCAGATCCTGTTTTGGCACCGGCACGGTGCCACACTTGGGGCAGTTGATCATGGGGATGGGTGCACCCCAGTAGCGCTGACGCGATACGCCCCAGTCACGCAGGCGGTAGTTTATCTGGCGTTCGCCCGTACCCTCTGTGGTCAGGTGATCCGCTATGGCATCGAAGGCTTGCTGTGAGGTCAGGCCATCGAAGGCGCCAGAGTTTTGCAGTAGGCCCTTATCCACATAGGCGCATTCGTTCACGGTGATGTCGGAGCCGTCCGCAGGAAAGATGACTTGCTTGATTGGGATGCCGTAACGGGTGGCAAACTCCCAGTCGCGCTGGTCGTGCCCCGGTACCGCCATTACCGCACCCGAGCCGTAGCCCATGAGGACGAAGTTGGCTGCAAAGATGGGAACGGCCTCTCCGCTTATGGGGTGAATGGCGTTGACCCCGAGACGCATGCCCTTCTTCTCCATGGTCTCGATGTCGGCTTCAGAAGAGCTGCCTTGGCGGCACTCTTGGATGAAGTTGTGCAGATCCTGGTTGTTTTCTGCGGCCTTCAGGGCCAGGGGGTGCTCTGCCGCCACTGCCACGTAGGTAACACCCATCAGGGTGTCGGGGCGGGTGGTGAAGATGCCTAACTTCTCATCCGAACCCGCTATGCCGAAATCCATCTGTACGCCTTCGGAGCGTCCGATCCAGTTGCGTTGCATAGTACGCACCTTCTCGGGCCAGCCTTCCATCTGGTCCATTTCGTCCAGCAGTTCTTCGGCGTAGGCGGTGATCTTGATGAACCACTGCGGGATCTCGCGGCGTTCCACCGGGGCGCCGGAGCGCCAGCCCCGGCCGTCGATCACCTGCTCATTGGCCAGTACGGTTTGATCTACCGGATCCCAGTTAACTACGGAATTCTTTTTGTAGACCAGTCCGTTGCGGAACAGCTCAGTGAACAGCCACTGCTCCCATTTGTAATATGTCGGCTGACAGGTGGCCAGTTCACGCTCCCAGTCGTAGCCAAATCCCAGCTGTTTCAGCTGTCCTTTCATGTACTCGATATTGGAATAGGTCCACTTGGCTGGCGGCATCTGGTGTTTGATAGCGGCACCTTCTGCCGGTAGACCAAAGGCATCCCAGCCCATCGGTTGCAAAACATTCTTTCCCCGCATGCGCTGGTAGCGGGCAATTACGTCGCCGATGGTATAGTTGCGCACATGTCCCATATGCAGCTTGCCGCTGGGGTATGGGAACATGGAGAGGCAGTAGAATTTCTCACGGTCAGGATCTTCTACGGCCTTAAAACTGTTGTGGTGTTCCCAGTAGGTTTGGGCCTCTGCCTCAATCTCAGCCGGGTTGAATGTTTTGAGCATTTTTGTTGGTCCGAAAACTTATAACTAAAGGCGTATAAGGATACCGTAGCTGGTACTGATGCGCGAACATGTTATTGCATTGGTGCTGGTTTGGCTAAGGGAAAATAGTCTGTTTGATCTTGCTATCTTCCCACTATGGTTCACACTTGGTAATAGATAGCAGAGATGCCTGATTCAGGTCGGGCATCCGATCTTAGGTTGAATTCGCAGCGGTATTAATCAAGAAGAAAGGGGTAATCAGATGTCTCCAGGTAATAATCAAGACCCATTGGATCGCATGATAGTTGCTTATGAAAATATGTTGCAGCGAGTGGAAGAGTTACTAGATAAAGCAGAAGAAACAGCGATTCCCACCCTGAAAAATGGTTTGGAGCACGCCCGTGAGAAGGCGGTTGAGTTGGATGAGTTGACCCGTGAGGAGGCAGAGAAGATCGCAACATATGTGGAGCGTGATCTGCATGATGCGGCTAGTTTCCTGCACCAGACCGGAGAGGAGTTTCGGGACTGGCTGCGGTTTGACCTGCAACTGATCGAAGGTCGGGTGCTGGATATGTTCGCCAGTGTTGCCGATAAGACCAGGCTGGAACTGGGACGCTTTTCCAGGCAGGCGCAAGAGGCAACCCTCTACCATACCGGGGAGATCACCGGTCCTGGTACTCTGATCTGTTCAGAGTGTGGCAAGGAGCTGCACTTCCACAAGACCGGCCATATACCACCCTGTGCCGGTTGCCGCGGGACCAAGTTTGCCCGTGTTGCCGAGTAGGTCAGAGGTATAGAAGCACTCAGGGTGGAGCTTAGATATCCTGGAAACAAAAACACCCGCTAAACGCGGGTGTTTTATGTATAGGATGTACGGTATGCCGCGGGCACAGGGATGTGCTGGAGCGGCGGTGGACGCAGAAAGATCCTTATTTGATCTTAGCTTCCTTGTACATGACATGCTTGCGGATCTTGGGATCAAACTTCTTGATCTCCATCTTGCCGGTCATGGTACGTTTGTTCTTGGTGGTCGTATAAAAGTGGCCGGTTCCGGCGCTGGATACGAGTTTTATTTTGTCGCGCATGATGTTCTCCCTTAGACCTTTTCACCGCGGGCGCGCAGATCAGCCAATACGGTGTCTATGCCCTTCTTATCGATAGTACGCATGCCGCTAGCAGATACACGCAGACGAACCCAACGCTTCTCGCCTTCTACCCAAAAGCGTTTGTAGTGTAGATTAGGCAGAAAACGGCGTTTGGTCTTGTTGTGGGCATGTGAAACATTGTTGCCCGTTACTGGACGTTTGCCCGTGACCTGACACACTTTGGACATGGTTGAATCCTCAAAAAATAAACTGGTTTCTTCCCCACAAGGGGTGAAAGAGGCGGATTTATATCAGATAGGGTCCAGGGATACAAGTTTTTCTGCTGAAATGGTTATATTTCAGGCTGATTAGCTATGTGGGGGGGTGTAATTCGGCGCCCAACCCGTAGCCGAATGTTGGCCGAATAACAGTATTGCCATGTTGGTGGGGTCTTGAGCCTGCTGATGGCGCAAGGCTC
>SWBX01006056.1_pt1 | contig 44451 bp, 43 predicted proteins | sample 4693051 | NCBI WGS metagenome assembly SWBX01 (sample SAMN10267272, study PRJNA491770) | bioreactor metagenome | isolation source: DHS bioreactor inoculated with marine | place: Japan: Omine Ridge, Nankai Trough | reverse complement strand
ATTGATGCATCTCGTGCATTTTTACATGAGAGAACTGGAATAGAAGAATATTCATATCAACTTGTAAAACATTTGAGGAAACCACTTGAAAACTATCAGGTAGTTTTATATATTCGTAGTGGGACAAAAGAAAATATTGACTTTGATTTGCCAGAGACTTGGAAAGTTCGTTCATTATGGGCATTGAGATTTTGGACTTATTTCAGATTATCAATATCTATGTTTTTTCGTAGACCAAATAAATTACTTGTTCCAGGCCATATTGTACCGCCAATTCATCCAAAAGACACTGTTGTTGTAGTGCATGGATTAGAGTATGAAATTACTCCAGAAGCATATTCAAAACACGAGCAAAGGGCAATGCGTAGGGGCATAAAGAATTCTTGTAAATGGTCAAAAAATATAATCTGTGTATCAAATAATACCAAAAAAGATTTGATGAGGTTATACGGAGTGGCAAAAGAAAAAATAAGAGTTGTATATGAGGGAGTGAATCCTGCACCAAATGATAATGTTCAAAAAAGCATTGAAATATTGAATAAGTATGGCGTGAGAAAACAAGGATATCTTATATTTATAGGAAGGTTAGAAGAACGTAAAAATATTACAAATATTCTGAATGCCTATGATATTTTGAGAAAGCATTTTGGGATAACTCAAAAATTGGTTTTGGTAGGCAAGGGTGGTTTTGGATGGGAAAAAATTCAGAATGAAATAGAAGAACATTCTTTTGTGGATGACATAATAATTACAGGTTTTGTACCTAGTGATGAGAAATGGGCACTTCTAAGAAATGCATCTGTATTTGTTTTTCCTACAAATTACGAAGGATTTGGTTTGCCTGTATTGGAGGCACAACAAGTTGGCGTACCAGTTGTAACAAGTGGTAATTCATCGTTAAAAGAAATTGCACGTGATAGTGCTGCACTGGTAAATCCAGCATTAGCATCAGACATAGCAGAAAAAATAAATGTACTAGTTACAAATGATGCAATGCGGTCTGAAATTATAGACAGAGGGTTTAAAAATATAGAAAGATTTAGTTGGGATAAATGTGCAAGACTTACTGCTAAGGTGCTAATCAAATTTTAATGTAGTGGACGGACATATCCGTCCACTGTATCTAGTAGGGTAGCAGTTATTATAAAAATTAAAACCACCATCGAGAATATTATCTCGTTGGTGGTTTTTGGAATTTGACTAACCATTTGGCAAGTCAGCACAGGATATTTGTGCCATCCCAGTTACTTCGATTTTTAAGTCATCGTGACCAGTAAAAACTTCTTGCTGTACAATAACTGTTTCAAAGCATTGTTCTGCAACAGATCCTGTCTCTGGAATATTAATAAAATTCCAGATTAGTTCTTTAGATGATAAGGCATCATCACATTTTGCTCTAGTGAGCAATGTGGGTGATTTTGTAATATCAGCATGACTAAAGTGTGTGACAATTTTGTAGCAGAGTCCACTATTTTGACTGTGAACATTCATTGTTGAAATCATTGGATAATAGTCCAAGTTCTGAACACTCTTATTATTGAGGTCCATATTTACAATAGTAATCATAATTATTGAAAAAATAAAACACCAAAATAAAGCTGGTAACATTCCAGAGGAGTCATCCCGACAACAGGAATTATTTTCTGAGTATCCCATACAGTAACCTCCTCAATCGGTATATTTTGTAAAATCTTTACGATATTGCTCCATCGTGTAGGGTTCAAAACTTTCAATTTCTTCACCATGAACAACTATGTAATGAACTAGTTGTCCGACTTGAATGGTAACTGGTGATGTGATAATCAAAAATGTAAACATCACAATAAAAATTTTGCCAGTAGATGTAAAATTATCCCAGAGTTCCCCAAGAGGTCTTCTTTTAGGTAAAGCCTTTCCAATGTAGCTATTCCAATTCTTTTTCATCTTACGCTCCTTGTAGTTGTAAAAAAACTGTAAAAAATGATAGAATATACTATATATTCAAAATCATTTTATTTTTATGACTTCCAATAATAATAGCACAAAAATACAAAAAAGTCAAGACCAGGGAAATAAAGAATTAAAAGTAGCAATTGTACATGATTTCTTGTTGTATCCTGGTGGAGCAGAGAAAGTTCTTGGTGATATCTGTGAGTTGTACCCAGATGCACATATCTTTACATTACTTTATGACAAAAGTGTGATGGGAGAGTTTTTTGATAGTGAGAAAGTATGTACAAGTTTCTTGCAAAGGTGGCCAAAAGTTTTTAGAAAAAATCATAAGTGGTTATTACCTTTTTTTGGAACTGCCATTGAAAGTTTTGATTTGAGAGATTTTGATTTGGTTATCTCTAGCTCAGGGGCATGGAGTAAAGGAATTGTGACAAGACTAAATACAAAGCATGTTGCTTATGTGCATTCGCCAATGAGATATGTATGGGATGAAAATGAATATTACGCAAAAAGAAGAATGGGTAAAAAAAATAATTTTTGTGTAAGAGCACTGTTAAGTTATTTACGTGTATGGGATAATCAAGCGGCTCAGAGACCTGATGTATTAGTCGCTAATTCTATTTATACGCAAAAACGAATTGAAAAATATTATCGTAGAGATGCTCAAGTTGTATATCCAGCTGTTGAACTAGATGTTGAAAGTGTTGTAAAAAGGGATAAGTTTGTGATAATATCAAGATTATCAGAATATAAAAATGTAGCATTAGCAATTGAAGCATGTAATAAATTACAATTGCCATTAACTGTAATAGGCCAAGGCAGGGAAGAAAAGGTGTTAAAAAAGATGGCAGGAGATACTATTGATATGGTTGGTTGGGTAAGTGAAGAACAGAAGAAAAAATATTTAGCAAGTGCTAGAGCATTCATATTTCCATCGGAAGACGATTTTGGGATTACTTGTGTAGAGGCATTGAGAGCAGGTGTTCCAGTAATAGGATTGGGAAAGGGTGGTGCAAAAGAAATCATACATAGCGGTAAAAATGGAGAATTATTTGAGGCTCCAACAGTTGAAATGCTTGCAGATGCTTTGCGAAGATTTATAGAGAAAGAAAACCAATATAACAGAGCTGAAATTATTGAATCAGCAAATAAATATTCTAAAGAAAATTTTAAAAAAGGAATTATAAACGCTGTAAATAAAGTATTTGAAAATGAGTAATATAATAGGACACAGAAAAAATCTAGAAACTCTTAGTAAGATAATAAATGACAGAAGCATACATAATAGCTTCATTTTTTGGGGTCCCGAGAGCATTGGCAAGTTTACTATAGCAAAAACATTTGCAGATAACTTAGCTTGCTCTACAAGTAAATGGACAATTAGTAATAATATAAATGGAGACGTGTTTGTAGTGGAACCTGAAAGAGTAGAAAAAAAGAAAAAGATTGTGATTAGAGATATCTCAATCGATGCTATAAAAGAAGCAAATAAATGGGCAGCAACAGCTCCAATTGGGGATGCGAAGGTACTCATAATAAATGATGCACATAGGATGACAACATCTGCTCAAAATGCACTTCTAAAAAATTTAGAAGAACCAAGAGAAAAAAGATTCATAATACTTGTTACAAATAGTAGTGATGCACTACTTGCAACGATTAAATCAAGATGTTTTGATTTACAATTTGATATAGTTGGAGATGCTGAGTTAACCTCGAAATATGAAAATAATGAATTCTTGAAGGATATAAATGGACGGCCTGGATTCTTGAGTAGAATTGATAATGATGAGGAATTTAAGGAAATTGTAGAATTCGCCAGAGAATCACTGCAAGGATTTTTTCAGACAAGTATATCTGAAAGAATGAAATTGGCTGATGAGTTATCAAAAAAAGATGATGAATATTTGAATATATTCTTTCAAATTTGGATTTATAGGATTTGGGCAGCTGCTCATAAAACAAAAAAATTTAATTTACTTAAGCTTTCGGATAAGGTTGAGGATGTTATGAACAAAATGCAAAATACAAATGTAAATAAGAAATTGATATTAGAAGATTTATTTATAAATATGTAGATAGGACTTTCGCACTTTGCACACTACTTCGTTACTGAATGTATATTTTCCAACAACATATACATATATGTTTCATGTAAAATATATATTCGTGCCTCGCATTGTACTAAAGTGTGAAAGTCCTACAAATTGAAATGAGGCAGAAGAGTAATAGTAAAATTGTACGTGGTAGGAAGAAAATTCCTAAGAAACGTATAAAAAATACACAAGATGAAGAGAGACGTACCTGGAAGCAATGGTTGTTTATTTTTATTCTTACTATTTTTATTGGGAGTATAGCATATATGTTTTTGTGTTCTGGACTTAGTAAAGTTACAGAAATAAGCATAAGTGGCAATACTCGTATTAACAGTGAAGATATAAATGATACTATAAAAAATCTTATCACTGGAAGTCTTACCGGTTGTATTTCTAAAGATAATTACTTCTTCATTGATAAAAAGGAGATAATTGAAAATATTTTAAAAGACAAAAGAATTAAATCCATTAAGGTTAAAAAACAATTTCCAAATAAAATTAGTGTAAATGTAGTAGAGCATGATGTAATAGCAGTTTGGTGTTTACATGATATTAGTGGAGAATGTTTTGTGATTGATGGGGGTAACGCATTAAAACAGATACCCCTTAATGATGAAGTTTTAATTAATAATAATTATTTCATAGTAGTTGATGAGAGCGGCGAAAGTATTGAAATTGGTAGTCATGTTATAGATCAAAATGAGTTAGATAAAATAGATTTTTTGGGTAAGGAGTTTATATATAACATAAATGTAGGTATAGAGACACCATATAAGATAGTATCAAGAGGTTCAAATGAGGTGCGATTTAATACTGATGAAAACTGGTATATAGTAGTGGATGTAACACATGATACAGAGGAGATATTGAACATTGCAAAATTATTTATAAAAAAAGTAGAATTACCGAGTAGTAGAAATGATTTAGAATATATAGATATGAGATTCCCAGAAAAGATTTTTTATAAAATGAAAGATGGTGTTGAGCAACCTGAGGAGAATTTGGATAAAGAATCTGAGAACGATGAAGAGCAAAAAGATACTGATGAAAGTAATGAATAAGTTTAAAGAATACTCATTAACATACTAGAATTATGTCAAAAGGTCATAGACAAGGTGGAAAAATGATAGGAAGTCATACAACGGTTATACCAGCAGCAGAAAGAGTTGTTGATTTTTTGAGCAGAGAGGACAGTGTGAATAAAATATCAGTAGGATTTATAAAACACGGAATAAAAAGCGGTAAACATTCTATCAAAATAATGGAAATGGAAAGTGGATTATTATTAAAAATACGGGGAAGTGCAAGTATTCAAGAGATAAGGATATATACATCGCAAAAAGATATTGTGATAAGTGTAATTAAAAAATTTGCAAACAAATATAAATACATGTGCAAATAAAACCCCCTACCGTACTTTTAAAGATACGGTAGGATTTTTTTAGTCAATCTTATAAATTAAAAATGATGTACCCACTTGATCTATAGGTTCGTAATCTGCTAACCATCGGTAGCTATCATCATAAGATTTATTTTTGTCATATATGGATTCTTGTATGAAAAAAGTCGAGAGCGCATAGTAACCGGGTTCTATAGGTCTTTTACTATCCCACCATAATATGTATTTATCTTCACCTAATCGGTTATGTATATCGTCTCCTCCAAAATAACTTATACGAACCTTGTCTATCTCAGGATGATTATCTAGATATATTTTTAGTCGTTTTAGATCTTGACCCCAGTCAGCATTTGAGTCAGTTACATAATGCCAGCCATTAGTAGGCCCTCCAAAGAGTACATTAAAATAGGACATATAATAAGGGTATACACTTATTACTGTAGCAATTAATGTAATTATGAGAGCTATAAATATATTTCTTATTATATTTTTTCTAATAGGATTTCGTAAGTTTTTATAAGAATCAATGATTATCTTTGCTGTGAGGATATATATGAGTGGCATCATTGGGAATAAATGTCTGAATCCTATATTAAGGTTTCCAGTTATCGATAAGTAACTATAAAATAATATAAATATACCTAAGACGATTTCATGGAATCTATTCAATATGAATTTACGAAATTGTATAAGTGATGTTTGTAGCTTTTGAGTGAATAAGTTAAATCCACCACGTACAAATGTAATTGCTATAAGCGTAAGTGCAATGCAGTAAAAAAATAAATGTAGAAGAGTTTGTTTTGCTATGAATACGAATGGAAAATATATTGTTGATGCTTCAGATGACACATTCCCAAGGAAAAATGTAACGTTACCATCATTTACACGACTAAGTACTTGCATGAGTCCCTGCGTGTATGCTGCTAGTGGGCGAGTAATTGTATAATTATTAGCTGCGTAGATGAAATTTGTAAGGTATTTATCACGAGCATATTTTTCTGGTTGGCTTTTTATCTCGGTTATGGGAGGTAGGACATCGGGTGGCATTTTGTAGGATACTGGTAAGTAAACAAGCCATACAGTAAAAAACATAATAACAATTGAGAAGATGCCTTTTGTCAAATAAAGTCCAAGAGTTTTCCACCTACTCTCATCTCTTTTGTAATACTTGATTATGGGATATGTAATTAAGATAAGTGCAAAAAGTGGTAGTAGGATAATTGCAGAAAACTTTGTAACTTGTGCAAGTCCTAAAGCAAGTCCGCCAAATAGTGCATTTGTCCAAGTTGGCTTTTTGATAAATTGTAAAAAGAAATAAAAGGCAACACCAATAGCAGCAGCAATTGCTATGTCAGTTGTTACAAAATGATTGTGGCCTAAAATATTTGGATCAAATGCATATAAGATGAATGCAAATAATCCAGTTATAATACCTCCAAGTTTTTTGCCCCACATGAACAAGAATAATCCAAATAAAATTGATATTATAACCACTGGGACTCGTGCCCAAAATACAATTAAATCAACATTATTATTTGCTTGATGTAGCAAATGCCTACCAGCAGCCCATTGTCCGTATTCACCATAGTTATTAGCGGTTGTCCAAAAGTCAGCACTCCAGTCAAAGTTTGGCTGTAGAGGTAATATAGCAATGCCTGAGAGGGCTTTAAGTAGGGGTGGATGCTCTGGATTTAGCCGATAGTCATGTTTCGCTGCGTAGCTATAACCAGCAGGTATATGAGCCACTTCATCAAATGTGAGCGAATCAGTCCAAGCTAAAGAAAAAGATACAATTGCCATGAATAGTATTATAAAAACTATTATTAATTTGTGATATTTTGTAATCATAATATTATTTTGAATATTAATTATTTAAAGTGATGATTTACTGAATATGTCTTAATATTAAAAATTCAGTTTCTAATTCGCTGGGGACAACTTCTAAAACAATTGAATAAGAATTTAATATTTCATTTAAGACAGTATCATTTTTGTTTGGTAAAAATACATAGAAATCTTTTGTGTTATCTATTTTATGTAGTTCATCTTCATATAGAAAATATAAATTTGAAGTAGATTCATTTAGTAGTTTTACAGGTAGTCTTTCTAGAGGGCCAGCAACAACATATTTAGTAGCATCATCTGGAATGATTTTTATATAATTTGCTATATCAGTAAGTGATTTATTAAAGGCTTGTGCTTGTAGCGGAGAGGTTGCCCAATATTTATGATATTTCAAAACATTGCAGGTTCCTGAAGTTAACATCAGTATAACCATAAGTGTTAGTGTGATCTTATAAGTAATAAGTGAATGTTTTTTTGAGCGCTCTATGATGAAATTTATAAAGAATGCTGCAAATATATAAACAACAGGTAAAACCCCTATTGATCTCAAAGAATGAGGAAGTCCTTCAGTTGTGAGAAACTCGGGTGCTAGAAATGCAAAGAACCAGGCAATCAATAATCCATGTGTTACTAATTTTCTATTATGAATTTTTTTGAAAAATCTACGATATAAATAAGTTAGAAATATAATAATTGAAAGTAATAGACCTCCTACAAACATGATGCCAACAAAACTTTCAAGCGTTGGCGTTGGTGGAAATCCGTGTCTCCAATTTTGATCACCATAAAAATTAAATTTCAACAGTGATGCTGAAACAGTTGTTGTTAATGTAGATACAAGTCCATCTTCGCTATTTGCAAATACAGAAACATCACCCGTTCGAGAATTTAAGTATTCTGGATGTGTGTGGAATGTATAAAATATTGGTGCAGCACTAAGGACTGCAAATAATATAAATATAAGAGCGCCTTTCCAGTATTTTTTGAACAATACAATCCCATATTGTAGTAATAGTAAGATGAATATGACAAATAATAATGCGGGTGCAATGCGAAAGGCAATATAAGTATGAAATCCAAGTCCAAAAATAAATCCAGCAAGTGCAAAGTTCCACCACTTATTTGTGCGAATACCACGAAATATGAAATAAAAACAAAAAGTTAAAATTGGTAACATCATTATTGCGCGAAAGGCAATGCGAGAAAAATTTATGGCCCAGAAGCTAACAGCTGTGAGATAACTGGCAATAAGTGCTAATCGTGGTTTTGAAATAAATAATTCACGAGAAAGTAAATATACACCAACAACGGTAAGAGCTCCCATGATAATGGAAGGAATTTTGATGGTTAACATGCTAACATCAAAAAATTTGAATGTAATAGCCATCAAATTAAGATAAAGTCCTTCACGACCATTATTATCAGGGTAAAACCATTGATAATCACCAGTTAATTGAGCATCGTAGGCATTTGTGCCGTTATTTGCTTCATCAGGGTATATGCCACTAGGAACAGTATCAATATTCCATACTCGTACAGTTATAGCTAATATTATTATGATTGCAAGTATTGTGAAATGTATGATTTTATTTTTTTTGTTCATTTTATTTTAAAGTAAGTATTATTATATGTTATAATTATATCATAAATTTATATTTTTGAATTTTACATGAAAGATTGGGATAAGATTAGAAAAGAGGTTGCTGCAGGAGCACAAGAGGTGCGCAATAAATCTGAAGAAGGCAAATTAATCAGTCAATCGGAGGCTTCTTTAGTGCGTGAGAATGAATTATATGCAAAAATGGATAAAAAAAGAGCTGAAGAAAAAAAGATACAGGTTATGGAAAAGATTGAAAAAAAAGAAACAGAAAAGGAAAAAATAGATGCAAAAATTGAGAAAGTTAAAGAATCTATTGGTATTAAATCAATTGAAGAGGATATAAAACTTGAAGAAAAAAGTAAATCTGAGTCTGAAAAAGAAGAAACACCATATCAAATGAATCGACGACGTGAATTTGAAAAAAAATATGGAGTTGATGCTGATTATATAAAATATGAAGATGAATTTCCAGTTGATGGATTCATCTTACAAAAATATGTATCAGAAGAATACCTAGAAGATGACTATATAGTAATAGAAAAGGATGGGGAAGAGAAACAAATAACAAAATACGAATTTGAAAACCTTTGGGTTGGTGTTGGATATGAGAGAGAAAAGGAACTAGAAGAAATTGAGATTTCTAAGAATAATGAAAAAGGTCATGAAAAAGACGTAAAGGAAGAAAAAAAAGTTGTTAAAGATACAATAAATACTGAAGAAACGGAAGGAGATTTGATTGAAAATCAGCGTGATGAACAAAGTCAGATGGAACGTGAACGTGAATTTGAGAAAAAATATGATATAAATTTGAATGATGCATATTGTATAAACGCAAAGAACAATACATCAAATATCCTGGTAGGAAACAGCCCTTTGAAATATGGGTTTAAAATAAAAAAATATGTAGCAATGAAAAATCCAGCGGAAGATTTTTTAATTCTAGAAATAAAAGGTAGCTCTGAAATATTAAATATTTTTTCATTTGAAAACTTGATTGATGATGATAGTTATAAGGTTGTTTCTGGTAAATTATATCAAGAGTTTCAAAATAATACCCTTGATGATAAAAAAGAATCTTCAATTGATCGCATGGTAGGGTTTAAATCGCCTTTAGAGAGAAAAAAGATTTTTCGGGACATGAAGGAAGTATTTAATAATAATCAAGTTTTTGATGATTTGCAAGATAAGGAAAGAGAAAAAACAGAGAAGGAATTACAAATCATTTCTCTTGTAAATGAGGTGACTAATAAAATTAGACCTGAACAAGGGTTGGATGAGTTTGATATTCCATCACAAAATATACATGTCATTCCTGCTGAAAAATGGCCAGAACATAGAAATGATTGTTCAGGAGTGTTTAGTGCGCATTTTCAAGCAGTAGCCTTACAAGAGCAAAAATCTAATATTGAATTTGCTCAGGTAGTATTTCATGAAATAATCCATTTCAAAGCTTATCAAGCTTTACAGCTCACAAAAGAAACTGATCCAATTATAAGTAGCTATCGAACTGGTTTGGAAGTAGTTTCAAGAGATGGACAGTCAAGGTTTTTTGTAAATTTAAATGAGGCATTAACAGAAGAGCTAACAAAGCGATTTGTTTCACAAAATTCTCATAATAGTTTATTCGAGAAAGAATTAAAACAAACTGAGAAGATTAAAAAAAAGTATTGTGACGTGGTAGGTAGTAATAATGTTCCTGTGGTTGATGATGATACTGTATATGCAACCATTCAAGATGAAAATATATTACAGAGTATAAAAAGGAGATTGATGGGAGTTCATCCGGATATAATTACACAAAAACTTTCTTATGAGACAGAAAGACATGTTTTGAATACAATTATCGATAAAATATATAAAAAAAAGAAATCTTCATTTAAAGATAGGGAAGATGTTTTTGATGTTTTTGTAAAAAGTATGATGACAGGTAATATAATTCCAATTGGAAAATTAATTGACAGCACCTTTGGTAAAGGAACATTTCGACGTCTGGGAGAATTAGATAGTACGATTCAAGAACAAGAAGATTTTATTGCTTCTTTATAAATAAAATTACGAAGTTTAATGTATAATTTTATTATTTTTGTCCATTTTGTTTCTATGTAAGTATTATTATATGCTATAATTATACCATAAAAATGAAATATTAAATTTATAAAAATAAAATGGGAATATCGCAAGAAGAAATGTTGAAAAATGGATTGAAGGGAAGTAATCCTATGCAAGATACGGGCAACTCTTTGAAGTTTAATGATGGTGATTTTCAAAAAGCTGAAGAAGCTGAAGAAAAACGAATAAAAGATGGAGATAGTGTTGTTGCAGTTGAGAATATTGATATTATCAATGCAGAAAATTTGACAACGCAACAGCAAGAATTAATTTCACAACACTTAATTAAAACTATTAATTTGTACCAAGAAACACTAAAAAAGAATGAAGATAAAAATATTTTTTGGGATAGTATAAGAGATGAGATGAGGGAGGAGGGTGGATTTAGAAATAGTGAATTGAATAAAGTTATAAAGACTCTAAAAGAAAATGTAAAAAATAATAGTAGTGTGAGGCAGTTAACAGCACAAAAAGCTTTGAACAAAGATTTAGCGCAAGGTTTATCCGGAATGGTGAATAAAGCAGTGCATAGTGATGCAAGTCAAGGAAAGAAAGATATTAGACTGGATGTAAAAACAGAGGTAGTTATCTTAAAAAATGAAATAGCACAATTAGAAAAAGATGTAAAAAAACATTTTGAAAATATTAAAGCAACAAATAATAGTGATATTGTAAACAGAAGATTGGATGAAAAATTGACAGAATTAAAAGAAAATAAACAAAATGCATTTAAAATTAAAAGTCCAAATAAACAAAGTGTAGAATTAGAAAAAATTGCAAATGAGTTACATGCAATGACAAGTATAAAATTACGAGATGGTGTGTTGCAAGATAGTCCAGAAAACAAAGATATAGATAATCATATTAGCCTGAACAAAATTAAAAATGAGGTTAGAATCATTTTATCTGAAGATGTAAAAAATAAATATTTAAACCAATTTACTGAAGCAAGTGAGTTGGAGAAAAAGGCAAAACATTTTGATCGTGCAATAGTTTCAATTTCAAATAGAATTGTAAGAGAAGAGATTGAATTTGATGATATAACTGAGTATGTTAATGACATTTTGTCTAATGGTGCTGTTTATAGTACTATAAACATAGCAGTAGATAAACATGGTGGTAAAAAAAATAAAGAACAAAAAAATATGAAATCTGAAACTTCACAAAATAATGCAAAAGATCAAACTGAACAAAAAGAATCTCAAGAGTACAAGCCACAGAGTGCAGCAGATATAGTTAATTCTGCTTCAGTAGAGGAAATAGCTGATATATTAAAACAAAAAGATACAAAAAATATTGATAATAATCTAGCAGAAATCAATGATGAATTAAGTGATATCAAAAAACGAGTATCTGATATGGAAAGCACATTGAAAGCATCAACTAAAGATATGGGAGATAAAGGAGCTACAACACAAGAAGATGTTGATAAGTTATTAAAGAGGCAAGAAACAGTAACAAAAAATAAAGATGAATTAAATGCACAAAAAGAGCTGTTGAAGAAAAGGGAGTTGATTTCAGAGTTTGTACATAAAAATGCCAGCATTGATGTTGCAAACAAAGAGAAAGAGCTTGGAGAAATGCGTGATGAGATTGCAAATATAGATGAACGTATTGCAAGTGGACAAAATTATGAGAGTAAACAAGCATTTGGAGCAGAAGATTTAGCTGCAGATAAGAATGCTGTTTTGATCAAAAAAAGAGATGCGTTAGAAAATGATATAAAAAGAGTAGAAGTACTTGTACAACAAGGGAAAAAAGCTAAAGAAATTTTGGAAAAGGCGGGTATAGTAGTTGAGGAAATACAGGAAGAAAATGAAGTTGAAATTGATTCTGAAGTCAATGAACGCGGACTTGAAGTTGTAAGAAATGAAGAGAAAGATATCATTGAGGGTGAGGGTAATGAAATGAAGCAAATAGAATACGATGGATTTAAAGAAGGTGCAAAAAAAATAGAGAGCGAATCTAATTTAGAAGAATTACAAGAGCTTCTTGATGATGCTCGTAGATTATACACAAGAACCCATTACAAAAGCGAAGGAATGGTAAATAAAATTAAAGCTGCTTTTGGACATATCAATACAGACAAAGATCGTGACGTAGTTTCCATGAGGGATGATTATCAAAAAGCATTAAATAATTTTAGAAATGCAAAATTGGATAGTTTAGAAGGGCTTTCAGAAGAGCAGAAAAAAGATGCAATGATTGAATTGAAAATTTTTGACTTAAATGAAAAAATTAATCTATATTCTGATAGAGTAGCAGTGAAGGTGGAAAAATATCCACGTGCTGGAAAAATGGCCTTAAAGGTGATTGAGTCATACAAAGGTTGGGATACAAAATATAAAATAGCTTTATCGGGTGCTTTGCTCGTGGCAGGTCTAGCAACTGGTGCAGGCACAGGTGCTGCAGTTTTTGGGGGTATGGCATTTGCAAAAAGAGCCTTGGGAGCTGGCGTATTAGGTACTGGTGTAACAGCTGGTTTTGAGGCTAGAGCACAACATAAAGAGGGTAATGATATTACAAAATCATTAGATGCATTTAAGGAAATGGATTTAGAACAACAATTAGCTAGCTTGAAAGGATATGACGAAGATTCCTTCAAAATATTAGAAAAAGAATTTCATGGTAAAATTGCTGGAAGAAGTCGACGTGTTTTATATGGCTTAGGAGCTACTGCAGCAATGTTATCAACTGGTTATATTGGGAAAATGTTTGCAGGTGGTGTAGTGGATGAAAATATCACAGCAAATATACCTCCGAAAGAGGTTGTGTTAGAATCTGACACAAGTATTGATACAAGTGTTTATGAAAGTGATGTAGTGGTAGAGGAATCTTTACCTGAAAGCACAGTAGTTGAGTCAACTATTGCTGAAGAGATTGGCAGTGATGTGGAATTGATGGAGGTATCTGTAGGTGTAAAATCTGGAGACACTCTTTGGGGAATAATAAAAAATCAGTTAGAAACAAATAGTCAACTTGCGGGAATGACTCAAGATCAACAAACCATGGCCATAGATGAATTGAAAGATAAATTTGCAGCAATGAGTTCAGAAAATTTGAAAGGAATTGGATTTGAAAGCGGAGATATACATAAAATTTACCCAGGAAATAATTTGAATTTGACAAGTGTAATGGGAAGTACTGAAACAATACAGAATGCGATTGAAACAGGGCAAAATTTTGATGGAATACTAGCGACAGAGAGTATAACACCAGAACTGGGAGATGTTAAACCTGGCGGAAGTGAAGATATAGTTGGATTAAATGGTGAAAATACTGCAGTAAGTGGAGATGAAATAAATATTACAGAACCAGGAAATGCAGGAACGCAAGCAAATGCTGAAATGATAGCAGCATCAATTGATATGGAAAAAAGATCTTTGATGGAAAATATGTATCCAGGAGTTGATTATGAATCTCTTATAAGCAAGAACGCAGGGCAATTCATGAATGAAGATGAGAAATTTCTCCAATTTGTTGAAGAGAGCGAGACAATAAGACAAGAGAATGGTGGCGGAATTGTAAAGTCTGGAGAAACCGTAGGACAGTATCTAGATAGAATGTTAGCAGTAGAACAAAGTGAAGGTGATGTTGCAAACATGCAACCTGAATCAAGCGCTGAGGCAAGTGTTGAATTTGATTTTAATTCATTAACACCAACAGAAAGTAAATTATTTGCAGAGCAAATGGCTGATATGTTTAAGGATAATCTCGGCAATGGACAGAATTTTTCTGAAATTTTAAATATGCCAATATATAGCACGGGCAATTTACAGGGAACATTTTCAGAAAACTTTTTTACCTTTGAACAAAATGCAATGAATGTGTTAAATTATGATAGTGATGTTGATAACTATTTAACAGTGCAAGGTGACGAGTCAGTCAAATCTTTTTATAAAAGATTAGCTCAAATAGCAAAGGAACAAGGTAAGTTTAATGAAGTATTTAGTTATTCAGCATAAAATTAATATAATAAAAATTTAAAATATAAATATATGGAACAAAAAGAGATGTCACAAAGTATACAAATGATGATAGCAACTGAATTTGGTTTTGAAGATGTTGGTGATGAAAATCAAAAACAATTGATAGAGAAAATGACAGAATCAGTTATCAAAAGAGTCTTAGTTGATGCGTATACTAAGTTGTCTGAATCAGATAGAAAAAACTTTGAAGAAATGATGGAAAATATTGAAAATATAGAACCAGATAGTATAGAAGAATTTTTGCGAGAAAAACTTACTGATTATGATGAGGTAGTAAATAAAGCTGTTGAAGACCTAAAAAAGAATATGATAGATTCTAACCTGTAATTTATTTTTTAGTATGGCAGATCAAATTCAAAGTTCAAACTCTATGGAATCTAAATCTTCAGAACATTTAAGTTTAGAAGAACGTTTTGGTATTACGGAGGATGATTTTGGTCATGAGATAAATGAACAAAAAGAAGTAGTGCATTCCTTTGAAAAAAGTTCATCTGAAAAAGATACTTCATATCAGACTATATTATCTAAAGTCAAAACACAAAAAGAAGACCATGATGAAAAAACAGTAATGCAAGATGCTAGTGATTTACACAAGGAAGTTGATAGAGAATCACAAATCACAAATTTAATTGATCTTGCAATGTCTAAAGGTGTAGCACATGCTGTTAAAGTCGCACAAAAAGCAGAAGATTATTATGTTCTTGATCAATTGCATGATAGACTTTTGTCCGATGAATTACATGATTCTCTTATGACAAGGGGATTAATAGAATAAACTAAAAATAGCTTACCTTGACCAGTTGGTATAAATGCTTTAGTATATATAACTAAACGTTGTTAAATTTTTGTAAATTTTTGTTATTGTATGGTGGCTAAAAAAGTAATTAATAAAAAAGTAACTTCTGGAAAAAATAAAAAAAACCACATCCGAATAATTAATGCTCGTGTAAATAATCTAAAAAATGTTTCTGTTGATATTCCTCGTAATAAACTAACTGTTGTTACGGGGCTTTCTGGTTCTGGAAAAAGCTCGATAGCTTTTGATGTGATTTATGCAGAAAGTAATAGAAGATTTATGGAGAGCTTGTCTACACATGCCAGAAGTATGATGGGTGTCATGACTAAACCAGATGTGGATAAGATTGAAAATATTTCTCCAGCGATTGCAATAGATCAAAAGAGTGTGGGGAAATCAGTGCGATCTACAGTGGGGACAATGACAGAAGTCTATGACTATTTGAGAATCTTATATACTGTTATAGGTGTACCACATTGCCCAGTATCTGGTAGACCTCTTAAGAGGAAAAGTACACGTGAAATCGTTGCAAGAATTATGAACATGAAGGATGGTGATCGTGTGGTAATACTTGCGCCAATGACTGATGAGGATAAGAAAAATAGTAAAATATTGAAAAATATAAAACAGAATGGCTATGCTAGGGTTAGATTTAATGGAAAAATAATGCCAGTAGTTGATGCAATGCTTATTGTTAGTGATGATGTATCTGTATCAATAGATGTAGTAGTAGACAGATTTTTTTACAAGAAAAAGAATTTTGATAGAGAATGTGTGATGGATTCTATTGAAACAGCCATGAAATTATCTGGTGGATTATGTATTATAAAAACAGGAGATTTCGAACAAGAATTTTCTCAACATTTTCATTGCAAAGAGACTAGTTTTACTATGCCTGAAATAACTCCAAGATGTTTTTCATTTAATAACCCAGAGGGTGCATGTAGTGATTGTGATGGACTTGGCAAAAAAAATGAAATAGATGCTGCACTCTTGATTCCTAATAAAGCATTGTCTTTGGAAGAGGGTGCGATTCAAATTTGGAGTAAATCAGGAGGTAAAAATACAGCCTTTAATAAGAACAAGAGTGTTTTACAAAAGCTAGCAAAAAAATATAAATTTTCGTTATCGACTCCGATGAGTAAATTCTCAAAAGAGAGCTTAGCAATTGTTTTTTTTGGAGCTCCAAAAGAGTTTGAAGGTGACTTCAAAGGTATTGTTTTTGAATTAGAAGAAAGATATAAAAATACAAAATCTGATTATATAAGAAAAGAATTAGAACAATACATGATTGAAAAAGAATGTTCAACATGTGATGGGAAAAGACTAAAAAAAGAATATTTATCAGTTACAATAAATGATTGGTCAATAGATGATTTAGTTAAAGCTCCTCTTTGTGATTTTTATAAAATGATCACAGCCATTAAGGAATTGGAAGGTTTATGTGATGAAGAAAAAAAAGCCGTTGGTTCACTTATTGATGAGGTAACTTCGCGAGTAAAGGCTCTCTGTGATGTTGGAGTTGATTATTTATCGCTTTCAAGAACAAGTAGTACGTTATCAGGTGGTGAGGCGCAGAGGATTAGATTGGCAGTGCAAATAAAATCAGATCTAACAGGTGTTATTTATGTGTTAGATGAGCCTACAGCAGGTTTGCACAGTAAAGATACCATTAGGTTGATTAAAGCTATGAGGGGGTTACAGAGCGCAGAAAATACACTAATTGTAGTGGAACATGATTCTGACGTTATGAAAGAAGCGGATTGGATTGTTGATATGGGTCCAGGAGCTGGAGATGAAGGCGGAGAGCTCATCTTTGCAGGAACTTTGCAAGAAATGAAAAAAGCAAAGACAACAACAGCAAAATATTTATCAGGTAATTTAAAAGTAGTAGAAAAGAGTCAGATACGAAAAGGAGATGGTAAGGTATTGTCAGTAAAAGAAGCTAGTCAAAATAATCTACAAAATATATCTGTTGATTTTCCATTAGGAACTTTTACAACTGTTTGTGGTGTGTCAGGTAGTGGGAAATCAACCTTAGTGCATAATATTTTATCAAGAGCACTAGCAAAGAAATTTCATAGGTCTAAGGTTGAGCCAGGAAAACATAAAAAAATTGAAGGCATAAAGAATGTGAAAAAAGTTATAATGATAAATCAAGACCCAATAGGAAGAACTCCTAGGTCAAACACAGCTACATATACTGGAGTATTTGCTCATATAAGAGAATTATTTGCACAAACTGAAATGGCGATTGAAAAGAAGTTTGACGCTAGTTATTTTAGTTTTAATATGAAGGGTGGCAGATGTGAGGTTTGTCATGGAGAGGGCTCAGTGAAAGTTGAGATGTATATGCTTCCAGATATGTATTCTCCTTGTGAGGCTTGTTCTGGCAGTAGATATAGTAGCAAAGTATTAGATGTTGAATATAATGGAATAACTATCGCAGATGTCTTGGATATGAGTGTTGAATATGCAGCAGCTTTTTTTGCAGAGCATAAACTTATAAGTGCAAAGCTCAAGGCAATGAAGGACGTTGGTCTTGGATATATCAAATTAGGTCAAAGCGCTACAAATCTTTCAGGCGGTGAAGCTCAAAGAGTAAAATTAGCAACTGAATTAGCCAGAAAGACGACTGGAAATACATTGTATATTCTGGATGAGCCAACTACGGGGCTTCATTTTGACGATGTAAAAAGATTGCTTAAAATGCTAGATGCATTAGTTGAAAAAGGAAATACAGTTTTAGTAGTAGAGCATAATTCAGATGTGATAAATAATTCAGATCATGTAATTGAACTAGGGCACGGAGGTGGAGTACGAGGAGGAGAAATTATATTTGAGGGAACTCCTCAAGATTTGAAAAAAAGTAAGAATAGTCAAACAGCAAAGTTTTTATAACATAAATACAAAAAATAAAATGAGTATTTCGCATATATTTAATATGCAAAGCTCATTTTATTTTTTACTTAAAAAAAGTGGATAGAATTTTATATAAAAATATAATTGCAACAATAACCTATTATGATGTTTTGGATTATCCCCTTACGTCTTTTGAAATTTGGAAATATTTGATAAGGCATAGCTCTGATAATAGTAATAAAATTTGGGAACTCTCAAGTGTTATTGAGGCCATGGGCAGTAAGCATGTTAGAAAATACATTGCACAAAAAAATGGACTTTATTTTTTGGCTGGACGTGATATTTTGATTAATTATCGCAGAAGTAGGGAATATATTAGTTTCATAAAAATGAAAAAACTACAAAAAATAGTATCTATTTTGCGAATTAGTCCATTTGTTAGGACTATTTGTGTAACTGGTAGATTATCTTATTATAATTGTGAGAAGGATAGTGATTTAGATGTTTTAATTGTATATAAGTACGGACATATCTGGGTAGGTAGATTTATGATGGTAGCATTAACTCAAATATTAGGAGTTAGAAGATATGGAAATAAAACTAATAATAGAATTTGTCTTAATTATCATATAACTACAGAATCTCTAACAGTGCCAACTCAAGACATATTTGCTGCACATGAATATACATTTATCATTCCAGTTTTTGATACTGGATATTTTGAGGAATTCTGTGAAAAAAATAAGTGGATAAAAAGTTTTAAACCACATCACAAATGTCCAACTATAAAACATGAGTTAACAGCTTCAGATAATTTTTTTACAAAAAATATTAGGAAGTTTTTTGAAATAATTTACTCAAGCAAATTAATTGAAAGAAGGTTAAGAAAACTTCAATATAACAAAATTAAAAAAAATCCAAAGACATATAAAGAAGGTTCGTTAATTATGTGTAATAATGAACATCTGGTATTTTTACCAAGTCCGCATGGACCAAAAGTGTTTAGTGAGTATAAAAAACGACTTGAAACATTGGAAATAGATTTTTAAGGAGTATTTTTGAAATATAGTTAATATTCTATTTGTATTATAAATAGAGGCATCAAAATTGGGGGAAAAATGAGCTATTGACATAAAAACAAAAATGTGCTAATGTAATTTGTTAATTGCAAATAGATATTGCAATTAGACTATAAATATTAATTTATAGAATTATGTATTACATTAGTATTATTATTATATTCTTGTTTAGCACAATGCTTCCTTTTGGCGTACTTGCCGGTGAAGTCAGTGCAAATGATATATCAGCTGAGATTGCTGGTAAGGTTGTTTATGACGTAGACAATATAAAAACATATCAGGTAGAAGGACATTCTATGGAGCATCTTGGATTTGGTCATGATGTATTGATAGATGTAGTTCCAGCATCTGATTTTAATGTTGGAGATGTAATTGCTTTTGAGTGTTTTCATAGTAAATGTGATGGTGCTTATATTAAAAAAGTTACAGATAAAAAAGAGACTTGCCTTTGGGTTGAGGGACGTTATGATATATGGGAGGAAGATGGAAAAAGAAAACAATCTATGGATTCTAGAACTACGTATGGATGGTTATGTGATGACGACATTGATGTTTACGGAGTAGCATTTATACAAAAAGCATAATAAAAAAACACTTATTTAAAAATAAGTGTTTTTTTATTTTTATAATAATTCTTCCATATCGTCATCTTTGAGTTTTTCAATAATCTTTTTGACATCATGCACTTTATCTCTATGTGCAATAAGTATTGCATCATCAGTATCAATGACAATAATATCTTTCAATCCTATCGTTGCAATAGTTTTTGATTTTTTACCAAATATTAAACAATTTTCAGTATCAACTTTTTGGACAGATCCTCGAGATACATTACTATCACCATTTTGGTAAAATTCATGTAATGTTCTCCAGTTTCCTACATCACTCCAAACCAAATCAGCAGGGACAACAAATCTTTCTTCTTTGGAAAGTTTTTCTAAAATAACAGTATCAACAGGTTCACGGGGAAGTGATTTGTAAATATCATTTTGTTCAGATTCTGATTTTCCATCCATTTCATCTAGTGCAGTCAAAATATGAGGTGTATAAGTTTTCATCATTTCGATAAATGTAGATGCTTTAAAAACAAAATAAGCAGCATTCCATAAATATGACCAATGTGATAAGTACTCCTTTGCTGTTTTAGCATCAGGTTTTTCTTTGAATGCATTAGCTTCAAATACTTTATGTTTATATTTTTTATTTAATTCATCGCCAAGTTGGATGTAGCCTAATTCAGTGCTAGGCTCAGTAGGATTAATTCCTATGAGTCCAAATCTTTCAGGATAATCTCCAATTACTTTTAAAGCTGTCTGAACTGTACAAACATAATTTTCAGGATTTTTAATTGCATGATCAGACGGTGTAGTTGTTATCACAGCATCTTTATCTCTTTTGTATATAGTATGAGCCACAAGTCCCATAGCAGGCGCTGTATCGCGACCACAAGGCTCTATGATGATATTTTCAACGGGTAAGTTAGGAAGTTGCTCTTTAACCAAATCAGCATACTGAGCCGTTGTAGAAACAAATATTTTATCAGCATCTGCAAGCGGATAAACTCTCTTGTATGTTTCTTGAATTAAAGTATCTTCATCACTTGTCAGACATTGAAACTGTTTTGGATTTTCTTTGCGAGACAGTGGCCAGAGACGAGTCCCACTTCCACCTGCCATTATTACTATGTAGTTATTTTGCATTTATTTGAATATATATTTTTACTGGTATATTATATCATTTTTTTACTATAGTTGTCATTTTCATGAAAAGTAACTTTACAGGAAACTGCTAGCGTCTTTGTGAGCAGTGGTGATATTTTATGTGATTAGCGAAGCAATCGGTGTAAGTCTATATTTAGTATACACGTTTGAGATTGCTTCGTCGTACCTCCTCGCAAAGACGTTATCTTTAAGTAAGCTTTTAGATAAAAAATTATTATTTATGCTTTGACAATGGGCCTATTCTTTCGTAAACTTATAGTAATGTAAGTATTTAGTTATAAAACATATGACAAACAATTACGATGAATTCAAAGCATTAAAACCAAGAAGAAAAACAAGAGTTGTACAAGTAGGTAATATTGCTATTGGTGGAGATAATCCAGTTGTTGTACAGACTATGACAAATACTGATACACTTGATATTGATGCGACAGTTGCTCAGATTATGAGATGCGTAGATGCTGGAAGTGAGATTGTGAGATTAACAACTCCGACAGTTAAACATGTAAAGGCATTGAAAGAAATTAAAGAGAAATTGTTAAATGATTATGATTGCACAGTACCACTTGTTGCTGACATTCATTTTGATAAAAAAGCAGCTTTTGCAGCACTTGAAGAGGCTGATAAAATTCGACTGAATCCTGGAAATTTATTAGACTCTAGAGCAAATGACGACAAAATTCTAACAGATGAAGAATATGCTAAAGAATTAGAAAGAATAGAAGAAGGTTTAATACCATTTATAGATAAATTAAAAGAGACGGGGAAGCCTATTAGAATTGGAACAAACTGGGGTTCACTTTCTGGTAGAGTCCTTGCTCGTTATGGCAATACACCACTTGGACTTGCAGAGAGTGTGATGGAGTATTTGAGAGTTTTCAAAAAACATGATTATCATAATATAGTAGTAGCTATCAAATCATCTGATCCGATGATAATGATAGAAGCAAATAGAATCTTGGTTGATAAGATGGACGCCGAAGAGATGGATTATCCAATTCACCTAGGTGTGACAGAGGCTGGTAGTCAAGATGATGGTCGTGCAAAATCAACTCTTGGGATTGGAACATTATTGATGGAGGGGATAGGAGACACACTTAGAGTATCACTTACAGAACCGCCAGAGGACGAGATACCAGTGTGTTTCACAATACTACAAGCAACTCAAAGAAGAATTACAAAAGCAGAATTCATATCATGCCCATCATGCGGACGAACATTGTTTGACATAGAAACAGTAACAAAACAAATCAAAGAAAGACTAGGACACCTTACAGGGTTAAGAATCGCCGTAATGGGTTGCATAGTAAACGGCCCAGGAGAAATGGCAGACGCAGACTTTGGTTACGTTGGTGGGGCACCAGGCAAAATCAGCCTATACAAAAACAAAGAAGTAATAGAATACAACATCCCAGAAGAAGGAGCAATTGACGCTTTGATTGAACTTATTAAGAAGGAGGGAAAGTGGATTGATGCTTAAGGAGTCTTTATTACACGTAAAAACAAATTGTAGAAAATAATTTATTTTTTAAAAAACATTATGAATTTTATTTGGGGGATTTTTATAATATTAGTAATATTTATAGCTTGGAAAATATTTTTATTTGTATTGAGGGGTGGTAATTTTCATTTAATTCCAAAAAATATAACAAATGTGTATAAGACTGTAAAAATTAAATTTGATGATGAATATGATAGTGATGCAGAATTATTATTTATCGCAGGAATGATAAATGCAAAAATGTATATTCAAGCAGATGAAGGACTTATCGAAAAAATTTACATTGCTGCAGAGTCTTGTTCATCTCTGAAAGATGAAGTTGTCATGATTAGTGATTTTTCGCAAGTATTAATGAATGAATATTTTTTACAAGATTCGAAAATGGATTCATCAAAAATAGCCAGTACCATTTGGGACAAACGGAAGGATATAGACAAAAGTGTTGAAAGAGAACTAGAAAATAAAAAGTATTTTTCAGAAAATATTATTGGTAAAAATATACCTAGTATAAAAGAATACTATAATGCTTTTGACACAAAAGTTAGTTAATGAATTAATTTAATATAGTATGTCAAAATTAAATATTATATATACGCCAAAAATTGATAAGGATGAGATAAAAATATTTGAAGATGTTTTTGGAAAAGATAATTTGAATTTTGAGAAAAATAGGACGAATGGAATAGTTGCAGGTGCTGTTGATGTTCAAATAGTTATTGACTTGCTAAACAATGACTACTTTAGTGCAGTTTCAAATACTTCATTTGTTTTCAATTCTATTTTGTTGTTAAAAAAGAAAATATTTTCTAGAAACACAAAGACAATTATGGATTATAGTTCAAGACCGAGATACACAATTTTAACTATAAGAAGAAAAACTGAGCAGATTGTTATTTCAAATTGTAACAAGAAAAATAAGGTTTTAATTTCTAAAATCACCTCTGATTTTGAAAAAATAAAAAAACTTGATAATAAAGGTGAAATTGAATATTCTGATGAAAAATTAAAGGAATATTTTAATTAATTTTACAAATATAAGATACCTGCCTTCGCAGGCATGACAATCGGGCAAAGTATGCTTCATTACTAGAAGTGGTTATTGTTGTGTAGGGATAAATATTAAGATTTGTCATTCCTGCGAAGGCAGGAATCTTTCTGTAAGATAATAAATATGAAACAGTATTGTGTATATATTTTAGCAAGTAAGAAAAATGGCATATTGTATATTGGAGTTACTTCTAATTTGCAAAAAAGAGTTTGGGAACATAAAAATAATGTTGTAGATGGATTTACAAAAAAATATTTCGTGCACAGATTGGTATATTTTGCACAAACTACGGATGTTAATTCTGCCTTATTGCGTGAAAAACAGTTGAAGAAATGGAAAAGGGAATGGAAGGTGAACTTGATAGAAAAAGAGAATCCTTATTGGAAGGATTTATATGAAACTCTGTGAGTATAAGATACCTGCCTACGCAGGTATGACATGTCTTTAAAATATAGTAGTTTTTTATAGGCAGTAAATTGTTTTGGTAAAATAAGTCTGTAATAAAAAAGATATATTTTTTTGGTTACAAAAATCTAAAAAGCAACCAAGTCGTTAGGCTTAGCGACCTGGTTGCTACGAAGTTTTACAAAAGTCCAACTTCCATTTTTGCACTGTCGGTCATCATTTCTGGGGACCATGGTGGGTCGAAGGTTAGCTTTATTTTCACTTCTTTGATATTTTTATCTTCTTTTAATACACGTACAATATCATCATGAATCACTTCGTATAGGGGACATCCTATTGTTGTGAGTGTCATAGTGATTTTAATATTTTCAGTATCAATTTGTTCGGCACCATAAATTAGACCCATTTCTGTTATGGGGATGTTTAATTCAGGGTCAATGACTGCGTCTAGTTTTTTTATTAAGTTCTTATCTTTTTTCATGATATTTTTAGTGTCATTGCGAGGAGACGGTAGTCGACGTGGCAATCTCGTACAGATTATATAAAACTTATAGAGAATATTTCGTCGTACCTCCTCGCAAAGACGGGTGTTTGTAGCGAGTTATTCTTTATTGATTTTTCCAAATTCAATTGCTTTTTGAATTGTTTCTATTCCTAGTAGTGCGCATCTTATCCTGCCCATTCCTATTTCGATTCCTAATAATTCTATTATATCATCTCTAGTTAATTTGAGAGCATAGGATATTTCTTTTCCTTTAATTTCATCTGTAATCATAGAAGTTGCTGCTTGTGATATTGCACAGCCGTCTCCTGTAAAATTGATATCATTAATATGGTCATTAATAATATCAATAGTTACACAGATTTTATCACCACATGTGGGATTGTTTGCACAATGTTCATGTGTGGGATTATCAAGTCTACCACTGTTATGTGGTTCATGATAGTGCTCTAGTATTTCTTCTTGGTATAGGTCCATATGATTAGATTGTAGGGACAGTGCTTTGTGCCTGTCCATGACACCCACAAGGGGTGTCACTACATTTTTTAGTGTTTTAAAATATCATCAACTTCTTGCAGTCCTTCAATTAATTTATCAATATCTTTTTTTGAGTTATAAATTGAAAAACTTACTCGTGCAGTTGCGGAAACCTTTAAAGTTTCTAGGTGAAGAGGCATCGCGCAATGTTGTCCTGATCTTATGGCTACATTTTTTTTGTCATCTAGTATCGAAGCAATGTCATGAGGATGATAGTTTTTGTATGTGAAACTTATTGCACCAGAACGTAAATTTATATCAGTAGGTCCAAATATTTTTATATCATTACCAAATTCTGTTGTCAGTTTATTAGTACAATAAACTAACAATTCTTTTTCATGATTTCTAATTGTTTCAAGCCCTATATCAGTTACATATTCAATTGCTGCACCAGATGCAATCACTCCAGCTATATTAGGAGTACCTGCTTCAAGTCTATAAGGTAACTCTCTAAATTTTGTACATGTTGTTGTTACTTCTTCTATCATTTCACCGCCAGTTATGAGAGGCGTTAGTTTTTCCAATCTATCTTTTTTGCCATAAAGAACGCCTACGCCAGTAGGTCCAAATAATTTATGCATTGAAAAAGCTAAAAAATCACAGTCAATATCAACAACATCAATTGGTAAATGAGCAACTGATTGAGCAGCGTCTATAACGATTATAACATTGGGATTTTTTGCACGTACCTTTTGTATAATTTCTTTGATAGGATTTATAGTTCCGAGCACATTAGAAACATGTGTAAAAGCAAAAATTTTTGTAGTTTCATTTACTAATTTCAAAAGTTTTTCAATATCAAGAAGTCCGGCATCTGTAATGGGTGTTACTATAAAATCAGCATCAGAGCGTAAAGCTAGTTGCTGCCATGGTAAAAAATTTGCATGATGTTCCATCTCAGTGGTTATAATATTATCACCAAAAGATAAATAATCTGTTAAACCATGAGCAACTAGATTAAGACTTTCAGTTGTGCCAGAAGTAAAAATAATTTCGTCAGAGTCAGCACCAATAAAATTAGCGACAACTTGTCTAGAGTTCTCAAATTCTTCAGTTGCCTTTGCACTAGATTTGTAAGCACCTCTTGCAACGTTAGCATTATAAGAATTATAGTATTCTAAGATCTTAGATGTAACTACTCTGGGAGTTAATGAAGTAGCCGAAGAATCAAGATAAACAAGTCGTTCATCTCGTGTAAAAATATCGTAATCTCTTTTTATAGTATCTGTATGCATATCTGTTACTTTATGTGATTTAGTAGTAAAAGTCAAAGTGAAAAAGTATAATATAATAGCGTATACAATGAAATCTTAAAGTAGGTATTCAAGCAGTAGATTTGACAAATTGGATATAATATGCTATTGTATAGTATGGTTTTTTAATATTTGAATAAATCCAGAGTGATGATAGTCGTTACTCTAAAAATATACAATGGAGAGCATAGAATGAAAAAAAAGACATTAGGGCAGTTTGTAAAGATATTTATGATAGCAGGTTGCATTTGTCTAGTTGGTGGAGTTGCATTATCATGGTTTATTGACTCAATAAATGGGGAAACCATTCTGTGTGATGATAGCTATTGTGTAGCTAAAGGACAACGATTCATCGTAGATAAACCAGTTGATTTTAAAAATGGTTGGTCAAGTATCTTAGCCATTGGCAAAGTGAATAGAGGTTTAATTCCTAAGGAGGCAGTAAAAAGAGTAGCATATGTCATTCCTAAGGGAACACAATTTAGGATTACTTTTTTAAATCCAAAAGATTATATTGGATATGAAAATAATAAGAAAAAGTATCGTGAGTCGGTGACAATTGAAATTGAGAAACTCGGAGAGTTTCATGTTTCTGAACAGGATCAGTTGATAAAAATGGATATAACAGGTGTGACAGGGAAGAAAAAGGGTAAAAGTAAATTACTTACAGTTACGCCTGAATGGATGCGTAATGCAGAAGAGGCTGGCATGATATATTCAATTTAAGAATATAAAACAAGTCACAAAGATAAAACTCATATATTTCTGATATATAAATATCAGAAATATATGAGTTTTTTATTTTCATATATAATTTATTGATGAAATATTTAGATATTTATTTATGCAAATGAGGCATACATTTATGGATTTTATTAGATAATTTTGCTAATATTAATGAATATGAATAATGAAAAACAAGAAAAATATAATATACTTTGTGATATAAATAATTCATCAGATGTGCGTGCATTAAGCATAAGTCAATTATCTGAGCTTAGTGATGAGGTTAGGGATTTTTTGATTGATAGTGTTTCTCAGACTGGAGGACATTTTGGTTCAAATTTGGGAGTTGTCGAATTGTCAGTTGCTCTTCATCATGTATTTGATACGCCACGTGATAGATTAGTTTGGGATGTAGGGCATCAAGCTTATCCTCATAAAATTTTGACTGGGCGTAAAGATGAACTTTGTACTATACGACAAAAGGATGGATTGTCACCTTTTCCCAAAAGAGATGAAAGTAAATACGATGCATTTAGTGTGGGACACAGTGCGACATCTATAAGTGCAGTTATTGGAATGGAACGGGCAAATATGGATAGAAAAAATCCACCACATGCAGTGGCGATTATTGGTGATGGAGCTCTTACTGGAGGAATGGCATTTGAAGCTTTAAATCATGCCGGAGATATAAAATCTGATGTATTGGTAATACTCAATGATAATGAAATGTCGATTTCACCAAATGTGGGCGCAATGCATAAATATTTAACAAGATTAGTTTCATCAAAAAAGTTTCAACATTTGAGACGAGGTAGTAAAGATATTTTATCAAAAAAAGCACCTATAATGCATGAGATTGCACGCAAGGCTGAACTTTCTGCAAAAGGTATATTAACACCAGGAAATCTGTTTGAGGAATTAGGATTTGAATACTTTGGACCAGTTGATGGGCATGATGTTGAGACTTTGTCACGTGTTTTGAATAATATAAAAGATTTCAAAGGTCCAAAATTATTACATGTAATTACTGAAAAAGGCAGAGGATTTGAAGATGCAAAAAAAGATGCAACATCACTTCATGCAGTAAGTCCATTTGAAATGGAATGTGATAAAAAAACCAAAAATCAAACTAAGAAGCAAGATGAAAAGAAAAAAGATAAAACATATACAGATATATTCGCTGATTGGATTATGGATAAATCTAGTAATGACAAGAAACTTCACGCAGTAACTCCTGCTATGTGTGAGGGTTCTGGCTTGAAAGCATTTCGAGATAAATATCCAAAGAGATATCATGATGTAGGAATTGCAGAACAACACGCTGTTACATTTGCAGCAGGACTTGCCTGTGAAGGTAAAAAACCAATAGTTTCAATTTATTCAACTTTTTTGCAAAGAGCATATGATCAGTTTATACATGATGTTGCCTTACAAAAATTGGACATAATGTTTGCGGTTGATAGAGCTGGTATAGTTGGCCCTGATGGAGCAACACATGCCGGAAGTTTTGATATTTCATTTTTGAGATGTGTTCCAAATGTAGTGATTGCAGCACCAGCAGACTTGAAAGAAAGTGCAAAGATGTTAGATGTCTTGTATGATTTTGAAGGGACAACAGTTTTGAGATATCCTCGAGGTGGTGCATCCGAACAATTAGAAAAAAACAATATTATTGTAAAGATAGGTAAGGGTCAAATTTTAAATAAAGGTAAGAAAATTGCTATATTGGCGTATGGGGCAATGGTTGAGAGATGTATGAGAGTTGCCCGAGAGTTTGATATAACATTGGTAAATATGCGGTTTATTAAACCGCTTGATGGAAAATTGATAGATAAACTGATTAAGACACATGATGTCATTGTAACAGTAGAAGACAATGTTATTGCAGGTGGCGCAGGTAGTGCAGTCGGTGAGTACATTTTGAATAAAGGATATGATGTAAAAGTAAAAATGCTAGGATTACCAGATGAATTTACTATACATGGTTCAAGAGAAGAAGTGTTAGATAGTGTGGGCTTGTCAGAAAAAAAGATTAAGAAATTTATCGTAAAGCAATTAAATGGATAAAATCAAGAAAAAGAAAATAATAGTAATAATTGCATCGATTGCTTTGATTGCTTGGGCTATATTTTTATTTAGTGTAGACATTCAGGTTCTTGTGGAATCGATGGGTATAAAAAACATGTACCTAATACTTTTTATAGTTTCAGCATTATCTAGCACATCATTTCTTACATCAGCATCATTTTATGCTACATTTCTTGCTTATATAAATGCGGGATTTGATCCACTTACTGTAAGTATCGTTGCTGGAACTGGTGGTGCAATAGGAGACAGTATATTCTTTTTTGTTTCTCGGAGTGCTGGAGATGTGATGAGTAATAATAAATTGTATAATAAAATGCTTAATTTTGTTTCAAAACTACCAAAGTGGGGAGTATATTTATTTACATATCTATATGCCTCATTCGCACCAATCCCAAATGACATTTTAGTCGTAACATTAGGAGTTCTGAAATTCAAATATATTAAGGTAATTCCTTTTCTATGGATAGGAAACATAACATTACTCTTTTTGATTGCGAGTGGATTTCATTATGCTTTTTAATCCCGTGGCATTCCCGCGAAGGCGGGAATATTTCTATAGCTTATACATAAAATTATGTTACAAAATATTGTAAAAATAAATGATAAAAATATTTCGTATACTTTGAAAAAACGAAAATACCAAAGACAAATTAATTTTATTATTCATCAAGATGGGTCACTTATTGTTACGGCTCCAAAGATGTGTAATAAATCTTTTATAGAGAAGGCACTTGTGAAAAATGGTGATTGGATAATAGCTCAAATTGGAAATAAAAATAATAATATCACAATCGATAAGTCTGTAGTAAAACATATGAAAAAAGCTTGCAGGCCAATTATAGAATCAAAGCTTTTGCAATTTAATTCATACTATAATTTCAAATATAATAGAGTATCAATAAGACATCAAAAAACTAGATGGGGAAGTTGTTCTTCATATGGAAATCTTAATTTTAATTGTAAGTTAATGTGTATTTCAAATGAACTTCGAGATTATGTTGTGGTACATGAACTTTGTCATTTAGCACAGATGAATCATTCAAAACAATTTTGGCAACTTGTTGAAAAAACAATTCCAAATCACAAAGAACTTAGAAGAGAATTGAAAAATCTAAAAGTATAATAGTACAATAAAATCCAACATTCAGTTAATTAAATGTTGGATTTTGTTTTTTGCAAATTGTATATAATTATTCAATATGTATTCCACCTACTAAAACAGTTCCACCTCCTGAAGTTTGTCTATAGATTGTATTTTTATCACCATAGATGTTAGGAGCTATTTCATAAGCTGGTCCACCATTTATAGTTGCATTTGGTAATGTATTTCTTGAGAAGTGACTTATATGTCCAAGAAGTACATTTTTACCATTAATAGACAGTTGTTCAGGTTGTAATGCACGTAGGCGCAGTTGATTTACATTTTGCAATCGTATTTTACTAGGGTTATTGAAGTCAGATTCACCAACATTTAATTGATGAGACTTATCAAGCGTTAAGCGTCCCGAATAACTTTCAGCAAATGATGATGTGGTACCTTGAACACTCATGAATGTAACAGCTAGTGCGGCTGCTTTTAATAGTTTACTTTTCTTAAATTTTTCACCAATAGATCTCAGTATACCAACCTTTTCTTCATTTAGTGGGGATTCTTGTTCATCTAAATAATCAGTCATTTCATGTAAAGATTCTTCAGCAGTTATTTGTAGTTCATCAATTTCACGCATTGATTGTGCAGTCTCAATAGCTACTTGCTCATGTGTTACCTCTGCACCTTGAGTCGTATTTTCAAAATTATTCATATTATTTTTTTATTCTGAGATTAGATTTTTGGTTGATGATGATAGTTCATCATTAATTTCTTTACTTTGCTTTAATAGTGAGTTCATTTTTTCTTCAACATTAGCGTCATCAGTCATCTCTCCAATAGTATCTAAGAAAATACTAAATTCTTCAGCTCCCATTTCCGAAATTTGTTGCTTAATATTATTTTTTTCTTCATCAGAAAAATCAGTATTTTCATCTAATAATTCCATAAAAATCAATTTTTCTTTTAGAGTAATCCAGAAAGGAACAATTTCAGAACTATTGTTATTAAACATTTCGGTCATTTGTTCTAATTCTTCAGTGGATATATTTTTCAAAAAAAATATAAAATCTTCTTTGTCTTCTGTGGTCAATTCACTATTATTTATTTGATCTTGAATTTGGGTGGACATATTTTTTCTTTAATGTTTTACTATATATATAATAGTATGCTCTGAGTTTAATCGCAAACTAACAATATGAAAAAAAAGTTTTATTTAATTTTACATAATATACGAAGTGCTCATAACGTGGGTGCTATTTTTCGTACGGCGGATGGCGCTGGAGTTGATCACATTTATTTTACTGGGTATACACCAACGCCACCAGACGGTACTCAAATTTACACAACTAAGCCAGAGCGAAAGCTTATTAAGATAGCATTAGGAGCACATGAATATGTGTCATGGGATAGATATGAAAAAATTGATGATATTATAGATAAATTAAAAAAAGAAGGAGTTCAAATTGTTGCCTTGGAACAAGGAGACAAAAGTATAAATTACAAAAAATTTGAAACAAATAAAAGTATTGCCTTGGTGCTTGGTAATGAACCAGTAGGCATTGATGAGCATACTTTATTACTTTGTGATACAATGATAGATATTCCTATGAGAGGAGATAAAAAATCATTAAATGTTTCAGTTGCAGCAGGAATAGCGATGTATGAGTTAATAGACAATATAAAAAAATAGTTATTAAATTTTTATAAAAAAATGTCGAATTCAGAGTATACAAATATAAATCAGATGATGGGGAAGTGGCTGGAACGCACGCTGTGGATTTGGCTTCCTTTTCATGCACTTATACGACTCACTAGAGATCTCATTGCAAAACATGATGAAGACAAAAAATAAAACCCCTTAGTCAATTATTGACCAGGGGTTTTTGATATTTATAACCATAGGAGTTTAGCTTCTTCGATCACGGCGAGATTAGCTTGATTTGAGCGATAACTACGTAGTGCATTATGTGTATGCATTGTTGCAGAGCCATTAGCTCTGCGTAGCTGGCAATATGCAATAAATTGCATTGTCTTTTTTTGTGACGCCAAACTTTTTATAAGAAGTTCTTCTGCCAATGCAACCTCGTCTTGTTTACTTGATGTGTCAAGAAAGATTACGCCAGCGTCGTTCAATAAGTGTTCAGTAGCGGAAAGATCTTGAGTAATATATCGTGATATATCATGTATAGTAAATCCAGTCTTTTGTTCCATCGCAATTGGATGCATATCTATCTCCTTCTATGATTAAGTTAAAGTACAGTTCTTTTTTTTGCACGAAAGTTATTTATAGCATGGTTTTTTATGAAAGTCAATAGTAAAAAAACCACCCCTTCGAAGGAATGGTTAATTTTTCTAATTTGTAGTGTGAATTATTTAACTTCTTTTACAAATAATTCAAATGCTTTTGGATTTTCCATTGCTAGTTCTGACAATACTTTTCTATCCAAGTCAACATTTTTTGTTTTCATCTTGTGGATAAATATTGAGTATCTTTCTCCATGTAGTTTCAGTGCATTATTTAGTCTCAATACCCATAGATTACGCATTGTTCGTTTTTTAGTTCTTCTATCACGGTATTTATATTTACCTGCTTTTAGAACTGCTTCTTTAGCTGCACGATAATGAGTGCTTCTGCGCCATTTGAAACCTTTTGTAAGCTTTAGGAGATTCTTTCTGCGTTTACTTGCAGCAACTCCTCGTTTTACTCTTGCCATATTTAGTAGTTAGTAGAAACACATTTCAATGTGTTCGTACGATATTAATATAATTAAACTAGTGCTTTTCTAACATTTTTTTCATCTGTCTTGAAAAGTCTTTTATCACTCCTTTTACTTCGAGTCGTATTACCAGACTCTTTACCATTGAAATGGTTCTGACCTGTTGAACGACGTTTTATTTTGCCGTTTTTAGAAATCTTGATTTTTTTCATCATTGCTCGGTTACTTTTTCTCTTTGGCATAATATTTTATCTAAATAAATATACAATCACATCAAAAAATTGTGTAATTGGTTAAAATCAATAACTGTTGGTAAATTCTATATGAAATAGGGTATTTTGTCAAATGTTATTCTGGTGCAATAATTGTATTAAAACCACCAGGGAATTTCTTCACTTCTTCTTCTGTTCTAAATGGAATTTCTAGTGTTTCTAAGAATTCAGTTATATTTTTTCTAGCTAATCCTTGATGCGCTTTTTCTCGGCCTCTTAAAACTATTTCAATTTTTACTTTATTTCCTTTACCTAGGAATTTTTCAGCTTGTTTTTTCTTGAACTCTAAATCATGAGTATCTGTACGAAGTCCGATACGAACACCTTTTGTGCTAACAGTTTTTTGTGCTGCTTGGCTTTGGCGGTGCTGCTTTGCTTGAGTGTATTGGAATTTACCGTAATCAAGTATTTTACATACAGGAGGCTTTGCTTTGGGAGATACTTCTACGAGATCAAGTCCTGCTTCTTGAGCCATTTCAAGAGCTTCTTTTGTATCTATTTCACCAATATGTTCACCTTTGTGATCAATTAAGATAACTTGTTTAGCAAAAATACGTTCATTCGCACGCATTTGTGGAACTCTGGAACTTCTCTTTGGTTTTCGTCTAAATCGTCTACGCATAAGTAAAAGGTTTTAAATTATAAATTGAAAATTGAAAATTAAACTATGTGGAGATGGTGGGAATTGCACCCACGTCCAAATTTGTAAATCTGATAATACTCTTCACACGCTTGGACATGTTTTGCAAGTCTTTGCAAAAAGACAGGTTCAATTAATAGTAGCAAAACAGTCAAAAGATCTATTAATCTATCTTTGAAGTTTAACTCTAAATCGTCAAAGATACCAATAAAGAGCGAGCCTCAAAAATATGACACCACAATGAACTTATGAGACGCTCAGCTCGTGTGATGGCTCAAGCGTTTATTACGCGAGAGACGGTGCAAAAGATGGTGCAAATGCGTTAGCAAATGCTACTTTTGCCTTATTGATAAAGTTTGCACTTAAATCAAAATGTATATTAGTTTTACGAGAATAAACATACATGCTCGACGTGCATATCAGCAGATGACAAACTGTCGAAAGCTAGTCATCCCCATGATTAATTTTCAATTTTTAAGTTACAATTCACTTATCTCCTGAGCGCTCTAGCGATATTTCTATCAGTATCTCGCTTTTTCATTACATTTCTCTTGTCATGTTTTGTTTTCCCCTTTGCGAGAGCAAATTCTAATTTCAGAAGGTTTCTCTTAGTATAAACACGAATTGGCACCATTGTCAATCCAGCTTGAGCCTTTTTTCCGATAAGAGAACGAATTTCACTTTTCTTGACAAGTAACTTTCTAGAACGATTAGGATCGTAATCTTTGATATTTCCAGCATGTTGATATAACGGTACAAGTGCATTTGTTAGATACATCTCATTATTATGTATTGTTACAAAAGAACCTTTCAAAGAAATATGTCCAGTTTTGATAGATTTAACTTCATGACCAAACAACACTAAACCAGCCTCATACTTTTCTATGAATTCATAATCAAATTTTGCTTTTTTGTTTACTGCTAAGGTTGACATAAATTTAGTATATCATTTTTATGTGTTAAACTCTATTCTATATACAAATAACATTATAGTCAATTTAGTGAAAGTGTTATAATATAAATATTATTATTTTTACTTTAAAATAAAAAACATGGAAACAATGGTGCCAAATTCTTTTGATTATACACTTAAGCCAGAAGCTTTGATTATGAAAGAATCTGAATGTGATATTGAAGAAGCACAAAAAATGTATGAGGAAAAACGTAAATTAGTTAAAAATGTTTTTAAAAATATAGGAGTGGAACATTATATGGATGTTGCGGCAATATTGCACAAAAAATATTTTGGACATATGGAAAATGGATTTATTTCAAAGCATATTATGCACAGAGCATTAAATGGATCAATTATTGATTTAAAAAATGACATTGAAAAGGGTGGATTTGTGTATGATGAGCATGATAAATCTTTGGAAAAGGCACTAGAAAATATATTAAACGCAAATAATTTTGATGAGGCGATTGAAATTATTGAATCTATGGAAGGTGTTGATTTTGAAAAATAGTAAGAAATAATTTTTGAACTATGCATATTAAATTAGAACTGAAAGAAAAGAATGTCTCTCTCGTATTACTTGATGGAGAAAATAAAATAGATGAAGAAAATTGGGTCGATGAAAATAATTTATTGGAAAAGTTCTTTCCAATAATTGATGATATGTTAAAAAGAAATAATACTAACATTGATAATGTTGAAAAATTCAATTTAGAAACAAATATCCCTGAAGGATATACAACTGCTAGAATTGCTAAGACTATTATAAAGACATTGAATTTTGCACATAATTCATAGTATGATATTATAATACAACTAATTTGAAGTTGAATTAGTTTTTGATAAACAAATTATTAAACAGTAATAAATAAACAAATGGCTGAAGAAAAAAAGACATCTGCTGATGCTGAAGTTGTGGCAGAAAAAGAAGTAAAAACTACAGAAGAGACAAAAGTTGAGGAGAAAAAAGATAGCACAAAAACATCTTCTGTTGGAGGTACTTGTTGTGGAAGTGAGTGTGCGGAAGGTAGTAACATATTTGTATGGTTAGTGGTTATAGTAATAGCTATTGGTGTTGTTATATTTTTCACGCAAAGAGGTGACGATGGAGAAAGTGAAGCAAAGCCAGTAAGTGATAAGATTAGTGAAGAAGTAAGTGCAGCAGCGTTGACTATGGTAGAAGAAAATTTAGTTGCTCCAGGAACTGAAGTTACTATAGGAGTAATTACAGAAGAGAGTGGTTTATACAAAATTGAACTAACTGTACAAGGTCAAGAAGTTACATCATATATGACTAAGGATAAAACAAAGTTTATCCCACAGTTAATAGATGCAGAAGAATTGGAGGATGTGGTAGAAGGTGAAGAATCAGAAATACCAAGTATTGAAGTTCAGACAAAATCAGATAAGCCAGAAGTTGAATTATTTATAATGAGTCACTGTCCATACGGTACTCAGATGGAGAAAGGAATTTTGCCAGTGTTAGATACACTTGGAAATACAATTGATATGCAATGGAAGTTTGTTGATTACGCAATGCACGGTGAGCTAGAAGTGAAAGAGCAAATGCGTCAATATTGTATACAAGAAAGTGCACCAAATAAATTCAATGATTATCTAGGTTGTTTCTTAGCTGGAGTTAGCGGAAATGAGACAGAAGCAAAAACTTGTATGACAAAGTTGCAAATCAATAGTGCAGTTGTAGCTCAGTGTGAAAAAACACTTGATGCTAAATATGGTATTTTGGCATCACTTGCAGATAAAGCTAGTTGGGTTAGTGGACAATTTCCACAATTCAATATTCACAAAGAAGATGGTGAGAAATATGGAGTACAAGGATCACCAACACTTGTTATAAATGGAGAAAAAATCCAAAGTGGACGTGATAGTGCTAGCATCTTAGCAGCAGTTTGTTCAGCATTTAATACACCACCAGCAGCATGCAATGAGGTATTATCAGCTGAATCTCCAGCACCTGGATTTGGTACAGGAGTTGATGTTTCAGGCGCAAGTGCAGAAGCAGGTTGTGGAGCTTAAGTACAAAACTTAATAAACGAGGTTTTCAAAAACAAGTTATTTTAATAACTTGTTTTTGTTTTATTAAATTTTATATAGAATTAATTCAAAAAAATTTGATTTTAAGATATTTTTCTGAGACACTGTATACCGTACTTAGAAATAGAATGTAACGAGTCATCTTTTTTGTACTGGTATATTATTAAAAATAAAATTATTTTTATAAAAGCAAACTAAGGAGGTTGTAATGGATACACTTGTGTCAAAAGAATGCGGATCATGTCGTAAATTTATAAGAGTTTATAAACAAAGGGAGAAGTGTTTTGGCTGTGGGGGTATTTTGTACTTGGTGCAGGAACAGTCTACTGAAGAGAAAAAAATTACAAAAGGCGATAGCATAAAAATACAGTGAAAAATAATTATCTTAATAGATAATAATATACATAAGGTCAAAAACACTATTGATAAAATTTATCAGTAGTGTTTTTCATCAGTATTAATGTATTTTAAAATGGTAAATGACTTGATTTTAAGATATTTTTCTGACATACTAGTGTTCAAGGAGGTAGTCTGAGCTCATTGTGGGCATTGACTATCTTTTTATATATATGTACTTTAACAACAAAAGAAGTTTTGTTGAAATAGTTAAAATTTCAGACAGGAGAGAGAAATGACAGAGAAAAAAAGGATTGGTATTATGATTTCTGGAAGCGGAACTAATATGCAGGCAATTGTGCGTGCATGTAAGTCTGGACAGATTAATGCGGAAGTAGCATTTGTTGGTGCAGATAATCATGGTGCAAAGGGTTTACTTTGGGCAGTTGATGCAGGCATTCCAACATTTGTTATAGATTATGCAGCTATGCCACCATTCATTTTTGATGATCTTGGTGAACAAGTTATGTATGATAATTTTTGGACACCTTCTGAAGAAGGATTGAAAAAAGTCTATGAAAAAAGTACATTCATTCACAGTTGGTTTGATGGAAATTATTCCAAACAAGTTAATTGTATTCACAAAAAAATGATTGCAGAATATTATATTCTTGCAAAAGCTAGAGAGTATAATATTGACCTTATGGCTTTAGCAGGATTCATGCAGGTTAATACATCATTTTTAATTGATGGTATGAATAAGGGTAGCTATGATCCTAGGATTATGAATATTCATCCAGCATTATTACCAGCTTTTCCAGGTGTTGATGGTTATGGCGATACAATTCGTTATGGCTGTAAAGTTGGTGGTTGTACAGTTCACTTTGTGGACTACGGTGAGGATACTGGTCCAATTATTGGTCAGCGAGCAATTTCAGTTTTACCTAATAGTGATATTGATTCATTTAAAAAGCGAGGATTACAAGAGGAATATGAATTATTCCCTGAATGTATTCAGCTTTTTGTAGAAAATCGATTAAGGTTAGAAACAGTTAAGCAGAATAACGGCTTAGAGAGAAAGATTGTAAAAATCATACAGGAGGATTGAGAGATGAAGAGAAATGTGATTCAAATGTACAGGAAAAAAGGCGTTGTTGGTTGTGATGAATATTGTTTTAATATTGAGCTTGAGGGTGCTCTAAGTGATTCTCAAGTGCAAATATTGATAGGCGTACTTGCAGATGGATTTGATTATAAATCCATCACAGCTGTTTCACAGTTAAATGAGTGTGATCGTATTGTTGAGATTGGAACAACTCTCAATCGTACTACAGCATGGTCTTCTAATATGGTATCAATTTGTCATACTGTTGGCCTGACTATGGTCACACGCATTGAGAGATCAAGGCGATATGTGCTAGGTGAAGATGCTAATAGACCTAGTTTTGTTGCGGATCATTATGATCGTATGACAGAAATGGTCTATGAAAAAATATTAACTACATTTGATACAGGCATTAAGCCTGAAAAAGTGTATGATGTTAACATGAAACGTGGTGGTCCAGGTGCATTAACGAATATTCCAGGCATTTCTATGGATGAACATGATCGTAATTTCTATTATAATTATTTTGTTGGAGAACATAATCGTAATCCAACAATTGTTGAGATTATGGATCTCAATAATGCAAATTCGGAACATTCTCGTCATGGATATTTTGGTGGGAGGTTGAAAATTGATGGATATTTACAAGAAGACACTTTGTTTGATCTTGTAAAAGAAACTCTCAAAAAGCATCCCAAAGGCAGTGTTGTATCGTTCAAAGATAATTCAAGTGTAATTGAGGGATCTACGATTGATACGCTTATCCCAAATAATCCTGGCGAAGTATCAACTTTTTCTATGCAGACTACAACGTATCATTTGATGCTTACTGCAGAGACACATAATTTTCCGACTGGCGTTGCTCCATTTCCTGGAGCAGAGACTGGAGCTGGAGGTCGTATTCGCGATATTCAGGGAACAGGAAAGGGCGGATTTGTGGTAGCTGGTACATCAGGGTATTGTGTAGCAAATTTGCATATTGATGGTTACGAATTACCATGGGAAACTGCTGGGTTTGAATATCCAGATAACTTGGCTAGAGCTCGACAGATTGAGATCGAGGCAAGTGATGGCGCGTCAGACTATGGAAATAAGTTTGGTGAGCCAATGATTCAAGGTTTTACGCGATCATTTGATATGCGGTTACCTGGTGGTGAGCGTTGGGGCTTTCTAAAGCCTATTATGTTTACTGGTGGCATAGGTCAAATTGATGCACGACATACTGAGAAAGATACGCAAAAGAAAGGAATGCGTATTGTACAGGTGGGTGGTCCTGCTTATCGTGTTGGATTTGGTGGTGGAGCTGCTTCGAGTATGCTTCAAGGTGAACAGGCTGCTGAACTTGATTTTAATGCAGTGCAACGTGGTGACGCGGAAATGGAACAAAAGATGAATCGTGTTATCCGAGCTTGTAATGAAATGGGATATAAAACTCTCATTGATGTTATTCATGATCAAGGTGCTGGTGGTCCAGCAAATGTTCTTAAAGAACTTGTTGAAAAATCGGGTGGTGTTATTAACATTCGTAATATTAATGTTGGTGACCCGACGATGTCTGTATTGGAAATCTATGTTGCTGAATTTCAGGAACGAAATGGATTTCTCATTAGTCCAGAAAATATTAAACATTTTCAAGCAATTTGCGATCGTGAAAAAGTTGGTTGTGAAGTACTTGGTGAAGTAACTGGTGATATGCAATTTGTTGTACGAGATAGTAATGACAATACGACACCAGTTAATCTCGATCTTTCAAAGGTACTCGGTGGCATGCCACAGAAAACTTTTGAGGACAACCATGTTCCGATGAAACTTGAACCATTTGTACTTCCTGATGGTGTGACCGTTAGGAGTGCATTGCATGATGTTTTACGACTTGTGTCTGTTGGTTCAAAACGGTTTCTCACGAATAAAGTTGATCGGTCTGTAACGGGACTTATAGCACAACAACAATGTGTTGGACCGTTGCAACTACCACTTGCAGATGTTGCAGTGGTTGCGCAGAGTCATTTTGGACTTACAGGTGGAGCGACAGCAATTGGTGAGCAAGCGATTAAGATGATGGTGAATCCCGCTGCTGGAGCACGTATGGCTGTCGGTGAAGCACTGACAAACCTGATGTGGGCTGGTGGATTGGATCTAGAGCAGATTAAATGCAGTGCAAACTGGATGTGGGCGCCAAAGCTTCCGGGTGAAGGAGCTGCTCTCAATGATGCCACTAGGGCAATGTGTGGATCAATGGAAAAAATTGGTATCGCAGTTGACGGCGGAAAAGATAGTATGTCAATGGCGACAATTGTGGGTGATGAAACAGTGAAATCACCACGTGAGCTTGTTATTTCTCTTTATGGTGCGATGGATGACATCACAAAAGTTGTGACACCAGACATTAAGAAGCCAGGTGAGAGCAAACTTATTTTTATTGATCTTTCCGATGGTAAAATGCGTCTTGGTGGAACTGCACTAGCTCAGACTCGGGGTCAAATTGGTGATGAATCACCAGATATGGATGATCCGGGATTAGTAGCTAATGCATTTCTAGCTATTCAAGAATTGATTAGTAAAGGTTTAATTCTTGCTGGACATGACGTGAGTGATGGTGGCTTGATTGCAACATTGCTTGAGATGGCGTTTTCTGGTAATTGTGGGATAAATATTGATCTTGCAAAATGTCATGCACCATTTAGGATGTTAATTCCGCGATTGTTTGCGGAGGAGTTAGGTATTGTGATTGAGTGTGAGAATAGTAATGTTAATGAAGTTTTTACTACTATCTGTGCTCATGGCGCTCATCATGGAGGTGTGTATGTAATCGGAGAAACAACTAAGAAACAGTTAATTCAAATTAAGTATGACTGTGCCACAGTTCTGTCTGAAGATATGAAAATTCTTCGCCAAGAATGGGAAGAGACTTCGTATCAACTGGAACGTATTCAGAAAAATCCAGCGTGTGCTGATGCAGAAAAGGAAAATATTTTTGATCGATCTGGTCCAAAGTATATTGTGCCTTTTACGCCTCAAGTTACTTCGCAGGAAGTTTTGGATGCAACCGATAAACCAAAGGTGGCAATTTTGCGTGAAGAGGGAAGTAACTCTGATCGTGAAATGACATCGGCGTTTTATGCTGCGGGATTTGAACCGTGGGATATTACAATGACTGATTTACTTACTGGTAAGGTAAAAGATTTAAATCAGTTTGTAGGTCTTGCTGCTGTAGGTGGATTTTCTTATGCAGATGTACCAGAGTCAGCCAAGGGTTGGGCAGCGACAATCAAGTTCAATAAAAAAGTTAGTGCGATTTTTAAAGAATTTTATAATCGTACAGATACTTTCTCATTGGGTATATGTAATGGTTGTCAATTGTTTGGACTCCTTGGTTGGGTTCCATGGCGTGGGATTGCACCGGAGGATCAGCCACGGTTTATTCACAATGATTCGCAGAAATTTGAGTCAAGGTGGTCAACTGTAACAATTGAGAAGAGTCAGTCAATTATGTTCAAGGGTATGGAAGGATTGACTTTTGGAATCAATGTTGCTCATGGTGAGGGTAAATTACATTTTCCAAATCATGATATGATTGATGATTTGAAAGTGAAAAAGCTTTTGCCGATTGTCTATGTTGACGATGCTGGTTGGGCAACAGAAGACTATCCGTTTAATCCAAACGGCTCTCCAGAAGGTCTGGCGGGCATGTGTTCAGAAGACGGTCGTCATCTCGCGATGATGCCACATCCTGAACGAACGTTTCTGTCATGGGAGTGTCATTATCTGCCAGAAGATATGAAACGTGAACTTCACGCAAATGGTCACGTAGCACCATGGCTGAAGATGTTTCAAAATGCATACGAATGGTGTATGCACAACAAGTAGTTTAACTCAGTCCTTGGTGGAAATAATTCCACCAAGGACTACATTTTATTTTCAATGGAGAAGATAGACATGAAACAAGAAAGTCAATATTCAAAACTTGGCGTTGATGCACAAAAGGGAGTTGTTCGTAAAACATTTGGTCCAATTGTGGAAAATAAATATCCAAATGCTTTTGTAAACATCATCGATCATCCAACACAAAAGGGTGTTGTGTGTACATTACATCTGGATGGGGATGGAAGTAAATTCTTACAGCGAATGCTTATGTATCTTGAATTATCAGATCCACAAGTATTCTGGGGCGCTGTTATTGATGCGATGGAAATGAATCTCGGAGATATTGCTGCAAGTGGCTTTGTTGATATGGCGATTGTTGCAGATACTGTTAATATTAATGGCATAAATGTTCCTAAAAAAGTTATTCTGGAACAGTTGGCAGGCGGATTTGAAGATGCGCTAGAGCTATATAAATATTTTGGCATGGACGTTCATTTTCTGGGTGGTGAGACTGCAGATTTGCCTGATCAGGTAAAGAGTATTGTATTCGATGTTGCAGTATATTCAGAGACAGCCGAAGAAAATATCATTTCGGGTAATGTTCAGGTTGGTGACAAAATTTATGGTTTTGCATCTGATGGGCGAGCAGAATGGGAGACGGAAGAAAACAGTGGACTTATGTCCAATGGTTCAACTATGGCTCGCTACAAGGAAATGCATCCAAAATATGGTGAGAAATATCCATTTCTCATTAAAGATGGAGCTTCTTTTGAAGGGGATAAAAGTGCAGATAGCGGTGTAGCACAGCAACTTATTTCTCCGACAAGACATTGGTCAGTAGTTATTAAAATGATCATTGAAGCTTTGAAGGAAAGAAATATCTTCCACATGTTGCATGGTATTAGCATGAACACTGGTGGAGGAGCAACCAAGATTGCACATGTTGGTGAGGGCATTGTATATCACAAGACAATGCCAGAAGCGGCACCTCTTTTTCAGAGAATTCAAAATGACTCTGGAGAAACGTGGCGTAATATGTTTGAGTCATTTAATTGTGGTGTTGGTATTGATGTTGTTGGTGAGGATAATGAAGAATTTGCAGAAGTGATGCAAATCATCAGTGAGCAAACACATATTACCCTGTATGACCTAGGTGTATGTGAGAAGGGAATAAAAGGTCAAAATAAAATAATTTTAGAAACACCGTATGGTCGTTTTGATGATTATTGAATTTTTGTGTAAAGATTAAATCTGGCACAATATTATGAAACATCGTTAATTAAATTTAATTAACGATGTTTTTATTTTATGATAAAAAAATATTCTAATTATATAGAAATGTGTTGCAGTATGTGGTTACTATTGACAATATAATTTTTGTCTGATAATATTCAATGTACTGAAAATAATCCACTTTAATGAGGCGGATTTTCTGTTTGATGACAGGGAATTTCGTGTCAAGTTTGGATGCAGAATATCGGACAATTTTGTGCGACAATTAAATAGTAATCATTTTAAAACTCCATCAATAAGGTAGAACGCAAGCTCTCAAGACACTTATCAGAGCTTGGGGATATCGTATGATGGCGGGTCTTTTTATGGTTGAGGAAAAGAAAATGAAGGTAAAGGGGAAGTTCAGCGCCTCTTCTTCGCTTGCTAAACGCAAGTTTTTTAAAAAACAACTAGCTGTTTCACTTCCAAATCTAATCGAGTCGCAGACTGCGTCTTATGATTGGTTTATGGAAAAAGGGTTACAAGAATTATTGGATGAAGTAAATCCAATAACAGATTTTGCAGGAAGAGATATGGAATTATCTATTTCTGATTATTTTCTTGATGAGCCAAAGTTTGATGAAAGGACAGCACGTAACAAGAATGTTTCTTTTGAAGCGCCTCTTCGCGCAACAGCTAAACTTGTTTTGAAAAAAA
>SWBX01006606.1_pt1 | contig 44963 bp, 37 predicted proteins | sample 4693051 | NCBI WGS metagenome assembly SWBX01 (sample SAMN10267272, study PRJNA491770) | bioreactor metagenome | isolation source: DHS bioreactor inoculated with marine | place: Japan: Omine Ridge, Nankai Trough | reverse complement strand
GGTAAGGTTCTTCGCGTTGCATCGAATTAAACCACATGCTCCACCGCTTGTGCGGGCCCCCGTCAATTCCTTTGAGTTTTAACCTTGCGGCCGTACTCCCCAGGCGGTCAACTTATCGCGTTAGCTACGCCACTAATCTCTTTTATGAGACTAACGGCTAGTTGACATCGTTTACGGCGTGGACTACCAGGGTATCTAATCCTGTTTGCTCCCCACGCTTTCGCACCTCAGCGTCAGTATTGGTCCAGAAAGTCGCCTTCGCCACTGATGTTCCTTCGGATATCTACGCATTTCACCGCTACACCCGAAATTCCACTTTCCTCTACCATACTCCAGTTTGCCAGTATCATATGCAGTTCCCAGGTTGAGCCCAGGGCTTTCACATCTGACTTAACAAACCGCCTACGCGCGCTTTACGCCCAGTAATTCCGATTAACGCTTGCACCCCCTGTATTACCGCGGCTGCTGGCACAGGGTTAGCCGGTGCTTCTTCTAAAGTTAACGTCAAGACTCGAGGGTATTGACCTCAAGCTTTTCTTCACAATTGAAAGTGCTTTACAACCCGCAGGCCTTCTTCACACACGCGGTATTGCTGGATCAGGGTTGCCCCCATTGTCCAATATTCCCCACTGCTGCCTCCCGTAGGAGTCTGGGCCGTGTCTCAGTCCCAGTGTGGCTGATCGTCCTCTCAGACCAGCTATGGATCGCAGCCTTGGTGAGCCATTACCTCACCAACAAGCTAATCCAACGCAGGCTCATCTAATAGTGCAAGGTCCGAAGATCCCCTGCTTTCCCCCGTAGGGCGTATGCGGTATTAGCTCGGATTTCTCCGAGTTGTCCCCCACTACTAGGCAGATTCCTACGCGTTACTCACCCGTCCGCCACTCGCCACCAAGAGAGCAAGCTCTCTCGTGCTGCCGTTCGACTTGCATGTGTTAAGCATACCGCCAGCGTTCAATCTGAGCCAGGATCAAACTCTTCAGTTTAAGTTTGAACAGTCTCTATAAGATGAGACCAAATCTTGGCTCGATAAATCACTATCGTTGGAATTGATAGATACTTCATCGATATCTCTTGGCCGAAGCCGGATACCAACGGAGCACCCACACAAATTACCTAATCATATTGTTAAAGAGCGTGTTCAACTTTCGCTGAACCAAGACGACGAATCATATCAACTTTCGTCTTGTGCCGTCAACAGCTAATTTGCTGTTTCTGACATCCGGTAAGCGATCAATCTGCTGCCCGGAGTGAGGTGCGCATTATACGTACCCCGCGTTACTGGTCAAGAACTTTTTTGACCCCGCTTTACTATGCAAAAACGGTTGTAACCCCTGTTGCTGAAGCCTCTGTTTTTCAAGTGCGCCTCACCAACCGAACGCGCATTATACGCAGACGCCGCATCCTTGCAATAGTTATTTGTTAGTTTTTTTACAATAACAGAAAAACCGCAGTTAACCCCCTTGGTTTACCCGGCCTTAGGCCAGGGTTACCCGAGCAAAACGACGCTTTCCTACTTGATATATATGGGTGGATCCCTGTTCACAAACCAGGCCTCGGTCTTCCACTCGCTCGCCATCGATCTTTACCGCACCTTGCTTGATCATACGCATGGCCTCGGAGGTGCTGCTCACCAGCCCCGCATCTTTTAATAGGTTAGCAACTGGCATGCCCTCGCCCCCCGCGTTCAGGGTGAGTTCCGGCATATCGTCCGGCATGGCCCCTTTGCTAAATCTCGCCACGAAGCTCTCGTTCGCCTTGATCGCATCCTGCTTACTATGAAACCGTTCGACCAGCTCCTCAGCCAGCTGCACCTTGGCATCTCTCGGGTTCAGCCCCTGTTCGACCTGAGCGTGCAACTGGTTTATCTCGGACATGGACTTGAAGCTAAGCAATTCGAAGTAGCGCCACATCAGATCGTCTGAGATGGACATAAGCTTCCCAAACATCTCATCGGGTGCATCCGTAATGCCGATATAGTTGTTCAGGGATTTGGACATCTTCTGCACCCCGTCCAACCCTTCCAGGATCGGCATGGTCAACGCCACCTGTGGCTCCTGGCCATAGGCCTCTTGCAGTTGGCGTCCCACCAGGAGGTTGAATTTCTGATCAGTCCCTCCCAGTTCTACATCGGCCTTCATGGCAACCGAGTCATAGCCCTGTACCAGGGGATAGAGAAACTCATGGACTGCGATGGATTGCCCACCCTTGTAACGTTTACTGAAGTCATCCCGTTCCAGCATGCGGGCTACGGTATGCCTGGCCGCCAACTGAATCATGTCTGCGGCACTCATCCCTCCCATCCAGGATGAATTGAAGAATACGGTGGTTTTCTCTGCATCCAGGATCTTGAACACCTGATGCTCATAGGTCTTGGCATTCTCCAGCACATCCTCACGGGTCAGAGGGGGACGGGTACTGCTCTTGCCGGTGGGATCTCCGATCATGGCGGTGAAATCACCAATCAGGAACATCACCTCATGACCCAGCTGCTGAAACTGGCGCAACTTATTGATCAGAACGGTATGCCCAAGGTGCAGATCAGGAGCGGTGGGATCAAAGCCCGCCTTGATGCGCAGGGGCTTGCCACGCTCTAGCTTTTTTACCAGGCCATCTTCCAGCATGATCTCGTCGGCTCCGCGCTTGATGATCTCCATGGCCTCTGTGACTGACGTCATAACCGTTCTCTCTTACCTATTATGTATTGGTTTAAAGCAATATCCGGGCGCACAATGTACTAAAAGGCGCAGCAAAAAGTAACCTTATTACGCCATGATGGATAGAAATTCATCATTCGAGGTCCAAAACCCTGCCTGCCACGGCCCGTGGCATCCAATATTGGCATCTCACAATGGATAGCCCCGGACAATATCCTGTAAAAAGCCCCCCAGTTACGACATAATGTCCGATCAAAAAGTTGATGTAGAATTGCCACATGAGAAATGACTTCAGGTTACACCCTGCCCCAACCAGATGGGCACACCAAAAGAAATCACCCTTAAGGCGCAGCCTGCCGGTTATCTCCATACTCACTATCTGCGTCCTTGCCATATATGTCGCCATCAGCCGGACGGATACCACCGCCGTAGCCGATATCACAGCCCCAGGCCAGAGCAGGCTTAGTTTGGCGATCCCCGGCGCGGGGAACGACTCACCACCGAAAGGTCCGATCATTGAGCAACAAGAAACACCTGTCGCGCCGGTAATAGCAAGCCTTACCCCAGAACCAGTTACCACAACCTCAGGCAATATAAGCCTCTCCCTCCCCCTTCCCGAAGCCAAAACTGCGGCTGAAGAGACAGCGATAACCGATCAATCCGATCAGAACTCCGAAAAATGGCTGGAGGAGAAGGTGATGAGCGGCGACTCCCTGTCCCTCATTTTCTCCCGCCTGGAAATATCGGCGAAGCTACTGCACCAGATAACCCATAGCAGCAAGGAAGCGGAAGGGCTTACCAACATAAAACCGGGTGAATCTGTCAGGGTAAAGCTAGGGAATGACGGCCGGTTACAGGAACTGATTTATCAGCCTAATGCCATCGAGACTCTGCACATCACACCAGATGGAGACGGCTTCAAGGCGGAGAGCCACACCAAAAAAGTGGAGAAAAGACTGGGCTATCTATCTGATAGCATCGTCAGCTCATTTTACCTCAGCGCCCAGAAGGCCGGCCTCTCCGACGCCCTGATCATGGATCTGGCAACCATCTTCGGCTGGGATATAGATTTTGCCCTGGAGATCAGAAAGGGCGACAGCTTCACCGTGGTATATGAAGAAGAGTTCCTGAACGGTAACAGGTTTGGAAATGGCAAAATTATTGCCGCAGAATTCATTAATCGGGGAGAGGTATACCGCGCCATCCGCTACGAAAAAGACGACGGGGAGTACGATTACTACTCACCAGACGGCAAGAGCATGCGCAAAGCATTTCTGCGTGCCCCGGTGGATTTTCGCCGCATATCGTCGCGCTTTGCCAAAGAGCGGTTTCATCCGGTATTGGGCAAGAAACGACCGCACCGCGGCGTGGACTACGCAGCGGCCATCGGCACTCCAATCAAAGCGGCTGGTGACGGCAAGGTTATCTTTCGTGGTGTAAAGGGCGGCTATGGCAGGGTCGTAATCATAAAACATGGCAGCCAATACAGCACCCTGTATGGGCATATGTCTAGGTTCAACAGTTCAGTGCGGAGTGGATCTCGGGTCAGACAGGGACAGACCATTGGATATGTGGGCAAAAGCGGTCTGGCCACCGGGCCTCATCTCCACTATGAGTTCAGAATAAACGGAGTGCACAGAAACCCATTGACGGTTAAGCTACCAGCTTCCAAACCACTTGAATCGAAGTACATAAGCGATTTCCTGGGAAAGAGCAGTCACCTCACCACAACCATGGATCTGCTAAAGCGTTCCAAATTGGCCCAAACCACAACAAAGTAAATTGGTGACCCAAACCATGGATACAGGCCTATATCTCGGAATTATGTCTGGAACCAGCATGGACGGCATTGATGTATCGCTGGTGGAGTTTCAGCAGCAAGGCCATACCCATATAGCCAGCCACAGTCACCCCTGGCCCGCAGAGCTGCAACAACAGCTAAGATCAATAGCCAAGCCAGGAGAGAACGAGATTGAGCGCCTGGGCATTCTGGACGCAAGAGTGGCCGAAGAGATTGCTCAGAGCGTTCTGGATCTACTGCAACAGGCAAGTATGGAACCGCAGCAGATAACGGCCATCGGCAGCCATGGACAGACCATACGTCACCGACCAGAGGCCAACCCTCCTTTCACCCTGCAGATAGGCGATCCCAATCGTATTGCAGAGCTGACCGGCATCACTACAGTAGCGGATTTCAGACGCCGTGACCTAGCGGCAGGTGGCCAGGGAGCGCCCTTGGTCTGCGCCTTCCACGAAGCGATATTCCGAGACAAAAACGAGAACCGCGCAATCCTCAATCTGGGCGGCATCGCTAACATCACCCTGCTTCCGAGTGACCCTCAGAAAGCCGTCTCCGGTTTTGATACCGGCCCTGGCAACACCCTGCTGGACACCTGGATAAGGATACATCTGAATTCACAATATGATGACTCTGGTTCCTGGGGTGCCAGCGGCAACTGCTACCAACCGCTATTGAATGAGATGCTGAAAGACCCTTACCTGAAATTGGCTCCACCCAAAAGCACTGGCCCTGAACATTTCAACCTGGCGTGGCTGGACAACATCCTGCCCAGATTTCCTACCCTAAAACCAAGGGACGTACAGGCCACACTGATCAGCTTTACTGCAACCACCATCGCTCAGGCCATAGAGGGAGAAGCCACAGGATGCGGCAGAGTGATAGCCTGCGGTGGTGGTGTACACAATCAGGAATTGGTGCGGCAACTGCAAGAGCTATTGGGGGAGATTCCCCTCGATACATCCAGCGCCCATGGCATCGACCCTGACCAGGTCGAAGCGGTCGCCTTTGCTTGGCTTGCCAGACAGGCCCTACTTGGACTGCCGGGAAACATTCCAGAGGTGACCGGGGCCTCTGGCCCCAGAATACTGGGTGGCATATTTCCAGGCCTGCGGGGATTGTAATCAATATAAAGTTAAGTAACTAAACCCTCTTTGTTATCCCCGTAGCCTGCACTGATCAGGTAGAGAACGATGAGCCACAACCACATGTAGTTGAGGCATTTGGGTTGCGAATGACAAATTGCGCACCCTGCAAACCCTCTACATAATCTATCTCGGCTCCCACTAGATACTGCATGCTCATAGGGTCTATCAATAAGCCAACGCCATCGGTTACCACCTTTACGTCGCCTTCGGTCTCATTCTCATCAAAGGTAAAGCCATACTGAAAACCGGAACACCCCCCTCCCTGTACGTATACCCTGAGATTCAGTGAAGGGTTTCCCTCCTCCTCAATCAGTGAAGCTACCTTGGTGGCAGCAGCAGAGGTAAAGATCAATTGATTCTCTGTCTCTGTAGTACTCATTACATCTACTCCACATTGGTCACATCAGGACCAAACTTTCAAACACAACCAAATTCACATCTATATATCAGATATACTTGCCTGGCTTCCGATGTCATCATCAGACGAATCTACCGGCTCATCACTGCCATCGTACCCAAGTCGGCGTTGCGGTTCTTCGGTGTGGATTAATTGGCCATTCACCGATGCCCCCATCGCCATCTCCAACAGATTATAGTAGACGTTTCCGGTAACCCTTGCTCTGGGGGCCAACTCCACCCTACTGCCTCCGTACACATCGCCATTCACTTCGCCGTTAATAACAACATTGGGTACATGGATATCACCATCGATGGCCCCATTTTCACTAAGGGTAATGGCTGAAACACTATCCGGCTCTGCCTGCACATTCCCCCTGACACTGCCATCTACATGCAATCCGCCTGAAAATATGACGTTACCTACTATCTCTGTTCCGACACCGATCACTGTTGCAATCTTTGGGGCCTTTGATTTACCAAATACCATAACAAAATCCTCTTTAGTCCAGTTAGTCTACCGCTAGCTTATGACAACCCATTCGAAACTTTTCTTAATCGGGACAAACTTCTTGCCATCCGGCTTAACCTCTATTGTAACACCTGATGGTACGAATCTACTTGGAAGCAACAACTCCCCTTCTATGTTCTGAAAATATTTAAATCTCATCTTCAGACTATTTTTCTTATCCATGGTCAACTCTTTCAAGGGAAGAGTGCGCCTTTTCCCATCCTGCTCCCCAGTCAGCTCAAGATAAACCTTTCCATCAATATACTCTGAGTCCTTGAGCACCTTACTTACGGTAAAGGTATATACAAAACTGCTCTCCTTTTTACCCGGCAGCAGCCGTAAGCGCTGTATGCGCAGGACACTACTACCAGATTTGGAAGAGACCATACTACGAAGAAACACCAACTCCTCTTCCATCTTCAGGCGCTCATTCTGGTAGTTTTTCAGCTCTTCCTGAACCCTGGATTGTGACTCCCTGTCGATCTGGCTCAACTGCTGTTGTTTAGCTATACGCTGAAGCAGATCCGTCTTTTCCTTCGTTAAGGTCTCAATGACCTCGCTTTGGCGCTCTATCTTCTGCTGGAGTGACTCTATTTGGGATTCTGGGGTGCCTTTGTCCTGGGTTGGCCAATACAGCACGATTAGAGCAACTAACACAACTAATGCGATCACAATAAATCCCAGAAGATATCCTGGCATCGTCCGTGTGTGGGAAATTCTTGGTGTATGGTTTCTCCTAAACATAACGTCAATCATTTTTCTTTATTTTATTGTCCAGCAGATTGCAATCTTGCATCAAAAATCAGGGAAGCAGAGCGATGGCATCCAGACCAAGCGTCTCATCCAGCCCAAACATGATGTTCATGTTCTGAACCGCCTGTCCGGCTGCTCCCTTCACCAGATTATCTATTACAGAGAGCACTACAACCGTATCACTGTTCTGAGGACGATGCACAGCCAACCTGCACATGTTTACCCCCCGCACGCTACGCGTCTCCGGATGATCCCCAGTCGGCAGCACGTCTACAAACGGCTCGTCGGCATAATACCCTTCATATAGGCTTTGGAGATTGGCCTCTCCCCGTATTTGACCATAGAGGGTTGCGTGTATGCCGCGGATCATGGGTACCAGATGTGGCACAAATGTCAGCCCTACCTTCTTTTTCGCGATATGCGACAGGGTCTGGGAGATCTCGGGCAGATGCCGATGTCCAGGAACGGCGTAGGCCTTGAAGCTCTCACCACACTCCCCCATCAAGCTGGCGACGGCGGCCTTACGGCCGGCACCACTAACCCCGGACTTGGCGTCCACGATCAAATGGTCTACATCCAGTAGGCCCTGCTCAATCAGGGGTAGAAAGCCAAGAGTGACGGCCGTGGGATAACAGCCCGGGTTGGCCACCAGCCGCGCCTTCGCCACTGCCTCCCGGTTTATCTCTGGCAGCCCATACACCGCCTCATCCAGCAGCTCGGCGCAGGCATGTTTCATTCCATACCACTGATCCCAGACCACAGGGTCTTGCAGCCGGAAGTCCGCAGCCAGATCTATCACCCGCACGCCTTGCAGCAGAAGTTCTGGAACCATCTTCATAGCGGTGCCATTGGGGGTAGCAAAGAATACCAGATCACACTGGGCAAGCCGTGATGTATCCGGCTCAGTGAAAGCCAGGTCTACCTTGCCCCGCAGGTTAGAAAACAGTTCAGCCACGGGGGTTCCAGCCTCCGACCGGGAAGTGATCACGCTCAGCTCCACCCCCGGGTGGGTCGCCAAGATACGCAGCAATTCAACCCCGGTGTAACCAGTACTACCTACGATTCCAACTTTGATCATAAACAGATCCCACACAGAAAAAGCGGCCAGCCAGCCGCTCCCGATTAAAATAGTTTGCTCATTATTGCCCATTTTTCAGAGCGAAGGTATCCAAACAGACTCTCCGGGTGAATATATTCTCACCTATGAACCAAGTCAAATAACCACACATTAGCAGATTCTTATGGTTATAATTGGCCCTACTCTGGCAACAACAAGCATATAGATATGGCTATGCGCAAACATTTGCGCCGATCACGGCGCAAGTTATTTTCCCTGAAGGCATGGAAGGTGCGCCTGGTATTCTGGGTCGGAGCCGTTCTGGTGGGCTGTGTATCCGCAATGTTCGCCATTCTGAGTTTGAAGGCCGACTTGCTGTTCCAGCGGATCACCACCGTTAGTCACTGGATACCCATGATCATGACGCCGCTTGGCATGGTCCTAATCGTCTGGATAACCCGGCATCTAGTCCCGGGCAGTCAGGGCAGCGGTATACCCCAAGCCATAGCGGCCTTGGAGTCACAGGCCAAATCCAAACTTCTTTCTATCCGCATTGCCACCGGCAAGATCATACTTACCCTAATGGGTCTGATTTCTGGCGCCTCCATCGGGCGCCAGGGGCCATCGGTACATGTTGGCGCATCCATCATGTATTCACTGGGCCGCTTCGCCAAGTTTCCCCCTCATTACATGGAAAAGAGCCTAATCCTTGCTGGCGCCGCGGCCGGCCTGGCAGCCGCATTCAATACCCCTCTGGCCGGCATCGTTTTTGCCATCGAGGAGATGAGCCGCTCCTTTGAACAGAAAAACAACGGCATTGTCACTACCGCTGTGGTCTTATCCGGCCTAACCGCCATGGCCATCCTGGGCAAGTATCACTACTTCGGCAGCTCCAACGCATCCATTCCTGATCTGTCTGCCTGGATGGCTGTTCCAATCTGCGGGATCATTGGAGGACTGCTTGGCGGTATGTTCACCTCCGTACTCATGTATGTAACCGAGGTTGCCGCACCCATTATCCGCAACTATCCCTACAAGGTCGCCCTCATCTGTGGTGCTGCGGTAGCACTGTTTGGCTACTACTCCGGTTATCAGACTAGCGGCACCGGCTACCTTGCAGCAAAAGAGATCATCGCCGGGACTGCGGAGTTCGACCCGATGTTTCCGATCAACAAGATGGGCGCAACCCTGGCATCTTATCTCAGCGGCATCCCGGGCGGCCTATTAGTACCATCCCTGGCAACGGGTGCCGGAGTGGGCGCAGACCTGGGACACTGGCTGCCCGTCGCGCCTATTTCAGTTATGGTGATGCTGGGCATGGTGGCCTACTTCTCAGGTGTGGTGCAGACTCCAATAACCGCATTCATCATCGTCATGGAGATGACAGACAATCAGGAGATGCTGCTGCCTTTGATGGCAACCGCATTCGTCGCCTTCGGCAGTTCACATCTAGTCTGCCCCAGACCCCTGTACCACACTCTGGCCATGGCATTTTTGGATCCAAAGAAATGAAACGCAAGGGATATCCAGCTGTCCATTGACATACAATTAAAGAATAAAACAGACAACATCTTTCGTACAAAAAAGATAAAGGACCAAACCCCATGGAAACAATTCAAGCGGTCTCACTTACTCTGGGCGTGGCATGGGCAGCTGGGATAAATCTATACGCGGCAATCCTGGTACTTGGCTATCTCGGTTCCACCGGTAGCGTGGATTTACCGCCAGACTTGGCAATCCTGACTGACCCCGGAGTTATGTTGGCGGCAGGCTTCATGTACTGCGTGGAATTTTTTGCCGACAAGGTGCCTGGCGTTGATACCGGCTGGGACGTTCTACACACATTCATCCGCATACCGGCAGGTGCGCTGCTTGCGGCCGGCATGGCTCAAGGCCTGAATATAGGTCCGGCAGCCGAGCTCATCGCCCTGCTGATTGGCGGGGGACTGTCTGCCACCAGCCATTTCACCAAGGCCGGAAGTCGCATCCTGATCAACACATCCCCAGAACCATTCACCAACTGGACCGCGTCCATCGCCGAAGATCTGGTGGTGGTAGGTGGCCTCTGGGCATCACTGCAATATCCGTGGCTGTTTGTGCTGGGACTGGTCCTGTTTATCCTGATAGTGGCCTGGCTGTTGCCAAAGATCTGGCGCGCCCTAAAACGCATATTCCGCGCTATCGGAGAATTTTTCCGAGGCAAACCCGCTGCCGATCAGGGCTCAGATACAACATCAGGCAGTAAACGCGAGGAGCTGTTACACAGCCTCTACCATGATGCCAGTGGAAGTCCAAAGAGCTGAAGATCCAGATATTAGTAAGATTCACTGATGCGCATAATAACGAGGGAAATACGATATGTGGCTTAAGGCCTTCCATTTAATCTTCATGGTAACCTGGTTTGCAGGACTGTTTTATCTACCGAGACTGTTCGTCTATCACGCCATGACAGAGGATGCAGCTGGCAATGAGCGTTTCAAGATAATGGAACGCAAGCTCTATTATTTCACCCTGCCCTGGATGCTCCTCACCCTGTTTTTTGGATTTTGGATGCTCTACGACTACGCATGGGCAATATTCGGCGCCGCGCTCTGGCTACAGATCAAACTTGGATTGATCGCCCTGCTGGTGGCCTACCAATTTTACTGCGGCAAACTGATGCGAGAATTTGCCGCTGACTGCAACCAGCACAGCGATAAATGGTATCGCTGGTTTAACGAAGGTCCGGTCCTGGTACTATTTGCGGTGGTACTACTAACAAGCCTGAAACCATTCTAGATCTCCCGGAACGGCTATCCGGCAATAAAAAACCCGCTCGATCAACTCGGCGGGTTTTTTATTTAGGCTTCAGGTTAACCAATCAGGAACTGCAGCTACCGCCCTCAGTAGAGGATGACGAGCAGCCTCCGCAACCGCCTGCAGAAGCAACTGGCTGCAGATTGTTGAAGACAAAACTGGGGGCACCGCCCTGATCGGCAAAGTCGATCTCCACGCCGCGCACATGCTGCAGTGTTGGCATATCAACGATAACGTTGAAGCCCTCGCACTCAAGCAGACCGTCATTGTCGTTAATCTGATCAGTGAATGTCATACCAAAGCTCATGCCGCTGCACCCACCTGGGGCCGCATATACCCTAATACCCTTGATATCATCCTCTACCTGCTGGACCAGCTCAGCCATTTTAGCCTGGGCCGGCGCGGTAAGAGTGATATCTTTATCCGAAAGGTGGATGGCTGATGTTTCAGACATAGTGTAACTACTCCATAAAAAATTAAACGGATCGGCGCTTGTTCAAAGATTGTGCGCCGCAATAACCACAATCATTATCGTGGTCTTTCGGGCAACAAATCAAGTTTATCTGGATATCTACCTGATAAATAAAATGGTTTTGCCGCGCTTATAGACGACTCACACCGAGACATCAGGTCTAGCCTAGCCCGTTTTAGGAGGACAACTGCCTGCGGCTATCCAGCTCGTACAAGTGGCGTGATGCATCCACCAGATGCTGTCCCCAATGGATTTGATAGCTGCTACGCCAGTTGCCCAGTGCCAGGGTTGGCTCCACATCCATGATGCTGAGACCTGACTTCAAGTCACAGTAGATATCGGTGAGATCGTCGGCAAGGCTTCCGGACATAGACTGGCCGTCGTGGGCCACATCAAACTGCAACCAATAACTATCATTGGCGCCCAGTCTGTCATGTAGACGCGAGTAGATTTCAAATCTTTTGTCCAAATCAGAATTAACCAGACAAACCGGGGTGGCATCGCGCCCTTGCAAGGCCCCGACAGCAGCATGCAAACGCGGTAACAGCCCAGCCATCTGCTGTAGCCAGGATGAATCAGACTCATCTACAGTTTCAATCAACCGACAAAAGGCAGAAGCCACATCCACCATTTCTTGAATATTTCTATTGTTATCAGACCACATAATCTTCGCACCCATCAACGCAACACACGTAATTAATTGTAGACGAAATACCGTGTGTGAAATTACGTAATTTTACCTCTTAAGCTGGATCTATCCCAGCCAATACACCGGACAAAAAACAAAAAACTCGCGAACTAAATTACCATGAGATTAATAATACAATAAATAACTCTTTATAATCAGGCTGTTATACGCAAGAAAAAAGAGTATGATCGTATGGCAAATAAATGTGGGGCGCACCCTGGCGCAACCACCCAATAAAACTTACTTATGACATTTATCAAAATATATGTCCATGACGCCACCAGTAGTACTCTGCTTCTCCGGCCATGACCCCACCGGCGGGGCCGGATTGCATGCGGATATCGAGGCTATTGCCGCAGCCGGATGCCACTGTGCCAGCGCCATTACCTGCATCACCGTCCAGAACACCCATGATGTGCAGCGATTACTCCCGGTGGCGCCTGAGCTATTTCGACAACAAGCCAAGGCCGTCCTGGATGATCTGCCGGTAGCCGCCATCAAGATAGGCCTGATCGGGGACGCGGGGATATGCAGGGAGATTGCTGCCTTATTGCGGGAATACCCCCAGATCCCGGCGGTGCTGGACCCGGTCCTGGCGGCGGGAGGCGGTACAGAACTGGCGGGGGAGGCCCTGCTGGAATCGATCCGTATGGACCTGCTGCCGCACATTGAGTTGGCCACACCCAACTCCGTCGAGGCACGCCGTATATCCGGCAGAGACGGACTGAAGGAATCCGCCGGTGAGATACTCTCCATGGGATGCAGAAACCTGCTGATAACCGGCACCCATGAAACCAGCGACCAGGTTATCAACACCCTCTATCGGGGATCGGTGGAAAACACACAATCCTGGGACTGGCCCCGACTCCCGGACAGCTATCATGGTTCCGGCTGCACCCTGGCCGCAGCCATTGCCGCTAGAATCGCCAAGGGCTTACCCTTGATACAAGCGGTAGCCTCCGCACAGGAGTACACCTGGCAGACACTGGATCACGCCAACAAATTTGGTAGCGGCCAGGCCCTGCCACAGCGGCTGTTCGAACGCGAATAAGCATCAGAGAAAGAGATCCATCAAATGCCCAAGAATGGTTTAACGGGTCTATACGCCATCACCGATAGCGGCCAGAGAGACCTTGCCCGCCAGGTAGAACTGGCCCTGAAGGGCGGTGTACATATACTCCAGTACCGGGATAAATCTCCTGACCAGACCAGACGCCTGGCCCAGGCCAAGGAATTGCTAAACCTGTGCAGACAACACCATGCCATCTTTATCATCAACGACGATGTGGAACTGGCCGCTGCGGTTAATGCCGATGGCGTACACCTGGGCCGGGATGATCAGAACATTGAAAGTGCCCGGACCAGGCTGGGCAAGGCAGCAATCATTGGGGTCTCCTGTTACAACCGGCTGGATCTGGCAAAGACCGCCCAGGACGCCGGGGCGGACTATGTGGCCTTTGGTCGCTTCTTCCCATCCTCCACCAAACCGGAGGCAATCCAGGCCGGGATCGCACTGCTAGAACAGGCAAAACAGGCCCTGCGCATCCCCATAGTTGCCATCGGCGGCATAACCCCGGAAAATGGCGGCCCATTGCTACAAGCAGGCGCGGATATGCTGGCAGTCATTCAAGGCCTGTTCGGACAACCAGACATTCGCGCTACAGCAGAACAATTCAATCAACAATTTACACAGAACGAGGATTCAAACCCATGACCGGTTCCCATGATCGATTTGTACAGGCTCAACAACATATCCCCGGGGGCGTTAACTCCCCGGTCCGGGCCTTCAAGGGCGTAGGTGGAGACCCGGTCTTCATCGACCACGCCAGCGGCCCGTACATCTATGACCCGGACGGCAACCGTTACATCGACTATGTCGGCTCCTGGGGCCCCATGATCCTGGGCCACGCCCACCCCGAAGTGATCAAGGCGGTGCAGGCCGTGATCGGCAAGGGTCTGAGCTTCGGCGCCCCCACCGAGTCTGAGACCGCCATGGCGGACAAGGTGTGCAAACTGGTGCCATCCATGGACATGGTGCGCATGGTCAGCTCCGGCACCGAGGCCACCATGAGCGCCATTCGTCTGGCCCGTGGCTACACCGGCCGTGACAAGATTATAAAGTTCGAAGGTTGTTACCACGGCCATTCCGATTCCCTGCTGGTCAAGGCCGGTTCCGGCGCCCTGACCCTGGGTGAGCCGAGTTCCCCCGGCGTACCGGCTTCCCTGGCGGAACTCACCATCACCCTGGATTACAACGACCTGGATCAGGTAACCCAGACCCTGGCCGAGATGGGTGATCAGGTCGCCTGCATCATAGTGGAGCCGGTGGCCGGCAACATGAACTGCATCCCACCGCTACCGGGTTTTCTGGAAGGCCTGCGCAGCGCCTGCGACGAACATGGTGTAGTGCTGATCTTTGATGAGGTGATGACCGGTTTTCGCGTGGCCCTGGGTGGGGTCCAGGGGCTGTATGGGATAAAACCGGATCTGACCACCCTGGGCAAGGTAATCGGTGGCGGCATGCCGGTGGGTGCCTTCGGCGGCAAACGGGAGATCATGCAGAAGATCGCTCCGCTGGGACCGGTCTATCAGGCCGGCACCCTTTCGGGCAACCCGGTTGCCATGAGCGCAGGCCTAAAGACCCTGAAACTGATCTCAGAACCATCGTTTTTCACCGAGCTGACCCAAAAGACCCAAACCCTGGTGGACGGACTGCGGGCTCAGGCCAACAAGGCCGGGGTTCCACTCACCTCCAATCTGGTGGGAGGCATGTTCGGCATCTTCTTTACCCAAGAGGACAAGGTAACCAACTATGCCCAATCCACCGCCTGCAATCAGAGTCAGTTCAAGGCCTTCTTCCATGCCATGCTGGCCCGTGGCGTCTACCTTGCGCCGTCTGCGTTTGAGGCTGGATTTGTATCCGCCGCCCACAGCGAAGGGGATATTGAAACCACCATCGCTGCCGCTGGCGAGGCCTTCGCTGAGATTGCTTAGAACGCAGGGGTCGGAGTCGATTGCTACTTACTTAAGCTAAATATCTCTATTCAAGCACCTTGTTTGTCATTCCGGCGAAGGCCGGAGAAGTGGTGCATGGACGCACCGTTTACGTACCTAAGGATGGAATCCAGAGAAGCAACCACCATTGGTGGATATGGATCCCGGCCTTCGCCGGGATGACGGTGATTTTGAGCTTAAGTAAGTGCCATTCGGGTCGGAGTCGATTAATCCTCCACCTCGGCCGGCTTATATTCAGCCGCCATCGCCTGCTGTACCTCATAGGGTACCTGCTGGTAGTGGCTGAATTCCAGGGTGTAGGTACCGCGACCACCGGTTAGCGAGTTTAGCTCATTGGCATACTGACTTATCTCTGAGATTGGCACCTTGGCCTTGATGTTGAGGAAGCCGCTACTCACCGCCTCCGTCCCCAACAAGTGACCTCGTTTACCCGATAGATCTCCGGTCACAGCACCCATAGCCTCATCCGGAACTACCAGGTCGAGAACAACCACTGGTTCCAGTAGTACCGGTTTGGCCTTGGATACGGCCTGCTGAAAGGCCTTTTTACCCGCAGCCACAAACGCCACCTCCTTGGAATCAACCGAGTGGTATTTGCCGTCATACACCGTGACCTGCACATCCTGCATGGCATAGCCTGCCACCACACCCTCACTCAAGGCCTGGAGCACACCCTTCTCTACCGCCGGGATCAGACCAGAGGGGATAACTCCACCCTTTACTGCATCCACAAACTTGAAGCCCGCGCCACTCTCCAGGGGGGCAACCCGCAGATAGACCTCGCCAAACTGCCCGGCACCGCCGGTCTGTTTCTTGTGCCGGTAATGGCCCTTGGCCTCGGCACTGATAGTTTCCCGATACACCACCTTGGGCGGATGGGTATCAACCTCCACATTGAAACGATCCTTCATCTTCTCCAGGGTCAGACGCAGATGCAGCTCACCCAACCCGCGCAGGATGGTCTCATTATTGGAGACGTTATGTTCTATCTCCAAACAGGCATCCTCCTCTACCACCCGATGCAGAGCGTTACCCAGGCGTTGATCGTCGCCTCTGGTCTTGGCGTGAATGGCAAGACCATGCACCGGCACCGGAAACGCCAGCGGTTTGAGATGGAGATAATCCTCTTCGTGTGAATCATGCAGCACCGCGTCCAGATGGATCTCCTCAATCTTGGCCACGGCGCATATATCACCAGGTATACCCTTGGACGTCTCCACCTGACTCTTGCCCTGGAGCCTGAATATATGTCCAACCTTAAACGGTTTGCGTCCATCTCCAATATAGAGCTGACTCTCCTTGGTTATGGTGCCTTGATGGATACGGAATACTCCAATCTTTCCCACAAATGGGTCTGCCGCCACCTTGAATACATGGGCCACTACATGCTTGGTTGGATCTGGTTCAACCAGAAACGGCTTCTCTTTATCCCCCTCACCCATCAAGAAAGGACGTGGATTGCCTTCAAGCGGACTCGGCATCAGATGTTCCAGCACATACAGCAGCTCGGATATGCCGACACCGCTTGCTGCCGAAGTAAAACAGATGGGTACCAGATGGCCTTCGCGCAGTGCCTTCTCAAATGGATCGTGTAGCTGCTGCGGACTCAATTCGTCGCCCTGCTCCAGGTAAAGCTCCATGAGCTTCTCATCCACCTCGACCACCTGATCTATGATCTGGGTATGGGCCTCGGCTACGGAAGAAAAATCAGCCTCTCCATCAGGATTAAAAAAGCAGTCCACCACTTTTTTGCCGCCGTCTGTGGGTAGATTGATCGGCAAGCACTCGGAGCCGAACTCTCGCCGTATATTCTCAACCAACTCAGGAAGATTTGCCTCTTCCGCATCTATCTGGTTGATGATGATCATGCGGCAAAGCTTACGCTCGGCTGCCATCTGCAACATGCGCCTACTGATCATTTCGACGCCGGCGCCAGCATTGATCACAACAGCCACCGTCTCCACCGCAGGGAAAGCGGAGATAGACTGTCCGATGAAATCAGGAAGCCCCGGTGTGTCAACCATATTCACATGGATATTGTCGTGATCGACACTGATAACCGATGAGGTTAGGGAGTGTTGATACTCCTTTTCCAGGGGATCAAAATCGCTTACTGTATTACCTTTTTCCACACTTCCGGCCGTGGTTATTGTGCCGGATTGCACCAGGAGAGCCTCAACCAGGGTGGTTTTACCGCAACCACTCTGCCCTACCAATGCGATATTACGGATATCTTCTGCAGTATATCGAGGCATAATTTCTTCCTTCTTTACCGTTGAAACAGGCCATGAGATGCTTTCAACTGAAAAAAAATCATCCCAGATGAAATAAATCTGTAAAGGGTCTTTTTTTTAGTACGAAACAGTGATAGAAAAACATAAAACGCATTTCCTATCCAGTGTTATTAACAGATGTGTAGAGGAGTATCATTATTATGTTTGGGGAAAGACACGACCTTCCACATGAGTTCCCGGAGCACGCCGAGCTGATAAAGGCCCTGTGTGACGTTAATCCGGTATTTGCTGCCATGTACAAGGAGTACGATGCCTTGGACAAGGAGATCCTGAAGATTGAGCAGAATGTTGAACCTGTCTCAGATGTATATGCGGAAGACCTAAAGAAGAAACGCATGCTACTGAAAGACAAGCTCTACGAAACACTTACCAGACAGAGCGCCATTAATAAAAACCACGTCAGCGCCTAAACGCAACCATACCTGAGTATAGTCATGCCCATACTCAGGTATGGATAGGCCTCTTCATATCGGTGAAACCAACTTATCCACACCTTCGAGCAGAATAAAATCTTCCGGCCGAATGGCCCAAAACAGCGATTCATGGAACAATCGCCCTACACCCACGTTAAAACCTAACAGGATCAATACACCCAAGCCGTGACCGAGATATTCCAGCAACTGCTGCACTGGGTCCAAATGCACCCGACCTGGTCCGGGATTATTATCTTCCTGGTGGCCATGACCGAGTCCCTGGCCATCGTGGGCCTGATCGTGCCGGGTGTGGCCATCATGTTTGGTATAGGCGCACTCATCTCGGCCGGTGCGATTGAGTTCTGGCCTACCTTTGCCTGGGCGGTTGCCGGTGCGGTTGCCGGTGATGTCAGCAGCTTCTGGTTAGGGTTTCACCTCCAGGACCGAATCTCCTGTATCTGGCCCTTTACCCGGTATCAGGAAAGCCTGGATCAGGGCAAGGCATTCTTTGCCAAATACGGTAGCAAGAGTGTGGCCTTTGGTCGCTTCTTCGGCCCGGTACGGGCGGTTGTACCCCTGATCGCCGGCAGCATGGGAATGCAGCCCTGGCGCTTCGCCATAGCCAGCATCCTGTCATCCCTAGTATGGGCGCCTGCCTATCTGGCACCCGGAATTGTGTTCGGCGCATCCCTGGAGCTGGCCTCCCAGGTGGCGTTCCGCCTGGTGATTCTGATCCTGTTGCTAGCGGTCCTGACCTGGATATCAGTCTTGCTGATACGCCTCACCTTCCGCCTGTGCCAACCTCACGCCAGCGCCTGGGTCCAATCTATCCTCAACTGGTCGCGCCTGCACCCCGCCTTCACTGAGGTAGCTGCTGCCCTGGCAGACCCAAAACACCCAGAGGCCAGGGGACTGGCCATTATGGCCACCGTACTTATCTTCGCAGTCGGACTTTCCGGGCTGGTGTTTGGGGCAGTGGTAAATGGCAGCACCCTCACTGGAATCGATCAGACCGTACTAAATAGCCTGAAGAGCCTGCATACCCCATGGGCCGATCACTTGATGCTGGTCTGTTCTCGCCTGGCGGATGCTCGGGTAATCACAACTCTAGTCATAGCGGTGGTTATATTCCTGGCCTGGCAAAGACACTGGCGCTCCCTGGTGTACTGGCTGGCCGCGGTCGGCTTTGGACTGCTGGCCTCAACAGCCCTGAAGTACGGACTTCAGATCCCGCGCCCACCAAACCAAGTGCCCGGACTTGGCCCCTACTCCTTCCCCAGTGGCCACACCCTACGGGCCATGGTGATATATGGTTTTCTGGCTGTGATCATCGCCCGCTCCATGCGCGAAAGATGGCGCTGGCTGCCTTATAGTCTGGCCGGACTTATGATCATCCCGGTGGCACTGGCACGGCTCTATTTGGGAGTACATTGGCTCTCAGACGTTTTGGGGAGCATCACCCTGGGGATGTGCTGGGTAGCCATACTGGGGATAGCCTACTACCGCCACACCCGCGCAGAGGCACACTGGCTGGGACTAGGTGTTATCTCAGTGCTAATTATCGCGAGCGCTACCGGACTCCAAACGTGGAAGATGCACAGCCTGGACCTGGAAAGCTATATTCACACTCCGGAGGTAATAGAGATCTCCGCCACAGAATGGAGAGACCGTGGTTGGAGCCAACTTCCCAGGGTACGCAAGGACACCCGCAACCAACAGACCCACCCCTTGGACATCCAATACGCCGGGGAACTCGAACAGTTTGAAGCCAGTTTCAAGAAAACAGGTTGGGACAGGGCACAGCCCTTGGGCTGGGGTAGTGTCCTGAAATTTCTCTCCCCGGACCAGCCGCTGCAACAATTACCATTGCTACCCCAGGTCCATGACGGCCAACATGAGGCCTTGGCGCTGATCAAGCTACTACCGGATAACCGACGTCTGGTGCTGCGTCTCTGGCCTGCCTTCATCCGAATCCAGCCCGCAGCCAGACCGCTGTGGATAGGCAATGTTACGGAACAATACAAAAAAGATGTGGCCGGAATATTCGCCTTTCCAGATACCAGTGAAGATTTCGATAAGCCGTTTCAAATCCTGCTTAAGGACAACGTAGTCCTGCCGCATAAACAGCCAGATCCTAGGGTATTGCTGTTGTGGAGCGGTGACTGAAAACCATAGGTTCCCCAACTCAGCCCCAGGGTTTTATCAGATCATGCTCAATCCCGAGATGATCCAACACCCGCGCCACCATGAAGTCCACTATCTCTTCCAAACTCTGAGGACGATGATAAAAACCGGGACTGGCCGGCATGGTAACCACACCCAGGCGCGCCAGCTTGAGCATATTCTCCAGATGTATGGCCGATAGCGGGGTCTCTCTCACCATCAGGATCAGTTTGCGCTGCTCCTTCAGCATTACATCCGCCGCCCGTTCGATCAGATTATTACTGGCGCCGCTGGCGATGGCAGAGAGGGTACCTGCGGTGCACGGACACACCACCATAGCGGCCGGAGGATTGGAGCCACTGGCCACCGGAGCCGTCCACTCCTCGCGCCCAAACATACGCAACTGCCCGGCTGCGGCGTTAAACCGCTCTGCCAGCATAGCCTCTGCCTGGGTGGTTGCAGCAGGCAGTTCCAGACCGGTCTCCATCGGGATCACCACCTCTCCTGCCTTGGATATCATCAGATAGACCTGACGCCCGTTCCGGATCAACACATCCAACAGCCGCAGGCCATAGGCGCTGCCGGATGCGCCGGTTATGGCAAGTGCGATTGGTCTGCTCAGATCTAGCTTGGAATCTATCGTCATATCGGTGTCACTAGTTATCTTTGATTCAGAACATCCAACAGCCGTTGATGGATATTCCCAAAACCGCCGTTACTCATGATCAGAATGTGGTCACCAGACTTGGCCTCAACTCCCAGGGTGGCAACAATATCCTCGACCGAATCGAACAGACGCGCCCTGCTGTTTAGCCCCTGAAATACCTCTCGGGCATCCCATTCCAATTCATCTGAAGCATAGACCAACACCTGATCGGCGGCCTGCAGCGATACAGCAAGCTGTCCGGCATGTATCCCCATACGCATGGTATTGGAGCGCGGCTCCAACACCGCGATGATACGCTCTGCGCCAACCCTGGCCCGCAGACCATTCAAGGTGGTTTCGATCGCAGTGGGGTGGTGGGCAAAGTCATCATAGACTGTTATACCTGCCACCTCACCCCGCAGCTCCATGCGGCGCTTTACGTTGTTAAATCTAGCCAAGGCCTCAATGGCAATAGCGGTCGGCACCCCCGCATGCCTGGCTGCAGCCACCGCGGCCAGGGCGTTATTCAGATTATGCTGTCCGTTCAGTTCCCAGCACACCCGCCCAGCCTGTTCTGATCCGTTATATATATCAAACTCGCTGGCCTGCGGGTTGGAGTTGCTGCTGTGCCACTGAACATCTCCTTGGGGAGAGAACTGCTCCACCGGAGTCCAGCATCCCATCTGCAACACCTGGTTGATGGCCGGATCGTGACCGGGCGCAATGATCAAACCGTTGCCAGGCACCGTGCGCACCAGATGATGAAACTGACGCTGAATCATCGCCAGATCATCAAAGATATCGGCGTGATCAAACTCCAGGTTGTTCAGGATCAAGGTGCGGGGGTGGTAATGAACAAACTTGGAGCGCTTATCAAAGAAGGCGGTGTCATACTCATCCGCCTCCACCACAAAGAATGGGGTGTCGCCCAGGCGGGCCGATATACCAAAATTCATCGGCACGCCACCGATAAGAAAACCCGGAGTCATGCCAGCATCTTCCAGTATCCAGGCCAGCAGACTGGCAGTACTGGTCTTACCGTGGGTACCGGCAACCGCCAACACCCATCTTCCGTGCAACACATGTTCCGCCAACCACTGAGGACCTGAGGTGTAACGCATACCCTGGTCCAACATATATTCAACCGCAGGATTGCCCCGGGACATGGCATTACCCACCACCACGCAATCCGGTTCCGGTTGCAGGTGCGCAGGCTCATAGCCTTGCATCAATCTGATACCAGCATCTTCCAGTTGGGTACTCATGGGCGGATAGACCCCGGCATCGGAACCGCTCACCTCATGCCCCCGGGATCGGGCCAACAGCGCCAGCCCTCCCATAAAGGTTCCACAGATTCCGAGTATGTGGATATGCATCCGGTAGATTCCTCTATCCTGTCGGCAGGATCATCTGCGCCAGCGTATTTACCAGCATAAAATAACCGATAGCGATCAGCACCCCGCTGCTAAGATGCAGTTTAAAGCTATGGCGCAGTATGTGCCCCATGATCACCAGACTCCAAACCAGCAACGCAAAATATAGCACCACCCCTAGTAACTGATATACAGAATGCTCGGGACTAACATCCGTCAACCACAGCACCGGCAGAGATAGCAGGTTGAGGATCACCCCGGTACCAAACAGGGCTGTAGCTGCCTGCACCAGCCGGGAGGAGAGCCCCATCATGGCAAGAAAGATCTGCAACAGAGCCAGAGTCAGCGCCACATCCAGCAACCCGATCATCAGGGCCGAAACCAGACCGCCCGGCAGACTCATTGCCCCAAGCATCCCGCTAACGATTGCCGCAAGCATGGTCAACAGCATCAGAGTACTGGATGCTGGCACATCCTGGGGCTTGGCCCGTAGCAGACAGATATCAGTAAAAAGGTTAAACAGTAACTTCACAACTCAGTCCATAGGGTTACAACAGAAAAAATATGCAGGAAACAATTGATCCGATCCAATGTTATCCTTTGCAACATCATCTACCAAGGATTAAAAATATTTATGTTGGAACTACATATCGAAACCGGGCCACAACTGCACGAACTTTGCACTCAACTAAAGGGCAGCAGATGGCTGGCCCTGGATACAGAGTTTATCCGGGAGAAGACCTACTACCCGAACTTCTGTCTGCTACAGATAAGCAATGGCGATCTGGCAGCCAGCGTCGATCCGCTGGCGATAGAAGATCTAAGCGAACTGATGGAAATCATCTACGATGACTCCATCGTCAAGATATTCCACGCAGGTCGTCAGGATCTGGAGATATTCCACCAACTATGGGGCAGGCTGCCTCAACCGATCTTCGACACCCAACTTGCAGCCACCCTGCTGGGTCTGGGGACTCAGGTCGGCTACGGCAATCTGGTACAGAAGGTCATCGGGCTGGAACTGGAAAAGGGCCACTCCCGTACCGACTGGTCACGCCGCCCCTTGAGTCAGGAGCAACTGCGCTACGCCCTGGATGATGTAATCTATCTGGGCGAGATATACACCAACATACTCGAACAGCTGCGCCGTTTGGGCCGAGAGGCGTGGTTACAAGAGGACTTTAACGCCCTCACCGATCCCGCCACATACAACATAGACCCCCAGACCATGTGGCAACGCGTAAAGGGGAGCCAACACCTGAAGGGCGTCCAGCTTGCTGTGCTTCAGGCAATCAGCGCATGGCGCGAACTAGAGGCAGAACAGGCCAACCGCCCCAGGCGCTGGATTCTAAAAGACGATGCGCTGGTAGAGCTGGCACGCAGACAGCCGGTAAACATCAAAGGGCTGGAGCAGATACGCGACCTGGAATCCGGGAACATTAAACGTCATGGTGACAACCTGCTCCAACTGATTGCTACGGCCAAAAATCTGCCCAAAGAGAAGTGGCCTCAGGCCAAGGCACGCACGGCAAGACTCAATGCCAACCAGGAGGCGGTCGCCGACCTGCTGCAATGTTGCCTGCGACTAATCGCCGACCAAGAGGAGATCAGCCCCAGCGCCCTGGCCAGCCGCAAGGAGCTGGAACTTCTGGCAACTGGAAACAGAGATTCTGAACTACTGCATGGTTGGCGCAAGGCCCTGGTTGGAGATCCTCTTATCGAAGTACTGGAGGGGCGCGCCAGTCCGCAATTAGACAACGGAAGGCTAAGGCTTGAGCGGGGTTAGTGATTCTTGGCATCACAACAATCAGACGTTAATACGACAAATCCATTTATGCGTGAGGTTCACATATAGATAGAATTAAATCCCTCCTGATAATCCTCTAGCCGCCTCCGGTCATGCCGATGCCAGAAGTCTAAACTTTGGTGGGGTGGTCTATTGTTAACCTTAGAGGCGGTTATTGCCATATGGCTATATGAAGGAAGAGATTAAGAAGTATAAATGTCTGAGTTTCTTACCCTCCAGATCAGAGGTCTGTTGATATGACTGCGACACATTAAAAAAAGAAAAAGGGGCCGGATATATAGACGCAATATTCTTTTTGTCACAAACGAACTTTTTCCTTGCATCGCGGGACGAACCATATATGACCCTATCGATCCCTTACGGTGATTCTGCTGATTTGATAACTGTGAGCTAGTTAACAGTAAGTTTTTATTACGCCTGTAATATCTGCGTTTACTGATACATACATAGGGATAATGTAATGAAATACTCCACAGCTATAGGATGTGTTGTAGTTTTATGTGCTGCATTTATAGGTAATGTTAACGCTGCTAGTGCCCAGTTTGATTCTCAATTAGATTTGTCAAACCTCCAGTACCCAGTAACCATAAATGGGTCTTCAGGAATTGCCGCAGCGAACCTGCTTCGCTTTGATTTAGGCACAGGGTGGAGTGGCGAAATGGAATTTCTACTGACTACTGGCCCCTACTTCGATTTGACCACCACGCTGGGTATCGCCTTAACCACAGATCCCAATAATACTTTGTTCAACAACCCAAGCACCTTTCTTCAACTAGTTGACCCTGCGACATCCGTGACCGATTTTTTTAATAACAATGTTACTGATTGGGTGTTTTTTGGCTGGGGAAGTACTGTCATAACAGCGGGAGGCACCTCCAGTATTACTGACCAGTTTGACCCACGCTTGCTGTTTGATCCCACTGAGCACTATTATGCATTTGTCGCCGGTGGTTCCGTTGTCCCAACTTATGTCGATGTGAGCTTGACCGTAAATGAAATTAGCGCCGTACCGCTTCCTGCTGCCGTCTGGCTGTTTGGTATGGGCCTTGTTAGTCTTCTTGGCGTGGGCACCAGTTTTCGAAACCGTACTACGGCTGATACAGTAACCGCAGCAGGGTAGAACGAAAGGCAAGAAGAAATAAAGAAAAACAGATACACCCCCCCTTTTCCTTCAAGTCATGCCGATGCCCGAGATGAACGGCATTGAGCTGGACACTGTCATCAATGCCACGGAGATCCGGATTAAGTTAACGGCCGAATAAGGATTCACACATCTCCGGCCACGACTCCATCCAGCCTGGTATCTCATCGCCGGGCATGGGCCTGGCGGCAAAATAGCCCTGAACCTGATCACAGCCCAACTGTTCGATCCGGCGCCACTCCTCCAGGGTTTCCACCCCTTCGGCAACAATGGTCATATTCAGCTTCTTTGCCATCTGTACGCTAGATTCAAGGATTACCCCGGTACGCCCACCGTCATTATTGGACTGCACATAGCTGCGATCCAGCTTGAGTTCATCGAAGGGCAGATCACGCAACTGGCTGAGATTGGAGTGACCGGTACCAAAATCGTCAATAGAGAGTCTGACCTTTTTCATGCGCAACCGTAACAGGGCCTCCAGCGGACGCACCAGATCCTCCATCAACTGGCTCTCTGTCACCTCCAATTGAAAGCGTCCGATGTCACCACTGGCATCTTTAACCACCTTCTCCAGGCGATCTGGAAAGCCTGCATCATACAGGCTGTCCATAGAGAGATTGACGGCGACCTTCAGCTCGATACCCTGCCGCCGCCACTGTTTCTCCATTTTGGCGGTCTGTTCGATTATCGAAAAGGTCAGCTTATCGATCAGTCCGTGTTTCTCAGCCACCGGGATGAAATCATTTGGAAAAACAGGGCCATGGACACTGTTTGGCCAGCGGGCCAGCGCCTCCACGCCCACAGGTATCCGGTCGGCAATCCGTATTTTGGGTTGGAACCAAGGCTTGAGTTCACCGAGTTCGATCGCCTGTTCCAGCATCTCAGGGGTAATGGATGTACCTTCAGGCCGTCTATTCTTCGCCCGATCTTGCTCGATATGATTGGACAGGATGTTAAGAAGCTTCTCTACTTGAATTGGCTTCTCGATAGCCCCGAGTACCGACAGGCTTCGTGCACGGGCCAGTGACTCCGCCATCTTCAGTGTTTGGCTGTCCTCACCACTAAAAAGCAGTATGCCTCCCCCATAACCCGTCTCATCAAAATAGCGCAGCAGTTCCAGACCATCTGCACCCGGCATATTAAGATCGGATAGCACCAGGCCCACAGGCGGCTCCGCTGAGGAGAGATTCTCAATAGCATTTGCAACACTGTCTGCCGTCAGCACATGGGCAAAACCTAGTCGGCAAAGTACCTGCGCGGTTGTGCGCAGTACGAACGGTTCATCATCCACCACCAGAACAGAACCGGGGAATTCCTTTGGGTCCATATTACATAACCTGCCAAATCATTCGGTCTTACAATAGTTATCTATCCACTTATGAACCTGATCAAACAAGCGGAAAAAATGGAGCATCTGCTGATTCGCGGCCTGGGTGTCACTCTGCTTGCCCGCCATCTCCAACGCAAGACAGCAATCCGCCAAGGCGTTGGCGCCCACCGTAAGGGCCGACGACTTCAACTTGTGGGCCAGGCTACCCAGCACCGGCAGATCACCCTCGTGAAAGGCGCCCCTTATCTGCTCCACTGTTGGCGTGCTGGTTTCGAGGAAATCAGTATAGTATTCGGCCAACATTTCCCTGTCCTGAGTGTCCAGCAGGCGTCCTAATGCGAGGGGGTCAACGGCTTCATGGGATGCCTCTTCCGGTGCATCCGTGGTTCTATCCCTGCCCCTCTCCTGCGTCGTATCGGGCAACCACCGCTCCATGGCCTGCTGAAGTTGATACAGCTGTATGGGCTTGGTCAGATAATCATCCATACCTGCGGCAAAGCATTTCTGGGCCGCCCCCTTCAACGCATCGGCGGTAATGGCCATAATCGGAATACGCCCCCCATCGGGCTCTTCCCGACGAATCGTCTCCGAGAGCTGGTAACCGTCCATCTCCGGCATATGGCAATCTGTCATCAGCATGGCATAGCTGCCAGTACGCCACATCTCCAGCGCCTCCCTACCATCTTTCGCTGACTCAGCAAGGTAGCCGATCATCTGCAGCTGCTGGCCGATCACCATTTTATTCGTTTCGTTGTCATCGGCCAACAGAATCAATCTCCCTTTCTCCCTGGCCTCGTCCACCGACAGAGGGGGGTCAGACAGAACCTCTTTCGGGGCCGCTACCTCCTGTATCGGCGACTCCCGGCCCACGACTGCCGCCACTGCATTTAGTAGTGTGGCCCGGTGCAGGGCATTCATGTCCAGGGTTAGGCCATCGTCTTCGTGGGGCCGGGCATAGCAGCGACGCCCCCGCTCCAGAAGCACGAAGCGCATCTCAACACTCTTCATCGCGCTACGCAGCTCCTCGCGCAATGGTCGGGCCATCTCCATGTCGCCCTCTGTATCGATCACCACCACCGGTTCCTTGATACCGCCACACTCCTTTCGGCATGTGTCGATCGCCTCATCGGAGTTCACCGACATCACCTCAGCCCCGGCATGCTGCAGATAGTTTGTCAGCATCCAGGTTACATCATCGTTGCCGTTTACCAGCAGCACCTTAATGCCCTTCAGGTCGGAGGTATCAACCACCGATGATTCGGCCTCCTGCTCAAGTGATATATGTACACTAAAGATTGAACCCTGCCCCTCGCTACTCTCCACCTCTATATAACCACCCATCATCTCCACCAAGCGCTGGGTAATAACCAGCCCCAATCCGGTACCGCCGAAACGGCGGGTGGTATCTTCTTCGCCCTGTACAAACGACATGAATAGCCGCTTCTGTACCTCGGCGCTCATACCGATACCGTTATCGCTCACCCGGAAACAGACATCCACCCGACCGCTTCTCTTTTTCTCCAGCAGCACACTGATCATTACCTGTCCGCTTTTACCGGACTGGCCACCGCTGAACTTGATGGCGTTCCCTGTCAGGTTGTAAAGAATCTGACGCAGACGAACCGGATCACCCTTCACCTCCGGTAGTTTTGGATCGCAGTAGATCAACAGTTCAACACCGCGTTTGTCGGCCAAGTACCGCAGGTTTCCCCCCAGCTTCTCTACCAGAGGTTCCAGGGTTAGGGGCGCCTGCTCAAGATCCAGCCGTCCGGCCTCGATCTTGGAGAAATCTAGTATGTCGTCAATGATGCCCTGCAGTAGGGTCGCAGAGTCCCGAGCGGTAGCGACCAGATCATGTTGCGAGCTGTCCAGTTCGGTATGGGCCAGCATATCGACGGTACCAACCACCCCGTACAAGGGGGTACGGATCTCGTGGCTCATGGTAGCCAGGAAGGTGGACTTGGCGCGGTTCGCCTCAACCGCCTCTTCCCTGGCCTGAATAATGGTCTGTTCCGCCTTTTTACGTTCGCTGATATCGCGGATAACACCGGCAAAGTGGAGTCCTGCACTAAGCTCCATGCGATTGACGTTCAATTCGACGGGAAAGACATCTCCATTCGACCGCCGCGCCTCGGTCTCGCGTCCGGTGCCTATCACCCGAGCCGCACTGGTCTCCCGGTTGCGATCCAACTGGCCGTCATCCTCACTGAGGATGAATTCGGGTATCAGCATGCTCACGTTATGGCCTATCAATACATCGGAGGCATACCCGAACATCTGTTCCATTGCCGGGTTGACTCTCTCTATCAGCCCCTGCCCGTCGATCACAATAATTCCGTCGTTTGCCGTCTCTACGATGGCTTGCAGCCGATTTTGCGCACTGGCGATCTTGCGCTTGCCCGAGGCAAACACCGCCGCCAACACGACGAGTATCAACGCGGTGATAACAGCGGCGCCCACGGTAGTCAGGCGCACGAAATAGAACATGTCGTAGGCCTCGGCCACATCCTGCTCAATAGCAAAGCCAAAACCCAAATCCCTCTCCCAGCGCCAGGCCCCCACCACGGGTACGCCGCGGTAGTCCCGGTAACCCTCCAGGTCGATACCATCCTCGCCGCTGGTCGCGCTGGCCACCATCCGAGTCAACGGCAACTCACCTGGGACTGATCCCATGCCATCACCTTTTGTCAGATCAATACCTGGGTCCAGCAGCAGCAGGTGAGATGCGCTCGATTGCCCCGGCTCCAGCAACCCAATGCGGGTAAGTTCCTCCTCGAAGCGGCTCTCGCTGAGCAGCATGCCGTACCGGTCGAACGCGTAGCTATCACCGGTCTCGCCGATGCGCTCATGTTCCATAATGGTAAAGAGCATGCTAAAGGGATTGATACGCAGTGTCAGCAGCGCGATTATCGCGCCGGATTCATCCCTGATGGGGGTCGCCACGAACATTGTCTCCTGACCGGATGCCGCTAATTGCGGCCCTCTTTCCAGAAACACGTCAGAGCGCTGTAGCGGGGTAAGCCTGGTTTTTCCGCTCCAGACCTCTGCCAACAACTCCGGGTAGCGGACTAGCAGATTGGGGGTGCCGACGTTGGCATTGCGCGATGAGGCAAGACTGATACTGTCCGGCGCAATGATAAAATAGCCTTCATACAGCTTGGACTCCAGATAGAAGCGCATCTCGTGACGCATCTCCTCCTGGCTTGGTGCCGCCAACAATGTTTCTCGCTTCCGGGGCAACGCCAACAGCGCCTTGGTGACCTTTCGCACATGCTTATCCTGAGCAATGCTCTGCACCAGCAGCCGCTGTTCCCGACTCCAGACCCGGACAGACTCCTTGGTGCTATCCAGCACCGTGGATATTTTATTTCGAAGAGCGGCCTGATAGCGTTCATCAACCAGCCGTATCACCGAGTAAGCGGATACGGCCGTGAGCAGCAGGGCAGCGACAACCACCAGCAACTGCTGGGCTGAAAGACCAAGTTTCTCGACTAATAACTTGCTCGAAGGCACTACATTCCCTCCCTGGAACCAGAAAAAGAGCGGTTGAACCTAGATTCCCAATTAACCGCTCGATTTGTTTACTTATGTGCTGATTTTATGAAAATTTCTTCGATACGACACTTCACCTGCTGGGTGAAATACACTACGCAGCGGGTTGAAGACCATGTAGCCGCCAATCCAATTATTGCATAAAGTGTAGTTCACAGCGAAAACAGTAGATGGATAGCCACGCGACAGTGGATGGAGGTGTATAGGCTCAAGTTACGGTGTGAATGCCAAAAGAACTGTGATCAAGGACCCACAACTACAACCGACCCTTTCCACCAAGATAAAGAACACTTAAAATCTGTTCGAAGCCGACCTAGGCCTGACATTACCAATACAGGTAAAAGACCCACAAAGGAGCACAGGACAAAACACCGCCCATGCCAGCAGCAGCTAACATCTTTTTCAAGACATGCCTGTCACTACTTCTGACGGCCTGTTTATACATTGGAGAAAGTGGAGCCTCAGGCCCATGGAAGATGTTGGAAGACGGCCTGGAACTTGGGACTTTTCACAGCAAGATACCCACCCTGTTTGGCAGCAGCGAGGTCACGGTCTTGCGGGTCGACCCAAAACTTTGGGATATCAAACTCTATACCATACAAGAGTTTGGCTACGACACCGGCATCTCAGCCAAGAAGTGGAGTAAGCGCCACCACCTCTCCGTAGCGATCAATGCCGGAATGTACCTGCACGATGTAACCACCCATGTTGGTTATCTTAAGGCCGGAGAGGTAATCCAGAGCAGACACATCAACCGCTACCAATCCGTAGCCGGGTTTTCCCCCAAGGACAACACCCTAACTCCATTTCGGATATTCGATCTGGATGAGGAAGATACGGATCTTACCAAGATAACCGAGCAGTACTCCCACGTGGTGCAAAACATGCGTCTGATAAAACGACCTGGTGAGAACCGCTGGGCACAACAAAACAAAAAATGGAACGAGGCGGCACTGGGCGAGGATAAACAGGGGCGCGCGCTGCTGATCTATTCCCGAAGCAGACTCTCCATGCATGACTTCAACGAGTTGATACTCTCTTTGCCGATCGATCTGGTAAGCGCTCAACACCTTGAGGGCGGCAAAGAGGCCCAGCTATACATCAACCACCCCAAACACACCCAAGAGATAATAAACAGTTTTGAAAATCCGTTTTTCGGCCAGAGCAACAGCCTGAAGGCCTGGCCCATACCGAACATAATTGGTGTCAGCAAAAAAGACTCAACCACCCAGCAACCCGATTAAAAAGTATCCGCTGAACGTCGGCGCATTAACATAACCAAGACCAGCGGCAAACACACCAATATCACCACCCCCCAGTTGCCCACCATGGCATAGGGCGTCATCCCCTTCATCGGGATTATCTCACCCCGCAGCACGTACTGTTTGAAAATGGGCGAGATGCCGAGCAGCTCTCCTTTAGAGCCGATGAACGCGGAGATCCCGGTGTTGGTGGCGCGCAGTTGATAACGCCCGGTCTCGATGGAACGCATGCGGGCAATCTGTAGATGTTGCGGCAACGCCAGCGAATCACCAAACCAGGCGTCGTTACTGGCGTTTACCAGAAATTCCGCATCCGGCATCGCCTGGATGACCTCCTCACCAAAGGCATCTTCATAGCAGATCGAGACACCCGCCTTATGTCCGGCCACCCGGATCAGGGGTCGCTCCGACTCACCGGCGGCAAAGTTCGACATGGGTATCTGCAAATATTCAATCAGTGGTTGCAGCAACAACCGCATGGGCATGAACTCACCAAAGGGAACCAGATGCCTCTTGTAATAGGCGTTGCGCACAGACCCTAAGGTACTCATGGAATTATAATAACGCCTATCCGCATCCTCCCAAACCGCAATACCAAACAGCAGATCACTAGCGTTCTTCTGTGCCTCCAGCTCCAGACCCTGGAATAGATCTTCCTCCAGTTGATGATAGAAGGCCGGGATGGCGGTCTCCGGCCATACGATCAGATCACTGCCCCACTCCTGCCTGGTGAGTTTGAGATAGAGATCTATGGTTGGCTGTTTAGTCTCTGGCTTCCATTTCAACGACTGCTCCACATTGGCCTGGATGATACTCACCTTGAGCGCATCGCCAGATGGTATGGTCCAATCTTTCTGGATCAGAAACCAACCACCACCCCATACCAGGACCAGTACCAGCAGCGCGGGGAGCAGCGCCCTGAAACTGTTAATCACCGCTACCAGGCTGGCGGCAGAAAGCATGACCAACAGACTCACCCCATAGACCCCAAGCAACGGGGCGTAACCTTGCAGCGGCGTTCCGGTCTGGGAATAGCCCAGGGCCAGCCAGGGGAACCCGGTCAGGACCCAACCCCGCAACCACTCCAGCAGGACCCAGAGCAAGAGATACACCAAGAGTTGCAACACGCGGCTACCGGAACCGGCAATGCGTTGCCCCAGCCATCCAAGCAAGCCGTAATAGAGCGCCATGCCTGCAATAAACGCCAGGGTAATGAATATGGCCAGACCGGTTCCGACATTACCAAACTGGTCGATGCTGATATGCATCCAGAACACGCCAATACCGAACAGGCCCAGACCAAAGGCCCAGCCGGTACGGAACGCCATGCGCGCATCAGAACCCAGCCAGATCAGCAGCAGGATAGCCGGGCCAACTACAGCAAAGAGGTAGAGTTCGAAGGGGGCAAAACTTAAAACTGTTACCGCACCGGCGGCGAAAGCAGTGAGCAGTCTTATTATCAATGAATGGGTTGGCATCTGTTATTTCGCTTCTGCTTGTTGTTTGAGTATTGCCCCTGGCGGGCTTGCAGATATTGTCTCTGCCACAAGCCTAAACCAAACCGGTTACCGCACTAGGCAGAGCCTTCATTCTGCGGTAACAGGCGCACTTCTAGCAGATGGATACGGCGGCTGTCTGATCGCAGCACCTTGAACCTGAACCGGTCGATCTCCACCCTCTCGCCCCGTTTGGGCATATGACCCAAGGCATTGGCGACCAGACCGGCCATGGTATCAAACTCATCATCATCCAGATCCACGCCGAAGTATTCGTTGAAGTCATCAATCTGGGTATGGGCCTTAATGGTATATTCCGTTTCACTGCGTTTCAGGATGGCTGCGGCATCGTCAAAATCATGCTCATCTTCGATCTCGCCCACTATCTGTTCCAGCACATCCTCGATGGTCACCAGCCCGGCGGCATCGCCATACTCGTCCACCACTATGGCCATGTGGTTGCGGTTGGCGCGAAACTCATTGAGCAGCACATTGAGACGTTTGCTTTCCGGCACAAACACCGCGGCGCGCAACAGATCGCGCACATAGAACCGTTTGTCACTACCACCACAGTAAGCCAGCAGATCCTTCGCCAGCAGGATACCAACAACCTCACTGCGGTCGTCATCAATTACCGGAAAACGTGAATGGGCGGAGTCGATGGCCACCGGCACTATCTTCTCCAGTGGGTCTTCGCGGTTGATCACCACCATCTGGGCCCGGGGAATCATGATATCCCGCACCCGCAATTCGGAGACCTGCAACGCCCCCTCCATCATGGAGAGCGCCTCTGTGTCCAGCAGGTTTTTGGCCTTGGCATCCTTCAGCAGTGCTATCAACTGTTCCCGATTTTCCGGGCCTTCATGAAACACACGGGCCAGCCTCTTCAGCCAGGGCCTGAGAATAGAACTACCACCAGGTTCGTCGTTACTCATTCATTCCTTCTTTATATGGATCTTGAAATTCCAGGTTGGCCAGCACTTCCCGTTCCAACCGTTCCATGACGTCTGCATCAGCTTCGTCCTGATGGTCGTACCCTAGCAGATGCAGCACACCATGCACTACCATGTGCGCCCAGTGCGCGTCGATAGACTTGCCCTGCTCCGCCGCTTCACGCAGCACCAGCGGCGCGCAGATTACCAGATCGCCCAGCAGATTACTCTCCACTACGGCGGGCAGGTGTGAGGGAAATGAGAGCACATTGGTGGGCCGGTCCTTGCCCCGAAACTCCCGATTCAGCTCCTGGCTTTCAGCCTCGTCCACCAGTCTGATCACCAGTTCGGCATGTTCCCGTTCCTGCCGCAGCGCGGCCCCGGTCCATTGACCAAAAGAGTCCTCCGGCGGGATCTCATCCACCTGCGTGGCGTTTTGGACTTGCAGCTCCAGCGTCACTTCTTCTCCTGCTTGCGATCGTGTCGTTCGTAGGCATTGACTATGCGCAGCACCAGCGGGTGGCGCACTACATCACGAGAATTGAAAAAGGTAAAACTGATGCCATCCACATCCGCCAACACCTCGGAGCCCTCGCGCAGTCCCGACACCTGTCCGCGCGGCAGGTCGACCTGGGTCACATCTCCGGTGATCACCGCGGTAGAACCAAACCCGATACGGGTCAGAAACATCTTCATCTGTTCCGGCGTGGTGTTCTGGGCCTCGTCCAGGATGATGAAGGACTCATTCAGGGTGCGGCCGCGCATATAGGCCAGAGGCGCAACCTCGATAACATTGCGTTCGATCAGCTTGGCCACCCGTTCAAATCCCAGCATCTCATACAGTGCGTCGTACAGGGGGCGCAGGTATGGATCGATCTTGTCGCTCAGATCTCCTGGAAGAAAACCCAGCTTTTCGCCCGCCTCTACCGCCGGACGTACCAGCAGCACCCGCCTGACCTGATCCCGCTCCAGGGCCTCCACCGCACAGGCCACCGCCAGATAGGTCTTACCGGTACCGGCCGGTCCGATGCCAAAATTGATGTCGTGGCTGACAATACGATGCAGGTACTCTTTCTGATTGGGACCACGGGCCCGTACCATGCCACGTTTGGTCTTGATCACAACATCCGGGATATCCTTCTCCGCGTCATCCCGCAACAGCTCTTCGATACCGGACTCTTGCAGATGCAGATGTACCAGCTCCGGCGTCAGCACCTCTTCATCCGCGCTAGCGTACAGCCCCTTCAACACCTCCGAGCAGGCGCGGGTGGCATCCGGTTCTCCGATCAGGCGAAAGTGGTTACCGCGATTATTGATTTCCAGCCCCAGACGCCGCTCGATCTGACGCAGGTTCTGGTCCAGCTGACCGCAGAGATTGGACAACCGTTGGTTGTCTTCCGGGATCAAAACTATATCTATGGATTCGGGATGGTCTGACACGCTAATAGTATGTTTAAAGTTAATTACTCTAGCAGCCACAAAATTGTGAACAGCGATTAAAACAAGACGCCATTTTCAGTATCGGGCGTCGGCTAACTGGCATTAAGAAAGACCGTCAAGCACAAAACAGCGTCATCCCGGCGAAGGCCGGGATCCATGTAATGATGTGGTGTACTGGATTCTGGCCTACGCCAGAATGACGGTCAACAAACACCTCATCGACGCAATCTAGTTACTACCTACCAATGATAGATCATCCATCAAATCACCACGCAGAGAATTCGGCAGGGCCTCGGTTATGGTAAGATCCACAAAGCCGCCGATAAGCTCCGGCGGCCCATCAAAATTCACCACCCGATTGTTCTCGGTGCGTCCCGCGAGTTGACTCTTATCCTTGCGCGACTGACGTTCCACCAGCACCCGCTGCACCCTTCCTACCATGCGGCGGCTGATCTGCTGGGACATCTCATTGATGCGGCGCTGCAAGCGCTCCAGCCTGACCTGTTTTTCCTGCAACGGCACATCATCCGGATACCCGTCCGCCGGGGTGCCGGGCCGGGCGCTGAAGATAAAGCTGAAGGAGTGGTCGAAACCAATCTCCTCGATCAACTGCATGGTGTGCTCAAAATCATCTTCGGTCTCTCCGGGGAAGCCGACGATAAAATCCGATGAGATGCTGATATCCGGGCGCAGTTCACGCAGACGCCGGATCTTGGCCTTGTATTCAAATGCGGAATGACCCCGTTTCATCAGCGCCAGGATGCGGTCGGAGCCGGACTGTACCGGCAGATGCAGATGGCTCACCAACTCCGGCACCTCGGCATATACATCGATCAGGTTGTCGGAGAACTCCAGCGGATGCGAGGTGGTAAAACGGATACGGTCGATACCATCCACTGCGGCCACCGCATGGATCAGCAAGGCCAGATCAGCGACCTCGCCGTCCTCCATGACCCCGCGAAAGGCATTAACATTCTGCCCCAGCAGATTCACCTCACACACACCCTGTTGCGCCAGCTTGGCCACCTCCGCGATCACATCGTCCAGAGGTCGGCTCACCTCCTCCCCACGGGTATAGGGCACCACGCAATAGGTACAATACTTGGAGCAGCCCTCCATCACCGAAACAAAGGCAGAGGGGCCATCGGCCTTGGGTTCGGCCAAACAATCAAACTTCTCGATCTCCGGGAATGAGATATCGATCACCGGCGAGCGGTCACGGCGAGCGGTGTTCAACATCTGCGGCAGGCGATGCAGGGTCTGGGGGCCAAACACCAGATCCACATAAGGAGCGCGCGCTCGGATGGCGTCACCCTCCTGACTGGCCACACAACCACCCACGCCTATCAGCAATTCCGGCCGCTTCAGCTTCCAGTGACGCCAACGCCCAAGCTGATGAAACACCTTCTCCTGCGCCTTCTCACGAATAGAGCAGGTATTGAGCAGAAGCAGATCTGCCTCTTCCGCCCGTTCGGTTAATTCAAGACCATGGGACTCCTGGAGCAGATCCGCAATCTTAGCGGAGTCATACTCATTCATCTGGCAACCAAAGGTCTTAATAAAAAGTTTTCCGGACATGGATACCACAGAGATCTGAAAAGGGGCGATAGATTACCCCCGGAAGCATATTTTTTCCAGTTTAAGTACCAGGGTCGGAGTCGAATGGCACTTACTTAAGCTCAAAATCAGCTCAAAATCACCGCCGTCCCGTTAACTCCCTCTCCCTCAGGGACGACTCCAGGGAGGGAGGAGGTAGAACGAAGTTGGGAACCAGAGTCGAGAGGGTTGGGGTGAGGGGATCAACAAGAGATAAGTCACTATTTTCAGGCTGCATGCGTATAAATTTCATCGCTATATAGATTCTTGTTATAATGCGATGTTCCTACAGCACCTTGAAATTAGGCAAAATGAAGATTTTTCGGGGTAGTTACAAACCAACAAAGAGGAGTCTTTAATAATGAAAAAAAGATTACCCACAGGACTGATTTGTGCAGTTATGGCTACGGTTGTGTTGTATGCACATAAGGCAGACGCAGCAATCATCCATTTCACTATTGAAGGAACATACGACGAAACACTCATGCACGCCGCCGGCAATAACCCCATTTTTTCGGCAGGTGACACATTCAATATTTCGGGAAGCTACGACACCGGCCAGCAACCATCGGTTGAGACCAAAGGAAATGGCACGGTCACCCTGCAAGACCAAGCACTATTTGGTTTTACCATCGACTACTCGAGTATCACCACATTAACATCCGACATTCCTCTTGCAGCCATCAACACAGATTATCCTTCTGCTGACAGCGGGACGGTCATGGGGTTTAACGATGATGACACCAAAAACGGCCGCTATTTCACCGACAGCTCTTTTTCCGGCTTCGGCTCTGCACAAAACCTTGACATCTATAGCGACTACACCCACCTGTTTCTGCAACATAATCAAGGAGGATTATCGGGAACTCTGCAGTTCAATTATCATGAAACGAGCACACCAAGCGGGCCCTTCACTCTCTATAACTGGGCGAACGACACTATCGACCTGAACGTCACCAGCTTTATTACAACCGTCCCCATACCATCAGCCATACTCCTCTTCGGTACCGGTTTAGCCGGTCTCGTCGGCACAAGCATCAGAAGAAAAAAGAAATAACAAGACATGTTCAGATTGGCCCTAAATCCCCACCCAAGGAGGTGGTAGAGATAAATAGCACCCAAGCCAAGGGCTGCGATCCCTCAGGGGTTTGGGGGTGGGCGTCCATGTCATTCTCATGAAGGTTTATGGGATAGCGGTAAAGTAAACTACAATTAGCAAGATCTGTGATCTAGCCCCAATTTTGGCTATATCAAATAGACCAAAGATATTGTTGAATAAAAGAGCTATTATGTAAGGGCAGTAATTACCTCAACAACCAAATAGGAAAGCATGAAAATGAGTAAAGGCACAGTAAAATGGTTCAATGCGGACAAGGGCTTTGGTTTTATCACTCCAGAAGATGGGGGAAAGGATCTCTTCGTACATCATTCAGAAATTCAGGCCGGTGGCGGTTATGCAACCCTCAATGACGGTCAGGCAGTAGAGTTTGAGGTAGGTGAAGGACAAAAGGGACCCTGCGCTAACAAGGTAGTTCCGCTCTAGTTTTTTAGTTACCAGAGGTCGGAGTCAGGCCACACACCTTTCGAAGTTATTATCTCGAAACTTGCCAGCCTGACTCCGACCTTCGTGTTTTTATACCAGCAATAGATAGATCTACTCTATTCCCACAACATGCCAGCCTGTGTAATCTATACAGATGACACACAGAGCAAGAAAACGCTTCGGCCAGAACTTCCTGCATGACCCCTACATCATCGGACGCATTGTAGACAGCATTGCCCCTCAGCCAAATGAGCATCTGGTTGAGATCGGCCCAGGTCAGGGCGCCATAACCAAAGAGTTGTTACGCGCTGCCGGCAGCATGGATGCGGTGGAGCTGGATCGTGATCTGATAACCCCGCTAGCAGAGATGTGTGCAGACATAGGTGATTTGCGCATCCATAGCGCAGACATCCTGAAGTTTGACCTCTGTGGCCTGGTACCTGCCGACAGCAAATTGCGGGTGGTGGGCAATCTGCCCTATAACATCTCCACTCCCATCATGTTCCACCTGTTGGATCGGTCTAACTGTATCCAGGACATGCACTTCATGTTGCAGAAAGAGGTGGTGACACGCATGGGAGCCAGCCCCGGCAACAAGCAGTATGGCCGCCTGTCGGTTATGTTGCAGGCCCAGTGTGAGGTGACCCCACTGTTTGAGATTGGCCCTGGTTCGTTTAAACCAGCCCCCAAGGTGGACTCCGCCTTTGTTCGGCTTGATCCATATATCACCCCGCCGGTACAGATAGAAGATAAGACCTGGTTCCATCGAGTGGTGGCCCAGGCCTTCTCACAACGCCGCAAGACCCTGCGCAACAGTCTACGCGAGCTGATAGAGGCAGGAACGATGGTGCAGTTGGGGATAGATCCCGGGCTACGAGCAGAACAACTTGATGTGGCAGCCTTTGCCAAATTGGCCAACGCCGCTTGTAAAATCGAACCGGCGTCCTGATATTGTTGTAGTAACGGGGATCAGCAAGACCAAGCCACACTCAACCTAAAATCCAAACTGTTGCTAATATTGGTCTATACGATTCTGAATACAGGAAAACTACTCAGAACCATGAACGATAAAAACAACGGCAAAGAAAACGACGACGATATATTTGACAACGCACTGGTACGTTCCGGCGAGGTAATGCCTGGGATAATCCATCTGCTTCCGGTTACCAGTCGGCCATTCTTCCCCGGTCAGGCAGTACCACTGATGATGGAGGAAAAGCACTGGGGCCCCACCTTCACCTCACTGGCAAGCAAATCCAGCAATGTCCTGGGTATAGTCCTTGCCGATGCCACGACAGCCGAGACCGCGAAACCAAGGGACTTCCGCAGGATCGGTGTAGTTGGTCTGATCCACCGCATTCAGCAGATAGAAGACCGCCTGCAGGTCATGGTTGAGTTTATTCAGCGCTTTGAAATAAAAAAGGTCCTGACCAAGACCGATCCCTTCATGGTTCAGGTAGAGTATCTGCCAGAACCCAGCAACAAATCGAACCTGGAAATAAAAGCCTACGCCCTGGCGATTATCAACACCATCAAAGAGTTACTTCCACTTAACCCGCTGTACGCAGAAGAACTGCGTATGTTTGTGGACCGGTTTGGCCCGGAAGACCCGTCCCATCTGGCTGACTTTGCCGCCAGCCTGACCTCGTCCAATAAACAGCAGTTGCAAGGCGTACTGGAGACGGTGGAGATCCTGCCTCGGATGGAGAAGGTCATGGTCTTGCTCAACAACGAGCTGGAAATGGCCAGGGCTCAGCATGAGATCCGCCAATCCGTGGAACAGCGCATGGACAAGGGACAGCGTGAATTCTTTCTACGCGAGCAGCTCAAGTCGATACAACAAGAACTAGGCATCGCCAAGGATGACCGCACCTCCGAGCTGGATAAATTCACCGAACGTCTGGCAGAACTTACGCTGACGGAACAGGCCCAGGAGCGGGTCGATGAAGAGATGAGCAAGATGTCCATGCTGGAAACCGGTTCTCCAGAATATGCCGTAACCAGAAACTATCTGGACTGGATCACCCTGCTGCCCTGGGGCAAACACTCCGCCGACAAACTGGATCTAGCCCATGCCAGAAAGACTCTGGATAGAGACCACTATGGTCTGGTAGACGTAAAAGAACGGATTCTGGAGTTCTTGGCTGTTGGCATGATGAAGGGTGAGATCAGCGGATCCATCATCCTGTTCGTTGGCCCTCCCGGCGTGGGCAAGACATCTATTGGCAAGTCGATTGCCGAGGCGTTGGGGCGGAAGTTCTTCCGCTTCTCTCTGGGAGGAATAAGGGACGAGGCCGAGATCAAGGGCCATAGGCGCACCTACATCGGGGCCATGCCGGGAAAATTCATCCAGTCGATGAAAGAGGTAGGCACAGAAAATCCGGTAATCATGCTGGATGAGATAGACAAGGTAGGGGCCTCCTACCAGGGCGATCCGGCATCGGCTTTGCTGGAGGTGCTTGACCCGGAACAGAATAGCGATTTTTTAGACCACTTCCTGGACCTGCGTTTCGACCTATCCAAAGTCCTGTTCCTGTGTACTGCCAACCAGTTGGATACCATTCCGCGCCCCCTGCTCGACCGTATGGAGGTGATCTCTCTGTCTGGCTACATAGCCAGTGAGAAATTGCAGATAGCGCGCAAGTATCTTCACCCCAGACAACTTGATCGTGCCGGCCTAAAACGCAGCCAGATAAAGATAGGCGCAAAGGCAATGCGAGCTATCATCGAGGGCTACGCCCGTGATGCCGGAGTGCGCAGGCTGGAGAAACAGATCGGCAAGATCGTACGTAAGTGCGTAATCAAGATCCTGGAAGGGGAAAAGACCCCAATAACCGTTGAACCGGATGATCTGAATGGGTATCTGGGTAACCCACTATTCCGTGAAGAACACGGCATGAGCGGTGCCGGCATTGTCACCGGACTCGCCTGGACCGCCATGGGCGGTGCAACCCTAACTATTGAGGCGGCGCGCACCCACAGCTTCAACCGAGGCTTCAAGCTGACCGGACAACTGGGGGATGTAATGCGCGAGTCAGCCGAGATTGCCTATAGTTATGTGGTGGGTCACGCCGAGGAGCTGGGGGCAGATCCGGCCTTCTTCGAAAAAAGTTTTATCCACCTGCATGTGCCGGCAGGCGCCACCCCCAAAGATGGCCCCAGTGCTGGCATCACCATGGCCAGCGCCCTGCTCTCTATGGCACGGGACGAAGAGCTGGCCCGCCCCCTTGCCATGACCGGCGAGATGACCCTTACCGGCGAGGTCTTTCCAGTCGGCGGCATCCGTGAAAAGGTAATTGCGGCAAGACGTTCCGGCATCAGGGAGCTGATCATACCGAAAGAAAATCAGGGCGATTATGCAGAGGTCCCGGGGCACATCACAAAAGGGATCAAGGTACATTTTGTTGCCACCTTCGACGAGGTAGTGCCGCTGTTATTCAAACAGAGACGCAACAGTGCCAGAACGCGCAAATCATAGGTTACATCGCACATCTCAAACGTCGTAACGCGGTGGTGCTACCTTTAGTACCTCTTTCATTGTGGTTAGGCCCCTGGCGACCTTTTGTGCACCAGATAGGTTCAATGGCTGCATCCCTTTTTTTAATGCCAGCTTACGAAAATTCATCAGATCAAAATCTGGCGTAATCCGTTGTTTCAGCTCATCGGATAACGGCATCATTTCATAGATACCCTTGCGGCCAATGTATCCCGTCTGTCGACACTCCAAACACCCTTCGGATTCATAAACGGCCTTGGGTGTATTCGTGGTCCAGGGCTTGATCAACGACTGCCACTGGTTCACATCTACCTCCACCTGTTTTTTACAATGTGGACACAGGGTGCGCACCAAACGCTGCGCTACCACTCCAAGCAGTGTGGCGCTAATCAAATAGGATGGCACCCCTATCTCAAGCAGCCGAGCGATGGCAGATGGCGCATCGTTGGTATGCAAGGTAGATAAAACAAGATGGCCGGTTAGCGCAGCCTGTATCGCCATCTCTGCGGTATCCAGATCACGAATCTCACCAATCATAATGATATCTGGATCCTGGCGTAACAGGGTTCTCACCCCCGAGGCAAAATCCAAGGAAATATTGTGTTGTACCTGCATCTGATTAAAGCTGGGCTCAACCTGTTCTATTGGGTCCTCAACGGTACAGACGTTTACCTCCGGCACCGCAAGATGTTTCAGTGTGGTGTACAAGGTGGTGGTCTTACCCGATCCGGTAGGGCCGGTGACAAGAATGATCCCAAATGGTTGGCGTATCATATGGCGCCAAGTATCCGAGTCCTTTTTATCCAACCCCAGGCCGGCAAAATCCTGCAATAGAACCTCTGGATCAAAGATACGCAGTACCAGCTTTTCCCCAAATGCGGTGGGCATACTGGAAACACGCATCTCAATCTCATGGCCAGCTGGGGTTCGTGTTTTAATGCGCCCATCCTGTGGCCTACGTTTTTCAGCCACATCCAACCGACCCATTATCTTGATGCGACTAGTAACTGCAGCAGTAATATTTGCCGGTATTTCGTAAACCTGATGCATCACCCCATCGATACGAAAGCGCACATTTCCCTGGTCACGGCGCGGCTCAATATGGATGTCACTCGCGCGCTGGGTAAATGCATATTGCATCAACCAATCAACAATACTGACAATGTGTTGATTATCTGCATCGACTGAACCAATCTTCTCCAACTCAATTAGTTGTTCAAGATTCTGAATACTCCCAACTTGATCCGTTTGATATAACCCGGCGCTGTCCATTGCCTTACTGATGCTGTAAAACTCCAGCAAATATGCTTTTAATTGCGCGGGATTGGCGAGTACCCGCTTAATGGGCTTGTTGGCGATACGTTGGATTTCATCCAGCCACTCAATATTGTATGGATCGGTTACGGCAATAGTTACCTCTGTATCGGCAACCTTGACCGGTAGAATTCCGAATCTGGCCGCATAGGCATAGGTCATCAAACTGGTACAGGATGCCACGTCCATTTTTAACGGATCAAAGTGGTACCGAGGTAACCCGGACTCCTCCGCCAACCAGTCGGTTAAAAAATCCAGGGTCAATATATGCTCTGGATGTTTTTTGTTTTCCCATTCATGACTAGAGATGATTTCTAACGGATGAAGATTTTTACGGTTATTGGCTGATACCAGATTGGAAACCATCTTGGCCTTATCGGCTTCCACCATCTGCGATTCAACAAGACGGCCTAATATGCCTTCCAGTGAATTGGTTACATTCATCATTATTCCTTTATTCTAATAGCCAAAAGGATTCTAACCAGTATTACACAATTGGTCTTGAGGGCGATGGGTATTTCATAATCTGATGATTAACTACACAGTTTAATTGTATCGATACAGAATTTGGTAACGTCAGATTTACTCTATGATATATACCCACACCCAGTGCGAAGATATAATCGTCCAATCTTTTTTACACGCGGCATAACTAAGGTTAACTATCTATGTTAAAACCTCATGCTGAACCACGCAGCCCCAAACTAAAAACCAGCGAAATCGCCCTGTTCGCCCTTGGTTTTAGACCCTTCTTCAGCGTTGCTGGAATTTCCGCTGTTTTGTTGCTGGCTACCTGGCTAGGCGTATGGTTTGGCGCCTTCAGGGTATCCAGCTATTACGGACTTATACCCTGGCACAGCCATGAGATGCTGTTTGGATTTACCGTCGCTGTGATTGCAGGTTTTCTACTGACTGCCGTACGCAACTGGACCGGGGTCAACACACCGAATGGCAAACCCCTTTTGCTACTAACCCTGCTATGGCTAGCCGCACGGATACTGCCAGCAATGGGAGAGATGATCCCAGGAATAGTTATTGCCATGGTGGATCTAGCCTTTCTACCTGCCCTGGCCCTGGCGATTAAACCGGCCCTGTGGCAGGGAAAAATGAAGCTCAACCGTATCTTCGTTCCACTGCTGCTGATCATGGCCATAGCCAATCTTTTGATGCATTTACAGTTCATGGGGATCAGCAACACCTATATCCGTGGTGCCGATAGCATGATGTATATGATCATCCTGATAATAGTATTCATCAGCGGGCGGGTGATGCCATTTTTCGCCGAGACTGCGTTACCCGATGCCGAGATCAAGCGTAATCAGATGGTAGAGACAACATCTGTCATGGCATTAGGGGCCTTGATACTGGCACAGATAATCTACCCCAAACCCTGGCTTATTGCGCTGTTGGCCACAAGCGTCGCTATAACACAGATAGTGCGTCTCATCGGCTGGCATGACCGCAGAATATGGGGCATCCCTATCCTCTGGGTGCTATACACCGGGATGTTTTGGATCACTATTGGATTCATACTAAAAGCCATGGCAGCCGCCGGAATGGTCAACACCAATCTTGCAACCCATGCACTTACGGTCGGCGGTATAGGCGTACTTACCCTCGGCATGATGTCCCGCGTCACCCTCGGGCACACTGGCAGGCCCATGCAACCTCCAACAAGTAACGTGATCAGCTATATCCTGCTCAACATAGGCGCAGTTTTAAGGGTGCTGGCGCCCATCCTGATGCCGGAAAGATATCAGCTCTGGATCCATCTATCAGGCGGGATCTGGATATTATGCTTCCTGCTGTTCAGCCTGACATTTGTACCCATGCTAGTTACACCGAGAGTGGATGGAAAGGAAGGTTGAGTTGAT
>SWBX01006526.1_pt1 | contig 45032 bp, 28 predicted proteins | sample 4693051 | NCBI WGS metagenome assembly SWBX01 (sample SAMN10267272, study PRJNA491770) | bioreactor metagenome | isolation source: DHS bioreactor inoculated with marine | place: Japan: Omine Ridge, Nankai Trough | reverse complement strand
GGTGAAGGGGAGATGATGGCCCTGACGGTGGATCTGGAAACGGCCAAGCCGCTCTCAGACAAGCACTACTGCGGCATCGCCGGTCTCAACCTGCCGGAGCAGACCGTGATTGGCGGCGCCGGTCCGGACCTGGACGCCCTGGCCGCGGAGATGGCGCAACTCTACCCCAAGAAGCGGGCCGTGAGATTGAAGACAGAGGGCGCCTTCCATACCTACTACATGGTTGCCGCTGCGCGTCACTTCCGCGCAGAGCTGAACCGGGTGGAATTTGCCAGCCCCAAGATCAAGGTGGCATCCAACTTTACCGGCGACTTCCATGCGGACGATGCCGACAGCATCCGTTCCCGCCTCTTCTTCCAGCTGTTCCACCCGGTGAACTGGGTTGGTTGCATGCAGAGCATCCTGGACCACGGCGCCGATCTGTTTGTGGAGTTTGGCGGTGGCATTGGCACCGGCGAAGGCCCGGCAGAGAAACGGCCCAACCTGGAGAGCATCATCAAGAAGTTCACCCGGCGCGCCGATCCCAGACCGGAATACAGGCCGGCGATCAATCTGGCGACCATCAAAGAGACCGCCGGGATCGTCTGATCGTTACCAGGGGTTAATGACTATGACCGGAGACTGCCCGAACACCAGGCCGTTGGCTATGGCATTCATCGCCCTGCTTGGCATCTGTCTGAGCACATCCGCCACTGCCTACAAAAGACCGGACGGGGAGTATTTCAACATCCTGCCTCTGTTCTGGTCCAAGGTCTATCCCAACGGCGGCGAGACCCTCTACTGCGGCCGCAGGTTTGGTTCCAACAAAGGTCGGGGCATCAATATTGAACACGTCTTCCCCATGGGTTGGACCTTGAAAAAGTTCAGATGCAGGGACCGGAATTACTGCCGCAGGAATAGTCCCGAGTTCAATCGGATTGAGGCGGACATGCATAACCTCTATCCGGCACGCAAGGAGATAAACCGTGCCCGCAGCAGCTATGCCTTTGCCATGCTCAAGGGAGAGAAACGCCGTTTTGGGCAGTGTGATGTCGAGATAGACCGGCGCCGACGCCGCATCGAGCCCAGACCGGAGAGCCGTGGCAATATCGCTCGCGCCATGTTTTATATGTACGACCGTTACGGCGTTACCATCTTCAGGAAACAGGGTGAGTTGCTGAAACAATGGCACCGGGAAGACCCGCCGGATGCACAAGAGCAACGCCGCAACGACGCCATTGAGAAGATCCAGGGCAGCAGAAACAGGTTCATCGATCAGCCGGGGCTTGCCTACGAGCTGAAGTTCTAAAGAAACCTCAGCACATTCTCAGGCTAGCAGTCTACGCAAATAAGCGGCACATACATCTCTTCAGCGGTTATGCCGCCATGCACCCCAATATGCCGCTTGGGTTGTTCTCCGAGCACCCGGTCCCTGATCTTGTATCCGGGCTTCATTACCAGCGCATAGTGCCCTACGCGGGATTCCAGTTCGGGATGGGGCGTCCCCAGACCAAACCAGCCCTGTGCGATCAGTTCAGAACTTGAGAACAGATCAACCGCATGGGACAGCTCCGATTCAATGTACTGACGGAAACGTTCGGCCTTGTCCGGATGCACGTAGCTGTAGGCAAAGCGCTGTTCGCCGCAAAGAGGCATCACCAAAGTATCAGCCAGCTCCGGATGGTCTTTCATCTGAATCACCCCACTGGTGGGCACATCTATAAACCCATGGTCGGCGGTAACGATGATCTTACAGTCGCTTCCCTGCATCTGTTGAATAAAGCTAGCGAAGGCTGCATCGAACTCGGCAAAATGCTGATCTACCTCTTTGCTGTCCACTCCTCTGGAGTGGGCAATGCTATCGAATTCAGGCCAATAGGCGTAGACATAGTTTTGTTTGTGCTCGCCATCAACCGCCGTCTTGATCACCCTAAAGAAATCATCCAGACCCACGTATGGACATATGCGTGCGCCATCATGAAAGGCCAGATTGAACTCTGACCCGGCAATCCTATCCGGCACCACCACGTAGGATTTGGCCTGAATCCGTTCGAATATCGGCTTTACGCCGGAAAGCCGACCTGGATCAAGCCCTAGCTGTCCCAGGGTACAGCCGCCATGTCGCGGCTGAAATGGCAGCACCGCCAGAATGTTCCCCAGTTCCCGAAACCAGGTAAACCAGCCGGTAAAGCCGTGCTGTTGTGGGGCCACCCCTGTCAGAAATGTCGGAATAGCAGCCGAGGTGGTGGAAGGACAGACCGAGGTAAGACCGGCCTTGAGATGACTGTGCAGGAAACTACCGCTACCTGCATTGGTTAGATACTCATAACCAAGCCCGTCCACAACCAGGAAGACAACATTGTCACACCCCTGCAACTCGGTTACTGGCAAGGCAGTTGCGGCTGGATAGAGATTGAAGCTTGAGCCCATGCCCTGCTCAATCGAAGACATGAGGTTGACGATACTGCCGCCACTATAATCAGGAAGAATCATATGCAGTTACTGTTACCTAAGTTGACCGGGCAATAGCTGTATACGTCTTCCTGATCTTTATACCGCCAACGGCGCAGTGAAAAAATGATTGCTGTAAGCAATGCGTAAATTCTCCCAGATAGGAAAAAATAATTCAGCCATTATTTCAGCTTTTTCCTCATCCTGCCGTGACCCCCGCCGCAAGATTTGGTTAATATCTCAACTTTCGGAGTTCAAATTATCCTATATTCGTCATTCCGGAAATTCGTTCTCGCTGTTTGAGAACGAATTATCCGGAATCCATTGATGGGAGCGGCAAGCCATTGATCTATTAAGCAGAATCCAAGATGGATTCCGGGTTATTAGCCATCAAACCCCGATGGCTAATCCCCGGAATGACGACAGGTTCGGGAAAAGAGTGGTAGGAGTCAACTGAACTCCGAAACTTGAGTTAATATGAACCGATGTCACGTCGAAGACACCAAAGAGACTCCCGCTCCCAGATGCTGTTGCGTTATGAGAAACAGCGTAGACGCAATCTCCTGGCGAAACCAGGGATGCATGACTTTATTATTGTTCTGGACAGCCTAAAGGCAGGCTTTAACATACCCAAGATTATGCGCAGCGCTGAGGTGTTCGGGGCCTGCGAGATACATCTGGTAGACATAGGTCCATTCGATCCATCTCCCGGCAAGGGCGCTTTCAAGAGCGTGCCAGTCCGCTTCTTTGACAGCTTTGACCAGTGCCATGCAGATCTTTTCGGACGCGGATATAACCTGTTCACCCTGGAGGCTGACGAGGGCCAACGCCTGGGAGAGGCGGAATTACCGGCAAAGAGTGCGTTTGTGTTTGGTCACGAGGAGTTTGGACTCAGCTTTGATCCAGCAGATTACCCGGACATTGAAGGCCTATACATACCGCAGTTCGGCCAGATAGAGAGTCTAAACGTAAGTGTTGCAGCATCTATCGTCATGTACGAGTACATCAGACGCCTTGCGGGCAGTAGCGATCCGGCCTGAGCGGACGTACACCCTTGGTTTCGAACCAGTGCTGAAAGCGTACCCCCAAATACTGGAATTTAATATATTAGAGAAAATTGCTCTCTGACCCAATTTTTTATCTATAATTGTACTCTTTTTTCGATTTCGAGCCATCCCATGAGCAGCCCCAACAACAAAACGACCCAAATTCTCGATCTACTTAAAGACCGTATCCTGATCCTGGATGGGGCCATGGGCACCATGATCCAGCGGCACAACCTGGAAGAGGCGGACTATCGGGGCGAGAGATTCGCCGACTGGTCCTGCGACCTCAAGGGCAACAACGACCTGCTCTCACTCACCAAGCCAGAGGTTATCCGGGGCATCCATGAAGCCTACCTGGAGGCCGGCGCCGACATCCTGGAGACCAACAGCTTCAACTCCACCAGCACCTCCATGGCCGACTATGGCATGCAAGAACTGGTGTATGAAATAAACGTGGAATCGGCCAAACTTGCACGCCAGGCGGCGGACAGCTTCTCCACCCCGGATCAACCGCGCTTCGTGGCCGGAGTGCTTGGCCCCACCAGCAAGACCGCATCCATGTCGGTAGACGTGGATGATCCGGCATCACGCCCGGTCAACTTCGAACAACTGATAGAGGCCTACACCGAGGCCACCCGTGGCCTGATTGAGGGCGGCGCCGACATCATCCTGATCGAAACGGTATTTGATGCCCTGAACGCCAAGGCTGCCATCTTCGCCGTGCAACAGGTATTCGAGCAGCAGGGCTATGCACTGCCAATCATGCTCTCCGGCACCATCGCCGATGAGTCCGGCACCGTGCTGGGACAGGACATCGAGGCCTTCTACAACACCCTGCGTCACGCCCGCCCCATATCCATCGGCATGAACTGCGCCATGGGCCCGGAAAAGCTGCGCCCCTTCATCGAAGAGATGAGCCGCATCTCCGAGTTTCCGGTCTCGGCCCATCCCAACGCTGGCCTGCCCAACGAGTTCGGTCAGTACGACATGGGCCCGGAGGAGATGGCGCAACAGATAGAAGAGTGGTCCGCCAGCGGCTTCCTCAACATCATCGGCGGCTGCTGTGGCTCTTCACCGGAGCATATCCGCGCCATTGCCGCTGCGGTGGCCAAACATGCGCCGCGCCAACTGCCGCAGATCGAACCAGCCTGTCGTCTGGCCGGTCTACAGCCCCAGAACATCACCGCCGCATCCCTGTTCGTAAACGTAGGCGAACGCGCCAACGTAACCGGCTCGGCCAAGTTCAAGCGTCTGATCATGCAGGACGAATACGAACAGGCGTTGCAGGTATGTCAGCAGCAGGTAGAAAACGGCGCCCAGATCATAGACGTGAACATGGATGAGGCGATGCTGGACTCCCAGGCCGCCATGCAACGTTATCTGCGGCTCACCACCTCCGAGCCGGATATCGCCCGGGTGCCGGTGATGATCGACTCCTCCAAGTGGGAGGTGCTGGAGACCGGACTGCAATGCCTGCAAGGCAAGGGCGTGGTCAACTCCATCTCGCTGAAAGAGGGCAAAGAGAAGTTTATGCGGCAGGCGCGGCTGATCCGGCGCTACGGCGCCGCCGCAGTGGTCATGGCCTTTGACGAAGAGGGCCAGGCCGACACCCAACAACGCAAGGTGGAGATCTGCTCCCGCGCTTACCGTATCCTGACCGAAGAGGTTGGATTCCCGGCCGAGGACATCATCTTCGACCCCAACATATTTGCCGTGGCCACCGGCATTGAGGAACACAACAACTATGGCGTGGACTTCATCGAGGCCACCCGCCAGATCAAACACAACTGCCCCCACGCCCTGATCTCCGGCGGCATCTCCAACGTATCCTTCTCCTTCCGTGGCAACAACCCGGTGCGCGAGGCGATCCACTCGGTATTCCTGTTCCACGCCATCCAGGCAGGGCTGGACATGGGCATAGTCAACGCCGGCCAGCTCGCCATCTATGACGATCTGCCCAGCGAGTTGAAGGAGCGGGTAGAGGCGGTAGTGCTAAACCAGTCAGAAAACGCCACCGAAGGACTGCTGGAGGTCGCCGAGAAGTATCGCGCCAGCGGCGCAGGGGCGGCGCAACAAGAGAACAAGGCCTGGCGCCAATGGCCAGTGGGAAAACGGCTGGAACACGCCCTGGTAAAGGGCATCACTGAGTTTATCGAAGAGGATACCGAACAGGCGCGGCAGCAGGCCAAACGTTCCCTGGATGTGATCGAAGGGCCGCTGATGGATGGGATGAATCTGGTGGGCGACCTGTTTGGTGCCGGCAAGATGTTCCTGCCCCAGGTGGTAAAATCCGCCCGGGTCATGAAAAAATCCGTGGCCTGGCTGGAGCCGTTCATCCAACAAGAGAAGGGAGAAGGAGAGGTCCAGTCCCAAGGCAAGATCCTGATGGCCACAGTGAAGGGCGATGTACACGACATTGGCAAGAATATCGTCACCGTGGTGTTGCAATGCAACAACTATGAGGTGATAGACGCCGGCGTGATGGTGCCGGCCGAGACCATCCTGCAACGGGCCATAGAAGAGGGTGTGGATATCATCGGCCTGTCCGGCCTGATCACCCCATCCCTGGATGAGATGGTACACATCGCCAAGGAGATGGAGCGGCTGGGGATGAACATCCCGCTGCTGATCGGCGGCGCCACCACCTCCATCATTCATACGGCGGTAAAGATCGCACCGGAATACTCCGGTGCGGCGATCCATGTAGCCGATGCCTCCCGTGCGGTGGGCGTGGCCTCCAACCTGCTTTCCGCAGACCACAGAACCGCCTATCTGGCCCAGATCCGGGAACAGTACCAGGCAGCCAGAGAGCGCCGCGCCAATGCACAGCGGACCCGCGATCTGGTAACCCTGAAGCAGGCCCGAGCCAATGCCACGGTAATCGACTGGGCCAGCTACACCCCGCCCTGCCCCAAGCAACTCGGCATTCAGGTACTCCAGGATATCCCGATCAAGGAGATCATCCCCTACATCGACTGGACCTTCTTCTTCCACGCCTGGGAGCTGAAGGGAAGCTATCCCAAGATCCTGGCCCACCCGGAAAAGGGCTACGAAGCCAACAAGCTGTTTGACGATGCCCAGCGCATGTTGGGCCAGATAAAGAAACACCAGTGGATACAGGCGGCGGCCGTGATCGGTCTGTTCCCGGCAAACAGCGCAGGCGATGACGTAATCCTGTTTGAAGATGAACAGCGCAACAACGAGTTGTCCCGTTTCCACTTCCTGCGCAAACAGGGCAGACCACCCCAAGGCAAGGCCAACCCCTGCATCGCGGATTACGTCGCCAGCGACAAACCGGACTACATCGGCGGCTTCGCCTGCACCGCTGGCATCAACATAGACCAGAAACTTGCAGAGTTCGAAGCAGCCCATGACGACTACAACGCCATCCTGCTCAAGTCACTTGCGGACCGTCTGGCCGAAGCACTCGCCGAGTGGCTACACCTCAAGGTAAGAACCGAGCAGTGGGGATATGAAGAAGCCATGGCCGCGCAAACCCTGTTCCCCGAAGAAGAGGTGGATCTGGAACCGCTGCTGCAAGAACGCTACCAGGGCATACGCCCCGCCATCGGCTACCCTGCCACCCCGGACCACACCGAAAAGGATATCCTGTGGCAACTACTGGATGTGGAGAACAACATCGGCATGACCCTGACCGAGAGCAAGGCCATGCTGCCCACCGCAGCCGTCAGCGGGCTGTACCTGTCACACCCGGATGCCAGCTACTTTGCCGTTGGCAAGATTGATGACGCCCAGGTAACTGATTATGCAAAACGCAAGGGCATGGATTTGAAAGAGATCAGACGGTGGCTGGCGCCGAATCTGGCGTCGGATAAGTAACTCCGTTTATTGAGTATCGTACAGTGGGATGTTGGGGCGCCACATCCTGCCGCAAGGATATTCCCTGCCTTTCTCCAGGTCATCAAACAATGCCTCATGAAGGAACCACCCTCCCCAATGATGGATTGCATTCATAATTCTTTTCGATTAGATATAACAAGATACGCCCCTATTGTGCTGCTTGACCACACTCAGGTCATAAAAAATATTTCACTAGCACTAAGTTTTTTATTGTTTCAGTCAATTCTTTGTATAGGTATGCTGCATAATCTATATTCGTAGCCACTAATAATCCAACCCCAAAATATAGGGAGCTGCAAATGCTGACATACGACATCCTGATCATTGGGTCCGGGGGCGCAGGGCTCTACGCCGCGCTTGAATCACGCATGGAGGAGGAGTTGCGTGTAGGTGTACTGACCAAGGTCTATCCAACCCGCTCACATACCGGCGCGGCCCAAGGGGGAGTAAATGCCGCCCTGGCCAACCTGGACAGCACCGACACCTGGCAGGACCACTGGTTCGATACGGTCAAGGGTTCCGACTACCTGGCCGACCAGGACGCCGCGGAGATCATGACCCGCGAAGCACCCATGGTGGTGCGCGAGATGGAACACTGGGGCTGCCCCTTCTCCCGGACCGATGCGGGCAAGATCGCCCAGCGCCCCTTCGGCGGCGCCTCCAAGCCCCGGGCCTGCTACTCCGCCGACAAGGTCGGACATGTCATGTTGCATACCCTATATGAACAGGGCATCCGCCACGGGGTAAATTTTCTGAACGAGTGGCAGGTGCTATCCCTGCTACACGACGGTCAGAGTTGCCAGGGCGTTACCGCCATCAACATCCAGACCGGCCGGGTACATACCATCAATGCCAAGGCGGTGATTCTCGCCACCGGCGGACACGGACGCATCTACTGGACCCGCACCTCCAACGCCCTGGGCAACACCGGCGACGGCACCGCCATGGCCTACCGCGCCGGGCTGCCGATCAAGGATATGGAATTCATCCAGTTCCACCCCACCGGCCTGCGCCGCACCGGCATCCTGATGTCCGAGGGCGCTCGCGGCGAGGGCGCCTATCTGCTGAATAGCCTGGGCGAACGCTTCATGACCCGCTACGCCCCGGATAAGATGGAGCTGGGTCCGCGTGACCTGGTATCCCGCTCCTGTGAAACCGAGGTGCGCGAAGGCCGCGGCGGTCCCGAGGGGGAGGTGTTCCTGGATATGACCCACCTGGGCCGTGAACGCATTATGGAAAAGCTGCCGCAGATCCGTGAACTCTGCATCGAGTTCGAGGGCGTGGACCCGATCGAAGAACCGGTTCCCATCAAACCCACCGCCCACTACTCCATGGGTGGAATCCATACCGACATCAACGGCCAGACCCAAATCGAGGGCATCTACGCCGCCGGCGAGGCGGGCTGTGTCTCGGTACACGGCGCCAACCGTTTGGGCGGCAACTCCCTGCTGGATATCCTGGTGTTCGGCAAGCGCGCCGGCAAGCACGCGCTGGAATACGCCCGCAGCACCAGCTTCACGCCGGTGAGTACCGAGCAGGAGGAGAAGGATAGCCAAATGATCACCACCATGATGGACGGCAAGGGCGGCAGCACCATCGCCGATATCCGCCGCGCCATGGGTAACCTGATGGCGGAGAAGGTCGGCGTCTACCGTAACGCCACGGACCTGGAGGCCGCCATCAGCGAGCTGGCGGACCTGCAGGAACAGTTCAAGACGGTACGCATCCAGGACAAAACCAAGGCCTTCAATACCGAACTGGTCTCCGCCCTGGAGCTGAAGAACATGCTGGATCTGGCCGAGACGGTGGCGGCGGGCGCACTGGAACGCAAAGAGTCCCGCGGCGCCCATACCCGGGAAGACTATATGGAACGCGATGACGAAAACTGGCTGGCCCACACCATGGCCACCCAGGGTTCCGACGGCCGTCCCAAGCTGGACCTCAGCCCGGTAACCATCACTGAATTCGAGCCCAAGGCCCGCACCTATTAAGGAGATGCCAGCATGAGTGAAACAATCACACCTGATCGCAAGAGCATTCTGGCCAACATCCGTATCCAGCGGTTTACGCCAGGGCAACACAAATCCCCTTTCTACGACAACTTCAAGGTTAACGTTGAGACCGGTATGACTGTGCTGGAGGCGCTGCGCCTGATCAAGAACACCCAGGACAGCTCGCTGACCTTCCGCGCCTTCTGCCGTTCCAAGATCTGCGGCTCCTGCGCCGTGCGGGTCAACGGCAAGCCGTTGCTGGCTTGCAGCACCCAGTTGATGCCGATCCTGGAGGACTTCAAACAGGAGTCCGTCACCATCCAGCCGATGCGGAACATGCCGGTTCTGCGTGACCTGGTGGTGGATATAGATCCGGTTATCGACAAACTGGCCAAGATGCACCCCTACCTGATGGAGAACCGTGACCAGATTCCCGAGACACTGGATCAGGAATCCCTCATGTCCAAGCAGGAGCTATCAAAGATTGACTATATTACCGACTGCATCCTCTGCGGCTCCTGCTACTCTGCCTGCTCCGCAGCCAGCGCCGATCCCAAGTACGCGGGTCCGCTAACCCTGGGCAAGGCTTACCGCTTCTCCGCCGACATACGCGATAATTTCAAGGGCGAACGCATGCAGGCGGCGGTGGACCAGGGACTTTGGTCATGCGCCCAGTGCCGCAAATGCATCAACGTCTGCCCCAAGGACACCCGCCCGGCCATCTCCATTCAACGGCTACGCAAGATGTCCATCGACGACGGCATCCACGACACCCCCGGATCGCGCCGCGCCAAGGCCTATACCGACGACGTGGGCAAATTCGGCCAGGTCAACAAGCCGATGCTGCCGGTAATCGTCAACGGTCCCAAGGGCTGGGCCGCCGTGGAGGCCGCCGACAACTATCTAACAAAACATGGAATCGAACCCACGCATCAGGTGTGTAACCTGGATGGCCAAGCCAGCACCCAGAAGATCTATGACAAGGTGAAAGAGCTCGAGTCCAGAGGAGAAAACAAGACATGAGTGAGAAAATACGTTACGGCTTCTATTCCGGCTGCTGCTTCCAGGGCGCGGACGAGCGCTTCTTCCAAATCCTCCAGGATGTGTTCGCCAAGGTGGACGTGGAACTGGAACTGATCGAAGAGGCGGTCTGCTGCGGCTCCAGTGTAATCGAAGAGCGCTCCGAACTGACCTCTCTGGCGGTGAATGCCAAGAACATGGCCCATGCGGAACAGATGGGGCTGCCCCTGTACACCCCCTGCTCCACCTGCTTCAACGTCATCTCCAACGCCCAGAAACGGATGCGAGAAGAACCGGCCGTGCACGCCCAGGTCAACGAGATCCTGGCCGAGCAGGGGCTGGAATACAAAGGCACCTGCAAGATCACCCATACCCTCTGGGTCCTCGCCCAGGATGTGGGCCTGGACAAGCTGAAGGAACGGGTCACCAACCCACTCAACGGGCTGCGGGTCGCCCCCTACTACGGTTGCCATACCCGCAACCCGGCGGATATACAGGGCTACGAGTCGGCAGACAACCCCACTTCCCTGGAAGATATCCTGGAAATCCTGGGCGTACAGATCGTGAATTACGACACCAAGGATGACTGCTGCGGCTATCACCTGGCCTGGCCTAACAATGAGCTAAACATGCAGATGACCTCCAATGTACTGGAAGGGGCTCATAATAAGGATGTGGACCTGCTGGTTACCTCCTGCCCGCTCTGCTTCAAGAGCATGGATGGTACCCAGGCCAAGGCTCTGGCCCAGACCGGCAAGAACTTTCAGCTACCGGTGCTGTTTCTGCCGGAACTGGTAGGACTGGCCTGTGGCATGTCGGCGCAGGATATGATGTTGCAGTTCCATGGGGTGCCGGTGAATATACGTTTGTAGTCTAGCCTTCGAAAAAACATGGCGGGTTAGGCTAACCTAACCCGCCATCTCCATCAAAATGCGCTGCTTAGCGTCTACCTGCGCAAGTATTTAAAGCTCGGATTCGGACGACCGACGTAACATGTTTTATTAAATCCGTAACGTTTGATCATGCGAAGTGACTTCTTCGCCTCCTGCTTGTTACCCCCAAAATCAAACATCCAGTGGTTGCCATCAACAATCTTCCAGCTTCCGTTGACTTGTTTGACCTTGGCATTATTAGTGCTAAAACCGATACAATCCTCTCCAGGCATAGCGCCTACAGGAGCCGCATTACCTCTCTTCATATAGGTGAAGGATGGTCCAGGCCGTCCGACATAGCAGGAATTGTTCAGTCGATAGTGTTTGATTATACGAAGAGACTTTATTGCTTCCTGCTTGTTACCCCCAAAATCAAACATCCAGTGGCTACCATCAACAATCTTCCAGCTTCCGTTCACATTTTGGACTTGCGCATTGGCATTACTGAATCCAATACAATCTTCGTTCAATGCTGTAGGTGGAGCAGGTGCTGGTGTCGGCGCCGGATTATAACCAACTCTGGTCCAGCGTGATCCGCCAAAACCGCCTGTCTTATGTTCCGCCACCAACACATTTCCGTTATGTCTTATCTTCAGTTTGAGCATACCACGGCCCATTACGCGGCCCTTAGGTACGTCGACCCACTTCCCTTTTATCCGTTGGCCCTGCACCTTCCCTCGAAAAATATTGGACCACGCAGGATTGTTTTTCGCGCGCTCACCAAACCAGTGAAGATTGTCTCCTACCTGCCGCAGATAATAGGTGCCCCCATCATCGGCTTTCCACACACCCGTCAGATCAGCCCATGCAGCGGCAGGAACCACTAACATTAAAAACCAGACTATTTGAATTTTCCTCAACATTTTTATTCTCCCTTCAAAACCAAGCTAGAAATATTTAGACGCGCCGAACAAATGTAAAAATCCATCTGCTGTTTGAGTACAGCGGTTCAGTACGCCCCCTATTCTCTCTGAGAGCACAACAACCTAGCGGCAACCTCTCCACACAGATAACGTGACCTCAACAGGCAACAAACACAAAGGTAGAAATATGCTCCATGTTGTATTGGAAACTATACCTTACGTTTATTGACACAGCCATTTTCCTCCCTGTTGGCTGAACATTTCCTGAACGCAATATCAATTGAGTAAAACGTTAGAAATATTGCGCGCATAAAAAACGGGCACCCTGATGATCAGTGATGCCCGTTTGAAACTTGCCGACAGATATTCTACCTATGGTAAGGGACACTCAACTCATGTACCGCATCCACCATGACCCCAGCTTTTTCCGGTTCTACATTGGGGTGGATACCATGGCCCAGGTTGAACACATGGCCCGTACCGTAACCGTAACTTTCCAGCACCAGACCAACCTCTTCACGAATCCGTTCTGGGGATGAGTAGAGGATGCATGGGTCCAGGTTGCCTTGCAGTGCAACCCTGTCTTGTACCTGGGAACGGGCGTCTGCCAGATCTGTAGTCCAGTCCACACCCAGCGCATCACAACCGCTGTCTGCCATCTGCCCCAACCACTGACCACCACCCTTGGTGAACAAGACCACTGGAACCTTGCGGCCTTCGTTCTCGCGGGTCAGCCCTGCAATGATCCGTTCCATGTATGCCAAAGAAAAGGTCGTGTAATCTCTCGGGCTGAGTACGCCGCCCCAGGTATCAAAGATCATCACCGCCTGGGCGCCTGCTGCAATCTGTGCATTGAGGTAGCTGCTGACCGATTCGGCCAGCTTGCCCAGAAGGGCATGCATCAGGTCGGGGCGATCAAACATCATGCCTTTGACCTTGGCAAAATTCTTGGTGGTACCACCCTCCACCATATAGGTGGCCAGGGTCCAGGGGCTGCCGGAGAAGCCGATCAGAGGCACCCGCCCATCCAGTTCGCGCCGGATCACCCGCACCGCATCCATCACATAACCCAGCTCATCTTCCGGGTCCGGCACTGGCAGCGCCTTGACCGCGGCCTCGTCCTGAATCGGGCGCTCGAAACAGGGGCCTTCGCCCTCGCTGAAATAGAGACCCAGGCCCATGGCATCGGGGATGGTGAGGATGTCTGAAAACAGGATCGCCGCATCCAGCGGGAAGCGCTCCAGAGGTTGGATGGTTACTTCGCAGGCCAGTTCCGGATTCTGGCACAGGCTCATGAAATCACCGGCCTTGCTGCGTGTCGCCCGGTACTCTGGGAGATAGCGCCCGGCTTGGCGCATCATCCAAACCGGTGTCTTATCTACAGGTTCGCGCATAAGAGCGCGCAAAAAACGATCGTTTTTCAGTTCTCCCACAGGGGGTTTTCCTTATTATTTATATTCAATTTTGCATTCTGCTGATATGACGATCTACCTTGGCAGATCGCTACTTCCCATTAGGTGCTCATCCACTGAACGGGCGCACTGACGTCCTTCACGGATGGCCCAAACCACCAGTGATTGACCGCGGCGCATATCGCCCGCTGCAAATACCCCATCAACGGATGTCTTGTAGGCACCGGAACTCTCGGTACTGCCCTTTACGTTACCACGGGCATCCAGACTGACGCCCAGCTGTTGCAGCATCCCTTCATGTACCGGGTGTAGAAAGCCCATGGCCAGGGTTGCCAGTTCGGCCTTGAGCTCAAACTCAGAACCCTCAACCTCTGACATCTGCCACCTGCCGGATTCGTCCTGGTTCCACTCAACCTTGGCACAGACGACTGCCTTGAGTTTACCGTTCTCACCCAAAAAGCGTTTGGTGGTCACTGACCACATGCGCTCACATCCCTCTTCATGGGAAGATGAGGTGCGCAGCTTGTTCGGCCAGTTTGGCCAGGTCAGACTTTTATCTTCCTTTTCTGGAGGCTTGGGCAGGATCTCCAGTTGGGTTATAGATACAGCACCATGCCGGGTGGAGGTGCCAATACAATCCGAGCCTGTATCGCCACCACCGATCACAACTACATTCTTGTCCGCAGCAGAGATGAAATCTTCGTCCGGGATTTCATCTCCCTGCACTCTGCGGCTGTTGGTGCGCAGAAAATCCAAAGCGAAGTGAACGCCATCCAATTCCCGACCGGGAATTGGCAGATCCCGCGGTTGCTCCGAACCGCCGCACAGGGCGACTGCATCAAACTCTTGCAACAACTTGTCCGCTTGAATATCTACCCCGATGTGCGTATTGGGACGAAACTCCACGCCCTCAGTTGCCATCTGGCTCATGCGGCGATCTATTATCTCTTTATCCAGCTTATAGTCAGGGATGCCATAACGCAGCAGGCCCCCGATGCGGTTACTCTTCTCAAACAGGACCACGCTATGTCCAGCACGCGCCAGCTGTTGGGCACAGGCCATGCCGGATGGTCCCGAGCCAACCACGGCTACTCTTTTACCCGTCTTATGCGGTGGGATCTCCGGTTTAATCCAGCCCTCTAGCCAACCTCTCTCAATAATCGAGTACTCTATGGTCTTGATGGTGACCGACTCATCATTCAGATTCAGAGTGCATGCCTCCTGACAAGGAGCAGGACAGATACGTCCGGTAAATTCGGGAAAATTATTGGTGCTATGCAGCACCTCAAGCGCACACTTCCAGTCACTCTTATAGACAAGATCATTCCAGTCCGGAATATTGTTGTTCACCGGACAGGCGCTGTGGCAAAAAGGTATTCCGCAATCCATGCAACGAGCACCCTGTAGGTTCAAGGCATCCTCGCTCAGCGGTATCACGAACTCTTTAAAGTTGGTAACCCGATCCGAAACCGGCTCATTAACACGCTCCTGGCGCTGAAACTCCATAAATCCTGTAGGCTTTCCCATGATTATTTCCCTCCCTCGGAAAGCGCACTGGCAGCTTTTTGCTCCGCCTGCATCTCCATCAGGGCACGGCGATAATCAACCGGCATAACCTTTACAAACTTCGGCAGATAGTCCTGCCAGTTATCCAGGATCAGTTTAGCCCTGGTGCTATTTGTGTAGTGCATGTGCTTCTCAACAAGCTGTCTCAATCTGATTGCGTCATGGCGTGTCATATCATGGCTGACATCCACACGACCATGGGTCTCCAAGTCCCCGCCCATATGCTCCATCGACTCAAGGGTCTTATCTTCAACGGCGATCGGCTCCAGCTCTACCATGGAGAGATTGCAACGCTGTTCAAAGGTCCCATCCTCGTCCAGGACATAGGCGATACCGCCACTCATACCAGCAGCAAAATTCCGCCCCGTACTACCCAGCACAACCGCAATACCTCCGGTCATGTATTCACAGCCATGGTCACCAACGCCTTCGACCACTGCGGTGGCACCCGAGTTACGCACACAGAACCTCTCTCCACCCACACCACGGAAGTAACATTCGCCGCTTATGGCGCCGTAGAGTACGGTATTGCCAACAATGATATTCTCTTCCGGCACCAGCTTGCTGTTGGCGGGCGGATAGATCACCAGGCGGCCGCCGGAGAGTCCCTTTCCGACATAATCATTACCTTCACCTGCCAATTCAATGGTCATTCCCTTGGCCAGCCATGCTCCAAAGCTCTGACCAGCGGTACCTTTTGCCTTGATGTATATGGTGTCATCCGGAAGACCGGCGTGTCCGTAACGTTTTGCCACCTCGCCTGACAGCATGGTGCCGAAGGTACGGTTGTAGTTGAATATCTCAGTCTCCATCTGAACCGACTCACCTCTCTCCAGGGCGGGCTGAGCCTGACTGATCATCTTGTGATCCAGGGCCTTATCCAGGCCGTGATCCTGTTGTTCGCTATTGAAGACGGCAACCTCTGGGCCTGCTTCCGGTTTACACAGCAAACGAGAATAGTCCAGACCGCGCGCCTTCCAGTGGGAGATGGCCTGACGCATCTCCAGACTATCGCGCTGACCGATCATCTCATTGAAGTTTCGGAAGCCGAGCTGTGACATCAGCTGGCGCACCTCTTCTGCTACGAAAAAGAAGTAATTGATCACATGCTCGGGCTGACCGGTGAAGCGCTTACGCAGTTCTGGATCTTGTGTAGCCACACCAACCGGACAGGTGTTGAGGTGGCATTTTCGCATCATGATACAACCCTGAACAATCAGAGGTGCAGTGGCGAACCCGATCTCATCTGCGCCCAACAGCGCAGCGATGACCACGTCGCGTCCGGTACGCATACCGCCATCGGCCTGTACCGCGATACGCCCACGCAGTCGGTTCATGACCAGGGTCTGATGAGTCTCAGCCAGTCCTATCTCCCAGGGGGAACCTGCATGCTTGATCGAGGTTAGAGGCGAGGCCCCGGTGCCACCATCGAAACCGGATATGGTCACGTGGTCGGCATGCGCCTTGGAAACACCAGCCGCAACCGTCCCCACGCCTACCTCAGAGACCAGCTTCACCGAGATACGAGCCTTGGGGTTGGCATTCTTCAGATCGTGGATCAGCTGAGCCAGATCTTCAATCGAGTAGATGTCGTGATGTGGCGGTGGCGATATAAGCCCTACACCAGGGGTAGAGTGACGCACCCTGGCAATCTCAGCATTCACCTTATGGCCGGGTAGTTGCCCACCCTCACCTGGCTTGGCGCCCTGCGCCATCTTGATCTGGATATCATCGGCGTTGACCAAATACTCGACGGTTACGCCAAAGCGTCCAGATGCAACCTGTTTGATGGCTGAACGTCTAGGGTTGCTAGAACCGTCTTCCAGTGGCTTAAACCGCTCTGGCTCTTCACCGCCTTCACCGGTATTGGATTTGCCGCCGATCCGGTTCATGGCAACTGCCATAGTGGAATGGGCTTCCATAGAGATGGAACCATAGGACATGGCGCCGGTAGCAAATCGCTTTACGATCTCTTTGGCAGATTCTACTTCGTCCAGGGGGATCGGCTCTTTTGCCCACTTAAATTCAAACAGGCCGCGCAGGGTAAGAAGCTTTTCGCTCTGTTCATTTATCAGGCGCGAAAATTCTTCAAAGGTCTTAGAGTTATTGGTCCGGGTAGCGTTTTGCAGTTTGGAGATCGTCTCCGAAGTCCAAATGTGATCCTCACCACGAACCCGGTAGGCATAATCGCCGCCTACATCCAGAGCATCCCGGTATATCGGGGCATCGCCAAACGCGGTACGGTGCCAACGCACTGCCTCTTCGGCAATCTCAGGCAACCCAACGCCCTCAATAGTGCTCGGGGTACCGGTAAAGTACTTGTCTACCAACTCGGTGGATAGTCCAACCGCATCGAAGATCTGAGCCCCGCAATAGGACTGATAGGTGGAGATGCCCATCTTAGACATAACCTTCAGCAGGCCCTTGCCTACTGCCTTTTTATAGCGCCTCATCGCCTCTTCTTTGCCGACTTCCTCCGGTAGCTTATGCCTGAGCTTATCGATGGTATCAAGGGCAACGTAGGGATTGATGGCCTCGGCCCCATAACCCGCCAACACGGCAAAGTGGTGCACCTCACGCGCCGCGCCGGTCTCGACCACTAGGCCGGATGTGGTTCTCAGGCCGGCGAGTACCAGATGGTGATGTACGGATGCGGTAGCTAGCAGCACAGGGATAGCGATATGGTCTGCATCCATACAACGATCAGACAGGATCAGGATATTGTAGCCCTCACGCACTGCCTTTTCGGCGGTCTGGCATAGAGAATCCAGCGCTGGTTCCATACCTGCGGCACCCTGATCTGCCGGGTAACATATATCTGCCGTGTAGGTGCGGAAGGCGCCCTTGGTCAACGCGTCGATGCAGCGTACCCGCGCCAGACTGGTGTTAGTGATTAGCGGCTGGGTGACCTCCAGTCTCTTCTGGACCGAGGTCTGCTCCAACTCAAGCAGGTTCGGACGTGGCCCGATCTGGGACACAAGAGACATCACCAACTCTTCTCTAATCGGGTCGATTGGTGGGTTGGTAACCTGGGCAAAGTTTTGCTTGAAATAGTTGAACAGAGATTTCGGCTTATCGGAAAGCACTGCCAACGGGCTGTCAGAACCCATGGAGCCAATCGCCTCTTGACCGGATGCGACCATTGGCAGCATCAGGAATTTCAGATCTTCCTGGGTATAACCGAAAGCCTGTTGTCTCTGGAGCAGGGTCTTGTCATCCGGCGCCATAGGCGACACCGTGACCGGCAGGTCCCGCACCATAATCTGGGCCTCATCCAGCCACTTCTGGTATGGACGCTGGGCTGATAGCTCAGCCTTGATCTCATCATCGTCAATGATGCGCCCTTTCTCCATATCGATAAGCAGCATCTTGCCCGGCTGCAGGCGCCACTTCTTAACGATCTTCTCTTCTGGGATGGTAAGAACACCCATCTCGGAGGCCATGATTACCATATTGTCGTCAGTGATCAGGTAACGGGCTGGACGCAGGCCGTTTCTGTCCAGGGTTGCGCCTATCTGGCGGCCATCAGTAAAGGCCACGGCAGCCGGTCCGTCCCACGGCTCCATCAGGGATGAGTGATACTCATAAAAGGCACGCCGTGCCGGATCCATCTGTGGGTTGTTGTGCCAGGCCTCGGGGATCAGCAACATCATGGCGTGGGCCAGGGAGTAACCACCTTGCACCAGCAGCTCAAGCGCATTATCAAAACAGGCTGAATCCGATTGTCCTTCAGGAATAAGTGGCCACACCTTATCCAAGTCGTCACCAAGTATCTTCGAGGACATTGCGTGTCTACGCGCGGCCATCCAGTTTAAATTGCCACGCATGGTATTGATCTCCCCGTTATGGGCGATCATGCGGAAGGGATGAGCCAGGTTCCAGGTGGGGAAGGTATTGGTGGAGAAACGCTGATGCACCAACGCCAGGGCGCTCACTACCCGTTCATCGGTGAGGTCTGTGTAGAAAACATCAACCTGATTGGCCAGCAGCATACCTTTATACAGCAGGATGCGCGAAGACATGGAGACGATGTAGAAACCGGCACAGGCATTTCCGGCGGACTCACGCACTTCATTTTCGATCTGTTTACGAATCACAAAGAGCTTACGCTCAAAGGAGTCCTGGTCCGGGCAATTGGATCCACGCCCGACAAAGATCTGGCGTACCACCGGCTCACTGCCTTTTACCGATTCTCCCAGACACTCTGAGTTAACCGGAACATCGCGCCAGCCAAGAAACTTCTGCCCCTCGGCTGCAATAAAATAAGCGATCTTATCCTCGCACTGCTTACGGGCAGACTCACCCCGCGGCAGAAACACCATACCCACGCCATAGTCACCAGCGGGCGGCAATTCGAAGCTGGTCTCCGCACGTAAGAACTCATCTGGGATCTGCATCAGTAATCCCGCGCCATCACCGGCCAGCGGATCGGCACCTACTGCACCGCGGTGGGTTAGATTCTTAAGTATCTCCAACCCCTGCTTTACAATCTTATTACTTTTCTGCCCTTTTATGTCTGCTATAAAACCGACTCCACAGGCGTCATGTTCGTTGTTAGGATCATACAATCCTTGCCTGGTTGGTAAAGCACCTGGGGTCATCGTGAACCTCATCTTTGACTAGGCCGTACATCACGAAAACGGATGCCAGCAATGTTTATATACAAGATAGTGCCCGATGCCATGGATGCACAGGCACACAAAACCAAAATCGTCCGAAAACCGGTCCAATCGGTCAAACAGAACAGCGTAGGATAATAGAATTGGGCTCTCTAGGCCAGAGCCGCCGGCAATTATAACTATGTTTTTGCCGTGATAAAAGTATTCTATTGACGGTTTATATCTTTATGTACTGAGCCCATAGTTCGCAACCAAACCCCTGATTTACGGAGTTTTTCCGGTAATCTATTCAGCGCCTCGCTGGCCATCTTTCGGTCTGGATACACACCATACAACACCGGAAACCATAGATTCCCCTTCCGTACAGTCCGATAATAGGCGACAGGACCAGTCAGCGGGTAGCGCCGAATAAAATCAGGTATAACCTTTTCGTCCTGTAACCCTACCAGCTGGATGGTATAGCTGGTCGGCCTCTGCTGCTGCAGCCAATCTTCACGCATAGGTTTGCCAGCGCCAATTGTTGCACTCTTCCTATTCGTAACCTTTGGAGGTAGCGCCAGCTTTTTCGGCGCTTGACCAACTGGTTTTTGCACCGACTTTACCGTAGGCACATCCTCTGTCACCAGCGTAGTTGATCTCTCCTCTACCGGGGCAGGTGCGCGCAAGCTACCTTCACTCAACACGGGAGACCTATCCTCAACCGGAACAGCCCGGGGCTTTATAACAGCCGGAGCCTTTATAACAGCCGGAGCCTTTATAACAGCCGGGAACGGTTTTACCTTTGCTTGGACCGCACGGGGCTTTGCCGTCGCTTGCGGAACCGGCACTGTTACCTTCGGCGCTACGGGCTTCGTGTCCTGTGCATCAGGGGTCGGTTCAACTTTTGCAACCTCGGGCTGTTGCCCTATCTGGACCGTAGTTGCTGGCGACTCACTGGCTACAGGTCCATCCTTCTGTTCTTCGGTCCTCTCCACTGGTTTCACCGGCGTTGACCCGGCCTGAATCTGCACTGGCGCAGGTTGTTTCTCTGGGGTTTCTTGGGGGGGGGTAGTTGGTACCCCTGGGACAGTGGTGCTGTCGGCTACAGCCTCAATCTTGTTAATCTCAACCTCTTTGCCCGGTTGCTTGGTCTCTTCAATCGGTTCAGGTTGCGCGGTTGCTGAGACGGGTAGTGGCTCGATAGTTGCTGGCTCAGGGGCAGGAACCTGCTCTTTACTCTCTTCTTCAACGGTTTTCGGAGCTGCCACCTCTGGCTGTGCAAGCACTACCCCGGCATTCTCAGTGGGGATGGTTTCACCCTGGACCACGCTCGCCGATGGCTCTTCCTGAACTATCTCTGCGGTTGTTTCAGGCTCAAGCGGCGAATCAGGCAGTGCCAGTGGCACTGCCTTGTCCAGCGGCAACCGAATTTCTTGGGTAACCTCAACCGGATCTTCGTCCCCGGTAAACAGAGCATTGATACTGTCCTGATAGATCAACCCCAACAGCACCAGTATCAGGACTACACCGCCCCCAACAGCCGTCCTGGATGAAATAAATTCGATCAAATCAAGCTTTGCTGACTTGTCTGCGTGCGTGCCCGCAAGTGATCTGGCCTGCTGTTTGATCAGGCCCGGCAATCCGCCAGCATCACGATAGATCTTTTCCATCTGAACCGGTGAAATAAGGGGGGGTGATTGAGATTCATCGGCAGCCAGCAGATGCTCCAGGAATTGCTCTGTCTGGTCCTTGGTGAAAACCGGCATATCCAATATCTGCAGTGATTGCAGGTTCATCACCCTGAGTTGCGGGGTCTTCAGAACATCGTCAATCTCCGGTTGCGCAAACAGAAGTATCTGGGCCAAAGGAGTGCCACTCTCGCTTCTTTCATGCAATCTCAGGAGAACGATAATACTGGCTTCTGGCAGCAGATGAGCATCGTCTACAATGATCACTGGCAAAAATCCATCACGCCGAAGATCATCAAAACGTGATACCAGCCGCTCCATCAACTCATCACCCCTATCATTCAGATCAAACTGTCGGGCTAGATTTGCCAACAGCGCAACTGGCTGTAGCATGACGTCGGCATCGATCTCTACCGGGATCCAGTTCTCAGGGGACAAGTCCAGCAGATGGCGAATGAAGGTACTCTTGCCTATTCCTTTGGCGCCCCTCACCAGGGGGATGAGATTGCTGTTTTCAGTCAAGTGCCGCAGCAGGTCAGTACGTTGCGCAAGCTCCGGACTGGAATAGTATGAGTCCGATCTCTCTGACCTAGCATCCTGTCGCAAACTGGCTGATTCACTCGGTGACATATCTGTGGTCCCTTCAGTATGAATTCAGAGTTTTTTGCAAATTGCCCAGATTAAATTCATCTGTAACAAAGGCGTTACCAATCCCTCGCATCAGAACCAATCTGAGTTTGCCATCCAACACCTTTTTATCTACCGCCATAAGCTGCATGATCCGATCGGCGCCAAGCTCCTTGGGCGGCCCAATCGGAAGAGCAGCCTTTTGTACCAGTTTGACCATGCGTACCTCATCCTTTCTGGTCAACCATCCCTGCTCCACCGAAAGCCTGGCTGCCATACACATGCCGGCAGCAACCGCCTCACCATGCAGCCACTCACCATAACCAACACCGGTCTCAATCGCATGCCCGAATGTGTGCCCCAGATTCAGCAGGGCGCGCTGTCCGGCCTCAAGCTCATCGGCCGCAACAACCTTGGCCTTATCTAGGCACGAGCGTTCAATGGCAAAGGCCAGAGTTTCTGGGTCTCGCGCCAATAATGAGGTAATGTTTTCCTCCAGCCAGTCAAAGAATTCCGGGTCGTTGATCAGGCCATATTTAATCACCTCGGCTACACCGGCCGACAGCTGCCGATCATCCAACGTATTCAGAGTTTCTGTATCAGCAACAACACAAAGGGGTTGATGAAATGCCCCGATCATATTCTTGCCCAGGGGGTGATTTACCCCGGTCTTTCCGCCCACTGACGAATCCACCTGCGCCAGGAGAGTTGTTGGCACCTGAATAAAATTGATGCCGCGCTGGTAACTGGCCGCCGCGAATCCCGCCATATCGCCAACCACTCCTCCTCCAAGAGCAAGGATGGTGCACTGGCGGCTAAAGCGGTGCTGTAGCAAGGCATCGAATATGCCCTGCCATACTTCCAGGGTCTTGAACCTTTCGCCATCCGGCAGCACCACAGTTTCACACTGATAGTCCGATAGGGCCGTTTTGACTCTCTCTAGATAGAGGGGTCCAACGGTCTCATTGGTGACCACCATTACCTGATGACCAACTATGTGTTTGGTGTAGAGCTCTGGATTGTCCAAAAGCCCGGCACCAATATGGATCGGATAGGAGCGTTCCCCCAGATCCACCTCTACAATTTTCTTCTCAGTCTGCATGTCGCTGTTTCAGTCTATCTCACTTAGTCGTTTTACGATCTCTCTTGCAACCACGCCAGCACTACGCTTCTCGGTTGAGACCACAAGATCGGCCATCTCACGATAAAGTGGCTCGCGTTCATCCATGAGCGCCCTTAATTTGGACAATTTGTCTTCGGTATGCAACAGGGGGCGATTGCGGTCCTGCTTGGTTCTGCGGAACTGCTGCTCTGGAGAGCAGAAGAGGTAAACTACAACACCACGGCCGGATAGACATCGGCGATTATCCGAATCCAACACCACTCCCCCACCCGTCGCCAGTACCAGCCCGCTGCTCTGGGTCAGGTCCTCAACCACTAACCTCTCCCTACGCCGAAACCCCTCTTCACCTTCAAAATCAAATACCGTCGATATATCCACCCCGGTTCTACGCTGGATCTCATGATCGGTGTCTTCAAACTCCATTCCCAACAGCACAGCCAGTTGCCGCCCAATGGTGCTTTTGCCAACACCCATGGGGCCGATCAAAAAGATATTTTTTGGATTCTGCATCATATTTACGAAATAACAAACCTTTCACGTGGCCTGCTTACTCAGGCTATGGGCATAGAATAATAGAGCTCTGAATTGATCAGGACTATAGTTTTGGAAATATCCGTGGATTCACACAATATTCCCTGACGCAATTTATGACCTACTCTAGCCATGATTGTTACAAAACACAAAAGGGCGTGCCAACAGACACACCCTTTCGTTAACCACTAAATGTCGGCTAGTTGAATAACCGCTATCAACGCATTCCAATAGTCTCTTTCAAGATCTTGGGGGTTACAAAGATCAACAGCTCTGAGTTCTCATCCTGCTCCGTCTTCTGTTTGAACAAAAAACCTACGTAAGGCAGATCACCGAAGAAGGGTATCCTCTCGCTACTCTTGGTACGATTACGTTCAAATACGCCACCCAGAACCACTGTTTCACCATTACCCACCAGAACAGAGGTCTCTATCTCACGGGTGTCCACCGGGGGGACGCCTAAAACCGCTCTGGAGAAGTCCGGGTTATCCTTGTTGATCTTGAGATCCATTATCACGTTATCATCCGGCGTGATCTGTGGAGTCACCTCCAGCTGCAACACCGCCTCCTTGAATGAAACTGTGGTAGCACCACTGGAGCTGGCCTCCTGATATGGAATCTCCACACCAGCCTTGATGGTGGCCTTATTGCGATCGGAGGTAATCACCCTGGGGCTTGAGATCACCTCACCCTTACCCTCTGTCTGCATGGCGGATAGTTCCAACTGCAGCAGGAAGGAACCGATCTTACCTACCAATAGGTTTACTGCCCCACCGCGGGCACCCCCCAGACCAGCTGGCAGATTTACCATTAGGTTCTCTACAGAAGTCGCGCCAGTTCCCGTAATGATACCAGCACCTTGCCCCATGAAGCTTCCCGTATCCACGTTTCCAGTTCCAGTGATTGACCCTGTCTTACCGCCGGCAAGCAGGATCTCATTCCCACCAATCTTTTCGGAATAGGATTGATTAAAACCGAAGCGTACCCCGATTTCCTTGGCAAAGTCATCGTTGGCAATCACCACACGACTCTCGATCAACACCTGACGCACCGGTATATCCAACTTCTTGATCAGACGGTTGATATCTTCCAGCTTGGCGCTGGTATCACGCACTAGAAGGGTATTGGTACGCTCGTCCACCGTCACGTTGCCGCGCGCCGGGGTCAGCATCTGATTCCCTTCCGACTTGAGCAGTGCAGAGATATCTGCAGCCTTGGCATAGTTTATCTGGATATATTCCGAGTGTAGCGGAGCCAGCTCTTCGATCTGCTGCTGTGACTCAAGCTCCAGTTTCTCCCTGGCGGCAATCTCTTCGGTGGGAGCCACCATGATCACATTGTTATTCTTGCGCATGGATAGGCCCTTGGCCTTCAGGATGATATCCAGGGCCTGGTCCCAGGGCACATTCTGCAGACGCAGGGTTATGGAACCGGTAACGCTGTCGCTGGTGACGAGATTAAAATCAGTGAAGTCCGCCAACAGCTGCAGTACCGCACGCACTTCAATCTGCTGAAAGTTAAGAGAGAGGCGCTCTCCGGAATAGACCAGACGCTCTTTTTGTAACTTCTCCTTTTCGGCCAAACTAAGGGGCCTGAACTCAATGGCAAACATATTATTTGCCTGATATGCCAGATGTTCATAGTCACCGCTTGAGGTAATCTCCATGTGTACATTGTCACCCTGCGTGGTAACCTCAAACATCTTTACCGGTGTAGCAAAATCACTCACATCAAATTTCCGCATCAACCGCTCAGGCAGAGATGCGTCGAGAAAATCCAACACAACCTTTCCACCCTCTTCCCTCAGATCTGCCACTGTTGACGGATCGCTCAGGGTTACCAGGATTCGTCCCACTCCGCCGTCGCCACGACGAAAATCAACGCCCTCGACGCTTTTGCCGCCATCGGATGAAATCATTGCTGCGTTAGCCTGTTGTGTCAATGCAGATGCCGGACGCGCTGCCGCAACCTGTGCTGCACCTGCATTGATACGCAGAATCACTTGGTTACCTGCCACTTTGATGCTATGGGTAGCGGCATCAGCAAGATTTATCACAACACGGGTTCGGTCACCTGCTTCCACAGCGGTTACACTGCGAACCATACCAACCCCTACCGCCCGGGATTTTCTCGCCAGCGCGCTCTTCATGCCCTGCAGATCCACCGCGATACGCGCTGGGCTTTCCGTGGTGAAGCTGGTTGGCATAGCCACTGGATCCTGTGCAGTCAGGGTGATCTCAACTACATTCCCAGGCAACGAAGAGACGCTTATATCCTGCAAGATATTCCCGGCCGCGACGGACTGCGCAGGGACGCTTAGCATCAAAGATGCAAGTAGGAGCCCAAAAACCAGCCTGAACACATTTGACCTAAATGTATCCAATCCATCCAATTGGCCTAATGACCCTTTACCTAATGACTGTTTCATCATTGTTCCCCTGACTTATTCACTCAGTGACACCGACGCTTGCCGCTCCATAAAGCCACCAGGCTTTTTAGGAATGATCTCCGTCAATTCAATTTTATCTTCAGAAATACTGGTAACCTGACCATGGTTTTGCCCTATGTAATTACCTACTTTAATACGATATATCGTCTTGTCCTTGGTCTTCACCAGACCCCAGACAGTGTCGTTTAGATCAACAGTTCCCACCATCCTGATACTGTCCAGAGGAAAATGTTCTAACTCTTCTTTGCGACGAGTTGAATCCGGGGACAGGCCATTATCATCCTGAAAAGCCACTTCCGACTCGGCCTCTTGTGTCGGACTAAATGGACTACGTCGGCTACTCGCCAGATAAACAAACGTCTCAATTTGTTTAATCTCAGGCAGAGGATCAATGCGTCCAGGTTTTCTGGCCTTGACCACCTTTACAAACTGTCTCAGATCCTGCATTCCATCATCGCCACAGGCTGTCAGAAGTGAGAGTATGCCAAGGGCCACTAACGCCCTCACACTAATTGACAACGCCCTGCTCATTTCCCATCCTCCTCATCCAGATAGCGGTAGGTCTTAGCCACTGCTTCCAGAACCAGTTTATCTCCGGCAGACGCGCCTTTGCCGCCTCTCTTCTGCCCTCTTGGATATATATGCACATCATGAATAGTCACGATTCGAGGCAGAGCCGCAAGTCCGCTGATAAACTCGCCGAACTCATGATAGCCTCCCACCACCTTGATAATGATGGGCAGCTCTGCGTAAAACTCGCGCGGGATCTCACCGGTAGGATCGAACAACTCAAATTCCAGACCTGCGGCCAAACCGGTCTGGGATACGTCCACCAACAGATCAGCCACCTCCGACTTGTCGGGTAACTGCTGTAACATGGCATTGAAGGACTGACGCATCTCCTTAAGCTGTTTCTTATAGGCGTCAAGATTTGCGGCCTTACGCTGTTTATCCTCAAACTGCTTGCGCAGTTTATGTTCTTGTTTCTCGACTTTTTCCAGTGCAATCAGCTGATCTTCTGTATCCAGATAGTACCAGGCCACCCCCAGCAGGATGCACAATAGCAACGTCAGAACCGCCTTGGCGGGAGCCGGCCATATGCCAATATCAGATAATTCTAGGTTATTGAGGTCGTCAAAGGTCATTTTGCACGCCCCTTTTGAACCACGCCCTCTTCGGGGGAGTTCTTGTTAATCTGGCTAACAACCATAGTGAAATGGCTAAAACCTGTTCCGGTCTTATCTTTATTTTCTATCACCTGCAAAGAGGGCGAGCGAAGCCATTCAGAGGCGTCAACATTGCGCATATAAGAGGAGACTCGCGCATTAGATTGAGCCCTGCCATTAATGGTCACCGATTGCCCCTTTTGTTTTACGTCAGTCAGATATGAGCCATCTGGGGTCCTGGTCACCAACTCATCAAACAGATGCACCACCTCCGGACGGCTGCTCTGCAACTGCTGAATTACGTTGATCCTGGCCAACAGCTTTGCCTTGGTCTTTTCCAGCTCCTTGATCTCTTTAATCTTGCTATCCATCTCGGCAATCTCTTTCTTCAGAAAGCCGTTACGCCCCTTCTGGTGGTCAATCATCCCTGAGACATGTAGATGCACATAAAATCCCAATAACAGAGTAATAAACAAGGCACCCGCTACCATCACTCCAAATTCACGTTGGCGCTGCTTACGAAGATTGTCCCGCCAGGGAAGTAGGTTAATACGTGCCATTTCAGTCAAAGCTCCTCAATGCCAGCCCACAGGCGATCATTAACGAAGGTGCGTCGTTACTTAAACTCTGCGGCTTGACGCTGGATGAAACAGACATGTTGGTAAATGGGTTTGCTATAATAGCCGGGGTACCAACCTTCTCCTCGACCAACTCATCAATAGCAGGAAGAGATGCACAACCACCCGCGAGCACAATGTGGTCAACGCTGTTGTGTGCGCTAGATGAGAAGAAAAATTGCAGGGAGCGACTAACCTGCTGAGCCAACGCCTCCTTAAACGGCTCTAGCACCTCAGACATATAATTATCCGGCAACCCTCCCTGACGCTTGGCCATCCCGGCCTCCTCCTGTGACAGACCATAGCGCCGCTGAATCTCTTCAGTCAGTTGCTTGCCGCCAAAACTCTGCTCTCGAGTATAGATAATCTTGTTGTTATGCAGGACATTTAGCGCGGTATTAGTAGCTCCGATGTCTACTATAGCTATAGTCTGATCGACGCCAAAATCCGGCAGCTGTTCTGAAATAAGGGAGAAGGCATATTCCATGGCGTATGCCTCAACATCCACCACGGCTGGGGTCAAGCCAGCAATCTCGAGAGCAGAAACGCGATTTTCAACATTCTCGCTGCGTGATGCTGCCAGCAACACATCAACCATCTCTGGATTCTTCTCGTTCGGGCCAAATACCTCGAAGTCGATATTAACCTCTTCCAGTGGGTAGGGGATGTACTGATCGGCCTCCAGTTGGATCTGATTCTCCATCTCTCGATCGGTGATAGATGCTGGCATGGTGATGATCTTGGTGATAACGGCAGAACCTGACACGGCCACGGCCGCCTGCTTGGCGCGACTGCCAGAACGGCGCACGACATTCCTGATGGCTTCCCCCACCGCCTCGACATCTGCAATGTTCTTTTCCACCACAGCATCGGGCGGCAACACCTCTACCGCATAACGCTCTACCCTGAATCGGGCTCCAGATCTACCGCCAGAACGGCTCAGCTCTAACAGCTTGACAGCCGTCGAACTTATGTCCAGGCCGAGAACCGGGGCATTTTGGGTTCCAAAAAAGGGCAACATATACCTATCCTTCCCCTATGTTATTGCTGCATTAAAATATATCTTAAATAAATCTCTTTAACAAGCGTGCTTAACTATATAGCAGCAAATGATTTTTTTGTGAAGCACTTTGTGAAAAAAATGGCCGACCCGTTCACATAAAATCCATATAGCTTAGTTATCCAGAATGGATAATAATGCTCAACTACATCCGGAAACAGTGCGAATACTTGCATATGAAGTGGTTACTTAAGATCATCAAAGGCTTGCTGACCCTGCTCATGCTTGGTCTGACAGTCGGCACGATTGCCGTGGTTTCTACCTATCTTTATCTTGAACCTAAACTCCCATCAATTGAAAACCTGCGTGAATTAGAGCTACAGGTTCCCCTACGCGTGTACTCCAAAGACCGGCTACTGATGGCTGAATTTGGGGAAAAAAGACGCACCCCACTCATGTATACACAGATACCACGGCAGGCGATTGAGGCCTTTCTGGCTGCCGAAGATGATCGCTTTTTTCATCACCCAGGGGTTGATTACCGCGGTATCCTACGCGCGGCCCTGCAACTGGTGCTTACCGGAAAACGCAGTCAGGGTGGCAGCACCATAACCATGCAAGTTGCACGCAACTTCTATCTCAGCAGCAAAAAAACCTTTACCCGCAAGATAAACGAGATTCTGCTCTCTCTCAGAATTGAGGGGAAACTTACCAAAGAAGAGATCCTGGAACTCTATCTAAATAAGATATATCTAGGCAATCGCGCCTATGGGGTAGGCGCCGCTGCTGAGGTCTATTACGGAAAGCATCTGCACGAGTTGAATCTGGCTGAGATCGCCATGATAGCCGGCCTTCCCAAGGCACCATCCAGGTTCAACCCGATCATTAATCCAAGCCGCGCCCTGGAGCGACGGAACTATGTCTTGAGGCGCATGGCCAAGCTGGGTTACATATCCGAACAGGAGCTGCCCGAGGCCCTCGAGGTGCCGGTCACAGCCAAGATGCACGGATCCCAGACGGATATGAGGGCCTCATATATCGCTGAGATGGTACGCTCTGAGATGATCGATCGCTACGGTGAAAATGCCTACACCGATGGATTCAAGGTCTACACCACACTCAGCAAGAGACACCAAACGGCCGCTCACGCTGCCATCCGCAAGGCCCTGATCGAATACGACCAGAGGCACGGATACCGCGGCGTTGAACATAGCTTTAAGCTCGCCTCCCAGACCAATAACGAGACCCTGGATCAACTCCTGCTGGACAGCAACAGAGTCGGAGACCTTATCCCGGCCATTGTTATGGAGGTGGAAGATAAAGCCGTTAACATCTATCTGGGCGCTGACAGTTACGCCCGAATTGAATGGGAAGGGCTTAGCTGGGCCCGTCCCTACATCAATGAGAATCGCCAGGGCAAGGCAGCGACCAAGGCTTCGGATATCGTGAAACGCGGGGATCTTGTCCGCGTACTGAAGACAAACACAGAAGATAATCCTGCCTGGCAACTATCCCAGATCCCAACCATACAAGGTGCGCTGATATCTCTCGACCCAGATGACGGCGCCATTCTATCCCTGGTGGGCGGGTTCGATTACTACCTGAGTAAATTTAACCGCGTGACTCAAGCCAAGCGACAACCCGGTTCTGGTTTTAAGCCTGTCATATACTCTGCTGCCCTAGAGGCTGGATTTACCCCAGCCAGCCTGATAAACGATGCGCCAATCGTCATCAATGACTACGCCCTGGAGACCGCATGGCGACCGGAGAACTATAGTGGAAAGTTTTACGGCCCTACCCGCCTACGTCTTGCACTAACAAAGTCCCGCAATCTGGTATCCATTCGGCTATTACGTTCCATGGGTGTGGATCGCGCGCTAAAGCAGGCACAACTGTTTGGTTTTAACCCAGACACCCTGCCACACAATCTCTCCCTGGCACTTGGAAGCGGAACCGTCACCCCACTGCAGATGGCAAAAAGCTATGCCATCCTGGCGAATGGCGGATTTCAAGTAAAACCCTATTTCATCGACCGGATTGAAAACAGCAAACACCAGGTTGTATTTCAGGCGCAGCCGCTTCGGGTCTGCCCAACCTGTCCGCAAACCGCCACCCTGGACGAGGATGGAAAGGCCATATACCCAGCCACTGCGGCACCTGGTGTAGCCCCGCGGGTTATCTCACCGCAAAACCATTTTCTCATGAACTCCATGATGCGTGACGTCATCCAGCACGGAACAGCAACCAAGGCCAAGGTTTTAGGACGCATGGACATCGCAGGTAAAACCGGCACCACCAATGATCAACGCGACGCCTGGTTCAATGGCTTTCATCGAACACTGGTTGCAATAACCTGGGTTGGCTTTGACTCATCGGCACCACTTGGCAGTAGAGAGGTGGGTGGAGAAGCGGCGCTTCCGGCATGGATCAGCTATATGCGCGAAACCCTGAAGGGTATTGACGAGCAACCCCTGAAAATGCCAACAGACATGGTTGCAATCCTCATTGACCCCGCGACCGGGGAGCCAGCACGGCCTGGACAACCAGATGCCATCAATGAATTTTTTACCGCAGAGTCTGCTCCTGAGATCCCCTCCATGGATGGACCAAAGATATTCGGTGGGGAGAATCTATCTCCAGGGAGTGCCGAGCAGACCACAGAGCTTTTCTGAAATAACCGCCAGCCGCGACCGGCGGCGGCTCCCACATAACCCACATGACACAAAACTTGAACCTAGACAGACTTCGCGCCAGCATCGCACATGAGGCGGCGCGCATCCTTAATGACCTGGGGCAGCGCGATTACAACACTGCGCGCACCAAAGCCGCCCAGCACCTGGGGTGTAAGGATCAAAAAAGACTCCCCAGCAACACCGAGATCGAACAGGCACTGCTTGCATACCAACAGCTGTTCCATGCAGACAACCGGAAACAGTCTCTACACGACCTACGTCAGCTTGCAATACAGGCCATGTCGAATCTAAAGCAATTTGCTCCCCGCCTGGTAGGGCCGGTACTCAGCGGTACGGCGGACTCTAATACCCTCCTACAGCTTCATCTGTTTGCCGACAGCCCGGAGCAGATCATATTTTTTCTGATGGAGAGAGGAATACCCTACCGGGAAAGTGAGAAAACGCTCTCGTTCCCTAAAGGAAAAAAACAACGACAACCCGCCTTCAGATTCCGGTCGGGAGATACCGAAGTGGAACTAATATGGTTTCCACTCGGGACCATCGGACATCCGCCCCTCTCCTCCCTGGATCAAAGGCCTGAAAAAAGGGCATCATTAGCCCAGCTCAAGACCCTGTTGAGCAGCGAATAGAACCGGCTGAACCCGCATTTTCGCTACATCCTCCCTAAAAACCACACTACTCATACAGAAAAGTAAGTGTGGCATCGAAACTCCTTATTAGTAATTTCTAATATTGCATTAAATAATCAAGATACTGCACCGGCGCACTATTGGTATTTTTAAATTTTAAAATTGGTTTTCTCCGATAGTATTAACTTGCGCTTAGTTTAATGGGGAATGGCTGACTAATAACAATATTCAGCCTAGAGACGAAACGAAGATTGATGAGTGTTGCGCCTACAAGGCGCGCGCAAACAGATTCCCCTTGGTTCAGAATAGTTGCATACTAAATAACGGCCCAGAAATAGCGGGCCTTTTCTTCCTGTTGAACCTCCCACTGCGGGCGGTTCGAAGGCGAGTTCATATCCATCACTGGAGTAGTAACGATGCAGATTACCGGCATGTATTGGGGCTCCAAGCTCCTCAAGTACGTAGACTTTCCTACGTCTGAGGTACTGGGGCCTGAAGCAACCAACGACGAGATTAAAGGGCTGATTGAGCGTCACGGCGAAGTCTTCATCAAGCCTATGTTCAAGGGCGGCGTAGGCAAGAAAGGTAAGGCCGGCCTGCTGGGGCGCGCCAAGGACATTTCCACTGCCTCCAAAGAGAAGGCCCGGCTCTATTTTGCCGAGCATTTCCACAACAACACCTACTCCAAGGCCGAAGGCGTCACCTTTGAGGGTGGTGTTCCAGCCGAGTACGAGCTCTACTTCTCCATCACCGACAGCACCGAGTACCGCGCACCCATGATCACCATTACCCACCACGGTGGTATCGATATCGAAGAGCTGCCGGCTGACAAGATTGCCCGCATCCCGTTCGACCCTCTTACCGGACTCAAGGGCTTCGTCATCTCCAACGCCCTGCGCAAACTGGACGCCCCGAAGGAGCTGGTGAGCCCGCTGGTGCAGAATCTGCCCAAGCTGTGGGATCTGTTCCACAACTACGGCATGACCACCCTGGAGCTCAACCCCATCCGCATGCAGCGCAACAAAAAGGGCCGCCTGATCCCGGTTGCCTGCGACTTCAAGTGCGCCTTCGACGGTGACGACCCCAACGTCGCCCGCCTCGGCCTGCCGGAAGACCTGGACACCTCCAGCTACTCCGACTTCGAGCTGGAAGTGAACTCCCTGCGCACCTACCAGGGCCAATCCGACGTATTCGTCATCAATGAAGCGGGCAGCATCTCCGCCATGACCTTCGGCGGCGGCGCCAACGCCCTGGTGACCGAATTGCTGGGCGACGCGGCAAACATCTCCTCCGACTTCGGTGGCAACCCTCCCTACGCCAAGATGCATGACATCAGCCGCATCGTATATAAGTACTGGCTGGAGCAGTCCAACGTGCTGTTCATCATCGGCGGCAAGGCCAACAACACCGATATCTACGAGACCTTCCGCGCCATGGCCGACGCCCTGCGGGATCACTTCAACACCCATGGTCCACAGCCGATCTACGTGGTGGTGGGACGCGGTGGCCCCAACCTGATCCGCGGCATGGGCTATATGCAGGATACCCTGGACGCATTGGGCATCCCCTACCAGATGTTCGGCTTCGACTCCGCCATGAGCGAGGTGGTCAACTACGCCCAGGCAGCCGACGAATGGATGAAGAACGGCGGTCGCGAGATCGTGGCCAAGAAGATGGGTATCGCCTGATAACGGCTCGAGATATCTGAATTAAGAATTTCCTAACCATGGCCACATAAGAAGGCCATGCAATAACGAGGGAACCAAATTATGCATCCGCAAGGTGTAGCAGCATTTCCCCACTACTACGTGGGAATCAACTCTCTGACGGAACTGGCCACTAAAGATGACCGGGTCTGCGTCCTCAACATCACCGGTGGCGAAAGCCGTACCGTAACCCCGGTCAGCCACGTCTATTCCGGTGGCAACATCGTCTGTGGTACTGCACCGGGACGTTCCGGCTCCAAGATGAAGACCTCCGCTGGTGATATCCCGGTGTTCGACAATATCGCCGAGGCGGTAGAAGCCGGACTGGAGTTCAATGTGGTGGTGGTCTACCTGCCACCCTCCGGTGTACGCGACGGCGTAATCGAAGCGGTACGGGTCAATCCGAACCTGAACAAGATTGTAATCCTTACCGAGAAGGTGCCGGTACGTGACGCCCGCGTCATCCGCGCCATCGGTCAGATGCGCGGCATCGATATCTTCGGCGCCAACTGCCTGGGTCTGGCCGACGCCCATAACCACGTACGTATCGGCGGCGCACTGGGCGGCAGCGCCCCGGAGGAGTCCCTGCTCCCCGGTTCCGTGGCCATCTACTCCAACTCCGGCAACTTCACCACCACCATCGCCGTATATCTGGCAACCGCCGGTTGGGGTAGCACCGTATCCTTCTCCTCCGGTAAGGACGTCTACATCCACTATTCAGCACCGGAGTGGACCTACGCCTTCCACCACGATGACCGCTCCAAGGCCGCCGTCATGTACATCGAGCCGGGTGGCTACTATGAGCACGACCTGGAATTCGACAAGCCGGTGGTCGCCTGTATTGTGGGCCGTTGGAAGGCCAAGCTGACCAAGGCCTGCGGCCACGCCGGCGCCATCGCCGGCGCCGGCGACAACGCCATCGCCAAGGAAGAGTGGTTCATGGAGAAGTTTGGTGTGGACGAAATCTTCACCCCAGAGAATCCGGTCTGCTCCGAGAAGGGCGCGGTTGTAGTCAACATCTCCCACATCCCGGAGGCCATGACCGCCGTGATGGCGAAACGGGACGCCAAGCCCGACTTCGAGCCGGTAGGTGATCTCTCTCTGAAGTGCTGGTTCAGCAACACCCAGGGTATCGATCTGCCGGACCACCTGAATCCGCCAGTGGTCGAGGCCATGGCTCCATACAATGGCCAGATCGCACACCTGAACGAGCAGGTGGGCGTGATCTTCCCGCGCCAGACCATGAAGGACGCCTCCGGCGCCTCCATGATGGATCCCAAGACCCAGGTGACCAAGATCCACGGCACCAGCGTCCTGGACGCCTCCACCCACACCTTTGAAGAGAACCTGGTGCAGAGCCTGATCCGTGAGTATCCGGATGCCAATGGCGCTGCCCTGGCCAACGTAGCCCTGAATGCCTTCATCAACCAGAATGGCAAGGTTGGACTGGCCGCTGCCGATGCCTCCCGCGAGGCCGGCAACAGCCCCAACACCGCCCTGGCCGCAGCAGTCGCCATGGTGGGACCGAAGCAGGTGGAGCGTTCACGCAATGCCGCTACCGCCCTGGTGGAGCTGTTCAAGAAGAGTGGCCTGGCTGATTCCGCCGCTACCGGCTTTGATTTCAGCGCCCAGTTGGAAGCGGCGGACAAGGAGATCTTCCTATCCGAAAGCCCCTGCACCTGTGGCGACAGCATGCTGGCCGCCATTGAGGCCCGTGGCGCAAAGTCGGTATTTGTCGACTTCCTCAAGGCCCTGGCAGCAAAGAACAGTGGCAAGCTGAGCTGCAAGGTACTGGTGGCTGCAATCACCACCCATGTGGCCTGGCCGGCACTGATGCGCAAGCGTCTCTCGGTCACCACCATCGCCACTATGCCGTGGCACTTCCGGGTGTTCAGCACCTTGATCGGTTCCGCCGCCTCTGCCGATCAGCAGAGCGAAGGCAACTTCTGTGGTGTGGCCACCAGCGAGCTCATGAATAGCTGGAGCTTCTCAGAGACCGCGCACCTGGCCCTGCTGGGCAAGCGTCCCAACGAAGAGGAGCTGTACTCTTTCTCCGTGCTGCTGGGCTTGATCATCAGTAACGGTCCGGGCACCATTTCCGCCCAAGGCGCCAAGGGCGCCGTCGCGGCCGATGGTCCCGAGGATCCGCAGCGTGTCCAGGTCAACAAGGGCTACATCGGCTTCCTCACCCACACCGGTTACGCCCACGGCGGTAACGGCTACGAGGCCATTGCCTTCCTGTTGGACCGTTTCCGCGATACCGGTCTGAGTGAACCCGGATCAGAGGGCCACGGTCTGGATCTGTCCGCTATGGCTACCGAGTACGCTAAAGAGTACCTGGCGTATAAGATCAAGGCCAAGGCAGAAGGCAACCTCTCCTACGCCAAGATCCCTTGCACCGGTCACCCGGTGTTCAAGGGGGAAGATGTAAACTTCGACCCACGTGAGGTATTCGTTGGCGATCTGTTCAAGCAACGCGGTGACTACAACGTCTTCCATGAGTTTTACCGTGAGCTGGTGCAGGCGTTGTTTAAGACTGGCGTGACGCGGAACACCTTCTGTGTCAACGTCGATGCCGTCATCGCCGTTCTCCTATTGAAGATGCTGTGGAAGCCTTATGCAGAAGGTGAGATCAGTGATAGGTCGATGGAATCTGCCGCTTTCACTACATTCCTGTTCGGGCGCATGATCGGCACCGCAGCGGAGATCGACGATCACACCAACCGCGGCAAGAACATGGATACCCGTACCGCTGCCAGCAAGTGCAGCTACGTGGGTTAATGAACCTGGGGCCGGATTGAATCCGGCCCCTACTCTTAACTCTCTTTAACCGCCGAGACGCAGAGGGCACGGAATGTTTACAACATTAGCCCCTCTACTTTCTCCGCTCTCTGCGGTGAACCGAATAATCACTTTCTATTCTTTACCTATATAACTGAGGACTGAAACATGTCGAAGATCATTTGGACAAAGATTGACGAGGCCCCCGCTCTGGCAACCTACTCCTTTCTCCCCATCGTTCAGAAATTTACCAAGGCTGCCGGTGTCGATGTGGAGACCCGGGACATCTCGCTGTCCGGTCGGGTAATCGCCAACTTCCCGGACAACCTGACTGAAGAGCAGAAGATCCCTGATGAACTGAGCCGTCTGGGCGATCTGGCCAAGACCCCCGAAGCCAACATCATCAAGCTACCGAATGTCAGTGCCTCCCTCCCACAGCTGAAGGCCACCATCAAGGAGCTGCAGGAAAAGGGCTACGACCTGCCGAATTATCCGGAAGATCCGCAGAACGACGCCGAGAAAGAGATCAAAGAGCGTTACTCCAAGGTCTTGGGCTCAGCAGTGAACCCGGTGTTGCGTGAAGGCAACTCCGACCGCCGCGCCCCAGGCGCAGTAAAGAACTTCGCCAAGAAGTTCCCCCACTCCATGGGCGCCTGGAGCCAGGATTCCAAGTCCCACGTCGCCACCATGAGCAGCGGTGATTTCGCCTCTACCGAGATCTCCGCCACCATGGCCGAGGCCACCAACGCCAAGATCGAATTCATCAGCAACGATGGCGCTACTACCGTGCTCAAAGAGTGCGTACCCCTGGAGGCCGGTGAGATCGTCGACGCCACCTTCATGAGCAAAAACGCCCTGACCAAGTTCCTGGCGGAGCAGGTAGAAGAGGCCAAGCAGCAGGACGTTCTGTTCTCCCTGCACATGAAGGCGACCATGATGAAGGTCTCTGACCCCATCATCTTCGGCCATGCCGTCAAGGTCTTCTATAAAGATGTGATCGAAAAACACGCGGACACCATTGCGGAGCTCGGCGTCAATTTCAACAACGGCCTGGGCGACCTCTACACCAAGATGGCAAGCCTGCCAGCCGATAAGAGGGCCGAGATTGAGGCCGACATCCAGAAACAGTACGAGAGCCGTCCCGCTATCGCCATGGTGGATTCCGACAAGGGCATCACCAACCTGCATGTACCTAGCGACGTAATCATCGACGCCTCCATGCCGGCCGCCATCCGTGCCTCCGGCCAGATGTGGGGTCCAGACGGCAAGCAGAAGGACACCAAGTTCGTGATCCCAGATCACAGCTATGCACCGCTGTATCACGCCACCGTTGAAAACTGCATCGCCAATGGCGCCCTCGATCCTACCACCATGGGCACCGTACCCAACGTCGGCCTGATGGCGAAGAAGGCGGAAGAGTACGGCTCGCACCCCACCACCTTTGAAGCACCGGGTGACGGCACCATCCGTGTCACCGATTCCAACGGCAACACCATCCACCAACACACCGTGGAAGCGGGTGACGTCTGGCGTATGGTAATGGTGAAAGACGCCCCGATTCAGGATTGGGTCAAGCTGGCTGTGACCCGCGCCAGGGCTACCGGTTGGCCGACGATCATCTGGCTGGATCCAGAGCGCGCCCACCACATCGAGCTGAAGAAGAAGGTGGACCTGTATCTGAAAGACCACGACACCAGTGGCCTGGATATCCGCCAGTTGTCCGTCTACGAGGCGGCCAAGCTCTCGGTAGAACGTATGCGGGCCGGTGAAAACACCATCTCCGTGACCGGTAACGTACTGCGTGACTACAACACCGACCTCTATCCGATCCTGGAGCTGGGCACCAGCGCCAAGATGCTCTCCATCGTACCGCTGATGAACGGCGGCGGCCTGTTTGAGACCGGCGCCGGCGGCTCCGCGCCCAAGCATGTCCAGCAGCTGCTACAGGAGAATCACCTGCGCTGGGACTCCCTGGGTGAGTTCCTGGCCCTGGTACCCTCCCTGGAGCACCTGTGCAACCTGACCGGAAACGCCAAGGCTCAAGTGCTGGCGGACGCCCTGGACCAGGCCACGGAGACGCTGCTCAACAACGACAAGTCACCGAAGCGCAAGTGCGGCGAGCTGGACAACCGCGGCAGTCACTTCTACCTGGCCATGTACTGGGCACAGGCCCTGGCGGCTCAGGACAAGGATGCCGACCTTAAAGCTCAGTTTGCCAAGTTGGCGCAGGAGCTTGAGGCCAACGAGGCCAAGATCGTGGACGAGATGAATGCGGTCCAGGGTGCGGCTGCCGACATCGGCGGCTACTACCGTCCAGAGCAGGAGAAGATAACGGCGGTAATGCGTCCAAGCGCCACCTTTAATGCAATTCTGGGTTAGCCCAGAGGGAACAGGTACAGGCCGGTAACAACATCGGCCTTAACCTGATCTCAGAGGTAAACCGAAGGCGCTCCTGGATTCAGGGGCGCCTTTTTTCATCCACTGGCATCAGGCGCTACGCCGATCAGGAAAACTCTGCTGACCAACCATGGGCATTCGCCCATAACTTCGACATTATTTACCAACAATACCATCTGACTTGTAAGTGTTCAGTCCACAAACTACCAATTCAATCTATTAAAAAATCACATAGACAGATGCGAACATGCTGAACTAATGTCATGATTGCCATTAATAACCTGTTCCTGTGGATTTTTCCCTTGAGCTAAAAGATAATAGTCGGCTTGCAATTGCCACTGCCGTTAAAGTGTAGTGTGTATGCAGTGAGCTGGAACCATAACCATTTTGTATTGATAGAGACCAGAAAAGGTCCTGGAGGCTGAGATGTCCAAACCCAACATGGTAACCGTAGACGGAATTGAAGCGGCTGCCCACGTTGCTCACAAGACCAACGAAGTGATCGCAATCTACCCCATTACCCCATCCTCAGGCATGGGTGAGTTGAGCGATGAATACTCAGCCAAAGGCCAGACCAATCTGTGGGGAACCATCCCACAGGTTGTCGAAATGCAGCACGAGGGCGGCGCCATTGCTGCGGTGCACGGCGCCCTGCAGACCGGCTCCCTGACCACCACCTTCACCTCGTCCCAGGGCCTGTTGCTGATGATCCCCAGCATGTACAAAATCGCTGGCGAGCTGACCCCTTCTGTGATCCACGTGGCCGCACGCGCCATTGCCGCACAGGGTCTCTCCATCTTTGGTGATCACAGTGACATCATGTCTACCCGTGCCACCGGTTACGCCATGCTCGGTTCCAATAACCCGCAGGAGGTGATGGACGCCGCGCTGATTGCACAGGCGGCCACCCTGGAGTCACGCATTCCTTTTATCCACTTCTTCGACGGCTTCCGCACCTCCCACGAGGTATCCAAGGCCGATCTGATAGAAGATCAGGTTATGCGCGATATGATCCCGGACCAGCTGGTACGGGCCCATCGTGACCGCGCCATGAACCCGGACAAGCCGGTGATTCGCGGAACCTCGCAGAACCCTGATATCTACTTCCAGGGCCGCGAGACCGTAAACAGCTACTATAACGATACCCCGGCCATAGTACAGAAGGCCATGGACAAGTTTGCTGGCCTGACCGGTCGTCAATACCACCTGTTTGATTACTTTGGCGCCGAGGATGCACAGCGCGTAATCGTACTCATGGGTTCCGCTGCCGATACTGCCAAGGAGACCGTAGCAAAGATGAATGCGGCAGGCGACAAGGTCGGCATGCTGATCGTGCGTCTCTACCGTCCGTTCTCCCCCGAGCACATGATCGCGGCCCTGCCCGCCAGTGTCCGTAAGATCTCCGTGCTGGACCGCTGCAAAGAGCCAGGCTCTGATGGCGAACCGCTGTACAAAGATATGATCACCGCCCTGGCCACCCACGTTGCCACCGGTGGAGACCGGTTCTCCACCATGCCACGCGTAGTCGGCGGTCGTTACGGTCTCTCCTCCAAGGAGTTCACGCCAGCCATGGTCAAGGGCATCTTTGACGAGCTGGATAAGGACAGCCCCAAGAACAACTTTACCGTTGGCATCATCGATGACGTTACCCACACCAGCCTGGACTGGGATCCGGCCTATACCACCATCGATCCGGAGAAGGTCACCCAGTGCATGTTCTACGGCCTGGGCGCCGATGGTACCGTCAGCGCCAACAAAAACTCCATCAAGATCATCGGTGAGGGAACCGACCTGTTCGGTCAGGGCTACTTCGTATACGACTCCAAGAAGGCCGGCGCCGTTACCGTGTCGCACCTGCGCTTTGGTCCGGACCAGATCAACTCCTCCTACCTTATCGGTAAAGGCCAGGCCGACTTTGTCGCCTGTCACCAGCCGGTATTCCTGGAGAAGTACGGCATGCTGGACTATGCCCGTGAAGGCGGCGTATTCCTGGTCAACTCACCAGCGCCTGCAGACAAGCTTTGGCAGACCATCCCTCGTAAGCTGCAACAGCAGATCATCGACAAGAAGCTCTCGGTCTACACCATCGACGCCTACAAGGTGGCCGCCGAAGCCGGAATGGGGCGGCGCATCAACACCGTCATGCAGACCTGCTTCTTCGCCATCTCCGGCATCCTGCCCAAGGATGAGGCCATCGCTAAGATCAAGGAAGCCGCTGAAAAGACCTATGGCAAAAAGGGCCCTGCGGTCGTACAGCAGAACTTCATGGCCATCGACGCCAGTATCGCCAACATGCATCAGGTCGAGGTTCAGGACAGCGCCAGCTCCACCTTCGAGCAGATTCCTCCGGTTACCGCCAATGCGCCTGAGTTTATCCAGAAGGTTGTCGGCGAGATCATTGCCGAACGCGGTGACAGCATCCCGGTCAGCATGATCCCGGCGGACGGCACCTGGCCCCTGGACAGCTCCTCCTACGAGAAACGCAACCTGGCCCGCGAGATCCCGGTATGGGATGCGGAGCTGTGCATCTACTGCGGCAAATGCGTATTCGTCTGCCCACACGCCGCTATCCGCAGCAAGGTGTTCGACGTCTCCATTACCGCGAACGCCCCCGAGACCTTCAAACACATCCAGGTCAAGGGCAAAGAATTCGCCGAGGGCGAGCACATCACCTACCAGGTAGCCCCTGAAGATTGCACCGGCTGCACCCTGTGCGTCGACATCTGCCCGGCCGCGGACAAGAAGAATCCTGAGCACAAGGCCCTGGACATGGAAGACCAGCCACCGCTGCGTGAGGCAGAGCGCGAGAACTGGGACTTCTTCCTCACCATTCCGGAGTATGACCGCACCAAGATCAACTGGGGCACCATGAAGAGCGCCATGCTGGCGCAACCTCTGTTTGAGTCATCCGGCGCCTGCGTCGGCTGCGGCGAGACCTCTTACGTACGTCTCGCCACCCAGCTGTTCGGTGATCGCATGGTGATCGGCAACGCCACCGGCTGCTCCTCCATCTACGGCGGCAACCTGCCAACCACACCATACGCCACCAACGCAGCAGGCCGCGGACCGACCTGGAACAACTCCCTGTTCGAGGACACCGCAGAGTTCGCACTCGGTTTCCGCGTATCCATCGACACCCAGGCCGATTATGCCAGGGTGCTGCTGGGAGACATGCGGGGCGAGATCGGCTCTGAGTTGGTCGATGCCATCCTGGATGCCGATCAGACTAGCGAACCTGGAATCTTCCAGCAGCGCGAACGCCTGGAACAGGTGGGAGGTAAGATCAAGGCCATGGATAGCGAAGAGGCTCGCAACCTGGAGGCCGTGATCGGCAACCTGGCCAAGAAGAGCGTCTGGGCCTTCGGTGGTGACGGCTGGGCCTATGACATCGGTTACGGTGGTCTGGATCACGTCCTGGCGTCCGGCAAGAACGTAAACATCCTGGTCCTAGACACCGAGGTCTACTCCAATACCGGCGGCCAGATGTCCAAGTCCACCCCGAAGGGCGCCATCGCCAAGTTTGCCGCCGGCGGTAAGCCCAGCCGTAAGAAGGACCTGGGTATGATCGCCATGGCCTATGGTGACGTCTATGTTGCGCAGGTGGCATACAGCGCCAAAGACGTTCGAACCCTGAAGGCGTTCCAGGAGGCTGAGTCCTATGACGGTGTCTCCATCATCATCGCCTACAGCCCATGTATCGCCCAGGGTATCGATCTGACTACCAACCACCAACAGCAGGACCTGGCAGTTAAGAGTGGCCACTTTCCACTCTACCGCTATGATCCAAGGCTGGCCTGCAACGGCAAGAATCCACTACAACTGGATTCCAAAGAACCATCGATTGAACTGAGAGACTTCATGAAGACCGAGACTCGCTTCAGCCATCTTGCCCGCATCAATCCCGAAGCGGCGGAGAGACTTGCTACCGAGGCTCAAGCCGACGTGAAGACAAGGTTCATGCACTACAAACAGCTTGCAGCCTTGGCGGTGGAAGAACACACCAACGAGAAATAAGCTAGAACGCCGCCCACCAGGGCGGCGTTTTTCCCAGGAAAGGGCATAAAATTCATGTGTCATCCCGCCTTCGGGGAAGATTGGGCGCGTTTGTGCTTGAGTAATACACCCGATTTTCAGTATCATGTACTGCTAATGTAGAATATGGTAATACATCGGAGAACCCAGGAAGCGTCCATTTTCCAGTTCTAGCCCGTAAGATACGAGGGGCAGATCGGTTATCGCAAAACTTTCCGTTTTTACCCCTGATCCAAAGCATCTTTGCTCTTGAAGGAGGGCCCCCAGCGTGAGCAACCAAACACTGGAAGCAACAGTAGACCCAGAGCTGGTCAACAAGTGGATTGAAGAAATAGGCAGCGGGGTACCCGCCGCCGTCCCACTGCTACAGGCCATCCAGGGCGAATACGGCTACCTGCCACGTGACGCCATGGATCTGGTTATAGCCAACACCGATATCAACGCCAGCCAGCTATTTGGCGTGGCCACCTTCTACGCCCAGTTCCGCATGCGTCCGGTAGGCCGTCATCTGATCAAGGTGTGTCATGGCACCGCCTGCCACGTACGTGGCGCCGATCGCCTCAACACCTCACTGCGTCATATCCTGGCGCTGGAAGTGGAGGAAGAGGATACCGCATCCAATGGCAGCTACACGGTGGAAGACGTGGCCTGTGTCGGTTGCTGCAGTCTCGCACCGGCCCTGGTGATCGATGACACCATCACCGGCAATCTGACCGGAGCCGACGCCCAGCGCGTACTAAAAAAACACGCCAAAGGCTGTAAAGAAGATCTGCCCGGCGACAAAAGCGGCAAGAAAAAGAAACCATCCAGCGCCGCCCAAGAGAACAGCAGTGAGGAGGCCCGGCCATGAGTGACAGCAAACTCGAAATTATAGTTGGTGAGGGCACCTGCGGCCGTGCATCCGGTTCCACTGAGATTATGGGCCTGTTCCAGAAGAACGCCCCGGATGCGACCATCCGTAGCGTTGGTTGCGTCGGCATGTGTCACGCCGAAGTGATGGTGGAGGTCATAGATGCCGACGGCAACTCCCATATGTACGGCAACGTGGACAAAAAGGGCGTTGTCAAGATCCTGAAATTCCATCGCGGCGAAGATGAACGGCCCGAAGATATGCTGCTCTCCGCCACCGACAAACCGGATCTGGAAGGTGGACAGTACCTGACCCGCCAGACCCGCCTGGCCCTGCGTAACGTCGGCGCCATCGACCCCACCGATATGGAGCAGTATCGGGCGCGCGGCGGCTACAAGGCCATCGAGAAGATCATCCAGACCGGCATGACCCCGGAACAGGTGATCGAAGAGGTAAAGATCTCCGGAATCCGTGGTCGCGGCGGCGCCGGTTTTCCCACCGCCACCAAATGGACCTTCGCCCGCGGGGCCGAGGGCGACCAGAAATACCTGATCTGCAACGGCGACGAGGGCGATCCAGGCGCATTCATGGACCGCTCACTGCTGGAGGGCGACCCCCACAATATCCTGGAGGGGATGCTGATCGCGGCCTACGCCATCGGCGCCAGCGGCGGCTATGCCTACATCCGCGCCGAATACCCACTGGCGGTGAAAAACTTTGACCTGGCAATCCAAGACGCAACCGCAGCGGGTTATCTGGGCGACAACATCCTGGACAGCGACTTCAGCTTCCAGCTCAAGATCAAGCAGGGCGCCGGCGCCTTTGTCTGTGGCGAAGAGACCGCTCTGATCGCATCGGTAGAGGGTGAACGCGGCATGCCGCGTATCCGTCCGCCATTCCCGGCCATCAAGGGTCTGTTCGGCAAGCCCACCATCATCAACAACGTCGAGACCCTCTCTAACCTGCCCTGGATCATCGACAACGGTGGCGCCGCCTACGCCGCGATCGGCACCGAAGACAGCCG
>SWBX01000613.1_pt1 | contig 45134 bp, 70 predicted proteins | sample 4693051 | NCBI WGS metagenome assembly SWBX01 (sample SAMN10267272, study PRJNA491770) | bioreactor metagenome | isolation source: DHS bioreactor inoculated with marine | place: Japan: Omine Ridge, Nankai Trough | reverse complement strand
AGCGGATTCGTATTTTTTTCATGCTTCCCCCGAGTTGGTTTTCGTGTGATTTGGAAAAATCCCCACAATTCTATTGTCAGTTCCATACGCTTGAGGCTATCGGTCTCTATTTCTTCCACCGCGCCTACGCGCTTGATGCGCCGGTCGTTGTCGAACACAACGCCTTCCAGGGCGTCGTAGACCCCGCTGAACCCGTTGTCTGCGATGTCCGGCGTGCGTTCCTTCCTTGGCCAGAACAAATAAGCGCAGACGCGCACCATTTTATCGGTGCAGCGCCAGCGCTGTTTGTTGCATTGGCTCTTTGCCATCAGACCGATCGCGTATTTGAAATTCTTATAATCGTCGGTCTGGTACTTGGTCATTTTCCGCTGGCCGTTCAGCCACCTGTACCCAAGCTGGTATCCGTTCTGCTTGGCTATCGGTTTGATGTCGTCGAATATCAGCCGGATCATAATGGCCTGAGCATAAAACAAAGCACGGCCACCAAAATTAATAAAGTCAGCCCTTGGAAAAATTCACCCGTCATCAATACACTTCTTCTTCCTGGCCTTGGGGACGACTCCCGCCGGTGTTCTGTATCTTGTCCAGGAATGTCACCAGCGTTGCCATGACCTTGACCGCGTTTTTCTTCTCGCCGTCCTTCTCCCATCGTTCCTGCTTGAGCCTGCCCTGGACGATAGCGCGGCTTCCTTTCCGGAGATACTCGGCGCAATTCTCGGCCACCTTGCCGAACGTGGTTACTTGGATGTAGCTGACTTCTTCTTTGTACTCGCCGCCGCTCTTGTACTTGCTGTTCATCGCCAGCGAAAAGTTCCCGATTGCTGTTCCGGCTGGTATGTATTTGAGTTCGACATCCTTCGTAAGATTACCCATGATGATTACCTGATTCAACATTGTTCCCCCTTAGTTTAGTGGACCTGTATCCACTTTCATTTCGACCTTCTTAAAACGCGGATCCCGATCAAAGTATCCGCTGGTGATGAACATCCCTCCCATCTGCGCAAAGTAGCTTTTCATTGGCACACCCAGCGCTTCCTTGGTTTCCAGCATCATCTTGATCTGCAGGTGCATTTCCGGCGACGTGCTGAGTATTGCTTCCACGACGTTGATGCACTCGAGAACGACCTGCTCGCCGCTCGGCTTCTTGTAGATGAATATGTCCTTGGGTTTCAGCCCGTGCTTGGTCATGAAATGGTTCAGCCATTTTCGGAAAGTCTTCCACATGCCATAGTGTCCGCCGAACGCGGCGTCTTCCATTAGGTAGTTTGATTTATCCCCCACTGCCCTTCCTCTTTCTGACCGGCTTCTTCTGGCCGATCATCTTTTTGTTCCATGCTTTCATAGCCTTGGTTTCGTCAATGGACTCTTGCATCTCTTGCTTGTGTTTCTCATATTGAGGCGTCGTGTATAAAGCAATATACCATGTCACTCCTGCACCGGCAGCCATGCAGATCGCTATCGTAAGGAACGCGGCTGGCCATGCATGCCACGGTTTTAAATCAAATTCGACTTTCACGAGCCTGGTCCGCCTATCCGTTCTTTCCATTCGTCCACGTCCGGAGGTTCGGCGAATACGTCCTCGGCTTTAACGTTCATCGGCTCTTTGTTCATGAACTTCACGCAGCCAAACTCGAGCCCTACCACCACCCAGGGGATCGTTTCTCCGCTATGCGTTTTGTCGCAACCTCTCATGATGGATTCCGACTTCATCGCGGCCAGTACATCCACGAATGGTTTCTCGACCTTGATTTCTATGGACTGATTGTGCTTGCCGTTGATTTTGTATATCTCGTTCATCAGTGCCTGCAGCAGTACCTCAAGATTCATTTGACTTCCTCCTCGGCCTGTTGGTTGCCTTGTACTTTTTCCACTTGACGTGATCCTTCTGCATTGCCTTCTCCACGTCCGCCGGTGTCGCTGTGCTTGAAGGTTTTGCGATCTCTGAATTCTTGCCGCTTCCCGTTATTCCACTGGCTGACAGGGCGGAAGTAACCAACGACGCGGGAGTATACTTCTGTTTTTTCTCCGCAGATTTTTTCTTTTTGCATCTCATTTCCTCCATCATTTCGTCCGCTCGCTTTGACGCAGTCAAAACAGCATATACAAATATCAACACCACGATCGCTGCGATGACCAATATAATCCAACCGGTTGGCATTGACATGAAGTGCTTAATCAGTTCAATGATTTTCATAGTTACCATCCCTTCGAATCTATGACAGGCCATTCCCGCCTTTGCTCCCATCGTTTGATGCCGTATGTGCAATTCAATCCGAGACAGTTTTCGCAGTCCTGGCCAGGTTCTTTCCCTGCGCACGTAGGAACCCACAGCTTGCCTGGTCCCTTGAAAAAGAACGGCACGCTGGCTTCCTGACATTGGTCGTATATCTTCTTGACCCAATCCTCGCGGCACTCTCTCGCACCTGGTCCGTTCTCGCCACCGACAACCACCCAGTCAAGGTACTTCCCTATGGTCAGACCGCGCTTCCATGTTTTACAAAGTAACTCGCCAGCATTTAAGTCAAGCGATTCGAGCAACGGTTCTAAACTAACGAATCTCACCGCCGCCGGAGACGTGAGCAGTTTCCATGCCCTGTGGTTGAGGACGACCTGGTTCTCACCGGTCACGCCCATCCACACGTTCTGTAGCGGCCACTCTATATCCATCCCGTAGTCTTCCCTGAATCCGTTCGGAAAATAATCAGAGTTCAAAAACTCGTGCATTCTGTCCTCGCGCTTGGTCAGTAATTGAAAGGTATGCTTTTTGTTTGCGGCCATAGTCGCGAATAGGTCATGCAGAAAATACGTAGGAATGTCATCGTGGAAAATGTCGCCCATGCTGCCGACGAACACCATGCGAGGCTTTTGCCATTTGAACGGCTCATCAAGCCTTCCGTCGATGATCCGTGGTTTGAATTCTTTGTCTTTGAATCGCCATGCTGCCATCCGCTTCGCGTAGCAGTTGATGCACCCCGCGCTTACCGGAGTGCATCCCCTGGTTGGATTCCATGTGTGCTGCGTCCAGGCGATCTTTGTTGTCCTGTATGTCTTAGTCATTCTCTTTCCGCCAATCCGGCAATCGCACCAAGTTTGAGCATGTAGCAATCCATGCAAACATGTATTTCGCTCCATTGCCCGTCCTGCTCGTTCGCGACTATTTTGACCGCTTCCGGTTCCGGTGACATCGCCTCGGCCAATCCGAGCGCGCCTCCGAAGTACTGAGTCATTCCCATAACTTGTTGAGCGGCTTTCGGGCTGATCACTGCAAGACTGGTTTTTATAACCATCCAAGTTATGTTTCCGTCTTTAACGATCGGACCGCCACAACAGTCGCACGGTTTTAATTCCGATAGTTTCATAGCGCACCTCTCAATCTGTGCGCCAACCTATACCAGATAATGTTGACACCGTTCCTGGTCATCCCAAGCATGTCCGCGATTTCCTGCCTGGTATATCCGTTGATCGTCTGTCTGATCATGAAGCATTCCCTGTCGCTTGCCGCCTCGCAGATTTCTTCGACGCCCATCCGGTTGTCGTAATTGCAATAGACGCCCTCTACCCTGTAGTCGAACTGCTTGGCGTATTTGCTCTCCGCCCTCATCATCGTAGCGATCACGCATGTGACCGTGATGTACATGTAAGTCCGAATGTGCCTGATCTTCCCCAGGCGCATGTTCGGCAATATTCTGGATATGACCCCGTGAGCCACATCACGATAATCGAGCGACGTGTTTTTGCACGCCGCTCTTGAGTATCCGTATAAAACGTTCACCATTTCATCGGTAGACATCCGCACATGTCCCCTTTCAGTAATTTAATAGCGCGGGCAGGACTCGAAACCTGCTATCGTGTAAGCTCTCTGAGGCCGGACTCGAACCGGCAATGGGACGATGCCCCACACTTACCTGCAGCCGCCGTTTATACTCGGTGACTAACCTCATGTTCCTTTCGGTCAAGGTCGCGTCTGCCAAATTCCGCCACTCCGCGTGTCCTTCCACGCCGCCGCGCTATATTTTATGCAAAGATCGGCATGTCAGTCTCGCTCTTTGCCAGTTCGGCCTCCAAGTGTTCCTTGATGTTTTTCCTGATCGCGTTCACCCATGCTCCGCCGTCGCACTCAAAGAGAGCGCATTCAAGACCTCCGCAACCGCTTTCGCGTATCCTGAAAATGAAGGACGACTCTGGTTGATCGACTTCGGCGAATGTCCGGAACGGCTTGAGTTTGGCAACGAAAGCATCGCGGTCGCCTGGTATGTCTATGCCAGCGCTTGACGATCGCTTGGAGCTATGGACTTTGTCCTCGACCGCATCCTCTTGAATCCGCTTGGCCGATCGCACCGTGTCAATGAAATTCTGTAGTTTTTTTCCTGTGTCGGTCTGGAATAGACTGTACAGTTTGATCATAAAGTCTTCGTGCTCTGTCCACCGATCAAACCTGAAAGGCGAGAATGCTTGCGAAAGTTCAGCCACGACATAAATCGGCCGCACCTTCGTGATTGGATCAACCGCGCCCAATAGATCGACTTGCTTGTGGTTCACAACATGGATCACACAGTCTTCTTTTTTTACTCCGTCCTTGTTTTTTTCAATGTAGTCAATTAGTCCGTCGACGCTCTCGACGTTGAGGAACTTCTGGAGCGGCGGCAAAACTGGGATGAGATTCTTATAGCTGTGTTTGATCCCGTGAAGTTCGACCAGTTCCTTTGATTGGTCGTTGAGTTGTATGATTCTATCGATTGCTTGCGATTCCATTATTTGGCCACCTCCGAGGATGTGTTCTCCAACTGATTGAACATGTTGGCTTGATCAGGGTCATCCATAAAAAGACCCATCTGTCCGTCGTTGCCTTTGCCAATGTAGGCCAACGACCGGCGTCCACCCTGCTTTGCGAGCTTCACCGTCATGTCGAGCCCAACGTCTACCATGCCGTTCCGAGGGTCTTGCCTGAACGACACGTCAAGCGTGATTCTGCGGACGGCTTTCGAGTCGCACTTTGGGTCGCCCATGTTCTGCACTACCTCGCGTAGCGCACCGGCGAAGTCATCGTCCGCCTTCCCGCCGCAGATGTCTGATATTCTTGCGATCTTTGAATCAATCATTTTGAAATTGCCTCCCTTTATAAAGTGTAGCCCAGCTCCTGGGCTTTTTTCATGCTCATCGATCCCTTCACTTCGCCTGTCCGCTTCGTTCTTTCGTACCCCAAATCATCAAAGCTGATAAACGTTCCCGTCGGTTTCACGATTTGGAAAACCGTATTATCCGCAGGGTCTTGGAAATGGTTCCCAACTCCGATTTGAGTCATGACTGCCAGCATTTTTTGCTTGAGTATTTTCATGGCTTCCTTGCCAGCTTCGTACTGTTTGGAAAGTTCAATCAATTCTTCTTGTAATCCGTCCATGTTCCTCACCGCTTTCCGTTGGCTATCCAGCCAACATAATGATTAATATGGCCACAATACAGACCAGCTCACCTATGGCGAGCATTATCCACGTTCCCTTGCGCTTGCGTTGGTACTCGGCCTCGTACTTGGCCTTGCGTACTTGGTTCGCCTCATCGCTGAGGTCTGGACTGTATGCCGGTGGAAAATAGTTAGCCATGGCTATCCCCTGTTGAAGCTGGACTTGGCAGACAGCCGTTCGGTCTGCTCAATTATCAGCCCGTTCTTCCTGTAGTTCTTGATCTTGTTATCCTTGGCGTGTTTCTTGATTTGCGGAATGCTCACTGTGACGATGTGTTCTGGCAGGTCTCCTGCAGCAACGGCTTGGATGACCGCCATCGTGCTCAGCACTTGCACATCCCAATCTGGTATGCCGGATACCGTTCCCTCGTTCGCTACCTCTGTCTTTTGCACTGCCGGTTCCGCTATGACGGCTGGCTCGTGGACTTCCGTTGCCTGCTCCGCGAGTAGTTCCGCTTTCTCGGCGTTGCCTTTCGCTTCGGCCTTCTCAGCCTGCTTGAGCAGCCGGTCGCGTTCCTTCTGTTCTCGGGCGAGGCGTTCCTGTTCAGCCTTGCGTTGGGCTGCCTCGGCTTTTCGTCGTGCTTCGTTCCGATATGCGATGACCTTTTTGGATGCTATCCCATCCGCCTGTTCAAACACATCCGTGATTCCCTTTTCCTTGTTGCAGATGGTCTTCCATGCTGTGTGCGCGCTCTGTTTCATCTCTCTGAAAAACTCCACCACGCCTTTCTTCCCTGCCCTGGTCTTGATCACGAAGTCGTTGGCCAGCGTCATGCTCTCCTGATCCGTGACCGTCAAATCTTGTGCCGCACGCACAAGTGTTGCTGCCCGTTCTTTCAGTTCCACCTCTTTTGTTTCATTCATAGCTTGCTTACCCCTTTCCATTTGTAGAGTCCAAGTGCATTCAGGAACATGTGTAAGTGTTCCGGCTGCCCTGGTATTTTCTTAATCTCAAAGAAATTATATCCACCCTTGAGATCAAAGCCACAAAAAAACCGGCGCGACGCCTTATCTTTTGGATAGCTTTCGTTATATCCCTGCAGATATGCCGCCACCTGCAGGGGATCAGTCATCGCATTGTATGGTCTGGATTTTAGCTCGATGATGCTGTTCACTCCCCGCACCGCTGCGACAACGTCGAACCTTCCGGCGTACTGGTACTTGGTACTCACAATAGGTAGTTCGGTGTTCTGAACCTCGATCTTGTGGTACGCTTTGCACCGCTCCCATGCTTCCAGAATTTTGGCGAGTATCGGGTCGAGGTTGTCGTGATCGAGTTTCCCTGATTCGTACAGGTCGATCGTGTCGTGTACCGCCGTGCCAAAATCACCGGCCCGCTTCAAGATGTCAGGCGCGACCATCGAGAAGTCAGTCAGGATTCCGAGCGCAGTCGTGACGGACGGGTATCTTATCTGCCTGCCGTCCCATTGCCCTTGGTAGTATCCTTGCTGGTCGCGTTCGATCCGCCTTCCTTCCATAAATCATAATCCTTTCTGACAGCCACGAGCGTTTTGGCTCTGCCGTCTGTTTTGATCATCGCGTCCACCTTCGCTACCTGTTCTGAAGTATACTCCATGGCTATGGTCAAGTCTATTATCTGAGCGTCCAATTCTTTCTCTGCCTCGGACATTTCGTCTGGCTTGATCGGTTCTTTCACTTCCGCTTCCTGTGCGATTTCCTTGGCCTTGGGCGGCGTAACTTCCGGCTTGCCTGGCAAGGCCTCGGTCATGAATTCGCCCGTCTCAAACTGGCTGTCTCTGACCGACTTCTCCGTGTCCATGAGTTCGTCCAGCGCTACCGCTGTGTTCATCTTGGGTGATAGGTCGCGCATTTTCATGTCCCTGCGAATGGTTGTTTTCTTCCGCATTTCGTCCGGATCAGTTACCCACGGTCCGGCGTTGGCTGCCTTGGAGCGCTTGCGGATTGCCTGTATGTCGTCTTCCCACATGAAGGTGAAGTCCTTGACCCCGTCTTCCAGTTCGACGACCGTGTAGGCTCCGATCGGTTTCCCGCGTTCAGCCGGTGGCAACGGTATATGAGTGAGCCTCGGGTCGGTTCCTTCTTGGATGTCAAATCGTTCTTTTTCATAGACGACCTTTGACCGGATATTCTTGACCTCTCCGGATTCCTTGGCCAGGTGGATGAAGCCTTTGTACCCTGGCATCAGTTGGGCTTCCATGACGCCTTTCTTTGTGTTGTTGAATGGTATGATGTAGGCCAGCCCACGGATATCGTCGGGCGGGATCCCGAGCTGCGCGGATGTCATCACGCAGTCGAATACAGAGATTGGCGTGCATTCCGCTATTCGCGGGTTGCGCCGGATGGAGTTCATTACCACGGATAGCATCTTCTCGACCGTGATGTGTTTCGGTAGTGCTGCCCTGATCTTGTCTGCGTTTTTATGCAGCACGTCTTGTATGGTGAGCGCTCTTTGAGCGATCGTCAGGGCTTTTCCTTTGTTGCTTTCTGCACCTTGTCCTTGCTGTTTAGGCGGCATTTCCAGTGTTCCCCCAATTCATAGTATTGTTTAAACTTTCCGTTGATGCATACTGCACCACCGCGTACAAGCATCGTCTCTTTGTGAATCACGAACGGCTTAGATGCCGAACGCTTCTTCGATGCTTTCACCTGGATGTACCCCCCTTTCCTTTGCCAGCTTATCAAGTATCATGATAGCGTAGGTCGCGAGTTCTTTTTTGACGTACTGTCCTCGGAACCTGTTGGCAAGAGAATCCATTGCTTTCACCCCGTCTTTGTGGAGTCGCAATGTTTTTGGCATGTTGAAATCTGTCCTCAGCCTTTTCTTCTTGGTAGCCACTCGTGCTCACCTCCTTTTGGTTTTACAGATGCTACTATAAAAAAACTTATTTGTAAACCTCAATAGTTTCTTTTTTCTTGCTTATTTCTTCACTCAGTTCGTGGACGGCGTACTTGTCCGGCAGCAGCATGTGATCGCGTCCCCTGTGAAGAACCAGCCTCTCCGGATGACCGGCAAGCGTCTCGACGCGATCGCAGTAATATTTCCGGCCTTGGTATATGATCTCGTATTTCATCGTCCCTGGATCGCTCCGCCACTCCGCCAGCCCGTCGCCGTTAAGATACGGACTCACGTTGTAATAAACACAACACAATGCAATTGCTATTCCAATCATGGTGGCGATTGATAGTGTTTTAATTAATGAGTCTTTCATAGAAACATCACCGGCGGCAGATCACGGAACGGCGTCGCGATGTTTTTGTCGCCGTCGTTCTGGATTGCCACTGGTCCCCCTTCCTTAATGTGATATGTTTCTTCTTCCATCGGGTCGTCCTCATCGTCGGTAATCTGCGCTATGATCAGCAGGTTGTGGATCCAGTAGCGCGGTTTCCGATATTGCCGGTGCAGCATACCGTCCTCATCCCCGTGATCCGCGATAGCCTTCTCAATTATCGCGTTGTGATCGTTTGTTTCCAAAGCGTCCTGCAAGGCCTTCAAAAGTAATTTCAGTCTTGCTGGATTTTCCAGACTGTACGGGTTCATAACGTCCCCCCTTTAACATATTTATATCGTTCTCTCCTCTGATCTTGCCGAGATTGTACTCCACGTAATAATCAGAGTCCTGCGCGTATTTGCTAAAATCAAGTATGATCCTCGCTTTCTTTTTGATGTCAGCGTATCGCTGCCAGTATCCCGCGAACCATCCGGCCGCAAATGCTTTGATTGATTCTGTCTGATTTTTCATGCGACCTCCTTCGCTATTGTTTCCGCATCTGTGATCTCCGTGATCGCTTCCAGTCCTTCGACTGCCTTGGCCAGTAAAATCTTGGCGGCCTCGAATCTCATATGCATCATCATGTCGCCGTCCGCCTCGCACCGCGTCGCGAACTTGCGCATGTCGTCCTTGATTTCTCCGATGGTTGCCTGGTAGTCTGCGGTCTTTTCGCTGAATTGTTGCATGTCCTGTTTAGTCATTGTCGCCACCGCCTTCGATTTTTTCAAACCACGGATATGTTCCGCGTGTCATGCTGCTCTCTACCAGTGCAATGAATTCCTTGCCGTCGTTTATGTCGTTCAGGAGATCGGCTACGTATTGGGTTGGCGCTTCGTAGTAGTGTTCTTCGGTGTGTAGCACTGCGGTTCCGCTATCGTCCTTTGTGCTGAACCAGTATTGCCCGTCAAGCCCGCACCGGCTGATCGCGGAAACAATCTGGTTTGTGAGTTTGTATGCGATGTCATAATGCTTCAGGCGCATTTCTATTGCTTGTTGTCCGTGGTTGCTGTAATCAGGTGAGTGTTGTGGCATGCTTACCCCTTGCGTGTTTTCTGCGCCTCGCCAGGCTGGTTTTTTATTCGCGAACCAATTCGATGATCGTGTTCTCCAAATCAGTCGCGAGAACTTCCTCCATTTTGGAATCCCATATGACATAATGCGATCCCGCTGATAGCTCAGTCTCGAAATATTTGACCATTGCTTCATAACTCGAATATGACCTTCGGCTGACATGATTATTGTTTGTGGTTGTGATCGCTCCGTCCCGTTCTTCTATCCATGCGAATGCATGTCCGCTATAAATCTCTCCGGCCTCGCCACCGAAAAAGCCGAACACACCGCTGCGCTTGTTGTGCCATCTCGCGGCATACGCGAACATGGCCGAGTATTGTAAACAACCCCCTTTCCGGTTCGCGAACATATACAGCGCCATCCTTCGCACGATATCGCCGTCGCCTTGTTTTCCTCTTGTGTGCTTGGAGTCGTATTCGACATGCTTGGTCAACCACCACCCGAGATTTTCGACCGACTCCATGTCATTCAGCAATCCATAAAACGACGTATAGTTGCGCGGACTCATGGGGTTGTAACCGCAGCCGGTAAAAACCAGAACCATCAAAAGCAGCGCTATATTTATTCTCATTGCCGTGTCCTTTCTCACGAGATCATCCCCCCGTTTTTCTTCGCGCAGCCCATAATGGCAACGCTCAATTCCTGTATCGTATAACCTTCTTGCCTCGCTTCAAGCATCGGCTTTTGTGGAAACATGCCTAAGCGCACACAAGCCTTTTCGCTCTCGGTGAACGCTAACCACATTTGAGCCGCCTTTGCTTTGACTGTGCTGTTCTCCGTCATCGCGCCACTTCCACTGTGAGCAATGTCCGGTAGTCTGTTTCCCATCCGGAGTCGTAGCTGTAGTTCTGTGTCTTGATGATGTCCACTACTTCGATGCTCCATGTTCCCTTCGGCATTGCTTCCTTGAGTGCGCTCGCTCTGCGATCCACGAACTCGCGTATTGCGTCTTCGTCCCATCCCCACATGATCTCCGGTAAGTCTTCCACGTATGTCTCTTGCCCTTCGTTCTTGAAGCTCATGTACCGCGCTGTCTGTTTGCTCTTTCTGTTCGTCTTCATGCCCGCACCTCTCTCATGCCTGTGTAATAGGCTTTAACCAATTCGACTACCGCTTTGTCGTTTCCGCCGATGTGCCATGTTTTGACCTTGTCGACCGGCGCATCGTCTTTATAGTCATAAATCGTGAAGGTCATCCCGAAAATCTTGCCCACCCATTCCGCCTGGATTTTGCAGCCGTCGCCTTCGTATGGCTGGCCGAATACTTTTACTAATTCTTGGTAGGTGGCAAACATATCGCCTTGGTAGCTTGTCCCCTTGCATTCTTCGTATCTTGCTTTCGTGACTTTGATCGCTACCTCTGCTTTGACTTCTTTTTTAGTTTCTGTTCTCATCTCCGCACCTCCGTTTTTCATTATGATTGAAGTATTGGGTCATTCATGTTTCTTGCTGCCCATTTTTTCGCATACGAGTAAGTCCCTATCACCATTTCTTCTTTGCCTTTTGCTCCGTCCTTAAAATACCAGTGCCCGAATCCCCTTGGCTTTGTTCCGTTCGCAAATTGGTAGTTTTCTTCTCCCCTTATTTTGCTGGTTGTTTTTTTCATGTCCGCACCTCTTTGTGTTTTCATTGGGCTGCCACCCGATTCCATTTCCATGCCATTGCTTCTGCTATGCTTCCGGCGCTCAGTAGCCAGTCAACCATCTCGTTGATCCTCTGTGCCTTCGCGTCTTCTCTGGCCATTCTCTGGTAGTTCGCGATCGCTCTCTCGGTTGCCTTCCAGCCTTCGTCTTGCGTGCTCTGTTTTCTTTGTCCGGTGGTTTTCATGGTCGCTCTCCCTTTTCTTTCTCTTTCCTTCTATTGTTATTATCGCCCAAACCCGAACAAAAGTAAAGCTTAATAAGCATTATTTTTAGTTTTTTTTAGTATGTTTTTTACGCATAAAAAAACCCTCCAACGACCGGTGCGGTGGTCGAAGGAGGGCGGCGGTGGCGAAGCGGGGTAAAGACTTCGCCTGGGAGGGAAGCGATATTATACTATGGCTTTCTTCATCGCGCCATCGTATCTTATGCGGATCATCTTCCCGCTGTTTATCAAGTCGTTGGGTGTAACAAGTTGATCGAACACACCGTCGGGCGATACTATAATTGGTTCGTCCATAAACTGTGTACTTTCGTAGCAGCCGTCAAAAATAAAATGCGAGCACACCCATGAGTTCGGAATGTGAATCAATCCGAATGTCAAGAATTGAAGCCAGTTATAGATTTTCCCGCGCTTGTCGCGTGCCCACTTAACTATCCGCCAGACCTCGGGCGGTATTGTTTTGTTGGCTGCCCAGTAGCGACGGCTTATTTCGCGTACACGCCATAACTCAAAATAGTCGCTATCCCAATCGATGTGTTCTTCGATTACGCAAGGCCACGTCGAATGGCACTTGAGTCCGGATTTCTTCTTGTCTTTGACTTTGTAGATTTTCCTGCCGGTTACTTTGTCTGTCCGGACCACTTCAACTTCCGCTTCCGGATCCGGCGGTTGCGTCACGAAGAAGCAATGCGTGTAATCGCCGGACGATCGGCCTGGCTCTCTGTCGCCGTCGCCGTCTTCGTCCCTTCCTTGGTTCCCTTCCCCGACCACAATGATTTGTCCGAGCACGTCGCCCTGCAGCAATGACTTGGCTCTGTGCATGCCAATGTCGCCATGGATGACTGCGCTCAAATACGTATCCTTTACCCGTAAAGTCATGAACTATCCTCCCCTATTTTTTTTTAATCTGGCTGAGTAGCGCCTTGCGCTTTTCCGGACTCAGCCCGTTCACCATATCAACGACACCCTCTACCTTTACCCCACTGTCTAATGATTTAAGGTAGGATACCGTTTGCACCTGGTTGTTGTGGTCTTGGATGAGTTTCGCTACGCCCAATCCAATGCCAGCCAGCGAAGCTGTAGCAATGCTCACGATAAAAATGAGCATGTATAGTCTCGAATCCTTAACAAAACTTTTGTACACGCCGACTTCCTCTTTATGCTTTTCGTCTTGCTTGTCAATGTGATCCTGGGTTCCCTCGACGGCTTTGAGACATGCCGCTGTGCAGGCGGCTGAGTCTCTCGCCATTTTGACTGCCATCTCTGCCTTCTCCAATGTCTTTGACATGATTCCTTCGCCTGGATCATAAAGCATTTTCTGACCGGCTTCGATTGAAACGAGTTTAGACTTGAGATATGACCAGACGTTTTCCATTTCCTTTTTCACGCCCTTTTTCATACCTACGATTTCCGCCTTGAGGCTACGCGCGAACTCCGTGCCGTCCTTGTCAAGTCCACTAATGATTTCGTCGAATTGATCATTGATCTCTTTGACCTTCTCATTGACTTCCGCCATTATCCTTAGTCTGAGGTTTTGTAGTTCCTGTGTTTCTCCCATGCCTTAATCTCCCGGTGTGACTTGTTTGAGCGCATAACGCGAAGCCTCGATAAAATCGGTAAAACCATAATATCTACCTTTGTTCCAGACCCAATATTTCGCGCCATGATATTTGCGCATCCACTCATCATCACACCGGTCGACATGACAGGTGTTCCTTCCGACGTAAATTCCGCCACGGTTGAATAATCTCATCTCATCTACAGCCAGTTTTATAAAACCGATCTGCTTGACTACGCCACCGACCATGACGTCAAACGCTTCCCCGAAATAATGCGGGCTGTTCTTCACGGAACTATCCGCTGGCATATCCCGATAAGCCGAAACCAACCAATCAGGAACGATTCCTTTCATAAACAGAGCGCCGGTCTGGAAGCCGTAACGTCCAGCCACGGATCCGATATCGTGAACGGCGTCCGGTCTATGAATCTTGCATGTCTCTACGTCCGCCGTTGGCGGTCCCGCTACCCTCTTGATTCCCCTTGCCGCCAAATTCTCTAACATGGTCACGCCCCTTTAAAATTCATATAATAACCCAGCACACGAACGACCGCAGTTATAACCGTGCCGGTGTATTTCATCCTTACGAGATTGCAATAAACTCCATTGTAATCGAGATTCTCGACCTGTTCGGCAACGCCTCTCATGACTGTCAGTCCCGCTCCACCGAAGACAGGGTTTGAAAGTTCTACTGAATAGGCTGCGGCCGCATCCACGTCGATCGATAGCTTTGCGCCTTGCGCGAACTCGCATCCGCCTTGGATAATGAGATCAGCCCAGGAAGTAGTCAACGGAAGATCAAGCGCGGCGTTCGTCACTTCCATTATTCCGGCCATGGGATCGAAGTTGAAAATCGTAGGTGATCCGGCGCCGGTAATTGGTAACCAGGCAATGCAGCGATAATATTCATTAGGATGATATAAGCCCTTCACGTTCCTGCGACGCCTCGGCCCGTCTGTTGATCTGTACATCGTCCCGTCTTCGTCCATGTAAATATAGTATCCCATCTGAGTGTTTGGGCCTCCCGATATTAATGGCAGGGCGGTGTAAGTGACGTTAACCTTTTCAAGATCGAATTCAAGCAGTTTGTCTTTAACGGCAACTCTCATCGGACCGTGAAAAGCGGCATTCGTTCCGTCTTGAATGGATATTCTCTGGATGTGATAGTCATCTCTCCAGTTAAGCATAAAATCCTCATGCTCTGCCCATTGACAACCGGATGTATCACATACCGCGCATCCCAGATATACGTTGTCTGTGATGTCCCATGTTGCTCCGTTATATTTCTTCCATTTTCCAATGCTCGAATCGAACCAATATGCACCAGTCCCGAATGTCCATTGAACGGCTGGCCCATAACTTGGAGCGAACGTCGTCGCGTCAATGGCCATGGTAGCAGTGTTCAGGAATAACCAGTTCGCTCTTAAAAGAGTTATCGTGCCGCCATTCGTTATGACGCTCTTGACTGTAGCACTGATCCCTCTCGTGATTGGTCTCATATTTTGGAGCGCGAATTGCATGGTGGCAATAAAAACTTCGTTGCCATTAGTGCTAAGATATGCGTGAGGATTGTTTCCGGCAGAAGAAATTTCCGATCCAACTGGATTGATATAAAAATCTCCACCATATTCTCCGAGATGTGCACTGAAATTTAAGTCGGTGGCAATTTGTTGCGCGAGCACAGCATCCGAAACCGTGGCGGTGTTGTTGGCAGCAGGGGCCAGGGTCAATGTCGGCGATTGGATATTGCTTTCGAGCTTTTCATAGACGCCATCCTTGATATACCAGAAAGGAACTAAAGCAGACGCCTCAAGCGTTGCATAAGCATTCGGCCCAAATCCAGGTTGAATAAAATCAGGGAATCCACTGGCCTTCTTCTTGCCATCGGTCACGCCGGTCAGCCTTCCACCGACAGGATCAATCAGACTCGCGAGGTATGCGAGCCATTGGTAGTTTTTAAGTTGAAGCCAATTCTCGACTTCGTGCGGCGGCTTCTCAGCAACCCACCCAAGGTCTTTCTTGCCTTCGCTTGGTTCTTGGACTGCCGCACTGGCTCCGTCTGCCCAACGTGGCAAATCTTCTGGTCTTGGAAAACTCATATCAATTACCCCCTTTAAGGATGCAGTGTAAACTTTTTGGTCTTACGGACATCAATGTCATCGAACTGGAATCCGAAGTTGACTGCTCCGTATGAAATCGACCCGGACCGATACGTGGCATCCACGACCTTGCCCTTGAAAATGTCATTTACGAAAACGTGAATCTCATTACCGATCACTTTGATCTTGCAACTGTCAAGCGTGGCCTCGCCGCTGAAAGCTCCCAGTGATATCAGGGATGCGTAAGGGTCTTTTTGATCGAACCGGTAAATGGTAGTAGCTCCTGTGGTGCAACTGACCATATACCCGCCGGAATCGGTGTGCATGAAACCGAAGTCAGCTTGACCACCTGGCGTGCTTTCGATTCTGTGAAAAATGTCATAATTTCCAGATCCGTCAAAATGCTGGCCATTGCGACGATACGTTACTTTCCCTGGAAGGCCACCGGTACACCATGCGTGAGTCGTGGATGCTACCACCACTTCAAACCCACCGCCAACCCCACTGTTGACAATAGCTTCGAATTCATCGTCGCCAGCGCCGACCAGATTGGTTCCGTCGGCCTCATCATTGAAATTTCGATCATAGATGCTCTCATGCAATTCCGTGACGCTCATGTCGTCGATGTCTTTTTGCGCGGCGCCAGCAGCCGACCTCACTCCGTATGTGCCGGACGCCAAGGTGTCATCAACATAGTCAAAAACCAGAACCTTGTCAGCATAGCAGCGTATCCGGTTTCCCTCGCATCTTACGATTATCTCATCCAAAGTCGCCGGAGCCGCTGGGTCGTTCGAGTCGAGTATGGCTTCTCCGGTTACCGGTTCCCAATTTGGAGCGAGCTTCTTCAATCTCAACTCTGAGCTTGCGATCCATTGCAAAAGATATCCACCGGCGGCGGTCCACTTGAAGACGACATCTGTTCTCACCGTGTTGTTCTTGTTTCTCCACCGCCAGATTCCGTCAGAGACTTTGAGCGCTCGCGCTCCGTTGTAACTGAATCCACCCCAACCGACATCGCTGGTCACGAATCTCACGAGCTTGTTGCTACTGATATCCTTGACGAGTGCGGTGCCGGTGTTGGCCAGATGTGGTCGGTATGTGAAGGTGTCCTCGCCCACGCCAACCAGATCGGTCTCGGCGGCAAAGCCTTCAAAGTGTTCCTCGTGAGCATAGTCGTCAAGCGGATCATTAATCGGAAGACCGATGAGGCGAGCGAAGATTCCGCCCAGGGATGTATCCCATACGGTTCCGTATCCATCCACCGTTCCGATGACATCATCAAGAAAAACAAAGGCCGGTGATATGGCAATCGCCAGCCATCCGATTCCTACGCCTGCAACCTTGGCTTCCTGAATGGCCAAGGCGATTAAGTCTTCCTCTCCGATCGGAGCAGGGTCAATGGCCATCATCATAAAACCTGCAGGATATATCTCTTGTAATATGATCGTCGAGCTACCCATCAACACGCTGTAAATATCGATAAGCGTTTCAATGTTACCCTCGGAAAAGTTTTGCACGATCTTGGTGTACAGCAATATCCGATAGGTGTCATCATCGACGCCTTGGCGAGGTTGTCCCAACGTGACCCCTAAATTATCAAGCTGTTGACCGATAGCGGTTGGCAGTCCCAACCCTGGCTCGAACCCCTGCATCATGTCCTCGATGCCCTGAGCCTGCTCGATAAACGACGCGAGGATCGCCTTGAGGTTCGGCGTGGATTTGTACTGCGTTAGCAGCCGTTCGATCGATTTGGCATTGTGATCAATTGGCGTGGCCATTACGAATTCACCGTGATCCTTGTAGAGTCAAACTTGGCTATCTCATTGGGCGAAATAGGCAGGTTGTTACTAAGCGTTGGCGGGTCTGACAACCCAACCAATATTTCCACCCCGATTACACCAGCAATAGAATTTACCGGCGTGTAGAAAAGATTAACCACCACGTCCTGACCCATGATGAAGTCTTCCGCATATGCGAGCACGGCAGCCTCAACTTGTGCGTCACCATCCACGGGATAAAGGTCGCCTTCGGTCGCGTCTGTTCTCGGTGTTATATTGATAATCATCCATATGTCAATCTCGGTTGGACGCGAGAATCCGATGTCGTGACTTATGCTCATCGAATCCGTAACGGCCACTATGGTTGTTCCGTATGCTTTAATGCCTGCGCCCTTGGCTTCGAATATTGCGGCCGCTACCGCTGCGTCCAGACCACCGTCTACAATGGACTCGAAGCTGTGCGGCGGTCTTCCGAATCCGTCAGTGACGTCTGTGTCGTTCTCGAATACCAACGCCTGGACGACGTCCACCACTTGAAGGATATTGTTCCGGATCCCTTCGATCGTAGCCGTTCCTGCGCGTTGCAATTGCAGCGTGCGCCTGTCCTTAAGTTCCGAGTCGGTCTCTACAGCGCTGCCCACATCCGCATCCAGCAAATTCTCTGCAGCATCTATGCCGGTCACCGGTGTTTCGATAACCGTCAGCGAGCCTGCGGGCGCTTGTACAACTCCTGCAGTTTCTGCTTGAAAATCAATATCAACGTAAGGCAGCCAGCCGCGTGTCGTTTCTACGATCGCAATGGTTATTCCGCCGTTCAGCGTGTTGTCCACGGCCTCGAGTATGGGATGGTCTTGCTCGCCGTCTGCGCCAGCAAAGGTGACGGTAAATCCCAGGGTGAAGTCGCCTGCCACGGTGACCGCCGATAGGCTGGTCAGCGCATTCAGCGCGTTTTGCACGTCGGTTGCGGTTGCGTTCCAGGCTATGACTGCTGTAGTCTCTGACCCGTTGTATCTGAGTTTGAAGTCCCCGCTGGCCGGTACTGCCGAGAAGTCGATGTCTTGGACTTCGTCTATGCCGGTCGCGCCAATGGCTCCCGTTTCGGTGTTGACGAACCTTGCGGTTGCGTCGCCTAATACCGATAGAATAAACGCTCCTATCGCCGGTATGGCCGTCGTAGCGGTGCCGGTGATCCTCACCTCTACCGAAGACTTTGTTGCGCCCAGGCGCAGCGTGTTCGTAATGCTCGCCGCGTTGTCAAGAGGCACTCCCTCAGCCGTGTCCGGATACGCCGAGTTGTATATGTCCTCGCCAAGTTCCCAGGCTTCGGCCAGTGATACCGCGAATATCCCCACGAGTTGTCCGAGGGTTGATTCCGGATCCAGATTTATGCCCGCGCCCAACAAAGACCGCAGGCTGGTTTCTATCTCGCTTTTTATGTCGGCCAGTCGCTTTGCGACAAATCCGCTCTCTGTTATTCCGTATGACATTATATGGTTACCTCCACTTCGACGTCTCCGGTTGTACTTCTCACCGTGAATCTCAAGTCCATCTCGCGCGTCGCGTTGATGAACGTCAAATCAAAAGCCTTTATTTCAAGGACGCCAGGCGTCCGCGTGATATGTCCTTTAAGCAGTCCCTCGACAAGTGATGATTTGGGATTCTTGACCATGACATCTGTGAGCCATTCAACTCCCGTGTCTATGTCCAAGTCCCATTCGCCTTTATAGGTTTTAAGCCTCTGCTCGAGTCTCTGCTTGACTTCATCCTCGGCATGAACGAATGTCAGGTTGTTATTCGTGATTTCAAGGTCACCCGTTGTCGTCTGCAATAAGTCGCTCATTATCCATCCGTCCTTTCAGTCCCGTTTAGCTTGCCTTCGTTTTTATTGTTCCTATCGCGACGTTGGTCACTGGCAAGCCAGGCCCTCCGCCCATTGCTCCAGGGACTGTCAGCGTCGCGAGGTCGCTCATTTTAACGAGCGCCTCACCGCTTTCGTCTCCGAGATGAACCGCCGTGCTTTCCAGCGTGATCTTGGTTGCTGTAATCTTCACATTCCCGCTCGCGTCTATTTGCAGTGTCGCTTGGCCACTGTCTATCAATATCTCGCCGTCATCCTTGATCATGACGCTTCCGGTTCCGTTCGTAGCTTCTATCGTGCCGTCTTCCTTGATCTCTACGTATGCCGTTCCATTGGCGATTTCCACCGATTCAGGATCACCATTAGCCACAAACGCATCGGCTTTCGGATTCAATCCTGGTATGGCTACTGCTCCATCGAGTCCGAACTTCGACGGGTCTTGTGGATCGACTTCGCCTCCTTTTTCGAGCCATCGATCAAGCGATCGCTCGTTGAATAGTAATTGCACATAATCACCCACGGCAACCGGCAGCCTGACAAATGCGTTAGCTGTCCTCGGGTGTATGACCGGCACGTTGATTATAATCGGCATCTCAACCGCTTCCGTTTCGCTGGCATACTTCCGCTTAAATAGCGGCTTCACATTGGCGAGCTGCGTTTCCTCATCATAAGTCTCGATCTTCCCTGGCATTGCCGTGTGTAGGTTGCCGAGTGTTTGTTCTACGCCGTTGAGGATGATCTCGCTTAAGCTTGGAGTCTTGCTCATATTAGTTTGCCCTTCCCTTCGACTTTTGTTACGAAGTCGCCTTCTCTAACGTCGCCAATGTGGTTGACTTTCTCTGCCACGAATATTGCCCTGCCGGTTAGGAACTTGGACTCAACTTGTATCTGTCGCCCAGGGATGATGTCCGGATTCAGCAAGCTCTTTGCCACGAACCCGTCCTCGGTCTTGTTAGGCACTCCCAGCAATCCGGTGTTCTCATTCAGCAGCACTGCCGTCTCGCCGGTGTCCTCGCCGGTCGGGTATATCTGCAGCGCGCCATCTTGCACTGACCAATCGAGTTCTTCCTTCTTCGCTATCCTGTCCAGCAGATCGCTTACCTTACCGGAGAATGCGAAGCCGTTCTGGAAGACTGTCTGCGGTATGTTCTTTATCACACCCCTGTCAATTCCGAGCGCCGATACCGCAGCATTTATGATCTGGTTGACCTTGGCGTCCGCTCCCAGGCTTATCTCGATGTGTGCGTCTGTCAACTTCTTCTCGCCGTCACCGCATTCCAATGTCGTTACGACATCCGGACCACTGCGCTTGTGCTCGACCTTCTTGATGTCGCCAAGATAAATCACGGATAAATTGTCGCCATATCCTGCCTCGACTTTCATTAGGGCGTCGCTTTTCTCAATGAACGATCGCGAATCCTCGGCCAGATTGTACACAGATACCTTGCCCTTGTTGGCCGCTTTGCCGTTCGTGCCTTTTACGATGTTAAATGCCACGCGGGTCGAGAACTGCTTTGTCCCAACCGTCAGCCTGGCATTCCGAATATAAAGCTTGCTCATGTACCGTCCTCGACATAGATCAATTTGATGTCATCCCCGAGGTCATCCCTTGTCGGATTGCGCCTCGCACCTGTCTCATCCACGATCATAAATTGACCGGCTGGCAGGCTGATAATCGATCCATTGAATCTGTACGTCAATGGGATGTCGACCAGCAATTTGACTCCGGCCAGCAGCATGACTCCAGAGGCGTCCATGATGTCCAGAACCCACCGCTCCATCCGTGCGTTGTATCTCAGCCCGAGCGTATAGACGATTCCCTCTATCGCGGTTTTTTGCGTATAAGAGTAGATGTCTGACCTTACAGGAATTTCTAAGTATGCCATTATTGCCCTCCACCAAGGAAGTTAGGCAGCCATTTCGCGAGAACGCTCGACCCCTTTTCCTGTGCCTTTGCCGTTGCAGCCTCGGTCGGCTGGCTTCCGAGACTCTGTTCCTTCTGACCTGAATGTTTAATATCTTCACTGAACTTAGTGATCGCGACCACTTCGGTTTCAATGGTCTTTATTTGCTTCATGGTCATGCGGAATTCGAGCGCGTCGCCTGTGCGCGGTGTCCGTGTTGGACTGAAGTTGGTTATGATCATGTTCTCATAAACCTGCAGCCCGCCCACGAAGTCGAACGGTACTCGGTCTTCCCATAACTTGAGTAAGAAATTGAGCGCGTCCTGCCATGCGTTTGTTGATGTCAGTGCCCTCAGCGATTGGAATATTCCCACCGGCGTGTTCGTGACGATGCCCTCAATTGACAAACTGATAGGGTCATTTGTGACGTGGTCTGTCACATCTGCACCGGATTCGATGACATTCTTGGTCGGCACGGACGTAAATTCCGGCGCTTCCAGAATGGTTGCGTCGAGTTCCAGGCCGATGATCGCCGTGGAGCCTTGGTTCTCCGGCGTCACGAATCCTTTCTTTACGTTCCTGCCGAAAAGTAGTTGAAATAAAGCCATTTTCTACCTCTCTATGGCCGGTGTGAGATCGCGTCCGGCCTCCCTGAATATTTTCTCGAGGTTGCCCTCGATCGTTTCATTGACCTTGTTGGCGGTTTCCTCGGGATCCGCTGTTCCATTGATATTGTTCGTTATGACCGGCTTGATCTCTACGTTGCTCGTATTGGTCGCTCCGCCGCCAGGACGAGGAACTGCGGTTGTCGCCGGTGTTATGCCCTGGACAAAGTCCTGCGTGTCAGCAGTGCGGTCTCTCGCCTGCATAAGCATCTCTGGCAAGTTCTCCTGTCTAAGCGGGGCGTTTTCCGTTGGCGTTATGCCCTGGACGAACGCTCGGGCGCCGGACGTGCGGTCTCGTGCCCGTTTGAGCGTCTCTGATAACTTCTCCGGCCTGAGCGGTGCAACCGCGCCTTTTACCACCCCAGCGACGTTTTGTAGGGCTTTCCCGAAGTCAAGGCCTATGAGCTTGCCTGCGGCATTAAGTACCTTGAATACCGCCTCTACGGCTGTCTGGATGGCGCTCAGGGCGGGCTTTAGGATACTCGTGGCTATGTCGGCAACCTTGCCCATCCAACTCCATATCAGCTTGAAAACGTCCACCACGAGCATGACTTGTTCTTTCCAGAATCCGAATAGGTCTTTGACCATGGCGATCGCTTGTGGGAAGTTCTTCTGCATCTGTGCTATGAGTCGGCCGGTGATAGAATCCTTTCCCTGGAAAAATGCCACGATGTCTTCTATCAGCAGTCCGATCGCCACGAGTGCTGCGCCTATCGCCAGCGGAATAAGGAATATCTTTGCCCATGTCAACAGTGCGGCGTTCCCCAATGCAAGTATGTTCTTGGTTGCGATCGCAAAATTGATGATCAGCGCGCCCATGTGGACTGCGAGCTTAAGCGCGATGAATGCCGCAAATGCTTTAATCAAAAATAGCAGGGTTTTTTCCAGCCCGCCGAATGCCAGCGTCACTGATTTCAAGATTCTGAAAATTCCCTCAAATACGATGAATAGGCTTTTGACCATCTTGGTCGTTGCCTGGATAAATCTGAGCGCCTTTGTCTTCACGAGTTCCTTGTTCGCGTCGATCCAATCCAGTATCTGGTTGGCGATCGCCTTCGCTGCTGGTAGCAATTCCTGCCCGATCTCGATCGCCAGGATAGTGAAATTATCTTTTAAGTTTGAGATCACGCCGAATAATGAAGCGCTCTGTTTAATCATGAGGTTCGAGAATCTTCCGGATCCGGTGGTCAAGTTCGCGAGCGCGGCGTTGACGTCCTCGAATGAAACCTGTCCCTTGGATACGAGGGCTTGGACTTCCTTCTCGGCGATATTTTTAATCTTGGCGATTTCTTCAATGAGAGGCACACCCGCTTCGGTGAATTGCCGGAGTTCCTGGCCACGCAGCTTGGTTGCCGCGCGCACCTGCCCGAGGGCGAGGATGAGTTGCGGCAGTTTCTCGCGACCGACACCAGCGGAAATATTGCCGAGTGATTCCATTGTCGGGATGACCTTGTCGGCTGCGAACCCGAACGCCAGCAGACGCTTCGAGCTTTCTACGAGTCCTTGGATTTCAAACGGGGTCTTTGCTGCGAATGTGGTTATGTCTTTTAGAAGCGCTTGGCCACGCTCGGCTGATCCGAGCATGGTCTCAAACGCTATTTGTGATTGTTCGAACTGTCCGGCTTGCTTGAGGAAAACGCCACCGACTAATGCGCCGACTGCACCGACTGCGATACCAACGGTCGTGAGGGTACTCTTGATTCCCTTAATGCTGGAATCCATACGCTTGAGTGGTCTGTCATCAATGTCAAACCCCCATTCTGTTACGAGCTCCCTTACAGTTGCCATTGGTTTCCGCCTTTACTTTTTCCTCGATTGCCATGCTTCCATTTCCTCCCTGATATCCAATGCCTCGTTGGCATCGGCCAGGTCGCAGAGTGTCCATGTCGTGTTTATTTCTTCGAGCGTTGCGATCCCTGAGAGGACGACCCTCCAGATGAACCACTCGACGTTGATCCGCCCTGGCTTGTATGGTTCGGAACTACCCTGCGAACCAACCCTCCGAACCTTTCTTTTAGGGCGTCGAAAAAATCTTTATAGTTCACCTCCATCGCCTTGGTTGCCACGTTGATCATGTGCATTAACCGACCCTCGAAGTGGATGTTGACGTTGATTGCCATGCCGGTTCCTAACCTCACGCTCCCGAGCAATTCCATAACGATCTTAGTGAATTCCTTCTCATCTATGCTGGATAAATCTTTGAACGCTGCGGCCAGATTAATATTGCTGTCTATTGCTCCGGCCAATCCTGCTCCATCACCGAACGCCGACCCTATAGGACCAATAATCATCTTTGCGATCTTGGCCCCAAGGGGTAGCGCCTTTTCCGGTGCGATGAAATAAAACTCATACTCATCGTTGTCCACCGTGTGCTTCAATATGTCTTGCATAGTTACCCTCCCGTTCCGCCTTGGTTATTTATTAACTCGAATGCCCACCGATGAACCCTTGAATGTCAGCGGCATCCAGCACCCATTCTCGATCTGCCGCTTCTTTCCCGAATTCCATTGTTGGGATTCTTAACACCCATCCACTTTCTGAAAAGTACAGGGTATTGCCGTTCACGTCCCGAACTGTCACCGGTACAACACCAGCGCCACTCGCTCTGTCGAGCGCAGCGAGGCCGGACAAGTAATCGTTCGACTCGGATGCCTGATCAAGCGTCAAAGTGTAACGGCCCGCGAAGTTGTTAGTCTTCACTCGGGTTCCCTCTCCGTCAGCACCAATCTTCTTGTTGAAGGCGTCCTCATCGTATTCGACACTTATGAAAGGGCCGTCTGCGAACCCTTTCATGATCTGAGTCCCGATGATGATCGACACGTCTTTTGGGTTGTAGTTAAGCAATGCCATTGTCAGTCCCTCCCTTTATACCGAGACTTTGCCGACGACGGTTACTTTGTGCACCGCGCCTGCAAGAGTTCCAGTGAATTCAATGCCGGTCAATTCCCGACTTTGTTTCTGTATTGAAGTGAAGCTCGAGGCCAATGGCCGCGTGATATCGAACGTGGTCAGGATGCCGCGATCAACTGCCTGCGTGAGAATTTCTTGCAGTTTGTTGGTCACCTGATCAATGCCTGCATTCGTGAACGGTATCTTGTCCACAACAACCAGCAGCGCAAAGATGTTCTCCTGCGACCGCGCCTCAATCCAATCGATTCCGCGAATGACGTCGAGCCATTCGCCCGAGGCAACATTGCCACCCTGGGTGATGTTCACTCCGCCGATCTCGATGTAGTAATTGGCTTTCTTGGCTTTGAGATTCGTGATCTCGGTGTCGGTTAGCTCATCCTTGGTAATGCCTGCCAAGGTCTTGAGCGCCCACGTTGCGGATCCCGGATCCTTCGGCAACATCTTGCCAAGCCATGCTGCGTCGGGATAGCTTGCTTGATCAGCGGAATAGATCAATGCCGTCCGGTCGTATGCCGCTGCATTCAGCAAGCTCGCGATATCTGTGGACACTGCCGTCAAGATAGCTGCCGCATCGCTTGCAGCGATGAATAGCTTCTTGTTGGCTTCGATCCAGATTGCGCCTTGCATGATGTCAACGTCACTGCGAGAAATCAAGCAGAGCGCGTACCAATCACTTCCGAGGTCGCCACTTGCTACGATAGCCGCAAGGTCTTCCTGCACGCCGTTGTTGGCCGTGGTTGCTACGTTGGTCATGTTCGTTGTCACTGCTACGGTAAATGGTTCGCCAGCGACATCTGCGGTAAGGACTAAGTCCTCGGTGGTTGGCGTGCCGGAAGCAGACGCCGTTACAGGTTCTGCGCCTGCAGCAATCAAAGCAATCAGCGCGTTTGTAACTGTCGATTCGTCGGCTGGTACCCCACCTGGCGTGTAGGTGAAGTCAGTCCCGTTGATGGTCACGGTATAGTCCGCGTCCTCAAGGGTGCTGATCTCGATGTCGTTCACCTGTGCTACGGCTGTCGCTCGTTTCCCGATAGCGATGTCAGGTGGTTTGATTGACTGCCCAAACAGCTTGGCAGCCGCTTTGTATTCCTCGTCGGTCACGTCGAAGTCATCCGCTACGGCTGTCAACGAGGTATACGTTTTGATCAACTCTGCGGTCTTGATGTGAACACCAAGAATCAGAGCCCGCCCGAATCCGGCTGCGGTTACAGTTGCCGTCTCGCGCGAAATTTGTACGTCAACGATTTGTTCAATAGACATTGGCTTTTCCTCCTATAGGATATTATTTTCTACAGTAACGTCCTCGATCACATCCAGCGTGTATTCTTCGTTGTATGCTTTGAAGATGACAAATTCAAACCGAGCGCGCCTTTCGTACTTCGTCTCAAGCAATTGGGATAAATCGGTTACGCCTCCGACGTCGCCTATTCCTATTTTTTCTCCCTGCAACTGGTCTATGTAGACCGTGTTGTCGAGTGATGCCTGCAGCACGGTTGCCCATGTCAGCGCATCATCGTCATCATAGACATTTACCGAAACGGTAAACACCCGCATGCCCTCTTGACGGAAATCGAGATCACCAGCCAGCTTTTTATTGCTGTCTGTGAATCCCGTCCTGCTTGGGCCGATAAGGTTGAGCGAGATGAACGGCTTGCCTGGCTTCGAGCCTGCTCCGTACTCCCACACGACCGTACCGTTGGTTACTGCGTATGCCCAATCGTATAGCGCATCTTGTATCGCGCTTATAATTAACTGATCGGATGGTGCGGCGTCAGTAGTAATTGTTACGGGTCCGGCTTCTGCAGCCAGCCCGCCTGCGGTATCTTCGCCAACCACCCAGAACCAATAATCCGTTGCATAGTCGAGGCCACCAACGACCACTTGCTGTGCTCCCTGCAGCGCGAAGGCTGCGAGTGTCGCTGTGCCGAAATCGTTCGCCGTGTTCTGATAAATTCTATAGAATGCGTTGCCGACTCCGTCCACCCATGTGATGAGCGGTTTGACTCGTGCTGCGAGCACAATCTGTACGCCGGTTGCTGGAGTCGCCATTAGTCATCCTCCACGAGTGTCGCCATGGCTTTGAAGTGCGCCATGTTATTCCAGTCAAAGTCCCATGTGTCCACGCGCTTGACTTCGTACATGCGCCCTTTGTAGCTCACCTGGTCGCCCTTGACATTGTTCTTTTCCATTGCCTGTCTCAATCCGTGCTTCGTGTAAATCCGTATGATCTCTTTCGTCCGCTCGCCTTCCGGAAGCAGTTCGCGCTCCCTGCCGGACATAGGTTGTATCGATGCTATGATCTCTGTCTCGGTGTATGACGCATCAGGAACCCATCGCCCTTTGACGAGGCTGCCCGATGCATAACGTCTCACCGTGTAAGTTGTCCCGAACCTGCTAATTAATCCCATGCTTTTCCCATAGTATCCGGCTGAGTAATTGTCCGGTATTCACCAGTGGATTGTCCCCGACGTTACCAGCCCGCGTTTTTTGGATGATCGTACTCGGTGCGTTGGGTGGATGCTTCAACTCTACGATCCTGTCTTTGATGAGCTTCTGCATCTCTGCGCCAACGATTCCGAGCGCCCTACTTGTCGACATCCTTCTTGCAAGTACCTCGTGCCTGAGATCGTTGATCAATCTGATCATCCGATTTCGGTGTTCGTCATGCGTCCAGCCTATAAAAGACCGCTCCGGTATTCTGCCGTCTGCCGTTCCGAACTCATTCACGACCGCTACTTCTCCGAGGGTGAACGTTCCTGTTGACCCGCGCTTCTCATCGTCAAATGCCTTCTGAGTGACGCCGATCTTCACGCTCGGTCCTTTCCGGAGTTTTTTCACTTGCCGGTTGAAATGCTTGCCAGCGGAAGTGGGCCGGTCGGTTGTTCTGAACTGTTTAGCAGCCATGGAAAATCACATCGCCTTTGCCAAATTGCTTGATGAGGTCATAGAGCTTTCTGCCGTAAGCAGTCAACTTCATGCTTTCATCACTCATTGGCGCTGCGTATGATTCAGCCAAATCACCGACCTTCCTTGATGTCACGGCTCCGGCTCCATCGTTCACCGACACTTTCAAAGTGTGCGCTATGTATAGCATTCGAGCGTACCTGGTCCTAATGCCAAGTACGCTCTCAGCCAAAAACAGCGCAGCCGTTTCGTTCAAGGAATTTATCCGGCTTTCCGGAAATGCGTCCGTGTTGAACTCGCTAAAGTGCAGAGTCAAATATTCCTTGTCAACTGCTTGGACGGCCATTCGTTAGTCTCCCTTTGGTTTCTTCGGTTTTGTTGCGTATTCGATTGCCTTAAGCTGTGACTTGATCGCTTTCTCCACTGCCGGACGTTTCTCGTGCTTCGCCCATGCTTCCAACTGCTCCACTTCCATGACGCCGGAGATAAGTTCAGCAGCGTCTCGTGTGTTAAAATTTTCCAGCGACTTAGGCAATCCGGAATCAGTCTTCTTGACCTTCTTGGTTCCTTCGTCCTCGATGAGTTGCAGATTGCCCGCAGCGATTCTTTCCTGCACGTCTTTGTGTTCCGCGATCTTTTTCCATTGTTCATCCGGCATGTCATGAACGCCTGGCAGAAGCGTCACGCACTCGCTTTCCACCCGACCGTCTTCCGTCTTTGTTCCTGGCAGCCCGATACCCCATATCCGCGCTTCTTTCCAATGATACAGCATGTTTACCCTCCTGAATTAGTTTAGGGTCGCGCCGGTTAAGGCGCGACCCCTGTTCCGCCTTATTTAAATGCCATCGCCCCAGGCGATGCTCAGTGGTTTGTAAATCACAACGCCTGCATAACGCGCATGGCAGTTGATGATGTACTCGAAGTTACGCTCCTGCGGTGGTAGCTGCTCGAAGTCCTGCGGAATTTCCTGCTCGAGTTTGTTCGGATCCCGGCGATAAGCCAAGAACCGATCAACACCAGCAGCGCCAGCACCGGTTAAGGAGTTGACCCAGTCGGCGTTCTTGACGGTTGGATGATTCGTGAGGAACCATTTCAACACGGTCAAGTTCGCATCGACTCCCACCTTCGTCAATGCTGCCTTGCTGTATTTCCCAGGCGGCAAGAGAATGGTGTCCGTGGTCTCGATGCCGAATGTCTGGGTGAACGGATAGTTCCCCAGTTCCATCATGTCACGGATAATCAAGTCAGCAGTCTTGGTTGACCATGTCTTGGTTGATCCAGTGCCATCGGCAGGAACGGTGTACTCGGACGTGTTCGGGTTGGTTAACAACCCACCGAGGGAGTGATTGGCGTCGCCATCCCACGCAATTGCATCTTCAAGACGACGGTGTGCTTCGCGAGCGGTGTTTGCTCGTTTGACATCCAGCGGCTTTCCGGTTGCGCGTGATGCGCGGATTTCCTGCAGGTTATACCCGTAGGAATCTCCGATCGAGCGAACATAAGCGGTGAACTTCTGACCGTTGATGTCAACCCGTGGTGCGTCATCGGCATAGTTCGAGATGATCTTCGCGATGCCGACTTTGTCATACTGCTCATATGAGATTGTTTCAGCCCAGTTGGGCGCTTCTTTACTCACAGGGATGAGCATCCGATTCTTGAGCTCGGGATAATCCACTTCAAAGACTTTTGCTTTGACGTGTTCAAGCTCGGTCACGAAGTGTTGTGATTCAGCACCATCTAAATGCTGAAATTGCATTTGTTTTCCCATGATATTGACCTCCTCCTTTTTATGATGACCTTAGTTGGTCAGGTTGATTTCTAAAAGCACCAATCCGGCTGCAGCAGTTGCGGTCAAAAAGCGAGCGCCATGCAACAATTCGGCATTGGCTGTGTCAACGTCTTGCCGGAAATTACCTGGCACTTCGTTAACAGCGGCGGTGTGACGAACGAATACTTGGTCGGTCACGGTCACCGCTTCTTCTGCCCAAACCCATACACGGCCTTTCCGTAGTATGCTCATGCTGTACCCGATTGGATACGCGGGAACGTTCGCGCCTGCAACGCCGAGCACGTTGTCAGGTTGTACTTCGATCGCTTCCGTGCGCAAGACGATACCTTCCACCTTGCGACTTTCGCTGTTGGCGTCCAAGACGTCAGCGGCCGCAGCGGGAAGTTTCACCTTGCCAGGAGTCGTGTCGAAAATGACACAACGACCGTAAGGAATCACTGCCGCTGAATAGCGAGACACCTTGTCTGTAAAGCCTGCATCACCCAACATTCCGAGTTGAGCTCCTGCGAGATTTTCTGCATAAGAAGTCTGCATTTTTAGTTACCTCCGTTTTTGATTTTCTGGAATCATATCGATTCCTTATTTCTTGTCGGCCAATGGGCCTACTGGTTGTTTCCAAGCATCGGCATCACGCTTTGCAGCGGCTTCCTGTGCTTCCTTGACTTTGTCTTTGCCGTCATCGTCAGCGCGATCTTTCCGTCCGCCTACGATGCCTTTGCCAAGTTCCTTGCCATCTGCATCCGTCGCGGTTGCGTTTTCTGCAACGGCTTCAAATTGACCTCGGATGTAGTCTTCGCTCTTGCCATCGAAGTTACTGCCCTCGATTTTCTTTGCGATGACTTCTTTCATGATCTCGATGTCGCTCAGGCCATCGATGCGAGCGGTTTCCTTTTCGTCCTTCGCTTCAAGCATGGCTGTCGCGGTCGAGATCAGATGCATGCGTTCCGTTACGCGTGCATTGAATTTCTCTGGGTCCTTGGCATCTTTCAGTTCGGCATCCATTGCATCATGCTTCCCTTTGAGTGCTTCGAACTCAGAGTCTTTCTTGCCAGCCGCGTCGCGGGCTTCGGTCGCCTGCTTCATGGCTTCTTTGACTGCCACGTCGGAATCCGCCTGATCCTTTTCCACTTTCTTTACAAATGTGGCATGAGCATCAGCAAGCTCCTGTGAGCAATCAAATTCTTTTCCACCGATTGTAATCTTCATTTCAGCTTCCTCCTCTTTTACGAGATTGTGTTCGCTATCCAGACGCAACCTTGCCTGTGCTCCGGCCCGGCCTTTATCCACGATCGCCAGGTGGTTGTAGTTGATGTTACGTTGAATAGCGTCGAACGGTTCACCTATTCCATCTTTGTTGATTTTACTGCCATCCCAATGTCCGGCATCAAACTCGAGATCGAGATTGTATCCACAGGACACTTCCTGCTTGCCATTCTCGACATCTTTTATGGCGATCTTGTCTGTGATGATCACCTTTGCGATATCGAGAAAGTTGTCAGTCCTCGCAATGTTCTCGCCGGTATACCCGACTTGATGTTCTTTGATATTGTCGACGTTGACGAGTTCGAATGGATGGTCGTTGGTTACTGGTTTCATTGCGAGTGTTTTCATTGAGTCTTCATTGAACACTTCATCTGGTAGGCGGAGCTCGCGGAATGGTTTCCCGTCTGTCCCCGTGTAGACAAAGATACCCGTGCGAGTCGCTCGGACTGATGTTTCCAAGAACCCCTCGGGCGTCCGCTTGATTTGATCCATGCGGTGTATGTCAAATCTCTGGACTTTTTTCATAGGCTTGTCCCCCTTCATCCTTTTAACATTGTCAAGAAAAAAAGTCAAACTTTCCTGAAGTTTTTAAGCAGCTTCCTCGAGCTCTACGAGTCCCGTAAGTATCGGCTCTGCCCAACACCGGCACTGGAAGTCTTCCCCTGGATGCCCTGTGTCGAATGGCGGCTTGTTCCAAGAGAATGTCTTGCCGTCTTTATCCGCGTGGCTACCACGCACGCGCGCGTCACGTACTGTTCGCCATATGTATTTCTGCACCCCAAGCTCGGTTTGCCGTAGGTGATTAAGCTGCCCGAATAACTTCCCATTCTGATCCCGCGCGATTAGCTCCGCTCGGTTCTTCGGCTTGTCCTTCAGGACGTCACCCCACCGCTGTCTTATTGCCTTCTCGGTGTCCTTCGTGGTCTTGCCAGATCGTATTGCCTGGTTGACCGTTTGCTGCACTTCCCGCAGTTGATCTGTTGGTATGCTTTCGATAAGCGCCACGTTTTCTTTCGTGAATGCGTTGAGCGTTGTGGCCAGGTATGGCTCAGTGAGAAAAACATCGATCCCTATGGAATTGGATAATATCCGAGTCAGCCTATTGCGGTGCGAATTGCTGACCACGTTTGCTTGATCGCTCGCGAGTCGGCGTATCGTTTCCTCGTTGTACGTTTCTCCGTATTCCGTCTTGATGGTATCGACGATTCTGTCAAGCGTGTCCGTATAATCATCGAACCGCTCGCCCTTGGCTTCGTTGATGAGTCCTGCGAGGTTAGGCATCAGATGCTTTTCGATGAGGCTCGTTAGAAGCAGCGCGGTGTCGCGTACCTTCTTCCGGTACCCTATTTCGAGCGCGACGGGATACCCGATCGCCGCCGGTTTCTTGATGCGATATCGTTCGCCGGTAAACTTAGCGAATCGCTTCTTCTGCTCAATCAGCGTCTGCAGGATTGCCACTTGTGATCTCCAATTGTTCCAGATGTGGTTTGCGTTCTTCGCGTACTTCCGCCGCATTGACCACGTTCCGGTCTATGTACCCTGAATCAGTTTCCATGTTCAGCTTATCAACTTCCGCCCGTTCCTTGTCGCTCATTTGCCAGAGCGGTACAAAGTCATATCCCCAGTTCTTGGGTTCCGCTCCCTTGAATGGTCCGGACTTGGCTGCAAAAATCACTTGCAGGATTCTGTCGAGTTTCTCGGCGAGGTATTGCTCTTGCTGGCTGGACACGTAATCGTACCACATGCGTTCTTCGCTCTTGCCGGTCGCGGACAATCCGGACGGGCTTTCGTTGAATAGGATGGTGTGCGGGATGTCGGTTGCCGCCTGCAGGCGGTCGCGTATTGCTTCGAGCAACTTGTCCAGACCGGTTACCGTCGCGCTCATGCTGTCCATTGTTTCGCCGTTCTTGTCGATAACGAACGCACCGAGGTTGTTCCGTGATAGATTCATCAGGTTCATTCGCTCTGCGATCGCGTCGCTGTTACCGGCCACGATATCTTGCGCGAGGTTTTCCACGGAATAAACCAGCATCCTGAATTCTTGGATCAGGTGCGCCACGCTGGCATAGGAAATCCCGAAGTCACGCAGCGCGTCGTACAATCCGGTGTAGACGGAATCACCCCAATACTGATTGCTAACTCTCAGCAGGGTTGGCAGTTCGACACCGTCGAATCTAATGATCCGGCTCTCGTGTATCCGCGAGGTAACTCCACCGATGCTTCTTGGCGTGAAATCGTAATGCATGGGCATGTCAAAGTTTGGATTGCTGATATCTGTCTCAATGTCGCTCGTGCTCACTTGCAACTCGTACCGGTTGAATACCAACAGCGACTTGACCTCTTTTATGTTTTTGATATCCAATGGTTCCTTGAGCATTTCGAGTGGTTCGCCGGTGTTGATAAAAATACCGGCGCCGCCGTAAAGCTTCGCCCACTGCCATGCCTTGATGCATTTCTTCTTGGCTTGCAGCCGGTCAACTTCGTCATCGGTCTGTTGTTGGATTTCCTTCTCGTGGAATTCTATCCACTCGCGTACCGCTTCGAACGGGAGCAGGTTGACAATGCGGCGTGCCATTGGATCGCTCGCATAGACTTCTTCCGCTTGACGTTCCAACAGCGCGCCATTGTACTGAGCCACACCGCTCATTCGTTTATCGCGGTCCCTTATGCCAAGGCCGGTCAGCAGGCTTGCCCACCCATCCATAGAAATAGATTTCATTGGAATGATCTGGCCGTTGACTTTCAGGTTCTTGCCGTCGAACTCCACCTTGCCCTTGACGGTCTTGAATCCTCTGCCGCTCGCATCTTTCGTTTTAGTAGGCATGATATCTCCCTCACTTTTTCGTGAGCATGGTCAGCACACTGCGTCCCCTGCCCAATCTGTATTTGATCGCCTGCGCCATGGCGTCCGGCCTGTCGTTGTAGACTCCATTCGGTGCGTTCCCTACTTCTTGCAGCCAGTCATGTACCCAGTTGTATCCTGGCTGCGCCGGACTCGGGAGATAAACATTATACGATTCAATGGGTGGCGTTACTGCCCAAAGGCGCGCCGTCTTGTCGCCATCTACTCCCTCAAGAATAATCCCTGGTATCTTGTTCCGGAGAACCGATTCCAGGGCTGGTCCGTTGGCCTTGTCTTCCACAAGCTTGCGCATGGCTATCGGCCACTTCAAAGTTAATGCTTCAAATGCTCGTAGGGTTTCTACGAAGCTTCGAATCTTTCGGGATTCGTCGATCAAGAACATGTCGGCGCCTTTGAATCCCCAAACTTGGCCGACCACCATCGAGCTTTCTTCCGCTCCCTTAAATGCCAAATCCCACGACTGAATCACTTCGTCGAAGTGCTGTGGTAATTTAACGAGTACTCCCTCTCCTGGTATTGCTGTCCAGTATCGGAAAAACTCGGTTTTTATTATTTCGCCACCGTCAACCGTTGGCTGTTGTTGCCATTGGCTTGTCCAGTTGCGCGTGCCAGAGTTGACTTTGATCGAGCGCAGTGCCGGAAGGTTGAACATCTCCGGACACAATGCCTTTGCTCTTGCGTCGTCTATTTCTACTGCGTTTCCGTTCCCATCATGAACGGCTGCCATCTCTACTACTTCCCACTGATCAGCGTCGGGATCCGTCTTAGCCAATTCCAAAAGCCGCGCCGCGAGATCGTAGGTGTTCCATCTCTGCATGATGACAACAATGGCGGTGTTCCCGCCTGGCTGTTGTCTTGAATAAAGAGTCGACTGGTAGTAGTTGTGTACTCCGTCGCTCATCGTCCGGCTGTCGGCTTCTTTTCGGTTCTTATGCGGGTCATCGACTATGATGATATCGCCGCCCTTACCTGTGACCGGACCGTCTATTCCAGTTGCTATGTATGCTCCGCCGTTGTCTGTGTTCCAGCGGTTTGCTGCCTTACTATCTTTTCTGAGCTGTATCGGGAATAAATCCTGGTACTGCTCGCTGTCTACCATGTTCCTAACTTCTCGCCCGAACTCGGTTGCCAGTTCGGCACCGTATGAAACGGTGATGATCTTTTTGTTCGGGTTGCGTCCCAGGAACCATGCAGGGAACGCCTTCGTTGCAAGTGTTGATTTCCCGTGCCTTGGCGGCACGAGAATCATCAGTCGCTTTATCTCACCTCGTTCGACTCGTTCGAGCTGTTCGGCAAGATCGCGATGAAATCGGTAAGGCTTAAAATTTGGATCCACGGGAATGTTCCCCGCGAATTCTACCAGACTATCTCTTGCGTTTCTTCTTACTGCTATCTGCCGGTTTATCTTGTCTAACACTTTTAATGCCAAATCGTCTGGCAAGCTCTCTGTGGACTTGCTCAAGCTCTGCATCCGGTATACCCCTGAAATCTATGTCATTGATCTGGCTCTGGCCAAAGTTAAATATCTGAGTGCTCTTATTGCCATCGCCATCACCCTCGCCCTTGCCGATGCCGTGTAGCTTCATCTTGATATCCGCACCTTTGCCCATCGACGATATTGCCGTCTGCGCGTTTGTGATCCCGCGCGTAATTACCAGACCAGTTTCCGGATCAATGAATCTCTGGTATCCCTGGTTGATCATGAGATTAGCGATCCGGTCTAATTGTTCCCGCACCTTTCGTTCTTCGCTTACTATTTCCTGCACGATCTCTTTTTCGATCTGATCATCTGCTTGCTTGTCGATCTTCTTTTTTCGTTTTCCCCACCCGTGTGTTTTAGATCGTTTACGGACGAGGGCATAAGATATTCCCGATGCGTCAGCGACATCCTTCAGCGTGTGAAGCTTGTCGCTTAAATATTCACGCTCGAGCTTTTTCCATGGATGCTTAGGACCTGACATAAATTAACCATTCACCGCCCTCTCTAATTCGAGGAAGAAGGTTTGGCTGATGTCGTTGTGCAGTCCGCCGAATGTCGCTTCGATTTCCGCGACGTACTTTTTGTGCGCTTCGAATGTTCCTGCGGTCGTGTCGATGATGACAGTGGCCACGTTTGTTGCCTTCGTAAAGCTGCCGTCCGCAAGTTGATGCACAATCGTGGTATCATCGACATCCTCCTTGAATGTAAGTGTGAGGACGGCTGACGTGATGTCAAGTGCCGCCCCGGTTTTGTCTGTATATGTGAATTCCAGTTGCTTGATTTCGCCGTGTTTGAGCACAAGCGTCTTCGCTGTGATTGCATCTGTTATTGTCAGCGTCATGGTTTTACCTCCACTTGTATGTTGACCGTTTCTACCACTTCCACGGCGATGTTCACCGTGTCGTCAACTTTCACGGCGATTTTTATTGTTTCCACTGCGACCGGCACTTCGATTGATTCGCGCCCGACCGCCATTCCTTGTGATACTACTCCCCAGCCATCCATTAGCTTTGCTCCGATATCAGAGTGTCTTGGAATCCGGTCAGCACCGTTCCCGTCACGGCCAGCGTGATGATTGGATTCGTCTCGGCGTCATAGTCTATCTGATTGTCGTATCCGATTATTGTCGCCGACAGCAGATTGCCATTGGCGTCATGCGTGGTTGGTTTGATCTTTCTCCATCTGCCAAGCAAAGCGATTATTTTGGATAGCTCTGTGATTATTGCGGCATCGCCTTGCCAGCTTCCGGCGCCATGCGTCCCGCTGAGTTGGGTGTCCACGTCGGCTGCGCTGTGCGAACTTCTCGAGGATATTGCTGCATCGATATTGTCCACGTAATCACCGGCTTTGATCTCGCCGGTCTGCGGTGAAAAGTCTGAGGTCGGCGACTCGACCGTCGCCACGTACTCATCATCTGCAGTGAGGTTTGTGACAGCACCCAGATCGAACGTGCGCTCGTACTGGCCTGTGCTTCCGACCTCGGTCATTGGACCGTCTTTGGTGGTCCATCCCGAAGCTTTGAAAGTGTCATCATTCCAGTCATAGAAAAAGCCATCAGAGCGGCGCCGGATATCAAGCGTGACATCCGATAGTCCGCTCTCCATGACTGCGGTGATGACCTCTGACTGACCATCTTGAATTCGTATTGAGTTCATTTTCTTTCCCTCACTTAATCACGACGACTTCGTCATTGTTCATCGACGGGCGCCATCCCTTGAATGGTGTTTCGTCCAGCACCTCGAAGTACTTCGGTGCAACCGGCATCTTAGAATTGAACCACCATGGCTTTTCCCCGCCAAGAAAATGAATGATCTTGAGACTCTCGGTTTCTGTCGTTGAGTATTTATTCCATTTTTTGCTGATACGCAGGAAGTTCCCGCGCATGATGTGATTCAAGGCGTCTTGGTCGGTGAAATTCGTGATGTTCTTCGTGACAAATTCGACGGCCTTCTCTGACACGTTTTCCTCGCGCCACTTTTTCATGTTCATGAGCAGCACTCCGGAGTTGAAGTACACATGCCCGTCTCGCTCGTGTATCGTATCGTCCTGCACCGCGCCCAACACATGACCGGAGATATCCATGTCCCATAGTCTTGTGATGTCGTCTTGGACGATGATGTCGCAGTCAAGGTATAGCACCTTGTCGATATCCGTCAGAATTTCAGGCATGAGCAGCCTGGCAAATATGGCTGAGGTGTGATAAACGATATTGATCTTGATGTTCTCGACCCTGCCGATGTCGAGCTTCTCGAATCTGATTGGCCAGATTGCATTCAGTTTGTCTTTGTTCTCTTGCGAGACGTCCACATCGCCGACTATGATTTCAAGTTCGCGGTCTTTCGGGAAATGGTCAATCATAGATTTGATTGCGACGGCCAGCGGCATGGCGTACTTGTCATCAATGGCAAACATCACCACTACCTTGTCGTTCTTCTTAATGGCCGGAGGGTCTTCGATGTCTTCCGGTGGCGGCGGGAAGGTTCTCTCGCACACGACGTTGCCGTCCATGTAGATTGACTGTCCGCTCTCACAAACGTCATTACAAAAATTCATTATGACGCTGGTAAGCATTTTATATCCGGTAGTCCATTTCAGTTCTCTGGTTGTCTTGATATCAATCGGGATTTTTTCGAGCAGTTCCCTGGAAATGAGAAGGCATTCAGCGGTCACGTAATCGGCCATAGTTATTCCGGGTTGCACGGCCATGACACACGTGATCGTGTGATCGGCAACAAGCTTTAATGCATTCCATGCGCCGTTCTCGTTGGCCAGCACCCATCCGGAGATACAATTGATGTTTCCCCGAAGCTGCATTGCCAATTTTTGGATTGCGTTGTCAGGCAGACTTACATAGTCGGCCTGGATAAACAAGGCGTCTGCATCCGACGCCAAGAATTCATCCCGGATTTTCTGTAAGTCTGCCGTATCACCAACTACTTCGTGTTTGACACGCATTATTTAACTCTCAACACATACACGACCTCGTAATAGCTCGGCAAAGAAGATGCCATGTAAGTCGTGACCGCGACCTGGCTGACCACATAATAAGTCGCGCTGCCCAGGTTTAGTCCAACGCTGTTCACCGGAATGTTCACGTTGTGGTTGTGTTGTTCGGCTCCGCCTACGCCGCCTGAAGTTGTGGAGCCGCGCAAGAACCTTTTGGTTCCGCCGCCGCTGCCGTTCAGGTTGGGGATAGTCTGGCCGTCGTAGTCACTGTCTGCGTCCGACAACACTTGGCCATTGCATTCAACGAACTCGCCTGGCAATGCCGGTGTATTGGTATAACTTTTTAACCACGGGATCGGACTCCCTACTGGCACTAAGCCCTTAATGTTCATTGGGATAACAACATCTGTAATCATTTTTCTGCCTCCTCGGTTTGTTGGTTTTGTGTTTCTTGGTTTTCCTCCTGGGCGACATTATCGTCAACCCGAAGTATTTTGAACCAGTCGAATTCATCCGGCTGCATTTCATTGGTGGGTTCTATAAGTAATCTGTATTTTTCGTTGTCATGGTAGAACCGTTCTCCGATTCCGCGCGCGACTTCCGATTTCAGGTAAATCTTACCTTCATCCATCTCACCTATTCTGTGGAGCGGTATTTTATCTGGCATGAGCACCTCCGCTTTCATTCTTTCCGAATTCTACATCTTGATTTTTTTTATGTCAACATTTTGCTTGACAAATAACCAGGCAGTCATCCGCCTCTGCGGGCAAATGACTTCTTTTTTGGCGGGCATTTTACTTTGAGGTCGGGTTTTATTTCAGCGTAGCACTTATCGCAGTACGGCGTGGGATAAGTGCCACAGAAGTTTAAGCGACTGAGGACGTGCTTCTTTTCTTCTCCGAGGTATACGCCGCACTGCGCACAGTTGGGTTTCGTTGGCGGTACTTTCATTCCGACATTGTGAATCGTGGTTGGTCTTGATAATTCATTTCAAGTCTCATCTGTGTCCCGAACCGAGCGCGCAATCCCTTGTCGACACCTGCGGCCGCCATGCAGATTTTCTTAACCCTCGAGTGCAGGTGTTCAAGGCATTCGTTCGCTTCTTCAATGTTCGCCGGTATGTAATAACCTTCAGGACGCCTGTTGGACGAAGCGATCGGCTGGCCCTCGATCCTCAGCTTTGCTATCATCGCTCTCACCGGCGTCGCACTCCGGAGGTTCAGTCGCGCCGCCAACTGCTTGGATGTGATGCTGTGCTCGCGGCCGAAATGGAACCCGTACAGTAAGTTGATGACCTCGTGCTTTAGAGTGCTTGTATCTTTCTGCTCTGATTTGTTCATCGGTCTTCCCTCCCATGAGTAGCTTTACGAATACCTTCCAGAACTGTTTATTGCTCATCTCTCACCTCTTTTGTTTTCCCGCAATATTCACACACCAGCAAAATTTGTCCATGCTCAGTGTGTTTTTTAGTCATCGCCTTGTTGCACCTTCTGCACCAATTCTTTTTTTTCATCCTTGTTCCTCCAAGCCTTCAAATATTGTTAATTGTCCGGACTTGTATTCGTCCACTGTCTGTCCTCGCTCGGCTGCCGCGATCCTTGGCGCTGCCAGTTCGCTGCAGTATTCTGGATTGATGTCGAACCCGATAAACTTCCGGCCGTGCTGGATTGCTACAATGCCGGTCGTTCCGGATCCCGCGAACGGGTCGAGCACTATGTCGCCTGGTTTACTGCCAGCCAGAATGCACGGCTCCACCAGCGCGGGCGGGAAGGTTGCAAAGTGTGCGCCGGTGTATGGCTTGGTAGCAATTTCCCACACGCTGCGCTTGTTGCGCCCGCCGTTGCTCTGCTCCTGCTTGGTCATGTTATCCCATCGGTCATTGAATCCTGCGTGCTTCCGGCTGTGCCCTCGTTGCTTGTCGCCTCCCCTTGTCCCTTGATGCCAGTTGGCTGGCACTTTTGGTTTGTGTCCGCCAGGAAAGTTGTCCTTGTACGGTTCCTTGAGATCGTATGTCTTGTCTGCGCGTAGGCGCTGCCGGTATTCCCAGTCGCTGTCTTCCACGACCTTTTCCCTGATCGCTTCGGCGTCGTAATAATACCGGTCTTCCTTCGCCAACATGAAAAGGTACTCATGCGATTTTGTGGGCCGGTCCCGGACGCTCTCCGGCATTGGGTTCGGCTTTGACCAGATGATGTCGCAGCGCAGGTACCATCCGGCTTCCTGCAGCGTAAGTGCCACACGCCAGGGGATCCCGCATAAATCCTTGGGCTTGAGCACGTCGTGCTTCATGTTCCGCCATTGCTGCGGATTCATTGATGCCGAGCTTGAGTTTGCGCCTCTGTTGGTTGCTTGCTTTGTGCCCATTGATTCTGATCCCCGCCAGTTGGCGCCAAAGTATGAGTCCCCGAGGTTGAGCCACAGTGTTCCGTCTGGCCGGAGCACTCGCCGGACTTCTTCGAATAGCTCGACCATCTTCGCTATGAATTCCTGCGGTGTTGCTTCCATCCCGATTTGATCGCTTACTCCGTAATCCCTTAATCCCCAATACGGCGGGGATGTTACACAACATTGCACGCTTTCGTCTTCCATGCCGCGAAGCATTACCAGCGCATCACCGCAGTGGATTTTGTTTGTCTGCATTCCGCACCTCAACAATCGCTTTAAATATTTCATACGCCACCTGTGGCACTATGGCGTTTCCGAGTCCTTTAAGTCTGTCCACCCTGGCGGGTATCCCATGAGCCACTCGACCCACGTCGGGTTCAGCGTCCCACCTACTTGGCGCACCAACGGTTCGGCGCCTTGATGTCTTGGCGGGCACGCGCTTCCTTTGAATGTCTGTGAATCCCTCGCTATTGGAGTTGGCCACAATCCAGATTCTTTCTCGCCTGTGATTGGCATCGACGGCACAAGCTGGAATATTAAATGATTGCGTTTCGTAGCCTTTGCTTTCCAAGTCAAATAACACTTGGTCGAGTTCCATGTTTTCGATTCCAATAACGTTTTCACCAAGCACCCAAGTTGGCCGGACTTCTTGTATAATTCTAAACATTTCCGGCCAGAGCGCGCGGTCGTCCTTCGTGCCTCGGCGCTTCCCTGCCGTGGAAAAAGGCTGGCATGGGAATCCCCCTGAAATAATATCGGCTGTGCCTGGCTGTCCTTTGAATGTTTTGATGTCTTCATGAATTGGTACCCCTGGGAAATTTTTAATAAGTTCCTTCTGGCAGTACCGACTCATTTCGACAAATTGGGTCGGTATTATTCCTGCCCTCGATGCTGCGAGGGAAAATCCCCCGATGCCTGAGAATAAATCAAGCAGCCTCATCCATAGACCATCATCGCGAATGAGTTGTTGCGCACGCACGCCATCAGGAGCGAGTCTTGCCGGTACTTATTGCGCCGCGCTTCCTCTTTGTTATTTCTCAGCCATTGCACCAGCAGCAGCCGTTTTCTATGCCTTTTCTTGATCTCGATCGCTTTTCGTTTCCGCTTCATGTTCTTTTCCTTCCCTGATTTTTTTGAACCCAAAGACGACATACCCGTCTTTCTGGTAGGCATTTGTCACGTAGGTTATTTCAATGTTGAAAGCCAAGCCGGTATAATGTCCAGCGACAACGCCTGGCTCATACTCTCTCAACTTGACGATGTCGCCCTTCTGGAATCCACGGTCGGTGTTGTCGCGTATCTCGAAGCATTTGTCCCCTAAGCTGGCAGCCTTAAAATAGCAAGGCAGTATTTTCAGTTCGTGATCGATAATCATATGGCCTCCTTCACGAGATATCGATCGATCAATATTTTGATCAGTTCCCTGGTTGCCCTGATATCCTCGAGTGCGTCGTGCGCATCCAGTGCCACGCCGAAATACTCGGCCACCGTGGTTAGTTTGTCGTTCTCGATTTTTAGTCGGCCAGCGTATCTGAGGAACCGAACGACCGCCAGCAGATCGACGTGTCGATAATTGAACCAGCTCCCGTAGTATTGATCTCCGTTCTTAAAGAAAAACTCCCGAAGGAATCCCGCGTCAAAATCAGCCTTCTGCCCTGCGATGGTGAGCTTGTCCATGCGGTCATATTTATTCACGTATTTTCCGAGCACTTTTGTGAGTGCTGTATGCATCTGTACCGGCGCCGGAAACGTCTCCAAGTCTTCGCGCGTGATTCTGTTTACCTCCAACGCTTTGTCTTCCACCGCATTCCAATCGAATGGATGACAGTTCATTTTGAATGTTTCCATCTCTCGGCCATCGATTTCGATTATCGCAGCCAGTTGGACGATGTCATTGATCTTCGGGTCGACTCCTGTTGTCTCTGTATCGAGGTACATTACTTTCATTTCGCACTCATCTTTCTGGTCAATGCGCTGATCGTCTCAGGCAAAGCCTTGGGTTTTTCATTCTCGCCCAGCCACCTTTTTGTTGCTGGCAACAATCCGATGTCTTGCTTTAGTCGGGATATCATGCCGTCGTACATTCGCAAATACTGAGCGCGCACGGTTTCCATGTTGATGCTCACCGCGCTGTTCAGATGATGCCACCCCCCGACGGCGTACATGACCTCCCTGACCAAGGGATGTGAAAACTCCGGAGCGTGATATATCCCCTTTGCTTTCATTTCCCTCTGTACCTCTGCCCAGGCATCAGCCGAGCATGGCACCCCCTCCCGACGCAACTGATTTTCATTAACCTTGTCACGTATTTCCGACACCCTCGGGAAAAACTTACTTGTTATGATTATTTCATCCACTGCGAACCGCAGGTCGTCCTCTGGTATGTCCATGAGATACTTCTCGTATATCGCCATGGTCTCGTTGCTCATCTCGGTTGGAAACGCGGCCGTGAGTTGAGCCAGCATAAAATCTATCTGTGTTTTATCCGCCATTAACCTCAGCCTCCCTCCTGTGCTGCTCTATCCTGTTGGCCAGCGTGTTCAATGTTTTAGTTACCTTGTCTCCTGTCTTGCCCTTGGGACCTGCCGGTGGGATACCATTTCTTAGCCAGTCCAGCATGCCTTGGACATTGGTTGGCTTGAATCCTCTCAAGGCCCATGTCTCGCATATTTGAGACCACCTTGTAACCGTTTCATGCATCGGTTCCTTCTCCTGGCTTATGGCATTATTAATGGCTTCCTCTTGGGTACTGTTAGGCCAAAGATGAAAAACATCACGATAGGCATTGATGGCTGTGCTCTTGACTTTGACTTCCCCTTTTCCCTTCTTCGGCTTCTTGGGTGGTTTAGGTGTGGGGTCGGGGACAGGTTTTTCGTCCCCGCACTCTTTACCCCCAGTTACAGTTTCAATTACAGTTACAGTTACAGTTACAGGCAGTCGGTGTGCGCTCTCTGTGCGCTCATTGTTCGCACAGTGTACGCTCACTTCAATACAATCAGACCCGAACCGTTCCTCTTTTTCTCCGCTTCTTTTTGTTTTATGGTTGATTTCAAAGGATATTTCGTCTTTGGGTGGTGCTGGATATTTTCTTGCGGACATGTATCTGATCTTCTGGTGTTCGAACCAGCCTAAAAAATAACCGTAGGTTTCGCCTTTGTGCAGAAATTGGTGCACAAGTTTTGTCTCTGTGTACTCATTGAGCAGAATTTCTATTATTTCGATCGTCATGTCGTCTCTGAGTGGCCAGAGTTTTCCTTTGAGTATCTTCGGGTTGGTCTGGAAGATTCCCCAATCATCAGCCGCCAGATGCATCCTGTTCCACCACGCTTCTGCCACCATGGTCAGCTTTGATAGTCTTGCACTGTACGGGCACGATTCTGCGTTCAGCCGATTCATCATTTGACCACCAGCCCTTTTCCGGCTGGCATGTCACGCTCGAGTCCTTCTCGCACCCATTGAGCTATCTGCCATCGCAATCCCCATCCGTTAACCGCTCCCACGACAATTGCTTTCCTGACTTCTTTTTTGTTAATCGGGATAGCAACCATTTTTCCTTTTCGTTCCCAGTCTTTTAATTTGCCCATTTTATAACGATTATCCCCCTTTCTGCGTAGTGTTAAGTTTATTAATAAGATTAATCGTTTTTCCTACTTTTCTCCGTTTTTGTCAACCGTTTTTTTAATAAGTTACGCAGTAGGTCAGCGTCGCGGCCGCCAGCCAGTAGACGACCCTGCGCCATTCGCCGCTCGGGATGTACCCCAGGGCTGCGCAGATGTCGATCACGATCAGGACAGTTGGCAATATCCTCTCCGCCCTCATCCCTTCGCCACCTTTTTGCTGGTGTGCTTTTCCCACCGCTGGATGATGATGTCGCAGAATCCTTCGTCCATTTCCATGGTAAAGCACCGGCGCTTCATGACTTCGCAGGCCATGAGCGTGCTTCCGGATCCACCGAATAAGTCCAGCACGATTTCGCCTTCCTTGGACGAGTTCTTGATCGCCCTGCAGCCGAGCGTGACCGGCTTCTGTGTCGGGTGGACGTATTCCATCACGTTGTCCCGCCGGATTTCCCAATTGGTCGAGCTTTCCCGTAGGTGTGTGAGGATGATCTGCATCTGTTCCTTGGTCATATCCTCGATCTCTGTGCGGTTGATGTTCTGGATTGTCTTGCCGGTCCGGTCCCCGAACCACTCACTGTTCTTTTCCTTCTTAATGCCATAAAAAATAGGCTCGTGAGCCCAATGGTAGTCGCTGTGCCCGAGGATCATGCCTTTGTTCCAGATGATTTGCTGCTTGACCTTGATGCCTGCGGATTGAAGTGCTTCCTCGAATTCGCGCTGGTTGCTCGAGGCGTGGAAAACATAAAACGCGGGGTTGGCGATCGTCGACTTGGCCATGAGTTTAAAAGACGCCTTCAGGAAGTCCAGCAGTTCCTTGCCGCGTAGATCGTCGTTCTTGATGTCTTCCCATTCCCGACCGTTCGGGTTGTTGACGCCCTTGTAACTCACCCCGTAGGGCGGGTCGGTGAATACCATCCTGGCCACGCCGTATCCCATGAGCTTGGCAACGTCTTTCTCGTTCGTGGAATCCCCGCACATGAGCCGATGCTCGCCCAGGACGTATACCTTGCCACGTTTGCTGGTTGGGGAGTCCGGGGTACTTGCCGGAGCGTTGTCAATGTCCTCTGGAATGGGATCGTCGGGCACTGTGAGCCGTTCTATGATAGCGTCTATGTCCACATCCGGCAATCTGAGCGTCTCAAGGTAGTCCACGTCGATTTCCGCCGCCTGGATGTAACCTATCAGCCCGTCCTCGGTCATTTCCCCGTATTGCGACAGGGTGTCCAGCAGGGCGCGCTTGGCGTCCGCGTGGCTGTCCGCCAGGATGATGTCGACCGGCACTTCCGGCACCTCGAATCCTTCGCCCTCGATGTCGGCCAGCACCTTGCATCTTTGATGACCGTCGAGGGTGTAAAGCTTGCCACCCTTGTCTTTCCATACGTGGAGCGGGAACCGGAAGCCGTCGTTCACGATCTTGTCCCTGAGCTTTTGCCGGTTGTCTTTGTCAAGTTTCTTGAGTTCACCCTGGAA
>SWBX01006763.1_pt1 | contig 45450 bp, 41 predicted proteins | sample 4693051 | NCBI WGS metagenome assembly SWBX01 (sample SAMN10267272, study PRJNA491770) | bioreactor metagenome | isolation source: DHS bioreactor inoculated with marine | place: Japan: Omine Ridge, Nankai Trough | reverse complement strand
GGCGGGCGTGATAATCCGGATGGTTCTGTTTGACTTCATGTAGAAATTCATCCAGCCTTTTGCACTGCCGGCAATCTTGATCGAATATTTCTGTTAACTTCATGCTCACAAAAAAGGGCCTTAACGGCCCTTTCTCTCTTAACAGCGTTATTATTCTTTTTCCGCTTCTTTCATACTCAGCCTGACTCTGCCTTGACGGTCAATTTCGAGCACTTTCACTCTGACTACTTCGCCTTCAGACAACTTGTCGCTGACTTTGTCGACATGTTCATCGGAAATTTGCGAAATGTGCACCAGGCCGTCCTTACCGGGAAGAATCGTGACGAATGCGCCGAAGTCCATTAACCGGACAACTTTACCCTCATAGACCTTACCTACTTCCACTTCGGCCGTGATTTCCTCGATCAGATGACGCGCTTCCTCGCCGGCCGCCTTATCGACAGAGGCAATTTTAACCAGACCGTCATCGGTCAAATCAATGCTGGCACCGGTTTGCTCGGTAATGCCGCGAATAGTCGCGCCGCCTTTACCAATCACCTCACGGATCTTGCTCGGATCGATTTTGAAGGTAATGATGCGCGGCGCATAATCAGACATGTGCTCGCGCGTTGTGGACAATGCCTTGTTCATTTCGCCCAGGATATGCAGACGGCCACGTTTTGCCTGCTCCAGCGCTGTCTTCATGATTTCGGCGGTGATGCCGTCGATCTTGATATCCATTTGCAGCGCCGTGATACCCTGTTCGGAACCGGCCACTTTAAAATCCATATCGCCCAGATGATCTTCATCGCCCATGATGTCCGACAATACAGCAAAGCTGTCGCCTTCCTTGATCAGACCCATGGCAATGCCGGCTACCGGTGATGAAATAGGCACGCCCGCATCCATCAGCGCCAGACTGCTGCCGCACACGGAAGCCATGGAACTCGAACCGTTCGACTCGGTGATTTCAGACACAACGCGAATCACATACGGAAATTCATCCATATTAGGCAAAACCGCCTGAACGCCGCGCTTCGCTAAACGGCCATGACCGATTTCACGACGCTTTGGCGAGCCGACAAAACCGGTTTCGCCGACGCTGAACGGAGGGAAGTTGTAATGCAACATGAAAGGTTCTTTGTATTCGCCGGACAACGCATCGATAATTTGCGCATCGCGTTGCGTACCAAGCGTCGCGACTACCAGTGCCTGCGTTTCACCGCGGGTAAACAGGGCGGAACCGTGAGTTCTGGGCAATACGCCGGTTCTGATCGCAATGGGCCTGATTGAATCCAGATCACGACCGTCGATGCGTTTACCTTCATTCAGAATGGAACTGCGAACTATCTTCTTTTCCAGATGCTCGATAATGGTGCGAATATCCTGTTCCGCATATTGTTCATCGGCTGTCAGTTTTTCAACAACTGCATTTCTGATAGCTTTCAACTGCTCTTGTCTGACCAGTTTTTCAGGCACTTGATAAGCCGCTTTAATGCCTGCCTCAACTTCCGCAGTTACCAGTTTTTCCAGTTCGGCATCCATTTCGGGTGCCACCCACTCAACCGTTCCGGTACCGGCCTGTTGAGCGAATTCATTAATGGCATTAATGGCGGTCTGCATTTGCTCGTGGCCGAACAAAACTGCTCCCAGCATGACCTCTTCGGACAAACCGTGCGCTTCCGATTCAACCATTAAAACGGCATGCGCAGTACCGGCAACGACCAATTCCAGCTGAGAGTCCTGCAATGCTGTCGGCGACGGGTTTAATAAATAGGCGCCGTCTTTGTAACCGACGCAAGCCGCGCCTACCGGGCCATTAAAAGGCAGTCCTGAAACCGCCAACGCGGCAGAAGTGCCCAACAGCGCAGGAATGTCGGGATCAACATCCGGATTCAATGACACGACGGTAGCGATAATCTGAACTTCGTTCGTGTAACCCTCCGGAAAAAGAGGACGGATAGGTCTGTCAATTAAACGAGACGTTAATGTCTCTTTTTCGCTGGGGCGTCCTTCTCTTTTGAAAAAACCGCCGGGGATTTTACCTGCAGCGTAAGTTTTTTCCTGATAATTAACAGTCAATGGAAAAAAATCGCCGCCATTAGCTTCTTTTTTACCAACGACTGTGACCAGCAGTGAGGTGCCATCAACATCGATCATAACAGCGCCGTCTGCTTGACGGGCTATTTCACCGGTTTCTAATGTAACGAGCCGATCGCCGTACTGAAATTCTTTCCTAATAGGATTCACTATAAGGTTCCTTTGTGTAAAGGTTATTTGAAGGTTTATTCAATCCATGACTAGCTAAAGCAGAAACGGCACGAATACGTGCCGTTTCATTTGTGCTTTTTATTTGCGTAAGCCTAGACGCTCAATTAATGAACGATAACGATTACCGTCTTTATTTTTTAAATAATCCAGCAACTTGCGACGCTGGTTAACCATGCGCAACAAACCGCGACGTGAATGGTTGTCTTTTTTGTGTGTTGCAAAATGGGGTGTTAAATGGGTAATGTGGGCAGTCAATAAAGCAATTTGTACTTCGGGTGAGCCGGTATCGGTATCTGACAGTCTATAGGCTTCTATGACTGCTTTTTTCTGTTCTGCAGTGAATGGCATTTATAATCCCTATTAAGATTAAAAAATTAAAAGTAAAGCCGTCTATGACGACTATCGAATACACTGTTTCCACGATAGGGGGTAGAAGCAGTTGTAATTTTCAGCCTGAGGACTCTTCATCACGCAGGCTCGTTGTCCAGATTGAACAATTTTTTCGGCGCTAGTTTATCATCCAATAGCATTTCTCCCAAGCCCAAAAAAACATTGGCATGATACATGCGTACCATACCTTGCAAAGGCTTTTCGACGCTAAGTGCCTGCCCGTATTTTATGCGGGTTGCCTCGCTCTCTGACAGCTGTACGGCGGGAAGGGATTCTAAGGGTTTATCAACATTAATCAGACATTGACGCAGCGCCTGCTCATCCATTTCAGCCAGCTGCTCAAAGGTTTTGGCATGGTCGATGCTGAATTGACCGGCTGCCAGCCGGCGCAACTGTTTTACCGTTCCGCCGCAGCCGAGCTCATGCCCGATATCCTCCGCCAGCGACCGGATATAAGTCCCTTTTGAACAGCGCACATCCAGCGTTAGCCGGTCTTTGGAAAAATCCAGCAATTGCAGATCATATATCGTGATGCGCCGGGCTTTTCGCTCGACTGTTTCACCAGCGCGAGCCAACTCGTAAAGCTTTTTGCCATGATGCTTTAAAGCCGAATACATCGGCGGCACTTGGTCGATCTCGCCGGTAAATTTTTTCAGACAGGCGACGATCTCATCAATGCTCAAATCAGGCACCGGACGGACCTTTAGAATTTTACCCTCGGCATCACCTGTATCCGTCATCACCCCGAGCTGAACCAGCACCTGGTAGCGCTTGTCGTCATCGAGCATTAGCGCCGAAACCTTGGTCGCCTCGCCGAAACACAACGGCAACAGACCGGTCGCCAACGGATCCAGACTGCCGGTATGCCCGGCCTTATTGGCATCAAACAAACGCCTCACTTCCTGCAAAGCCTTGTTTGACGAGACTCCCAGGCGCTTATCCAGCAACAGAATGCCGTGGACGTTACGCCCGGATTTGCGTTTACTCATACCCGGCTAATCCTTGTCTTTCTTATCCAGACCACTCAAAAGCTCAGATACGCGCATGCCGGTATCAAACGAATCGTCGTAATAGAAACGCAACTCGGACATATGCCTTAGGCGCATCCTTTTGGCCAGCTCATGCCGGATGACAGGCGCCAGCTCGTTCAGCCACTTGACATTGTTCCGCTTGCCCTGCTCATCGACGTTCAGAACCGTGACGTAAACTTTTGCCACGGCAAGATCCTTACTGACTTCAACGTCATTGATAGTGATAAAGCCCAGTCTGGAATCATTAATATCCCGTTGCAGAATCAGGGAAAGCTCTTTCTGCATCTGCGACGAAACACGTGCACTACGACCGAATTCTTTAGCCATAAGGGTTACAGTTCCCGTTTAACTTCTATACGTTCAAACACCTCGATCTGATCGCCGACTCTGACATCATTGTAGTTTTTCACGCCGATACCGCATTCCATGCCCATCTTGACTTCGGTCGCGTCTTCTTTAAATCGACGCAACGATTCCAACTGGCCTTCATAGATAACCACGTTATTACGCAGTACGCGTATCGGCAGATTTCTCTTGACATAGCCGTCGATGACCATACAGCCGGCGATAGCGCCGAACTTAGGTGACCGGAAGACATCCCGAACTTCAGCAAGACCGACAATCTGCTCCTTGATTTCAGGTGCCAGCATACCGCTGATGGATTTTTTAACCTCATCAATCGCATCATAAATGACACTGTAATAATGCAGATCGATGCCTTTCTCTTCGATTAACTTCCGAGCCGTCGCATCGGCACGGACATTAAAGCCCATCAGAATGGCACCCGAAGCCAGCGCCAGGTTGGCATCGCCTTCATTAATACCGCCGACGCCGCCATAAACGACTTTCACCTCGACTTCTTCGGTGGACAGACTGACCAGAGACTCGCGTAACGCTTCCAGGCTGCCCTGAACATCGGTCTTGATAACCAGATTCAAGCTCGCGGTTTCGCCGCTGGTCATTTTCGAGAACACTTCATCGAGCTTCGAAGCCTGTTGCGCGGCATGGCGACTGGTTTTGCTCCTGTCTTCCCGGTGTTCGGCCAATTCTCTGGCGATTCGTTCACTTTGCACCACTAAAAATTCATCGCCGGCATTCGGTGTACCGGACAAGCCGAGGATTTCCACCGGTGTGCTCGGAATCGCTTCCTTGATGGCTTTACCGTTCTCGTTGAACATGGCCCTGACACGGCCGAACTCATGGCCGCACAAGACTATCTGGCCTTTTTCCAACGTGCCTTTTTGCACCAGCACTGTTGCCACGGCGCCACGACCTTTATCCAGTCTTGACTCAATAACAATGCCGGATGCGGCGCCCTCGACCGGTGCTTTCAATTCCAGAATTTCCGCCTGCAGGATCAGAGCTTCGATTAAATCATCAATACCTTCACCGGTCTTGGCCGAAATTTTCAGGAATTGCACATCGCCACCCCATTCTTCGGGCATGACGTTAATGGCGGACAACTCCTGCATGACCTTCTCGGGATTGGCATCGGGCTTATCGATTTTATTGATCGCGACGATAATCGGCACATTGGCCGCCCGAGCGTGTTCCACAGCTTCTTTCGTCTGCGGCATCACGCCATCATCAGCGGCGACAACGACAATAACAACGTCAGTCACATCGGCGCCCCGCGCACGCATGGCCGTGAACGCGGCATGTCCCGGAGTATCTAAAAAAGTCACCGAGCCGTGATCAGTTTTCACCTGATACGCACCGATATGCTGCGTAATGCCGCCGGCCTCGCCGGCTGCCACGCGCGTCTTGCGAATATAATCCAGCAGCGATGTTTTCCCATGGTCGACATGCCCCATGATTGTGACGATAGGCGCCCGTGGCAGTGCCTCGCGATTATCATCGGCCTTGGCTTCAGACAACATTTCCTGCTCGAGGTCATCCTCACTTTGCATGATCGCTTTATGGCCCATTTCCTCAACCAGAATAGCGGCGGTTTCCTGGTCGATGCCTTGGTTGATCGTCGCCATGATACCCAGCTTCATCAGATGCTTGATGACTTCGGCCGCCTTCACGCTCATTTTCTGGGCGAGGTCGGAAACGATGATCGATTCAGGTATCGTGACCTCTTTCACGATAGGCGCGACCGGCATCTCAAACTGATGTCTGCTTTCAGGCTGCGCACTGACACGCTCCGCTTGTCTGCCGCCTTTTTTCTTGCCTCGTCTGGATTCTTTTCCGCCCGCGCGCGCGCCTTCTTCCTGCAATTTTTTCTTCTGCAGCATTTCCTGTTTCGCTGCCGCCTGCTGCCTTACTTTTTCAGCATTTCTTTTAATGGATTCTTCAAGACGCCGCTCCTTTTCTTCCTGTTTCTTTTTGACTTCCTCGGCCTCTTTGGATTTATTGGTTTTGTCGTGCTTGATTTTCTTTTCTTCCTTGATTTTCAAGGTCTCATATTCATCCTCGAGCTCGACTTCAGGCTCAACTTCAGCTTTAGGCTCGGGAGCTGCCTCAGGTTGAATTTCCGGCTCAGGCTCAATCGCTTCAACCTCCGCCTTAGCCGCTTCGACCTGTTCCCCGGCCTTTTCGAGAAGCTCTTCTTGCTTCAAGCGCTCTTCTTCCTGTTTACGACGCTCTTCCTCTTCCCGCTCAAGCTGTCTTTGCCGCTCTTCCAGAGCCGCCTGCCTGGCCTGTTCCAACTCCTTTTGCTCTTCCGACTCGCTGATCTCGGTACGCTTGATATAAGTCTTTTTTTTGCGCACTTCAACGCTGATTGTTTTAGTCGCATTACCGGGCACACTGGCCTGCTTAAGTTCACTGACTTTCCTGCGCTTTAAAGTCACGCGCTTGGGCGTGCCCTCGTCGGCGCCATCGCCCTTGCCATGACGCTTGCGCAAATGCGCCAGCAACTGCATTTTTTCATCTTCATTGATTACATCATCAGGGGCGCTAGCGGATAATCCCGCTTCTTTCAACTGCTCTAATAATCGTTCCAGAGGTATTTTTACAACCTCCGCCAATTGCCGTACTGTTTTTTCGCTCATTTCCTACTCACCCCTTACTTACTCACCTGTTCCTCGGCAAACCAAGGCTCACGTGCCTTCATAATTAATTTTGCCGCCCGATCTTCATCTATTCCGGAAAACTTCATCAAGTCGTCCACCGACTGTTCCGCCAAGTCATCCATCGTAATAATACCCTGACTGGCCATTTCATAGGCCAGATCCCTGTTCATGCCTTCCATTTCCAGCAAGTCCTGCGCTGGCTCAGCGGTTTCCAGTATTTCTTCCGAGGCAATGGCGCTAATCAATAAGGCATCCTTGGCCCGACTTCTGAGTTCATTAACGAGATCTTCATCAAAGCCTTCGATTTCCAGCATTTCGCTGACCGGAACATAGGCTACCTCTTCAATCGTATTAAAGCCTTCCTCGACCAGAACGGCCGCAATCTCTTCGTCGATATCCAGCTGCTCGATAAACAAACGCTTTATTTCACCCGCTTCAGCCTCACTGCTTTCCTCGGCTTTAGAAGCGTCGATAACGTTCAACTCCCAGCCGGTCAACTGTGTCGCCAGCCGGACATTCTGGCCGCCGCGGCCGATGGCCTGGGACAAATTATCCGAGTTGACAGCCAGATCCATGCTGTGCTTGTCTTCATCTATGACGATGGACTGAATTTCAGCCGGCGACATGGCATTAATGACGTATTGAGCCTCACTTTGATTCCAAAGAATGATATCAACGCGCTCGCCTGCCAACTCATTGGAAACCGACTGTACCCGGGAACCTCTCATGCCCACGCATGCACCGACCGGATCCAACCGCGGATCATTGCTTTTTACCGCTACTTTAGCCCTGGAACCCGGATCACGCGCTGCCGCCAATACTTCAATCAACCCCTCGCCCACTTCAGGCACTTCCAGCCGGAATAATGCAATCAGCAATTCAGGCGCCGTCCGGCTAACGAATAATTGAGGTCCACGCGGCTCTGAACGCACGTCTTTCAGATAGCCTCTGATCCTGTCGCCGATACGGACGGACTCGCGCGGAATCATGTCTTCCTTGGCAATATAAGCTTCAATATGTCCGCCCAGGTCCAGATAAACGCTGCCTTTTTCAATGCGTTTGACAATCCCGGTAATCAGTTCGCCGACCCGGCCCTTGTAGGCTTCAACAATTTTCCGGCGCTCGGCTTCCCTGACCTTGTGGATAATGACCTGTTTAGCCGTCTGCGCGGCGATACGCCCGAAATCGACCGACTCAATTTCCTCTTCAATGATATCGCCTACCTGTACATCAGGGTTATCCAGCCGGGCGACCTCCAAAAGAACTTGTGTTTCCGGAAATTCCACATCACCGTCGACGTTAGGATTGGCATCGACAACTTCCCAGCACCGGTATGTGACATAATCGCCGGTTTTCCGGTCAATCTGCACACGGGCTTTGATCTGATTGGCATGGCGCTTGACAGTGGCCGCTTCCAATGCCGATTCTATCGCTTGAAAAACAATTTCTTTTTCAATATCCCTTTCATTAGAAAAAACATCAACTACCAATAAAATTTCTTTATTTGCCACTGCGCCCACCTTTTTCAATTAAATAGTCAGGCACCAAACGCGCTTTGCTCATTGCGCTAAACGGCACCTCAAAAACCTCATCACCTTCCTGAAGCGTAACAATATCGCCGGTGACTTTTTCAATCCGACCGGTAATTTTTCTACGCCCAGCCAAGGGTTTAAACAAATTCACTAATACCGTGCTACCGATAAACCGTTCGAACTGACTTAATTTAAAAAATGGCCTGTCCTCGCCTGGCGAAGAAATTTCCAATTGATAATTGCCTTGTATGGGATCCTCGACATCCAGGACGCCGCTGATTTGATGACTGACGCGCGTACAGTCATCCAACAGAATGCCATTTTCACTATCAATGTAGATTCTTAACAGACCATGCTTAGGGTGCGGATTATATTCAATGCCTACACACTCATAACCTAAACCTTCAACAATTGGCTCGATTAGATTAACCAAATGCTCAGGAGCCTGTTTCATTTTTTCCTCGCTTACTTTCGCACATAAAAAAAGAGCCAAAGGCTCTTCCATAAACAATCAATGGTGGGCTTCCAGATTATCGAAGCCCAGAAAATAAAAAACCCCATGAATGGGGTTCCTAAAATGTGGTAGCGGGGGCAGGATTTGAACCTACGACCTTCGGGTTATGAGCCCGACGAGCTACCAAGCTGCTCCACCCCGCGATTGATGTTTGTATTATAAAGACTTTTTGCCATTTGGCAAACTATTTTTTATATTTTACAGCATCTTCGCCGCATATGGACGGAACACAGTTTGTCAATCCGTCGAGGGCCACCGGCTAAATCCAATTCCAATTGACTGCCGACAATAACACGATAGCCGCAAATACACCCGCTAAAACATCATCCAGCATGATGCCCAGACCACCGCCTACATGCCGGTCCACCCATCGGATGGGCCATGGCTTGAGGATATCGAACACCCTGAACAAGACAAAGCCCAGCACCAGGGTTTGCCATGCCAACGGCACCAGCCACATCGTAATCAGGTAACCCGCGATTTCATCCCAGACTATGCCGCCGAAATCATGCTCGCCCAGTGTTTTGGCAGCCTGTCCGCATATGCCTATGCCGACAATCGTCACGATCAGTGTCAATACGCTATAAACAACGATATCGGCCTGGGCAAACAGCCAATAAACAGGCACGGCCGCCAGGGTACCAAAAGTTCCCGGGGCTTTTTTCGCCAATCCAGAACCGAAACCGAAAGCCAGAAACAGAACCGGATCCTTCAGTATCTGTCTCGGTGTTAATTTATTTTTGCCCAGCTGCGTATTAAGAAAAATGCTCAAAACCTTTTACCTGTAATGATTGAATGCCGCCTGATTTATTAAGCCGCAACCCAGGCTGAGACTCAATGACGCCAATTTTACTGCAATCCATGGACAACTGGCCTGCCTTCTCAGGGCTAACGGTAAAACATAATTCATAATCATCCCCGGCACAAAGAGGCATCCGCCAATCGCCCGTCTCTTTTATATAGCGCAGTACGTCTGCCGACAGCGGCAGATCATCCCAATTCAAACAGGCTCCCACCTTGCTCTGCGCCAGGATATGCCCCAAATCCCCGGCCAGACCGTCCGACAGGTCGATGCAGGCATTGGCCGTGCCGATTAAGGCTTGCCCAGCCTCACAAGCGGGATCGGGCGTATTGAATCGCTTTAAGGCCGCACCGGGATTTGCGCAGTTATAGCCTTGTTTTATTTTCAACCCCAGCCCGGCATCGCCCAGGCAGCCGGTCATATAAATGAAATCGCCCGGCTTGGCTGTTGAGCGCAATAGCGCCTGCCCCCGCGGCACCAGCCCCATGGCCTGAACGGTCATTGTCAAGGGACCCGATGTCGTATCGCCGCCGATCAAGTCCACCGAATAGCGCTCGGCCAATGCCAGAAACCCCTTGGCAAAAGCCGCCAGCCAATCGTCGTCAACACCAGGCAAGGTTAAAGCCAAGGTCACGGAGACCGGTCTGGCCCCCATGCTGGCCAGATCGCTCAAGTTAACGGCCAACAATTTATGCCCCAGTTGTTCGGGGTCGGTTCCGGCAAAAAAATGCACGTTTTCGACCATCGTGTCGGTGGTTATAGCCAGCTCATAACCATCGGGAACAGCCATCAACGCACAATCATCGCCAACACCCAAACGCGTGCTCGGGTTTTTGATGGACTGGCGCGTGAAAAACCGCTTGATCAGGGCAAATTCAGACGACTGCGCAGCCATTTAGCGCTCCCTGCCAAGCCGATATTTCCGCCTTGCCTGACGGTTGACTGCCGCGGACAGACTGATACCTGGAATGACTAAAGCCGGCACTACGGCTTGTTACCTTCTGATTTGGCCTTGATTTCCAGCGCTCTTTGTTTTTGAGCCACCTTGTCAAGGATACCGTTAATGTATCTATGGCTGCCGTCGGCGCCAAAATCCTTCGCGAGGTTGATGCCTTCATTCAGAACAACCCGGTACGGCATATCCAGCCGATGCATCAATTCATAAACGCCGATACGCAAAATGGCTCTTTCGACCGGATCGATCTTCTCAACCGGACGGTCGACAAATTCTGACAAAGCCTCGTCAATGGCGACGAGATTTTTAGGGATTCCATAAAACAGCTCGGTGAAATAGCTTTTTTGCGCATTTTTCAGCCGCTCTTCCTCCAGGAATTGCCGTTCGATCTCACTGAGATTCTGCCCGGTCATCTGCCATTGATACAACGCCTGCACAGCACTTCTTCGGGCATTGGTACGCGCTTGACTCATCAGACTTCCAGATTCTTGAACAGACTGACCATCTCGATGGCTGACAGGGCGGCTTCCGCGCCTTTATTGCCTGCTTTCGTGCCCGCGCGCTCTATCGCCTGCTCGATCGTATCGACAGTCAGCACGCCGAAACTGACCGGCACATCGTATTGCAAAGAGACATTGGCCAAGCCTTTGACGCATTCGCCGGCCACATATTCAAAATGCGGCGTGCCGCCCCGAATCACCGCGCCTATCGCGATAATCGCATCGTATTTTTTGGCGGCGGCTACACGCTGAACCACCATGGGCAGTTCAAATGCACCGGGTGCTTTAACCAGATGAATATCGGCCTTGGCAGCGCCGTGGCGCACCAGCGCATCAATAGCGCCCGCTTCCAGCTGCTCGACGATAAAACTGTTAAAACGGGATGCAACGATACAAAATCTGCCGTCCTGGGCTGATAAATTTCCTTCATAAGTTTTTATTGCCGACATTTTTGCTTCTCAACTTAAATTACTAATATTATTTTCCGAAACGACGCCCTAGCTGGCATCGATACCGACATGCCCGGCCACTTCCAGATCAAATCCGGACAAACCGACATATCTTTTTTGAGTCCCCAGCACTTTCAATTTGCGCACCCCGAGGTCAGCCAGGATCCGCGAGCCGGTCCCCGTCGTGCGCCAGTCCATTGGCTCCACGGCCTGAACCGGATCGGAGATGCCATGATCCTCCAGCTGGTAATGATGAATCAGTTCTATCAGAGACTTATTGTCTTCGCTCTGCCTGATGATCACCAGTACGCCTCGCCCTTCCTCGGCTATTTTTTGCATGGCTTCGCGGATCGAAACGCTGCCGCCGCTGCGCCGGGATGCAAACAAATCGTCCAGCAGATTGCGCGCGTGCACCCGGACCAAGACCGGCTCATCGCCCGAAATCCGCCCCATCACCAACGCCAGGTGCAGATTATTGTCATTGCGGTCCTGGTAGGCGAAAAGCCTGAAATCGCCGAATTCCGTCGGCAAAGCGCATTCGCTGATACGTTCGAGGGTATTTTCATGCTGAATACGATAATGGATCAAATCGGCGATAGTGCCAATTTTAAGATTGTGTTCCTGGGCAAAAACCTCCAGATCGGGCCGTCTGGCCATCGAGCCGTCTTCATTAAGAATCTCGACGATAACGGCAGCAGGCTCAACGCCGGCCAGACGCGCCAGATCACAGCCCGCCTCGGTATGCCCGGCACGGTTCAAGACGCCGCCGGGCTTGGCCATTAGCGGGAAAATATGACCGGGCTGCACCAGATCCTCGGCCTTCGCATCGGGGGCGACCGCGGCTTGCACGGTACGCGCCCGGTCGGCCGCGGAAATACCGGTTGTAACGCCCGTCGCCGCTTCAATCGACACGGTAAAATTGGTCGAATGCGCGGTTTTATTTTCATTGACCATCAACGGTAATCGCAACTGCTGGCAACGTTCGCTGGTCAGGGTCAGGCAAATCAGGCCGCGGCCGTAGCGGGCCATGAAGTTAATATCCTCGGGACGCGTAAATGGCGCCGCCATGAGCAGATCGCCCTCGTTCTCACGGTCTTCATCATCCATGATGATAACCATTCTGCCCTGTCGCAGATCTTCTATAATTTCTTCAATCGTATTCACTGATGCCTCTAACCCAAAAAACCGGCTTGTTGCAATAAAGCCTCGGTCACGCCGCCTTGCGCACAGGCCGCCGCCTCGCCCTTCATCAAGCGCTCCATGTAGCGAGCCAGCAAATCGACTTCCAGATTAACCCGGGTCCCGGGCACGGCCTCGCCCAGCGTCGTTTCCTTCAGCGTATGCGGCACGATATTGACGCTGAACACGGCGCCATCCACATCGTTGACGGTCAGACTGATGCCGTTGATGCAAATGGACCCTTTTTCGGCGATATATTTGGCCAGGCTATCGGGCGCCTTGAATTTAAACCGAAAAGAGCGGCCATCCGGTTTTTTTTCGACCACCATACCGATGCCATCCACATGCCCGCTGACGATGTGCCCGCCCATGCGCGTGGAAGGCGTCAAAGCCAGCTCCAGATTAACCAACGTCCCGACAACCGCTTCGCTTAGCAAGGTTCGGGACAGCGTCTCATTGGACACGTCGGCGCAAAAATAATCCTTGCCCAGTTCGACCGCCGTCAGGCAGACGCCGTTAACGGCGATGCTGTCGCCGAGGGCGACGTCATTAAGCGGCAACTTGCCGGTGTTAATTTTGAACCGGCAATCACCGGCGCGATGTTCGATGGCCGTTATTGTCCCGATAGCCAGTATGATGCCTGTAAACATGGAAAGTACCCTTGATTACCGCGATGTAAGTGTGAATTTTAAATCCGGACCTATCTGTCTGACATCGCGTAAATGAAAATTTTTCTTGTCGCTCATATGCCGCATGCCCGGCACGGTAAATAATCCGCGCCCTTGATCGCCCAGAACGCAGGGCGCCATATAGACTATCCATTCATCGACCCGGTTTTCAGCCAGCAAGGCCCCATTCAGAATGGCACCCGCTTCCACCAATACCTCATTGATCTGCTGCTCGGCCAAAAAATCCAGGACCTTATTCAGATCAAGCCGATCGCGGCGGCCGGCCAGACCGTAAACTTCAAAGCCGGCCTGCAGCAGCGGCTGCCACCGTTTCTCATCCTGCGAACAGGTTAAAATCAGGCTGCGCCCCGGCAAGCTTGCCATACGCGCCGTCACCGGCATCCTCAGATGCGAGTCCAGCACGACCCTGAGCGGCTGCACGACCTCGTCATCCAGGCGCGCATTCAGCGCCGGATCGTCGGCCAGCACGGTATTAATCCCGGTCAGGATCGCCGAACTTTGCGCCCTTAACTTATGGACGTCGGCCCTGGCCTCGGCTGAGGTAATCCATTTGCTTTCGCCCGATGCCATGGCAGTCCTGCCGTCCAGGCTCATCGCCAGCTTGCTGCGCACGAAAGGGCGATTCTCGGCCATTCTTTTGACAAACCCTGGGTTTAATGCCCGGGCATCCTGTTCCAATACGCCGCAACTGACTTCAACGCCGGCCGCTTTCAGCTTTTCCAGACCGCGGCCGGCCACTAACGGATTCGGATCCTGCATCGCCGCCACGACCCGACTGACGCCGGCCTGTATCAGCGCATCGCAGCAAGGCGGGGTTTTGCCGTGATGACTGCAAGGCTCCAATGTCACATAGGCTGTCGCGCCCCTGGCATCGGCCACGGTTTTCAAGGCCTCGACTTCCGCATGCCCCTGGCCGGCTTTAGCATGCCAGCCTTCGCCTATCACGGTGCCCTCCCGGACTAATACACAGCCGACACGCGGATTCGGATCGGTCGTATAGCGGCCTCTTTTAGCCAGCATAATAGCTCTCGCCATGTAAACGGCATCTTGCTGTGTTGACTGCATCAGCTATTTTTTCTGTAAATGCTCAATCATGTCGGTGAATTCACTGACATCCTGGAAACTGCGATAAACCGAGGCAAAACGCACAAACGCAACATGATCCAGCACACTCAATTCCCTCATGACCTTCTCGCCCAGTTCCTGCGCCGATATCTCGCGTTCGCCTTTGGCCATCAGCTCTCTTTTGATGCGATTAATGGCCGCCTCGATATCATCGCTGCCGACCGGGCGTTTTTCCAGGGCCCGCAACATGCCCGAACGCAGTTTATTTTCCTCGAACGGTTCGCGAATGCCATTGCGCTTGACAATGCGCGGCAACGTTAATTCGGCCGCCTCATACGTCGTAAATCTTTCTTTACAGGCGATACATTCGCGCCGACGACGAACCTGATCGCCTTCATTCGCCAGTCGCGAATCGATAACGCGCGTATCTTGTGCTCCGCAGAACGGACATCGCATAACTTAAGCCACTTGTCTCGTGGACCGGCAATCCGGTCTTCAAATTCAAAATTGCCAATTTTATAACACAATGCCAGATCTCCGTGTTTTATTTTTCTAATCCATAAGATCACGCTATTCAAATCACGGCTGCAAATGGATATAGTGTCATGCTCGAACAACCACCAACCCGACAAGATGAGAGAACAGGAAGGCGTCATCAAGTATCGTCTGGACCACAGGCAGCAATCGTTCAATCCCGCGTCCCCATTAACCGGGCTCAATGCCTGGCGCACCGTGTTTTTCCGGCTCGGCCTTATCGGACAATGCGTCGATAGATACGACAACATCGGATTCGGCAATATCAGCCAGCGACTGGAGCCCGGCAGTCACCAGTTCATCGTCAGCGGCACGCAAACCGGGCATATTGAGCAATTAAAACCCGAACATTACTGCCTTGTCGTTAAAGCCGAACCCGAAAAAAACCGGATTCAGTCCCTCGGCCTTTGCAAACCCTCCTCCGAATCCCTGACACATGCCTGCGTCTATGCCCGGAGCCCAGCCATACAAGCTGTCATACACGTGCACAGCCCTGAAATCTGGCGCCAGACCCAAGCACTCAACCTGCCCCATACTCCGCCTGATATCCCTTACGGCACAGTGGAAATGGCAATAGCGGTCAAGCAACTGTTTCAATCCGGAAATATGCGGCATGCCTCAATATTTACCATGCTCGGCCATGAAGACGGCGTGGTGTCTTTCGGCAACACGCCGCAGTCGGCGGCCTGGGAATTGATTAAACAATTATCATTGGCCATCGGCATTGAACAGCAATCCAATAATGAATAGAATAGCCGTCATATATTAGCCCTTATTAATAAACACATGCCCGAGATACTGATCTATACATCCAACCTTTGCCCCTACTGCATTATGGCAAAGCGCCTGCTCGACAAAAAAGGCGCCCGCTATACCGAGCTTAATGTCGACAGCCAACCCGGCCTTAGAGAGGAAATGATGCGCAAAACCAGGCGCCGGACCGTACCCCAGATTTATATTGGCGAACATCATGTCGGCGGCTTTGATGATCTGTACGCCCTGGAACAGCAAAAGAAACTGGATGCCATGCTGGCGGACGCCCTTTAACCACAATAACTTTCCCGCATTAATCGCTGTCGTCTGTTAAATACTCACCCGGCACCGAAGCAAGCCAATTTTCAGACATTCTTATAAACACGAGGCGTACGATGGATCACTACAAACTGGTTTTACCCGAACATCTGAATCATTATGGCTATTTATTCGGCGGCAATCTGCTGCAGTGGATAGATGAAATCGGCTATATCGCCGCCAATCTACAGTTTCCGGGCCATGAATTCGTCACGATTGGACTTGATAACGTGGTGTTCAAACAGAGCATCAAGCTCGGCTCCATCCTGAAGTTTGAATCGAATCTGATCAGGCTCGGCAAGACGTCGGCAACCTATAACGTCAAGGTATCATGCGAGGATCGCGATACCGGCAGCATCGCCCAGGTGTTTGAAACCAACATCACGTTCGTCAGCATCGACAAGAACGGCAGGAAGAAGTCGATTAATAAAAGCGGCCCTGACTTGCAGGCCGATCCAGGAACCATCATCCCTTAATCCGGCCAGCATTCGCAAACGCAAACCCGACACGCTATCGTCAAGCCAACGGCGCTCAGCTCACTTTAAAATTTTCTTGCGCGCCAATCAGACCTTCCGCCGCTCATGCAAGCAACGCTCGAAAATTGTAGCAAAGTCGACAACAAAATGGATTTTGTCGCTCGAAAAAGCGGTTATATGCCATTGAATAAGGCTTTGTGCAATAACCTGTCAAATGGTCACCGCGCAAACTGAAGCGATTTATTCAGCTTAAAGCGCATCACTCTTCGATGCCGCCGCCTCTCTTTTGAGCAAAAAAAAGCGCCCTATCCGAGATATAGGACGCCAGAAGGTACAAACTTAAGGAGGATGAAGCAATTACGTTTATTTATTCTCTAGCATTAATAATGCCAACATCCAAATAGTCCAGTATTCAGTCAGTTATCATCAGTACGTTTTTATTGCTCGATGCCAGTACTTTTCTTGCACCAAACAAAGAACTGTTTTTCGCTCATAACGCACCGAAATAGTGCATTCAAGACTTTTAGGCCGAACTTTCTTAAGATCGCAACGCGATTTAAGACCGCACAGGGATAAATCAATTTGCGTCCGGGAGTCGAAAAAGCCTTGCGGGAGGACAAAGTACCCACTGATTTCGCCAAAAAAAATATGGAAGATGACCGAACAGAGGCCAAGCAAGTGATGAATACCCGCCTGCAAAGCCGATACCATGGATCTGCCGGCGCCAAACTGCGCACTCCCCTACAAATCCAACTCCACCCGACCCTGTCGCTCGAAGCCGGCTATCGGACTGGGGACTGGCCCATTCCTGTTGAAGCCGTGAAATCCGTTTTTATCCCGCCAGATTGATGACCTGGAACCCTTGCTGACCCGACATGGCAACCCCATCAGCGTTCAAATCTACTATCTAACAGCGGCCCTCGAACCGAACGAGCATGACGCCTGGTTTCTGCCATCGGGCCAACGTGATATCCATGCACATCCGGGTAAGGTTTTTTCGACACGAAACCACAGCGGTCGCTAGTACTGAATCGCCCCGGATCAGCAGGCTGATGCTCAGACCTTCATTCTGGGGGCGAAACTTGACGTTATCGCACTACATCGTTTTTTGATGCTTTTTACGTTTTGCCGAAATAATTTTTGCCTGCCAAATGCATTCGATTAAAATTGCAGCATGGCTATATTCCGCAACTTAACATTTCAGCGCGTATTGAGTTTGATCTTTTTGTGTACTGCGCTGCTGTCACAAACACAGATACTGTTTGCCTGCGAACTGATGGATGGCAAACCGAAGCTGGTTTGCTGTTGCGGGGAGTCCATGCCTGATGCTTGCTCGATGAGTGAAGCCTTCGCCATTCAGGAAAATATGGATCAAGGCCATTGCTGTGACGTCAGCCAGGATTCATTGACAGATGTTGCCACGGCACCCAACTCGTCGACGGTTGATTTTCTGACCTTGTTGCTGGACGGACCACAACCTCCGCCGCTCATTGAATATCAGGATATTTTGCCCGCGTCCTTGCAAGCCGATCTCAGACTTGCAATCCCACCGTATGCACCGCTGCTGCTGAGCAGTGACAAATACACGTATCTGCTCACCCGTCGTCTTCGGATATAAACCGGATTCTCTTTCTGATACGCATCTGTTCGCCCGCGATTTTAAGCGGGTGTGAGTCAGATGTAACACGCCTTCTGTTACACACGTAATTCCTTTTTGTGCCTACAGCCCACCGGATTATATTGCAGCGAAGGACCGTATTCCTATTTGCAGAGTTGGCTTACATCTGAATTGCTTTATTGTTAAAGAGACTCCCATGAAATCCAATTATCATCCTGTTCGTTTGATGTTACTGGTTCTAGCCCTAAGCAGGACCACAAACCCACTAGCCGCTGAAGCCATTTTTAATCAGGGCGGCGAATCATTCCCGGCTATCCCTGCCCGTCCTCTTTCGGGCGCTTCGCGTGCAAATCCGCTTCAGGCGGATTTGGTCTTGTCATCAACCCAATTGATATCTGCCGTACTGGCTGCGAATCCTCGACTGGAAGTTGTCCGGGCGATTTGGCAGGCCTCCGTTGCGCGCATTGACCAACAATCAGCATTGGATGACCCGATGCTTGCCTATAGCATGGCGCCCCAGACAGTGGGCAGTCCGCAGACTGCCTTCGGACAGCGCATTGAAATTTCGCAGAAAATACCCTGGCCGGGGAAATTACGATTGCGCGAGGAAGCCGCGACTCATGAAGCCCAAGCAGCCAGCGAAAACATAGATGCATTAAGGCTGTTCATAGCAGCTACAGCCAAAACGCTTTTTGCTGACTGGTATTACATTCATCAGGCCATCGGGATCAACCGGATTAACCGGGCGTTATTGAAAGAATTTCGGAACATTGCCGTTAGCCGCTACAGCACCGGCCAGGCCAGCAAACAGGACGCTCTGCATGCCGATGTGGAACTTGCACTGCTTGAGCATCAGGCTATTGTGCGCGAACGCGAACGGCGGACGATTCTTGCCCGTCTTAATACGCTGCTGAATCGCCCACCCGATGAGTCCCTTCCGCCTCCTTCAAAGCTGCCCGAGATCAGCTCTCTACCCGATGCACACTCATTGCATAACAACGCCCTGCAATCACGCCCTGAACTTAAACAGCTGATTGCGCGCATTCAGGCTGCCAGAGCCAAAACCGAACTGGCGACCAAGACGTTCTATCCTGATATAAACCTGACGGCGGGTTATAACAGTTTGTGGGACAACGATAATAAGCGTGTCACCATCGGTATTGGCGTCAATCTTCCGCTGGATCAAAGCAAACGCCGCGCCGCCGAAAGAGAAGCGCAGGCCAGGATGAAACAGGACGAGTGGAACCGCATTGATCAGATCGCTAAAATCAGGGAAGAGGTGCAGATCGCATACGAACGTACTGATGAAAGCATCCATGTGTTCCAGTTGTATCAAAATAAACTGTTACCTTTGGCTGACGAAAACCTCGAAGCCGCAATAGCGGATTACCGGGCAGGCAGAGGCGATTTTCTGACGCTGATCAGTAGCGAGAAAAACCGCATGCAGACCCAGTTGCAAGCTGAGCAGGCACTGGCTGATACGCATCGGCATCTTGCCGAGCTTGAGCGCGCAGTGGGCAACCTTGAGCCCTTGTCCGCAGTGGACCAGGCAGAGGCGTTGTAATCATGATATCAGTCAATAAAATCCGCTTGTTAGCACTGGTGATCAGCCTGATTGCCTTGTCCGGTATTGGACTGATTTATTTTATCGGGTTCCCAAGCACGGACGCGAGAGCCCACACCGGCCTGAGTTCCCGTTCGGAGGCGCTGGAACGAGACGTGATTCATCCGGCCGGGCCTTTTAAGGTACAGGTGGCGCTAGATCCTGAAAAACCCAGAATCGGCAATAACCAGATAACCCTTATTGTCCATGACGATAATAACCGGCCAGTTGCCGATGCCGCCATTCTGGCGGTCGCTGAAATGCCGGCCATGGGCGCCATGGCCGCCATGGCCATACCCATCGAAATTGAAAACATGAAACCGGGGCTTTATCAGGGCCGATTCGAACTGCCGATGGATGGCGCTTGGCCATTGACGTTGACAGTAATTTCCGGCACCAAGGGGCAAGCACGGCTTACTTTCGATATGAGCACAGGCCGGAAAGGCGTGTCTTTGACGTCCGCAACGCCCGGCGAAATTGCGCCGGGGCAAAACGGTAAAGCCACCGGCACATCCCTGCAACCCGCAACATTCACTGTGGATGCTTACCGTCGCCAGTTGATCGGCGTCACCACCGGCAAGGCGATGTACCGGAAGCTCATTAAAACGATCCACTCTCCCGCCCGGATCACCTATGACGAAACCCGTCTTACCGACATCAGCCTTAAATTTGATGGCTGGATTGGCCAGCTTAACGCGGATTATGTGGGTAAGCCGGTCACTATAGGGCAAACGCTATTCACCGTTTACAGCCCGGAACTGGTCTCGACCCAGGATGAGTACCTGGACAGCATGCGGCGCAACCGTACCGGTCCAGGCAGCCTTACAGCCGCGGCCTATCGCCGGCTGACCCTTTGGGGCATTGATGCCGCTCAGATCCAGGCTCTGGAGCGACGCGGAAAGGCGGCGGAGTACGTACCCATTCGGTCGCCGGTCAGCGGCTCCGTCATCGAAAAGCACATTGTGTCCGGCACGGCCTTCAAGGCGCGTTCAACGCTGTTGCGTATTGCCGACTTGTCCACGGTCTGGGTGGAAGGTCAGGTCTATGAATCCGAACTGCCCTGGGTCAAGATGGGCATGGCGGCCCAGGTCGTGCTGGAAGATGCGCCGGATTACCCGTTGCCTGGCAAAATCACCTTTATCGATCCGACTGTGGACAATAAGACCCGCGCGGCGCGTGTGCGCGTGGAATTGCCCAATCCAGACGGCGTGCTACGTCCCGACCGTTATGCCCGATTGAATCTGCGGGTTGATCTGGGGGAGCGTCTGGTCGTGCCGGAACAGGCCGTTATTTACACAGGCGAAAGCCGTATTGTCTTTCTGGACCAGGGTAACGGGCGCTTGCAAGCCAAAAAAATCAAGACAGGACTGAGAAACGATGACTTTATCGAAGTGCTTGACGGTTTGACGTCCGGAGACGTGATTATCACTTCCGGTAATTTCCTGATTGCCTCGGAAAGCAAGCTCAGATCGGGGCTAGAACAATGGTGAACGAACATAACACGGTCTGCGCCGGCCCTATTCAACGCGTGATTGCCTACTGCGCACGCAATGCGTTCGTCACCCTGCTAGTGGTCGCAATCTGTGCCATTTGGGGTTACCGGGCCTTAATCAACACGCCGTTGGACGCTATCCCTGATCTGTCCGATGTCCAGGTCATTATCTACACGGACTGGCCCGGGCGGAGCCCTGATTTGGTCGAGGATCAGATTACTTATCCGCTCACCACCACGCTGCTGGCCGCGCCCAAAGTCCAGTTTGTGCGCGGTCAAAGCTTTATGGGGCTGAGTTTTGTTTATGTCATTTTTGAAGAAGGCACAGACATCTATTGGGCGCGTTCGCGGGTGATTGAATACCTTAATGCCGCGGCGGCCAAACTGCCCGAAGCCGTGCGGCCGACGTTGGGGCCGGATGCCACCGGCGTGGGTTGGGTATTTGAATATGCGCTGGTGGATAAATCCGGCCATAATGACCTTGCGCAGCTTCGTAGTCTGCAGGACTTTAAACTGCGTTATTGGCTGGAATCGGTTGAAGGCGTGGCGGAAGTCGCCTCCATAGGCGGCTTTGAGAAGGAATACCAGGTCACTGTGGATCCCGGCAAATTAGCCAATTATGGCATAGCTATAAACCAGGTCGCGCAGGCCATTCGCCGTTCCAATAACGATGTCGGAGGACGGGTATTGGAAATTGCGGGGCATGAACATATGATACGCGGACGCGGTTATATCCACACCGTTGCCGACATCAAGCGCATCGTTCTGGGCGTAAACAAGTCAGGCGTTCCCGTCACGGTCGGCAATGTAGCCAACGTCAGCCTTGGCCCGGCATTGCGGCGAGGCTTGGCAGAGCTGGACGGTGAAGGCGAAACGGTGGGCGGCATTGTCATCATGCGCTACGGCGAAGATGCGTTCAATGTCATCGAACGGGTCAAACAACGTCTTGCTGAGATTAAAGAATCTTTGCCGCATGGGGTTGAGATTGTTACTGCGTACGATCGTTCGGATTTGATCGAACGGGCGATCTCAACACTCAGGAATACCCTGATTGAAGAGATGATCGTCGTCTCATTGGTCATCATGGCGTTTTTATTGCATTTTCGCTCGTCCCTGGTCGCCATTTTAACCTTGCCCATCGCCATCCTGATGGCTTTTATTCCTATGTCAATGCAGCATATGACCGCCAATATCATGTCACTGGGCGGCATTGCCATCGCTATCGGCGCTATGGTCGATGCGGCCATCACCCTTATCGAGAACATCCACAAACGACTGGAAAGCGGGGACGATAACGCCGCTGCCGATCGCCGGTCGCATCGGTTCCGTACCGATTGCGACACGTCTGACCGCCATGGAGAGAGCAAGCTTCTAGAACGGTCGGGGGCAGCCTCGGCCGCCATCCCTGACAGTCGTGCTGTGATTATTCAGGCCATGCAGGAAGTGGGGCCGAGCATCTTCTTCGCCTTGCTGATTATTACCGTCTCCTTTCTGCCGGTATTCGCACTGGAAGGCGCGGAAGGCAGACTCTTCAAACCCCTGGCATTCACCAAAACCTATTCCATGGGGTTTGCCGCCGTACTGGCCATTACCCTGATTCCTGCTCTGGCCGTGCTATTGATTCGAGGTAAAATACGTTGCGATAAAAGCAGGCTCACCCGGATTATGATTGAGTTATATAGTCCGATAGTCCGCTTGGCGCTACGTTTTCGTTTAGGGGTAATCGGGATTTCGGTACTGTCCCTGCTCCTGACCGTTCCGGTTTTTTTCAAACTGGGTAATGAGTTTATGCCGCCGCTCAACGAAGGCAGTATTTTGTATATGCCCACAGCGCTGCCGGGAATGTCCATCACCGAAGCGGCAAAAATCATCCAGTCCATGGATAAGCGACTTAAGTCTTTTCCGGAAGTGGAACGGGTGTTCGGCAAGATTGGCCGTTCCACCAGTCCCACCGATTCGGCGCCCTTGTCGATGGTGGAAACCGTCATTACCCTGAAACCGATGGATCAATGGCGCAAGGGCATGACTTGGGATGACCTGATTACCGAAATGGACGACACAATGCGCTATCCCGGCATGCCCAATATCTGGTGGATGCCCATCCAGACCCGTATCGAGATGCTGGCAACCGGCATTCGCGCGAGCCTCGGCATTAAGGTTTTCGGCGATGACCTGGCCACGATTGAGTCTGCCGCCCTGCGCATCGAACATGCACTTCAGGATGATGCACGCACCCGCCCCTTTACCCGTAGCGCCTTTGCCGAACGCCTGACCGGCGGTTACTATCTCGATTTCACGATAGACAGGGACAAAATCGCCCGCTATGGCCTGACCGTAGACGACGTGGAAGAAGTCATCAGCATTGCCGTCGGTGGACTGACGGTGTCTCAAACCATCGAGGGACGTGAACGTTATGCCCTTAATTTACGTTATGCCCGCGACTTTCGCGACAACCCTGAAGCCTTGAGCCGGATATTAGTGCCGACACCCGACGGCATGCAAATCCCCATCAGCCAGTTGGCCACGCTTGAATTTATCACCGGACCGCCCATGCTGCGCAATGAAGACGGTTTTATGGTCTCCTTTGTGCTGCTGGACGTCAAGGACATCGGCGTCGCCGATTATGTGAATCTGGCGCGACAGGTAGTCCATGAAAAGGCCGCTATCCCGCAAGGCGTCAGGCTAGAATGGGCTGGACAGTTCAAATACTTTGAGCGGGTCGAGGCCAAACTCAAGGTACTGGTTCCTTTAACGCTGGCGCTTGTGTTTCTGATGCTGTTTCTTAACCACGGCTCAATCGGTGAAACCTTAATTATTCTACTGAGCATTCCGTTTTCACTCATAGGCGCCGTATGGCTTCTGTATTTGCTTGAATACAATCTAAGCATCGCGGTCTGGGTCGGCATGATTGCGCTTGCCGGTCTTGCTGCCGAAATGGGTGTTTTAATGCTGCTCTATCTGGACTTGAGCTATCGGCAGCATAGCGCGGAAAACCGCTTGCAGTCCCGTCAGGACCTCACTGAAGCGATTGTTGAAGGCGCTGCACGTCGCATACGCCCGAAACTGATGACCGGAATGACGACATTGATAGGCCTGACTCCGATTCTGTGGAGTACTGGAAGCGGCGCGGATGTAATGAAACGGATCGCCGCACCGATGGTAGGTGGAATTACCTCAACATTGCTTATGGTGCTTATTGTTTATCCAGCGATTTATTCGTATTGGAAGGGCCGGAAAATAAAATAACGTCATCAAATGTGCGGTTGATTTTCCGTTGCAGGTATGGACTCGTCTGTCAACGGAAGGCGCTATAGACGAAGCGCCTTCCGTTGGTATCCGCAAAGTGCGGATGCCCTCTCGGGCACCTGCAATTCCCTGATTTATTGCATGCTCATTAATAAGCCCGGGCGATTGCATACGTCCGCCACCCTATATCGAGCGCTGAACCACTTCAACAAACCTGACACCTCACCCGGAACTGATCAGGGCAAGCCGCTTTCAAATGCGAACCGCTACACTGAACGGACTTTTTTATTATTCTGAGCCGCTACTGTTATTTCAAATCTTCAAGCAGTTCCATGGCCATCTTTCTTTGCTCCGATGAGCCTTTTTCGTACACCTCATCAGCAATATCCTTGGCTGCTTCGGCATCACCCATATCAATATAAGCTTTCGCCAGATCCAGTTTCGTTTCCCATTCGTCCATATCGGTCAGATCGGCAATACCGTCCTCGGCATCCTGATCTTCCGAAGCGGCAGTTGCCATATCCAGATCAAAATTAAACTCAAAATCACCGTCAAAGACATCCTTATCGAGACCGCTATTCAAACCCGATGAAGTGTTATCAGAAAAATCAAAATCATCAGCGGTATCTTCCAAAGTACTTAAATCAAACTCACCGATTTCTTTTGCTTCTGTTTCAGTTTCATTCAAACCGAAATCATAGGTTTCGATGTCCTGTTCGCTTCCGTCATCGGCACTCTCGAAGGTCGACTCATCTTCGGTTGAATCTTCCGCCAACAGGTTTAGATCAAAATCAAGGCTGCCATTATTCTTGTCATCATCGACCTCAGCTTCAAAAGCGGTCAAATCAAGATCCGGTTCGGCATCCTTTGACTCGGCTTGCTCAAGGTCTGACGATGCTTCAAAGACGTCCACATCAAAATCCAGCGTACTCTCTTCCGGCTCGAGGGGCGCCTGATCTGACGGCGCTTCGTAAGCGGCCTTTTCGAAATCCAGTCCGTTATCTTCCGGCTCGATAGTATCCTGACCTGATGAGGCATCAAAATCCGACGGGGTTTCAAAGGCGGACATGTCGAAATCCATCTCATTGGCATCGTCCGTGTCACCGGCGCCAATATTTGACTCATCGTTTAAATCGGCAGGACTGTTTAATTTGGCGGCCGCACTCTCATGCGCCGCAATCTGGGAAGAAAACAGCGCCGAATCCGGGCAGATTTCGCTGCCCATCTCGATGACTTTGGCCCAGAAATCCGGCTCATCTTTTTTACCTTCGGCGGCTAACTCGCCTGCGTAACTCTCAAAGGCTTGCTTATTTTCGTTAGCGTAGAAAATTTCCAGCAGTTTCAACTTGCATTCATCACGATCCGGCTGATCATTGATGGCGTGCCGCATAAGCTCTTCCGCCTGTTGATAGCGGCCATACGCCAGGTAGACATCGGCTTCGGAAATCGGATCGATTTCACTCTGCTCCGTGTCGAACGCACCAAAATCGCTAGGCGTAAATTCACTCAAGAAAGAACTTTCACCGACTGTGCCGACATTATAAGACGCATTCTCCTCAACGATCGGCATGGAAAGACTTTCGTTTGCCTCGGCTTTCTGCTTCCAACTGGAGGAGGCGAACATGCTGTCGGCATTGGTTTCACGATCAACCTTGCGTTTCCGCCACCATAACCAGCCCAGCAGGGATAAAACGCCGATACCCGCGCCGCCAACTCCCAGATAATACAAATTATCGGATGCCGGTTCCGGCGCTCTTGCCGCTGGCTTGGCTTTCTCGACGGCGGCCGGCGGCTGCGCGGCGGCAGTCTCCGCATGATGCTGTAAAGCGGTCAGCTGTTCATCTTTGAGAGCGAGCAACCTTTGCATCGCAGCCAGCTGATGCTCGAGTTCCGCCAATTTCTTTTGCAAAGCCGCATCCGTCAATGCTGCGCTGTCCGAACTTGCGTCTCCGGTCGCGGCTTCGGCGTTCATTTGCTGTGCGTCAGCCTTGGGCTTTTCAGCTGTGGCCTGATCAGTCTTTGTCGCTACGGCTACATTTTCCGTCACTGTGGCCTCAGTCGGCGCAATCAGTTTTAAATGATTGTCGACCGGCTCTTGCCTGGCGGTTTCAGCACCGATGGGAGCCGGCTCTTCGACAGCCGCGGGCTTCTCGACTGGCGCCGGCTTGTCGACAACGGCAGGCTTCTCGACTGGCGCCGGCTTGTCGACCGCAGCAGGCTTCTCGACTGGCGCCGGTTTATCGGCCGCAGCGGGCTTCTCGACTGACGCCGGTTTGTCGACAGCCGCGAGCTTCTCGACTGGCGCCGGTTTTTCGGCGGCAGGCTTGACGGCAGACTTTTTCCAGTCTTCAGTTTGCCGGTTAAATTCAGCCAGCGCTTCCTTCTTGGGTAATTTTAGAACAGCCTCTTTTTCCGGAATTTTCAGTTTCTTTCCCGCCATCAAGGCATTCACATTCTGTTTATAGAATGCGCCAGGATTTTGCTGATAGAGCGCCATCATCATCTGTTCCATGGACACGTCAGAATCGCTGTTCACGCGCTGGGCAACCTGCCAGAGCGAGTCATTCTTCTTGACAACAACATAGCCTTTATTCGCACCCGCGACAGGCTGAGGCCTTGTCTGCGGAGTAGGCGCCGGTTGACGTTGCGGCATGGAATCCTGCTCCGGCACATGGCTTTCAATGCTGACCGGAACAGGAAGCGTGGCTTGGCTATAAGTGGCGGGAGGATCCACCAGAACGGTAAATTCACGGTATAGATTGCCTTTAGGCCAGCTCACTTCAAGCAGCAGATCCAGGACCGGCTCTTTTAATGCCTCTCTTGAGCTGAGCTTGATGACCACCGAACCGTTATGCCCGACAACCGGCTCAAACTTGATTTTCGACAGGAAATACGACCACGGTACTCCCGCCTCATCAAATTTGTCAGGCGGCGCCAGGCTGACCTTGATATCGGCAACATTCTCACCTGCCGAAACAACCAAAGGAATCTCGGCATTCAGGTTCTGATTAAGGGCCGAGTGCAATTTAATATCGCCAATCCCTAACGGATAAGCACTAGCAGGTGCCAGTAACGATACAACCGCTAAAGTTCTTGTTAAATTGCGCACGTTGCCTCCTCCACAAATATTTACCACAGTCTCTTACCGTGAACAGTTAAATCACAGATAAGCTTAGTCTAGATGTGATTTTTTACCAGCACTTCGGCTATTTGCACGCTATTTAATGCGGCGCCTTTGCGAACATTATCGCCGACGACCCATAGATCGATTCCCTGAGGATGTGAAATGTCTTCCCGGATGCGCCCGACAAATACTTCATCGTGGCCTGATGACTCGGTAACCGCGGTAGGATAGCTGCCATCCTTGCGCTCATCGATCACCCTGATGCCGGGAGCTTTTTCGAGTAGCGCCTTGACTGCCGCGACGTCGATTTTTTTGCGCGTTTCAATATGCACGGCTTCTGAATGGCCGTAAAAAACCGGCACCCTTACCGCCGTGGCGTTAACTTTGATGCTATCGTCGCCGAGGATCTTGCGGGTTTCCCAGACCATCTTCATCTCTTCCTTGGTATAGCCGTTGTCCTGGAAAACATCGATTTGCGGCAATACATTGAAGGCGATCTGTTTCGGGTACACGCTCGCTTCCGCGGGCTTGCCGTTCAGCAATTGCGCGGTCTGCCGGGCCAGTTCCTCAATCGCGTCCTTGCCGGTGCCGGAGACGGCCTGATACGTGCAGACGTTGATCCGGTCGATGCCGGCCGCGTCATAAATCGGCTTTAAAGCCACCAGCATCTGGATTGTCGAGCAATTCGGATTGGCGATGATGCCGTGATTCTTGTACTCGGCGATCTTTTCAGGGTTGACTTCGGGCACGACCAGCGGAATATCGTCGTCGTAACGGAACTGCGAAGTGTTATCGATCACGATGCAGCCCGCGGCGGCCGCTTTCGGCGCATAGATGGCCGAAACCGAAGCGCCGGGCGAAAACAGGCCGATCTGCGCCTTCGAGAAATCAAATTCGGCCAGATCCTGCACTTTCAAAGTGCCGCCCTTGAAGGGAATGCGCTTGCCGACTGAATTGCTGCTCGCCAGGGCATAGACCTCGCCGACCGGAAAATTGCGTTCTTCCAGGATGGCCAGCATCGCCTCGCCGACCGCACCGGTCGCGCCCACGACTGCAACGTTATAAAGTTTGCTCATTTAGACCTCCGATTTTAAAGCTGAAACCACGGCATCGCCCATCTGCGCCGTGCCGATTTTTTGCATACCCTCGGAGTAAATATCGGCGGTACGCACCTTGGCATCCAGCGCCGCATTGACCGCTTTTTCGATACGGTCGGCCGCTTCGGTCTGATTGAAGGTGTAACGCAACATCATCGCTGCCGACAGGATAGTCGCCAACGGATTGGCAATGCCCTTGCCGGCAATGTCAGGCGCCGAACCGTGAATCGGCTCGTACATGCCTTTACCGTTCGCATCGAGCGATGCGGATGGCAGCATGCCGATGGAACCGGTCAGCATGGAGGCTGCATCGGACAGGATATCGCCGAACATGTTGGTCGTCACCATCACGTCGAACTGCTTGGGCGCACGCACCAGTTGCATGGCCGCGTTATCGACATACATATGGCTGAGTTCGACATCCGGGTATTGCTTGCCGACCTCGGTCACGACTTCACGCCATAATTCGGTACACTCGAGCACGTTGGCCTTGTCGACCGAGCACAGACGACGGTTTCTTTTTTGCGCAATACTGAACGCGGAATGGGCAATACGGCGGATTTCCGACTCGCTGTAGACCAGCGTGTTGAAGCCTTGGCGTTCGCCGTTGTCCAGAACCCGGATACCGCGCGGCTGACCGAAATAAATGCCGCCGGTCAGTTCGCGCACGATCATGATATCGAGGCCAGCCACGACTTCCGGCTTCAGGGTAGAGGCATCAGCCAGCTGCGGGTACAGAATGGCCGGACGCAGGTTCGAGAACAGCTCCAGCTCAGAGCGCAAGCCCAGCAGGCCTTTTTCGGGGCGTACCGAGATATCCAGCGATTCCCATTTCGGTCCGCCGACCGCGCCCAGCAGCACGGCATCAGCCTGTTTGACCAGGTCGATAGTCTGCTGCGGAAAAGGCATGCCGTGCACATCATAGGCGGCGCCGCCGATCAGACCGTTTTCAAAAACCAGACCCAGATTCATTTCGGCGTTCAGGCAGTCCAGCACTTTAATCGCTTCCGCGACGATCTCAGGACCGATACCGTCGCCGGGCAACACTGCAATTTTTTTTGTCATTAAATCTAAAACCTTTTTCTTTTAATATTAATAATTAATCAGCGAACAGCCAGGGCGCCCGTTTCGCGCGCGCGGCCTCGTAAGCTTTAATCTCATCGGCATGCTGCAACGTCAGGCCGATGTCATCGAGCCCATTCAGTAGGCGGTATTTGCGGTTTTCATCGACATCGAAACCAATTTCCCGGCCGGAGGGCGTGGTGATTTTTTGCAGGGCCAGATCAATGGTCAATTGATAGCCCTCCGTCAATTCCTTGAACAGGCTGTCGACCACGTCGGCCGGCAGGGCGATCGGCAACAAGCCGTTTTTAAAACAGTTGTTATAAAAAATATCGGCGAAGCTGGGCGCGATGATGGCTCTGAAGCCGTAATCCTCCAGCGCCCAGGGTGCGTGTTCGCGCGAAGAGCCGCAACCGAAATTCTCGCGCGTCAGCAAAATCTCGGCCCCCTGGTATTCAGGTTTGTTCAGGACGAAATCCGGATTGAGCGGACGATCCGAGCAGTCCATATCCGGCTCGCCATGATCCAGATAACGCCACTCGTCGAACAGATACGGGCCGAAACCGGCACGGCGTATCGATTTTAAAAACTGCTTCGGAATAATCGCATCGGTATCGACATTGGCTCGATCCAACGGTGCGACCAAAGCCGTAACTTTAGTAAAGGCTTTCATATCACTGACCCTCCCAGGTGCTGATATCGACAAAATGGCCGGCAACCGCTGCGGCCGCGGCCATGGCGGGGCTGACCAGATGCGTGCGGCCGCCGTAGCCCTGCCGGCCTTCGAAATTGCGGTTCGACGTCGACGCACAGCGCTCGCCCGGCTCCAGCCGGTCGGCGTTCATGGCCAGACACATGGAACAGCCCGGATCGCGCCATTCAAAGCCGGCCTCGATAAAAATCTTGTCCAGGCCTTCGGCTTCCGCTTGGCTTTTTATCAGCCCCGAACCCGGCACTACCAGCGCCTGTTTGATGTTGGCGGCCACTTTCCGGCCCTTGGCGATGGCCGCGGCGGCGCGCAAATCCTCAATGCGCGAATTGGTGCAGGAGCCGATAAAGACCTTGTCCAGCCAGATATCGGTAATCGCCTGGCCGGCCTTCAGGTCCATGTAGTCAAGCGCCCGGAGCATGCTCTTTTGCTTGACCGGATCGGTTTCCAGCGCCGGGTCGGGGATGTGCTGGTCGACCGCGACGACCAGTTCCGGCGATGTGCCCCAGGTTACCTGCGGCTTGATAGCCGTCGCATCGACTTCGATCACTTTGTCGAACACGGCATCGGCATCGGAATGCAGCCGCTGCCACAGGCGCTCGGCCATGAACCAGTCCTCGCCCTTGGGCGAATAAGGACGGTCTCGGTAGTAATCAATCGTGACCTCATCGACGGCAATCAGACCGGCACGGGCGCCGGCTTCTATGGCCATATTGCAGACCGTCATGCGGCCTTCCATCGACAGGGCGCGTATGGCGCTGCCGGCAAACTCGATCGTATAGCCGGTGCCGCCGGCCGTGCCGATTTTGCCGATAATCGCCAGCACGATGTCTTTGGCCGTCACGCCGGGACCGGTTTGACCGTTGACGTTGATCAGCATGTTTTTGGCTTTTTTCTGCATCAGGCATTGTGTGGCCAGCACATGCTCGACTTCCGATGTGCCGATGCCGAACGCCAGCGCGCCGGAAGCGCCGTGCGTGGAGGTGTGAGAATCGCCGCAGACCACGGTCATGCCGGGCAAGGTCGCGCCTTGCTCGGGACCGACCACATGCACAATGCCCTGACGCACGTCGCCCATATCAAATTCGGTGATGCCGAACTCGGCACAGTTTTGATCCAGAGTGTCCACCTGCAGGCGCGAAACCGGATCGGCGATGCCTTGATCACGGTCGGTTGTCGGCACGTTATGATCGGCCACGGCGAGATTGCGGGACTGCCGCCACGGCTTTCTGCCTGCCAGCCGCAGGCCTTCAAAAGCTTGCGGCGAGGTGACCTCGTGCACTAAATGGCGATCGATATAGATCAGCGAAGAGCCGTCGTCTTCGGTATAAACGACGTGATCTTCCCATAATTTGTCATATAAAGTTTTACCTGACATAGCTCTTTGGTAGGGTTAGGCCGCTCGGGCGGCAATCATTTAAGTGTGAATTGTTCTGACTGTTCAGCCTAAAATGGCGAAAACCTTGGCCGTGATTTCCTCGACCGGACCGACGCCGCTGATCGATGCGAACTTGACCGGGCGGCCTTCGGCGGAATAATAACCGACCAGCGGCTTGGTCTGTTCGTGGTAGACGCTCAGACGCTTGCGCACGGTTTCTTCCTTGTCGTCGTCGCGCTGAATCAAGGCCTCGCCGGTAACGTCATCGACATTATCGACTTTGGGCGGATTGAATTCGATGTGATAGGTGCGACCCGAAGGCAGATGCACGCGCCGGCCGGCCATGCGCTTGACGATTTCCTCATCGGCGACGACGATTTCAATAACGGTATCGATCGTCACGCCCATGACCTCCAGGCCCTCTGCCTGGACGATCGTACGGGGAAAACCGTCCAGCAGGAAACCGTTGGCACAGTCAGGCTGGGCGATGCGTTCCTTGATCAACCCCAGAATGATGTCGTCGGATACCAGGCCGCCGGCATCCATGACTTTTTTGGCTTCCACGCCCAGCGGCGTGCCCATCCTTACTGCCGCCCTGAGCATATCGCCGGTGGAAATCTGCGGAATGCCGTATTTTTCAGTGATAAACTGAGCTTGAGTTCCTTTCCCTGAACCGGGACTTCCTAAAAGGATGATGCGCATAAAATACTCCAAGTGTGGCGCCAGAAAATCTAAGAATAATTTTGTGGCCGCATAAAAAATTGAACCGCCTATTTTATAACACAACCTATTTAATCTCTTGTAAAAATACGTCTGTTTACTTATTCTTGTCCGGCTCCCTGGGCTTTAGAAGGAAATTCGGACCTATTGACGCATTAACGCTTATCGTTTGACAACATGATCTGATCGATAGCGATTTTTCCTGATATTGCTCTTGCTTTTGATTAGAACTGGCACAGCAATTCTCTGGAAAGCCCTTCTTTTAGAGGTTTTTCCGGATTTACCGGCAACCGCACCGCTTATGTCCACATTCACCGACCCACAAATCCTCAACGCAACGCAAGCCTGGTTAACATCGGTCATCATCGGCTACAACATCTGCCCTTTTGCAAAACGCGAATGGGACCGCGGCAGCATTTATTTCACCGTCAGCCGCCAGACGGATATTGAGATCTGCCTGGAACATCTGATACAGGAATGCGAGCGACTGGACAGCGACGACGGCATTGAAACCACCTTGCTGATTTATCCGGATGCTTTCGCGGCATTCGATGATTACCTGAACTATCTGAACATTGCCGAGCAGTTATTGATCGAGCAAGGTTACGAAGGCATTTACCAGCTGGCAAGCTTCCATCCCGAATACTGCTTTGAAGGCGCGGCATTGGATGATCCGGCCAATTATACCAACCGATCGCCCTATCCGATGCTACACCTGCTGCGCGAAGCGAGCATCGAGCGGGCCGTGGCCGCCTACCCGCATCCCGAAAACATCCCGGAGCGCAATATTGAGCTAACGCGCGCCTTAGGCCTGGCCAAAATGCAAGCCTTACTGGCGGCCTGTTATCAGACCGGTCAATAAAGCGCCGGCCGTGCGGGCATAAAAAGAAAACACATAAGGCGCCGGCCTGCCGTCCACGCCTTATGCGGGAGCTGAAAATTATTTAGCGCTTTCCCCGGCATCCGAGGCGTCTTCCTTGCGCGCTTCCTCTTCCGCGGGCGTTTCTTCCTTGGCCGGAGGCGTATCGCCCTCAATACGAACCTCTTCTTCAACCGGAAGCTCTTCGTTGACTTCTTCTTGAGCCTCGAGTTCCGCGGTTTCTTCGGTCACGGCCTCTTTTTTCCGCTTTAATGCGTCTATAAACTCAACGAACCAGCCCTGCTGTTTAACAGCCGCAATATCAGGATCATCAACAATAGCCTCGGGATCAGGTATGATGCCCTTATCCCGGGCATATTCCAATGCATTCAGGCATGCGGTTTCATCGCCGCGCAAAGCATAAATACAGGCCAGATTGTAGGAAGCGGCTCCGGCTTGAATGGCATTGGCTTTCTCGAACTGCTCCTCGGCCATGTCATACAAGTGATCCTCGGGCTTGGCGCCTTTAGCCCGAGCCAGATCCATATAAGCCACGCCGCCGTCTATGGCCGCGCCCAGATAATTGGGGTCTATGGTCAGACAAAAAGCGAATTTCGCTATGGCCTCCTGATAAATACCGGCCGCTTCTTCGCCCGACTTGAGTTTTGCGTGGTGCAATAACGCAAAGCCCCAATTATACAAAGCTTCAGCAAGCATGGGATTATCGCTTACGACATCGGCATAGCCCTGATAGACTCTTTTAAACAATTGATCGGCCTTGCCGGCTTCGCTTTTACGCGCCTCGGCTGTTTGTTTAATGGCTGAATTCAGTTTCGCTCTCTTGGTAAACGCCCCGAATAACGACATGCACCTGTCTCCTTCATCTAGTGGGTTATAATTATCTTGCTGAATATTAGCAGCCTCACATTCTAATCACCGGATTCAATGTGTCAATAAACACATTACCGACACGTAACCAAGAGAACATTTTAATGAGTCAAGCTGAAATTGATCTGATCAGAGAAAAAGTCAACCTGGAAACCTCACAAATAGCCTGGAAAGAACTGCAGCGTTTTTTTGCCAGCGGCACAGCCGTCTATGTCGCGCCAGACCTGGACCTGGTTGAAGTCGCTTATCAGTTTTCAATGGATAATAAAGCCCTGGTCGAGCAATGGATGCAAAACGGCCAACTGGGCCTGGTATCGGATCAGCAGGCCATCGACTGGCTTGAAGCAGACGCCCAGGTATGGGCCGTAGTGGTCAAGCCCTGGATACTGGTTCAACCCTGAACGAACCGTTCATATATATTTATGATAACCGGAGATAATATTTTCACTCGTTATAAATAATTAATTCCGGTATTGCTCCTTATTTAAGGATTGGGGCGTCAATAATTTCCCTGTTTAACGCCGACGATAGACAGCGCCATTCGCGAGCTGCGCTCAGCCCATCCTATGCAGGATTCCAGTTTCAGGAAGTCATTTTTAGCCAAATCCTAAACCGCGCATTAGCTTCAAGCCAAAACCGATTGAAATAACAAATCCTGAAAGCTACAATCAATCGGCCCTGCCAGCTAAACCAGGTCATGCATGTCCATTTTCATGCGGTCTTATAACAATCAATACTACCTATTTGTAAGCTTGCGCGGCCACCATTGGTTGATTCCAAAAGCGTGTTTTGGCCTGACTAACAGGAGCTTTGATATCAGTCCTCTATCCCAAAAGGCTCTGAACTAAGGTTAATGACCGTAAACAAAGGGGGAAAGTGATGATAAATCTGCATAACATGGCTTTATATACCTTGCTGCTTGGCTATACGCTGGGTTATAGCAACGCATGGGCGGATGCCGTGTCGGAAAAAAGCCGGATTGAAATCCAGAAAAGCCTGAACGAACAAGTGCTTTCCAGTCCTTTCAGCGTGGAGGACGATGCAAAACTGGAAGCTTATATCAAGGATGCCACGAAAAGGGGCAAGCCGCCCCGGTCAACGCCCAGCAAATATTGGCGGCGAGGCTATACCTGCCGTGATTTAAGAAGATATTCGTGGCTCGACTATCGCGATTGCAGCTATTACTACCGTTATTACGGGCGTTATTGGCCTTTCTAAAATTCGATCGGCCTTGTCCGGTATTTTCAAAAATAGAATCAGAACATAATAAAAACAATACTATTCTTTAAGAGGCTTTCTTACCGTATCAACTTAACCATCAATTATTCCGTGCCCGCTCGAACCTATGGATTTTAAAATCTAAAAAAAATAATTTTATCGAGTCCATTACCGCGCGATCCGGATTTTTTACAGTCATTTAAAAATATCAAAAATTGGGGGGAAATAAATGGAAAATATTCAAGGCAGAACCATTACCAAACTTACTGCGGTGGTAGCGCTCCTGGGCTTATTAAACGGGTGTTCCGCCGTGCATACATCAATAGCCAAAAAGGATCTGGACGTTCAGACCAAGATGAGCGACACGGTCTTTCTGGATCCGGTCGGTCCTGGCAAAAAAGTGATTTATCTTGATGTCCGCAATACCTCGGACAAATCCAATTTCGACATCTTAAATGCGGTCAGACGCAGCCTTGAGGCAAAAGGCTATACGGTTTCCAATAATCCTGACACAGCCTACTATTGGTTACGCGCCAATATATTGAGCGTGGACAAGGCCAGTCCGACAGCGGCAGAGACAGCATTAGGCTCAGGCTACGGCGGAGCGTTTACCGGCGCCGCTCTGGGCTCGGCCATCGGCGGCGCGACTCATGGCTGGACCGGCGCCGGCATTGGCGGCTTGGCCGGGATCGTGGCTGGCGGCCTGGTTGAAACCGTCGCGGATGCCGCCGTAAAGGATGTGACGTATATGGTCGTGACGGACGTTGAAATTGCCGAAAAAGCCAAAGACGGCGTCATTATCCGTCAGGATAGTCAACAAGATGCCAAACAGGGCATCGGCGGCTCAAGACGACAGACATCTTCGGAACTCAGCGATAGAAAAAAATACCGCACCCGAATCGTCAGCACCGCCAATAAAGTGAACCTGGACTACGAAGAAGCGGCACCCGAGTTAACGAACGGCCTGGTGCGCTCTATTTCGGGAGTTTTCTAGGAAAAAGCAGACCATGCATACCCGGCATCCTTGATGCCGGGTATTGAACCAGGATCGACAGATCCAAGCGCGATTTCAGCAAAAAACAGCACGACCGGAAACTCACCGACGTCCGCTTCTCAGGCTTTTGCGCCCATCCTTGCCCGGCCGGGCTCTGCGTTTTTCGATAGTCTTCTTATGCCGGTAATCCTTCTTGCCGGTATTTTTATTCGGCGCACTCTTTTTGGGCATATCGAGGACTTTCAGCGATACCGGTTCATAACCGGTGTCGGCTACGCGCGGAATCTGGCGTTTCAGCAGTTTTTCAATTTCCGCCAGCAGATAGGCTTCCTCGGGACATACCAGCGACAACGCCTCGCCGCTTGAACCGGCGCGTCCGGTACGGCCGATGCGGTGCACGTAATCCTCGGCCACTTGGGGCAAATCAAAGTTAACCACATGCGGCAACTGCTCGATATCGAGGCCGCGCGCCGCGATGTCGGTCGCGACCAGCACCGCTATTTTGCCTGTTTTAAAATACTCCAGCACCTTGTTGCGCGCCCCCTGCGTCTTATCGCCATGCAGGGCGCCGGCCCGAATACCGTCCTGCTGCAATTGCTTCTCCAGCCGGTCCGCGCCATGCTTGGTCCGCACAAAAACCAGAACCTGCTTCCAGTTGCCGCTGCCGATCAGGTAAGACAGCAATTCCCGCTTGTACTCGCGATTGATGCCGTAAACCCGTTCCGATATCGTGTCCGCCGTGGCGTTCTGCCTGGCGACTTCCACTTCGACCGGATCACGCAGCACCGATGCGGCCAGCGTCTTGATCTCATTCGAATAGGTGGCCGAAAACAGGAGATTCTGACGCGTTTCAGGCAGCCATGACAGAATCTTGCGGATATCGGGCATGAAGCCCATATCGAGCATGCGATCGGCCTCATCGAGCACCAGAATTTCCACCCTGGACAAGTCGACGTTTTTCTGCAGCACATGATCGATCAGGCGGCCGGGCGTGGCGATGATGATATCGCAGCCTCTACGCAAGTTGCGGATCTGCGCGTTGATATTGACGCCTCCATATATCGCCTCCGCATAAAGCGGCAAATACTTGCCGTAAGTCTTTACGCTCTCATGGACCTGAACGGCGAGTTCGCGCGTCGGCGCCAGGATCAGCGCGCGCACGGGACGCGGTTTTCGCGCTTGCGACGAATCGGTCGTCAGCCGCTGCAGCAAAGGCAGGGTAAATCCGGCCGTTTTGCCGGTGCCGGTCTGGGCACCGGCCAGTACATCGCGCCCTTCCAGAATCAACGGAATAGCCTGCTGTTGAACGGGCGTAGGCATCGTATAGCCTTGCTCCGCGACCGCTTTAAGGAGTCCCTCGGTCAAACCGAGCTGGTCAAAAGACATGAAAAAACCTCGGGTAAGAGAAATGGGTTGGAAAAGAAGAGGAAACTGCGTAATGGGGGGCCGTTAACCGCCCGTTACGCTCATGTGCCGCAGGATAATCGGCTGCTCATGGATATTAAATTCGTGCTTTTCGGGCTTGATCGACATCGCATCGATAATGGCCAGTTTCAGCACTTCAGTATTGCCGGGGTGAGCCCGGATGACTTTCTTTAAATCGACCGAATGCTCGTTGCCGAGGCACAGCAGCAAGCGGCCTTCCACGGTCAGGCGCACACGGTTGCAGGTGCTGCAGAAATTCTCGCTGTGCGGGGAAATGAAACCGACGCGGGTCCGGCTGCCGACCACCTTGAAGTAGCGCGAAGGCCCGCCGGTTTTTTCGGTCGATGCGATCAGGGAAAACTCCCGCGCCAGATCGGCCTTGATCAGATCGCTGGAATAATAAGCCTCCGAGCGGTCATGCTGATTGACGACGCCCAGCGGCATTTCCTCGATGAAGCTGATATCGATGCCGTTATCGACGGCGAACCGAACCAGATCGCGAACTTCCAGATGATTTCTGTCTTTCAGGATGACCGCATTGATCTTCAATCGCTCAAACCCTGCCGCCCTGGCGGCCTGAATGCCTTTCAGGACCTGCTGCAGGTCGCCTGTCCGCGTTATGGCCTTGAATTTATCGGCGTCGAGCGTATCGAGGCTGACATTGATGCGTTTTACCCCGGCCTTTTTCAGCGCGCCCGCCATTGTTGCCAATTGCGAACCGTTCGTCGTTATGACCAGCTCATTCAGGCCTTTGATTTTGCCGATATCTTCCAGCAGCTCCAGCGCGCCTTTTCTAACCAGCGGTTCGCCGCCGGTCACACGGATTTTTTTCACGCCCAGTTCGACAAAGGCCTTGGCCAGGGTATAAATTTCTTCCAGCGTCAGAACCTGCGCGCGCGGCAAAAACGTCATGTCTTCGGCCATGCAGTATACACAGCGGAAATCACAGCGATCGGTAATGGAAATTCTCAAGTAATCAACTGTCCGGCCGAAGCGATCGATCAATTGAGCAGGATTAGATGAATGACTCATATCACTAAGGTAAAAAAATCCAAGACGGCCATCTTACCACATTGTCTCGCCATGCGTTGTCAGCCGTTTTGTAAAATGCACTATGACACAGACCTTGGCAGGTAGCCGATCTATCCGGTTATTTATACATTTGACGGGCTTTAACTGTTTTTGCCTATGCGTTTTTGCCGATTCGCCATCGCCATACGCAACCTTTCAAGCTGCCGCAGCAGTAAGGCAAGTCCTGCCGCAATGTGCGGCCGGGCCTTTCGCGCCAGTATGACACTATGGCGGTAAAGCGCCAGGCCGACACGGTAGCTGTGCCGGGCCAACCGGTAAAACATCGGCCGCAATGCGGCAAAATCGATCTTTCTGTCGCGGATCCTGCCGCGCCGATACAACCAGTGCAGCAAACCGCTGACATAGAGAAAGAAAAGACTCTGGCCGGCCAAAAACCAGATAAACCGGCCGGTATCATTCAAAGCCTCGCCGGTGTGTAACGGCCATATCCAGGTCGCAATCGTCTCGCCGGCGGAAAAATCTTTCGGATTGCGCACGTCCTTGACCTGGCCGCTCCAGCGGTCCACCCAGACCGTGGTATAAGGGTGGCGCCGATTGATTTCGCCGGGCTGGCGCAAGTTGATGCGATAAATGCCGCTATCGCCGACCGGGGTGGTAATGCGCCGAAGTTCGGTACGGGGGAAGCCCCCCTGAGCCATGAATGTCGCCGCCGCCAGACCGGTTGGATGATTGTTGGGCACCGCCGTGCTGAGGATATCGCGGCCTGTCTCGCCATGCGCCATGCCCGAGGCGCCGGCCAGGGATTCCAGCAGCGATGGATAGCTCAGCAAGACTCCCGTGCCTGACAGCGCCAGCAGCACAACCGCACTGAGCAAGCCGATAGAGCGATGCAGATCGAAAGCCAGCCGGATCATGCCGGCATCAGGCCGAATCGTGAACGCCTGCCGAAGCTGCCGCGTGCCCGGCCACCATAAATACAATCCCGTGACGATAGAAATCATCAGCAACGCCCCCAGAATCCCCACCGCATTCCCGCCGAAGCGGTCGGATCGAAGCCGGGTGTGCAGATCCAGCAGCCAGGTCGTCACGGTCCGGCCCCAGAAACGGCTGCTGACGACCTCCGCCGTATAGGGATTGACAGACACCATGAACGGGGCATAAAGCTCGAAAAACGTCTCCTGCGGTTTGTCGTACCAGACGGTTGCCATGCTGTGCGGCGACCTCGGCATTTCCAGCGTCCAGGCGCCGTGACGGTCCGGATGCGCCTGCCGCACCGCGGCCATGATCCGGTCCAGCGACTGGTACTTGCCCTGCGGCTGTTCGATGACCAACTGCGGATTCAGCAGTTCGTCCAACTCCTCACGGTACACGCTGACGCTGCCGGTCAGACCCATCAGGGCGAAGAAGAACCCGGCGATCAGCGCCAGATAAAGATGAACCTTGAGCCAGGTTTGCCGAGTCAGTCTGCGTTGCATGGGAGATTGGATTGCCATGAAAAAAATGGGGGCATTATCCCACAGGCGCACGGGATTGTCCTGATAGCGTAGGCGTATCGCTCGACACACGGCTTCCAGGCGATCAAGCTAAAACCTCGCATGAAATCCCGCATGCAGATAGAATATCAGGATTTTTAATTCATATCGGGAGAGACGCCATGAAACTCAATGCCTTGTTTATCGGCCTCTGCATGCTGGTATCCGGTCACAGCTTCGCTACTGAAAAGACCACGATCCGGATCGGCGTGCTTGCCTTCGGGACTGTCGACTGGGAATTATCGGCGCTGCAAAACGCCCCTGAAACGGCATCGGCTGATTTTAAACTGGACATACAGCGGCTGGCCAATCCCGAGGCCGGTAAAATCGCGCTGCAATCGGGCGCCGTCGACATGATCGTCTCGGACTGGATCTGGGTGTCGAAACTGCGCGCGACCGGCTCCGATTACACGTTTTATCCCTATTCCTCGACATCGGGCGCCCTGGTCGTGGCCGATAACAGCCCCATCCGGACGCTGAAGGATCTGAAAGGCAAGCGCCTGGGCATTGCCGGCGGCGAACTGGATAAAAACTGGTTGCTGTTGCAGGCGCTGGCGCAAAAACAGCAGTTGGATTTGGATGCGCAAGTAGACAAAGTCTTCGGCGCGCCCCCCTTACTGAACCAGCAGATCAAGCAAAACCGCATCGACGCCGTGCTCAATTACTGGCATTTTGCCGCCCGGCTGGAAGCGCAAGGCTACCGTCAAATCATCGACGGCAAAGGCATGATCAAAGCGCTGGGCATCGATGAAGAAGTGCCCAGTCTCGGTTATGTGTTCAAGCAAAGCTGGGCCATGAATCATAAGAAGGCGGTCAACGATTTCCTGGCCGCCAGCCAGCAGGCTCAAAACCGGCTCTGTACATCCGATGCCGCCTGGCAAAAAGTCATTCCGCTGACCCAGGCGAAAGACACGCCAACCCAAAATACGCTCCGGCAGCGTTACTGCGAAGGCCGCATCGAGCAATGGGGCGAACCTCAGCAGCAAGCGGCCGGCCGCCTTTATTCAATGCTGCGCACGTTAAGCAATAATAAGCTGACAGGCGATTCGGAAAACCTGCAGCCGGGCATCTTCTGGTCGATTGAACAATAAAGGCTCGGGCATTTGAATAGTCGTCAAAAACTGCTGCCGGTCCTGTCCCTGCTGGCCTTTCTGGCTCTCTGGCAGGGGCTGGCCGTTTATTTAAGCAGCAGCGTGCTGCCGACCCCGGAAGCAGTAGCTCATGTTTTCTGGCGAGAAACCGTCTCGGGGCAACTGCCCTATCACCTGGGCGTTACCCTGCTCCGCCTGGTGGTCAGTTTCGCCATCGCCATGCTCCTCGGTTGCGCGCTCGGCATCGTTTTGGGCCGGCATAAAAAGCTCGATGCCTTCTTCGACAACTGGCTGGTCATTTTCCTGAACATTCCGGCCCTGGTCACGATCATCCTGTGCTATGTCTGGTTCGGCCTGATCGAATCGGCCGCCATTCTGGCCGTCGTCATCAACAAGCTGCCCAACGTCACCGTGACCATACGCGAAGGCACCCGGGCGCTGGACCAGGACTTGCTGGAAATGGCCCGCTGCTACCGCTTCGGCCGGCGTAAAACCTTTACGCATGTGATCTGGCCGCAACTGCACCCGTTTGTCATGAGCGCGACGCGCTCAGGATTGGCGTTGATCTGGAAGATCATTCTGGTGGTCGAATTATTGGGTCGCGGCAACGGCATGGGTTATCAGCTGCATTTGTTTTTCCAGCTGTTCGACGTGGCCGGCATTCTGGCTTATACGATCGCCTTTGTGGCCGTCATTCAACTGATAGAACTGGTGATTCTGAAGCCTTTGGATAGAAAATCGCTGCGGTGGCGCCGATGACCGACATCCGCATCCGCATCAACAGCAAAACTTATCCGTCCATAGGCCAGGCGGGGAAGCATCAAGCCATCGCCAATCTCGACCTGTCGATGAAGGCCGGCGAATTCGTCTGCCTGGTCGGCCCTTCCGGCTGCGGCAAGACAACGCTGCTGAATATTATCGCCGGTCTGGATCATGATTATGACGGCGAGATTCTGCTGGGTTCGCAGCATACGCACCCCAGAATCGGCTATGTGTTCCAGAATCCGCGTCTGCTGCCCTGGCGAACGGTCAGGGAAAACATTGAACTGGCGCTGGACAGCGCTCAATCGCCGGATCAGATCGATCCCTTGCTGGAGACCATGCAGCTGACCCGGGCGCAGCATGTTTACCCCGAACGCCTGTCCTTGGGCATGAGCCGCCGGGTCGCCATCATCCGCGCGTTTGCCGTCGATCCCGACCTGCTGTTGATGGACGAGCCCTTTGTCTCGCTCGATGCGCCGACAGCGAGGCAGGTGCGGGATCTGCTGCTGAAACTGTGGCGGCAGCGCCCGCATACGGTTTTGTTCGTCACCCACGACCTGCGCGAAGCCATCGCGCTGGCGGACCGGCTGGTCTTCCTGTCTGCCTCGCCCATGCGGGTCCTGCGGGAACTGACCGTCCCCATCGCCAGGAATGAACGCCATAACGAGGCGCTGATCGAATCCTACAGGCAGCAGTTGATGAACGATTACCCGGAGATAAGACAGTTGTTATAACCCATACCCCCTTGAAATAAAGGGTTAAATGTCCGATACTTAGGGCTTTTTTAAGCCTTAGCCGGGCTTGCCATACCACCAATGGAGGCTAACAAAGCATGAACAAAAAATTTATCTTGGGATCGGCAATTGCAGCGATTGCGTTAAGTCCATTAACCGCATCGGCAACCAGCGATGACGAGCAATACCCCGCCGCCAATTTCCAGCCTAAGGTTATCTACATCGATGAAGAAGCTGCCGCCAAGGCCTCTGCCGAGGAATCATCGGCCAAACCTGAAAGAAAGAAAGCCGAGTTCGACCCGAACTACCCGGCGGCAAATTTCGAGCCTAAAGTCATTTTCCCCGTTCCTGAAAACGGATAAGCGCTAACTGAAAAATCGGGGAGACAGGATTTTGCTTCTATCCGTCTTCCCGCCTTCACAGATAATTAAACAGTGATAACTGTTGAACCTTGGCGTAGGCCTGCTGCGCCGCCTGCAACGATACCGTCTGTAAATTAAACCGGCTGATGGCCTCGGCGTAGTCGAGGTCTTGCGTCTCGGAAAGCGTCGTTTGCGTGTCCAGGATGAACTTTTCGTTGTGCAGTTCCTGGTCGTCCAGGGCATTCAACCGCGCCCCGACACTGGTTCTGGCCCTTAAAAAACTGTCCAGGGCCGAATCGAGGTCCGTCAAGACGTTGTTGAGCTGTTCATTCAGAACATTCGTTGCCGGCAGATCGGCTCCTGTTCCCGTTTGCCCCTCGGCAAAGCCCGCATCCGTCAAAAAACCGCCCGTACCCGCATTGATCGTTATCGACGACGCCGCGCCCTGCGTGCTCGATACAAACTCGATGTTATTACCGCTGGAGCGCGCCGTTATGCCGGCCGCGGCCAATCCCGCCGTCGCATTGATCGCGCCCACCACCTCGTCCAGGCTGGCATAGTTGCCGCTCAGGCTCACGGTGACAGGTCCGCCGGCATCGCTGCTCAGATCAAACGATGTAGGTGCCGCGGAATAATCCAGGCCATAGCGTAAAAACCGGTCGCCGGTGATGGCGCCGGAGGCGGCCTGAAAATCGCCGCCCAGACTATCGGACAAGGCTTTCAGGGTATTAAAGATACTGCGTTTGCCATCCGGACTGGCGGCCGAATCGATATTCTCGAACACGTCAAGCCCCAAATCGCCGTCGGCTACCTGCCGCTCCGGGCCGATTTGCAGGACGCGCTGATTGATGCCGCCCTGATAAACATAGCTCTGGCTGCCGGAATCGTAAGCAAAGGGCGGCACGCTGGACAAGTCGCCGGAAAAGATGAATTCGCCATTGGCGTTCTTGGTATTGGCCAGGCCTGCCAACTCATCCAACAGCTGATCCACTTCCTGCTTGATGGCCAGCCGGTCATTGCCCGACAGCGTCGCATTCGCGGCCTGTATCGTCAATTCCTTGGCACGGAACAATACATCTTCCGAACCGGCCAGCACCGACTCTTCGATATTCAAGCGTGCCCGCGTGGTAAAAATATTGTCCTGGTATTGATGAGTCTTATCGATCGTTTCCTGCAGGTCCAACGCCCTGACCGCCGCGGCCGGATCATCGGCGGGGGTCAGTACTTTAAGCCCGGTTGACAGCTGCATCTGGGTCTTGGACAGGCTGGCTTGCCGGGCCAGCATGCTGTTCACGCCCAATTGCTGGGCCCAGGATGTTGAAATTCTCATACCCTCTCCTTACCTTATCGCCCCGAGCAGCGAGTCGAACAAAGAACCGCTCATGGAAATGACCTGGGCGGCGGCCTGATAGGACTGCTGAAACTTGATCAAATTGGCGGCCTCTTCATCGAGATTGACCCCGGCCAGACTTTCGAATGAACCTTTCGCCTGATTCAGCAGCGTTTCCTGCGCCGAGACACTGACCGTGGCGGCATGCGTCAAGGTGCCGACTTCCGAGACGATCTGTCCGTAACCGCCGGCGAAGGTACTGACGCCGCCCAGCATGCTGCCTTTGTTTTCCAGTGCGGCCAGGGCCAGCGCGTTCCTGTTGTCGCCGGGCATGGGTCCGTTCACGACATAGGCGTTGCCGTCGCTGTCGACGGCGGCATTGGTTGCCGCCGCGATTTTCAGCGGATCGGTAATGTTGACGCCGATCGACTGCGCCCCTTGGGATGCGGGCTTGATCAGGAAACTGTCGCCGGCCGCCACGGTGCCGGGCGTAATGGTCAAGCCGGGCACGGCGTTGGTCAGCTGGGCCGGTGTCAGCGTCTGGAATGACTTATCATTGATACGTGTCAGTTTATAGCTGGCGCCGTCAAAATCCAGCTGATAATCGCTGAAATCCATGGCGCTCACGTCAGAATAGCCGACCGCGATGGAAGCGCCGGCGCTGTTCGCCGCACCATTTACGACCGGCACGGCGGCAGGATCGATGCCGGAAAAAAA